>Ga0137396_10000529_pt1 | contig 18336 bp, 16 predicted proteins | sample czc16metaG_FD_108284 | JGI IMG/M metagenome (GOLD analysis project Ga0137396, IMG submission 108284) | Vadose zone soil microbial communities from Angelo Coast Range Reserve, California, USA - czcobulk3.16 metaG | ecosystem: Environmental > Terrestrial > Soil > Vadose zone | place: USA...
GACCAGCTGCAGCACCGGCAAGGTCAGCAGCTCCATCAGGTGCTGGGCCTCCTTCTTGAACCACTCGTGCTCGGCCTTGAGCGCGTTGATGGGCCCTTTCCAGAACTCCACGTCCGCGGTCGCGGCCGCCCGCACGGCGCCCACGCCTTCCATCGCCTTCCGGCCCAGGATGGCGAGCAGCGCCGGCGTCCCGAACCGGCCGAACAGGAACCATGTCATGCCGCGCACGCCCACCCACCCCAGCAGGGCCAGCCCCAGGGTCCCGACGATCCCCAACTGGAACCCTTGCTGGGCCAGCCACGGCGTGATGGCGTCGATCAGCTCGCGGTACAAGAAGAGCACCTCGAACAGGGCAACCGCCAACTCGACCAGCACCATCGAGACGATCTGCCCGATCGCCCGCGTCTTGATCGCATCGTTCAACACCTGGATGCAGGCGAAGCTGCCGCCGATGATGATGAACAGAAAGAACCACAGCAGCACGATGAGGGCTAGCGCGTTCACCTGGTAGCCCGTCAAGTCCGAGAGCAGCTCGCTCATCGTCGGACGCAGCGTGAAGGTGAAGATCGTGGCCTCGATGGCGGACCAGAACAGCAGCAGGACGAACGCGATCCACGGCACCCCCGGCTGGCGCGAGCTCGAATCCAGCATGGCGAAGGGCGACGTGACCATGTTCTTCACGGTCCGCCACAATAGCCCGACGCCAAGCCGGAGCAGACCCCAGGTCCAGCCCACGAACACGAGGAGGAAGCGCGCCAGGCCGAACCAGTAAAACCACGCCATGCGGACCGCGTCCCACCAGGACATGAGCAGCGCCGCCAGAAAGCGTCCGCGGCCCGAGCGGAACGGAATGGTGTAAAGCGAGACCATCGTGCCCCAGACGCCCGCGACGAGCACGGTCGCCGGGAAGAAGAGCAACAAGAACTTCCCGACCATCTGCCAGAAGGAATCACCGGAGAGCACCGTTCGGAACACGACCGCCTGCCAATCGAGGATCCAGGACAGGCCGCCCCAGATCCAGCCCCACACCGTCTGCAGAATCCAGCTCCACTGCTCGGTCTGGGCAGTGCCTAGCGGCTGTTGCATGTCTGTGCTCCCTCATGGGGTGGGAACCGGGATCGACGGTCGTGGGAACCGATGGCGCGGCCGGACGCCCGAGCGGCCGGGACACATTGATAGTGACCGTCTCCGCCCTGTCAAGCGGCGCCGGTGATCTGCATCACAATCAGGGCTGACAGCTTTGCCCGTCAGACGTATACTGTTGCCCATGCGCGACGACGAAACCCCCAAACGCCTGATCGTTGTGGGCGACCGCGTGCTGATCTCCCCGGAAGAGGGGGAGGAACGCACCAACGTCGGGCTGTATCTGCCCCCCACGGCGCTCGAGAGCCGCCAGGTGCAAGGCGGTCGCATCGTCGCGACCGGGCCGGGGACCCCCATGACCGAGCCCGCCAGCATGGACGACGAGCCGTGGAAGATCCACGGCCCGGACGTCAAATACCTCCCCATGCAGGCTGAGGTCGGCGACTACGGGCTGTTTTTCCGGAAAGCGGCTGTCGAGATCACGTTCGAAGGTAAGAAGTACCTGGTCGTACCGCAGGCGGCGATCCTCGTGCTCGTGCGGGAAGGAACCCCTGAGGAAGTAGAGGAGTAGCGCATGGCCGACATGGGATGGGCTCGGAGCCGCGGCAACCGCTCGGAAAAGGAAGGCCTGCGGCGGGGCGCGTGGTACCGGGTCGTGGAAGACCACGGCAAGGAATGGGTCGTGCTGGATGTGCACCAGGTCGAAGTACGCGTGCCCAGGGACAATGTCGACGTCCGCAAGGACCGGCCGAAGGCCTGGAGCGTGGTGCACGAGCCGCACCTCGTCTGCCCGGGGTGCCACAAGCGGCAGCACGTGGCGGGACAACCCAAAGACGTGAAGTGCCACGAGTGCGGCAACAGCTTCACCGTGGATTGGGCCGATCGGGCATGAGGGCGATCGCCTAATTCGGATCCAGATCGCGCGATTCGGGCCCCGGTCGAGACGCCGGGGCTCGTTTTCTTTGGGCCCATGTCCCCCTTCACGGGTGGGCTCCCTCGCGCCCGCGCCGTGCTCGCCGAGCGATTCGGCCACGCCGCGTTCCGCGTCCATCAGATCCGCGTGCTGGGCCCCTTGCTCGCAGGCCGGAGCGTGCTCGCGGTACTCCCCACGGGCGCCGGCAAGTCCCTGTGTTACCAGTTGCCCGCGCTGCTGGCCGACGGTCTGACGCTCGTCGTCTCGCCCCTCATCTCGCTGATGCAAGACCAAGTGGGCACGCTGCGCCGCCGCGGAGTCGCCGCGGCGTATCTCAACAGTCTGCTCACCGCCGCCGAGCGACGCACGATCCTCGATGCGGCGCTCGGCGGGCGCGTACGGCTGCTGTACTGTGCGCCCGAGCGGCTCGGCTCGCTCGTGCGAAACCTGGGGCAGTCGGGCACCTCGGTCTCGCTGTTCGCGGTCGACGAGGCGCACTGCATCGTCGAGTGGGGGAACGAGTTTCGGCCGGTGTACCGCCACCTCGGGAAGTACCGCTATCTCCTGAAGCACCCTCCGACGTTGGCGCTCACGGGAAGCGCGACACCCGCCACGCGCGCCGAGATTCTGCAGGTGCTCCGCTTGCAGCAGGCGGAGGTTGTGATGACCTCGTTCGATCGGCCGAACCTCGCGTTCGCGGTCGAGCGCGTGGGTGACGACCGCACGCGGTTCGCCCGCATCCGCCGCCTGATCCGCGACGTCCCCGGACATACCATCGTGTACACGCCGACCCGCCGCCTCACCGAGCTCGTAACCCGGGCGCTGCTCCGCATGGGTGTGCGGGCCGCCCCCTACCACGCCGGGCTCTGCGCCGAGACGCGGCGGGCGGTGTTGATCGAGTTCCTGCGTGACCGGGTGCCGGTGGTCGTCGCGACTAGCGCGTTTGGCATGGGGATCGACAAGGCGGACGTGCGCCAGGTGCTGCACTGGGGGCCGCCGCGCACGCTCGAAGGCTATTACCAGGAGGCCGGCAGGGCGGGGCGGGATGGCGGGCCGGCGCACTGCCTGATCCTGTGGCGTCCCGCGGACTTCGCGTGGTCGGAGTGCGCACCGGAGATGCGATCGTACGTCTCCCGCCCCGTCTGCCGGCGCCGCATGCTGCTCGCCTATTTCGGGGAGGCGTTGCGACACTGCAGCGGCTGCGACCGCTGCCCACGCTCCCCCGCCAGGTAAGGCAGGGCAACGCCCTACCCGTTGGTCCAGTTGCGGCGTGAGGAGGTCGAAATAGCTTTGCCGGGATAGCTTTGGGCGAGAGCCCTCGGTTCTCGCGTTGCCGTACTCCCTCTCCTCGAGGACGACCGCCATGGCCGGCCGCAATTTCCTGTTCGTTCCCGGTCCGACGAACGTGCCCGACCGGATCCTCCGTGCGATGGACCGCGCCATGGACGACCACCGGTCCTCCGCCTTTCCCGCCCTGGCCACCGAAGTGCTGCGCGACCTGAAGCAGGTCTTCAAGACCACCACCGGTCAGGCGTTCATCTTCCCGGCCACGGGCACCGGCGGCTGGGAGGCGGCGCTCGTCAACACCTTGTCGCCGGGAGACCGCGTCCTCGCCCCGCGCTACGGGCAGTTCAGCCATCTGTGGATCGACCTCGCCCAGCGGCACGGCCTGCGCGTGGACATCATCGACGTGGAATGGGGCGAGGGCGCACCGGTCGAGCGCATCGAGGAGATTCTCACCGCGGACACGACACATGAGGTGAAGGGCGTGCTCATCGTCCACAACGAGACCGCGACCGGGGTGACGAGCGACATCGCCGCCGTGCGGCGGGCGCTGGACGGCGCCCGACACCCGGCGCTCTTGTACGTGGACGGCGTGAGCTCGATCGCCGCGATCGACTTCCAGATGGACGAGTGGCAGGTCGACCTCGCGGTCACCGGGTCGCAAAAGGGGCTGATGCTGCCCGCTGGCCTCGGCCTCGTGTGCGCCAGTCCCAAAGCGCTCGCCGCCCGCGAGCATGCGAAGTGCCCGCGGGTGTTCTTCGACTTCGGCGACATGATCAAGGCGAACGCGACCGGATACTTCCCCTACACGCCCTCGATTCCCCTGTTGTACGGCTTGCGTGAGTCCCTCGCCATGCTGTTCGAGGAAGGACTGGATCAGGTGTTCGCGCGTCATCGTCGCCTCGCCGACGGCGTGCGCGCCGCGGTGCGCGCCTGGGGCTTGAAGCTCTGTGCCCGGGCGCCGAAGTGGCACTCGGACACCGTGAGCGCGATCCTGGTGCCCGAAGGGTGCAATGCGGCCGACGTGATCGACGTCGCCTTCCGGCGCTACAACCTCGCGCTGGGCGCCGGGCTCGGCCGCTTGGCCGGCAAGCTGTACCGGATCGGCCACCTGGGCGACCTGAACGAGCTGATGCTGCTCGGCGCTATCGCCGGGGCGGAGATGGCAATGCGCGACGTCGGTCTCAAGATCACCCCCGGGGCTGGCGTCGCGGCCGCCGCCGAGCACTACCGCAGCAGCGCGACCCCGCTGCCGCCGCGCGCCGCCGCGGCGCCCACCCCCGACGCCGCGCAACAGCCCGCGGGGACGAAGCCCGGGCCTCAGGCCGCGCGCGCCGCCGTGCGGGCATGAGCCTGACGCGCTACGAGCCGGCGACCTCCCGGCTGCAGCGCAGCGAGCTCGCGGTGCCCGGCTCGCAACCCACGCTGTTTCCGAAGGCGCTCGAGAGCGAGGCGGACTGCGTGTTCCTCGACCTCGAGGATGCCGTCGCGCCGGCCGACAAGGAGCAGGCGCGACACAACGTCATCGCGGGGCTGCTGGAGCACGACTGGCGGGCGCGCGGCACGACCATGTGCCTTCGCGTCAACGGCATCGATACCCACTACATGTATCGCGATGTGGTCGACGTGGTGGAGCAGGCGGGACACCGGCTGGACGTCGTGCTGGTGCCGAAGGTCGGCGTCCCGGCCGACGTCTACCTCGTGGACGCTTTGCTCACTCAGATCGAGGCCGCGCGCCGCCTCCCCCACCGCATCGGCATCGAGGTCCTGATCGAGACGGCGCTCGGCATGGCCAACGTGGAGGCGATCGCGCAGGCGAGCCCGCGCCTCGAGGCGATGCACTTCGGCGTGGCGGACCTGGCGGCGAGCTTGCGCGCTCGGACTGTGAGCATCGGCGGCCCGAACCCGGACTATCCCGGCGATCAGTGGCACGCGGCGCTGTCGCGCATGGTCACGGCGTGCCGCGCGTACGGGTTGCGGGCGATCGACGGGCCGTACGGCGACTTCAAGGATCCCGAGGGCTATCGCGCCGCCGCCCGGCGCGCCGCCGCGCTCGGCTATGAAGGGAAGTGGGCGATTCATCCCTCGCAGATCGCCCTCGCGAACGCGGTGTTCACCCCGCCTCCCGCCGAAGTGGAGCGCGCCCGCCGCATCCTGGATGCCCTGGACGAGGCGGCCCGGGACGGCCGCGGCGCGGCGCAGCTCGATGGTCGGATGATCGACGCCGCCTCCGCGCGCATGGCGCAGAACGTGGTGCAGACCGCGGCCGCCATCGCGACGCGCGCCGGCGCGGCGCGCGCGTTCGTCACCACGCGAGCGTAGCCCGTGGATATCCACGAGTATCAGGCGAAAGAGCTGCTCTCGGGCTTCGGCGTCCGCGTCCCCAAGGGCGGCGTGGCGTACAGCGCCGATCAGGCGGTGTATCGCGCCACCGAGATCGGCGGCAGCCGCTGGGTCGTGAAGGCGCAGATCCATTCGGGCGCGCGCGGCAAGGCAGGCGGCATCAAGCCTTGCGCGAGCGAGGTCGACGTCCGCCAGGCGGCGAAGCAGCTGCTCGGCACGACGCTCGCGACGATCCAGACGGGGCCCGACGGCCTGCCGGTGCATCGCGTGCTGGTCGAAGAGGCGCTGCCGATCGCGCGCGAGCTGTACGTCGGCCTGGTGCTCGACCGCGGGCGGGAGCGCATCGTCGTCGTCGCGCACCCGCACGGCGGCATGGAGATCGAGGAGATCGCGCAGCGCGAGCCCGAGGCCATCCTGCGCGAGGTCGTGGAGCCCGCCGTCGGGATGCAGGCGTTTCAGGCGCGAGAGCTCGCGTTCGGGCTGGGGCTCGCACCGTCGCAGGTGAACCAGGCCGTCGCCGTGATCCTCGGGGCGTATCGCGCGTTCCGCGAGCTGGACGCGACCATGGTCGAGATCAATCCGCTCGTCGTCACCGCGGACGCTCAGGTACTGGCGCTCGACGTGAAGATGAGCTTCGACGACAACGCGATGTTCCGCCGGCCCAATGTGGCCGAGCTGCGCGACCACGCGCAGGAAGATCCGCGCGAGGCCGAAGCGGCCGAGCACGGGCTGAATTACGTAGCCCTGGACGGCGACATCGGTTGCATCATCAACGGCGCCGGCCTCGCCATGGCGACCATGGACATGATCAAGCACGCCGGCGGCGAGCCGGCCAACTTCCTGGACATCGGTGGCGGCGCGTCGCCCGAGCGCGTCGCCGCGGCGTTCCGCCTCGTGCTCTCCGACAAGAAGGTCCGGGCTATCCTCGTGAACGTGTTCGCCGGCATCAACCGCTGCGACTGGGTCGCCACCGGTGTGGTGCAGGCGGTGCGCGCGGTGCGCGTCCCCGTTCCTCTGGTGGTGCGGCTCGCGGGGACCAACGTGGAGGAGGGCCGCCGCATCCTGCAGGAGAGCGGGCTCCCGATCATCACCGCCGACACGCTCGCGGACGCGGCCCAGCGCGTGGTAGCGGCGCGTCAGGCTGGTCGACGCAGCGAGGGCTCCGCATGAGCATCCTGCTCGACGAGCGGACCGCCGTCATCGTCCAGGGGTTCACGGGGGACAAGGGAACGTTCCACGCGAAGCAGATGATCGCCTACGGCACGAACGTGGTGGGCGGCGTGACCCCGGGAAAGGGCGGGGCGAGGCACCTCGAGCGGCCGGTGTTCAATACGGTGAAGGAAGCGGTTGCCGCCACCGACGCCGTCGCCTCACTGGTGCTGGTGCCGGCCCCGTTCTGCGCCGATGCCGTCATGGAGGCGGCCGACGCAGGTATCCGGCTCGTCGTGACCATCACCGACGGCGTCCCCGCCCAGGATATGATGCGCGTCAAGCGGTACCTGTGGCGCTACGCCAAGGAGCGGCGTACCCGCCTGATCGGACCCAACTGCGCCGGGGTGATCAGCCCCGGCAGGGCGATGTTGGGAATCATGCCGGGCCACATCTACACGCGCGGCGCCGTCGGCGTCGTCACGCGCTCCGGCACGCTCGGCTACGAAGCGGCAGCGCAGATGCAGGCGCTCGGCATCGGCATTACCACGAGCGTGGGAATCGGCGGCGATCCCATCAACGGGAGCTCGTTTGTCGACATGCTGGCCCTGTTCGAGGAGGATCCGGAGACCGAGGCCGTCATGATGATCGGTGAGATCGGCGGTCCGCAGGAGGCGGACGCCGCACGCTTCGTCAAGGAGCATATGACGAAGCCGGTAATCGGATACGTCGCCGGCCTCACCGCGCCGAAGGGCCGGCGCATGGGGCACGCCGGCGCGATCATCTCGGCGTTCGGCGACACCGCGGCCGAGAAGGCCGAGATCATGCGTTCGGCGGGTCTCATCGTCGCTCCGAGCCCGGCCGAGCTCGGGTCCACGGTGGCCCAGGTGCTGGCCCGCACGCCTCCCCGGCTGGTCATGGTCGCGCGGTGAGTGCGCCGGGTCGGCCGACCGTCGTGGTGACGCGGCGGCTCCCCGCGCCCGTCGAAGCCGAGCTCGAGCGGGCGTTCGACGCCCGCTTGAGCCGGGACGACCATCCGCTCACGCCGGCCCAGCTGAAGGACGCACTGCGCGGCGCCGACGCGCTCGTGCCCACCGTGAGCGACCGCATCACCGGCGACACGCTCGCGGTCGAGCCGCTCCGCGCCCGGATCCTCGCCAACTACGGCGTCGGGTTCAACCACATCGACGTGGCCGCCGCGAACGCCCGCGGAGTCGTGGTCACGAATACGCCGGAGGTGCTCACCGACGACACCGCGGACGACGCCGTCATGCTCCTGCTCATGGTGGCACGTCGCGCCGGCGAAGGCGAGCGGCACGTGCGGAGCGGCGCCTGGACCGGGTGGCGACCCACGCACATGCTCGGCACCAAGGTGACCGGCAAGACGTTGGGCTTGATCGGATTGGGCCGGATCGGTCGGGCGGTGGCGCGCCGCGCCCATCACGGGTTCGGCATGCGCGTGCTGTTTCACGACCCATACCCGCCTCCTGCGGACGTCGTCGCCGACCTCGCCGCCGAGCCCCGGGCCACCGTGGAGGACGTGCTGCGCGAAGCCGATTTCGTGTCACTGCATTCACCGGCCACGCCCGAAACGCGCCACCTGATGAACGCCGAGCGGCTCGCCCTCATGCGTCCCACCGCGTTCCTGATCAACACCGCCCGCGGCGACATCGTGGACGAAGCGGCGCTCGTCGCGGCGCTCCGGCGCGGGCAGCTCGCGGGGGCGGCGCTCGACGTGTATGAGCAGGAGCCGCACGTGACGCCCGATCTCCTGACCATGGAGAACGTGGTGCTGCTGCCGCACTTGGGCAGCGCCACAGAGGAGACGCGCGTGGCGATGGGCATGCGGGCGTTGGACAACCTCACGGCGTTCTTCGCCGGAGCGACCCCGCGCGACCGCGTGGCGTGAGCGACGCCCCTCGAGCGCCGACCGATCCTGCCGCCGCTCAGTACTTGGAGCAGGTAGCCGGCCTCCTCTTCGAGCAGTTCGTACAGGTGATTCGCGTCCACCAGCCGGAGCTCGAGCCCGTGCTGCGCGGCGAGCCCGCGGTCGCGGGCGCGTCCCCCGAGCTGATCGCGCGAGCCATTCAGGCGCAGGGCACATGGTTCCAGCTGCTCTCCGTCGCGGAGCAGAACGCCGCGATGCGCCAGCGCCGCCAGGCCGAGGTGCAGCGCGGCCACCAGCAGCTGCGCGGCACGTTCGCTCAGGTGGTGAGCGCCGCCGCCGCGCACGGCGTCGCAATCGCGGAGATGCGGTCCCTCGTGGCGCGCCTGCGCGTGCGGCCGGTGATCACCGCCCATCCCACCGAGGCCAAGCGCGTCACCGTGCTCGAGAAGCACCGCCGGATTTACCGCCGGCTCGTCGATCTCGAGGCGCCGCGCTGGACCCCGCGCGAGCGGAGCGGTCTGATCGACGCCGTGCGGACGGAGATCGAGCTGCTCTGGCTCACCGGCGAGCTGCGACTGGAGAAGCCCACCGTCGCCCAGGAGCTCGCCTGGGGACTGTACTTCGTGACGGAGAACCTGTTCGACGTCGTCCCCGACTTGGTGGACAAGCTCGACCGCGCGCTGCGGCAGGCCTATCCCGACGGACGGTTCGGGGTGCCGCCGTTTTTCCAGTTCGGCTCGTGGATCGGCGGCGACCGCGACGGCAATCCCTTCGTCACGAACGAGGTGACGCGGCGGAGCGTGTACGACAATCGCGTCGCCAGCCTGCGTCGCTACCGGCAGCGGCTCGCCGAGCTGTTGCGGGCGCTCTCCGCCACGGAGCGCGCGGCCGGGATCACGCCGGAGTTCCGGGAGGCCCTCGCTCGCCAGATCGACCGGAGCGCGGTCGGCGAGCCCATCGCTGCCCGCAACCCCGGCGAGGTGTTCCGGCAGTACGTCGCGTGCATGCTGCGGCGCCTGGACGCCACGCTCACGTCCGCGGAGCAGGGCAAGACGGCCCCCGAGGCGGCGGGCTACCGCACGGCGGACGAGCTCATCGCCGACTTGCAGTCGCTCGAATCGGGCCTCGCCGACGCGCGTGCCTCGGGCGCGGCCGAGCTGCTCGTACGTCCCGTGCGGCGCGAGGTCGAGGCATTTCGCTTCAGCACGTTCCGGCTCGACCTGCGGGACAACACGACGCGCCTCGATGCCGCCCTCACAGCCCTGTGGCGCGCGCGGCACCCGGGCGACTCCCCAGCCCCCTCGCCCGAGTCGCCCGAGTGGGTGATGTGGCTGCAGGGCGAGCTCGCCCGGCCGCTGCAACCGAATTGCCCGCCGCCCAGCCTCCCGCCCGAGGCGGCCGAGACGCTCGGCATGTTCCGGCTGATCCGCGAGCTGCGGGACGAGCTCGACCGCGAGGCGATCGGCAGCTTCATCCTCAGTATGACCCACGACGCGGCCGACGTGCTGGGCGCGCACCTGCTCGCCAAAGAAGCCGGCCTGTTCGCCGACGCCCAAGGCACCGAGAGCTGCACCTTGCCGGTCGTGCCGCTGTTCGAATCGGTCGATGACCTGCGGCGCGCCCCGGAGATCGTGCGCGACTTGTTGCACGTGCCCCTGATCCGACGCAGTGTCCGCGCGCAAGGCGGTGTGTACGAGGTCATGATCGGGTACTCCGACTCGAACAAGGACGGGGGCTTCCTCACGTCGAACTGGGAGCTGGCGAAGGCGCAGCTCAGGCTGACGCGGCTCGGACGAGAATGCGGCGTCCCCATCGCATTCTTCCACGGGCGCGGTGGATCGGTGAGCCGGGGCGGCGCGCCCACCGGGCGCGCCATCGCCGCGCAGCCGGCCGGCTCGATCGCGGGACGCCTGCGCATCACCGAGCAGGGGGAGGTCGTCTCGTTCAAGTACGCCAACCGCGGCACGGCCGCTTACCAGACGGAGCTGCTCGCCGCGAGCGTGCTCGAGCACTCCCTCAAGTCCGAGCGGGAAGACGCACTGGTCCCCACCGCCGAGTTCGACGAGGCCATGGAAGCGCTGTCCGGCGCGGCCCACGCCGCCTATCGCCGGCTGATCGAGCATCCCCATCTCGTCACCTACTTCCAGGCGGCGAGCCCGCTCGAAGAGATCGCGCTGCTCAACATCGGGTCGCGCCCCGCGCGACGGTTCGGCGCGCGCACGCTCGGCGACCTGCGCGCGATCCCATGGGTGTTCGCGTGGACGCAGAACCGTCACGGCATCCCGGGGTGGTACGGGGTGGGCACCGGGCTCGCGACCTTCCGCGACGTGCGCGGCGCGCGCGGGGAGGCGTTGCTCGGCAGGATGTTCGCCGACTGCCGCCTGTTCCGCTTGATCGTGGACGAGGCGGAGAAGACGCTCGCGTACGTCGATCTCGACATCGCCCGCGCCTATGCCGATCTGGTCGCCGACCCCTGGGTACGCAACGAGCTGGTTTCTCTGGTCGCCGACGAATACCACCGGACCGTCGAGGCGGTACGGCGCCTCACGGGCGCAGGCGCGCTCGCAGAGCGGTTTCCCCAGTTCCGGGCGCGGCTCGCCCGCCGCCTGCCGACCCTGAATCAGGTGAATCACCAGCAGATCGAGCTGTTGCGGCGCTACCGCGGAGGGCACGACGACGCGCTGCCGGCGCTGCTCTTGTCCATCAACTGCATCGCGGCGGGGTTTGGGACCACGGGGTGACCGCTATATTCTCCCCCATGCACCCCTCCCTCTACTTCACGGACCAGCACCACCACGTGCGCGACATGGTGCGCGACTTCGCGAACCAGGTCATCCGCCCGAGCGCCCGCGAGCACGATCTCGAGAGCAGCTTCCCCTGGGACAACGTGAACCGGATGGCCGAGCTCGGTCTGTTCGGCATCCCCTGGCCGGAAGAGCTGGGCGGCTCGGGGATGGACTATCTCTCCTACATCATCGTGATCCACGAGCTCGCCAAGGTCGATGCGAGCCATGCGATCACGGTCAGCGCGCACACCACGCTCGGCACCTCTCCGATCATGGACTTCGGGACGGACGAGCAGAAGCGGCGGTACGTCCCGCTCCTGGCGACCGGCAAGGTGCTGGGCGGCTTCGGGCTGACGGAGCCGGGCGCCGGCTCAGACGCCGGGGGCACGAAGACCACGGCCGTCGCCCGGGGCGACCACTACGTCCTGAACGGCTCCAAAATCTTCATCACGCACGCCGGGGTGGGCGAGATCTTCGTGGTCACCGCCCGCACCGATCCGGCCGCCAAGAAGACCCACGGCATCACCGCCTTCATCGTCACCAAGGATACGAGCGACCTCGACGAATCGAGGCGCGTCGGGATCGGCCACGACGCGTCGCTGCCGAAGTGTCCCGGCGTCGCGGCGGCCAAGAAGGAGGACAAACTGGGCTGGCGCGCCTCCGATACACGGGAGCTCGTCTTCCAGGACGCGATCGTGCCGCGCGAGAATGTGCTGGGGCCGGTGAACAACGGCTTCCGGCAGTTCCTGCACACGCTGGACGGTGGGCGCATCGGCCTCGGCGCGCTCGCCCTGGGCATCGCCGAGGGGGCGCTCGAGGAGTGCCTCAAATACACGTCCACCCGCAAGCAATTCGGCCGGGCGATCGCGAGCTTTCAGGGCGTGCACTTCGCGCTGGCGGATATGGCGACCGAGATCGAGGCCGCGACCCACCTGGTCTACCACGCGGCGTGGCTGAAGCAGACCGGCCAGCCCTTCAAGAAGGAAGCCGCGATGGCGAAGCTGTACGCGTCGGAGCTGGCCATGCGCGCCACCACCAAGGCGGTGCAGCTGCACGGCGGCTACGGCTACACCACGGATTACCCCGTGGAGCGGATGATGCGCGACGCGAAAATCTGCGAGATCGGCGAAGGCACGAGCGAGATCCAGCGCATCGTCATCGCGCGGCAGCTGCTGGGAGACGTGATAGACTAGGGCACGATACCCAGATTCTTCACCAGGAACGCCCACCGGTCCGCCTGCTCCTCGATCACCTTGCTGGTCGGCTTGCCGGCGCCGTGTCCGGCCTTGGTCTCGATCTCGATCAGCACGGGTGAGGGGCCCGCCTGCGCGGCCTGCAAGGCCGCCGCGAACTTGAAGGAATGCCCCGGCACGACCCGATCGTCGTGGTCGGCGGTCGTGATCAATGTCGCCGGGTAGCGCGTCCCCGCCTTGAGATTGTGCAACGGCGAGTACTGGTAGAGATACGGGAACTGCGCCGCACTGTCCGCCGAGCCGTACTCGGTGACCCAGGCCCACCCAATCGTGAATTTGTGGAACCGCAGCATGTCCATGACGCCGACTGCCGGCAGGGCCGCCCCGAACAGCTCCGGTCGTTGCGTGATCGCCGCCCCCACGAGCAGGCCCCCGTTCGAGCCACCGCCGATCGCGAGTTTCGCCGGCCTCGTATAACCCTGCGCGATGAGATACTCCGCCGCGGCCAGAAAATCGTCGAACACGTTCTGCTTCTTCTCGTGCATCCCCGCCTGATGCCACTCTTCGCCGTACTCACCGCCGCCGCGCAAATTCGGCATCGCATAGACCCCGCCCCGCTCGAGCCACGCGAGCAGGCTCACCGAGAAACTGGGCGTGAGACTGATGTCGAACCCGCCGTAGCCGTAGAGATATGTCGGATTCGAGCCGTCGAGCTTCATACCTTTCTTGTGCGTGACGAACATCGGCACCCGCGTGCCGTCCTTGCTGGTGTAGAACACCTGGTTCGTCTCGTAGCCCGACGGATCGAAGTCGATGGCCGGCGCCTTGAAGACGCTCGACGTGCCTTCCGTGAAGTCGTAACGGAAAATCGTCGTGGGGTACAGGAACGACGTAAACGCGTAGAACATCTCGTCGTCCTTGCGCTCGCCCGAGATCGCTGCCACGGCACCGAGCGTCGGGAGCGCGACATCCTTGAGAAACCGACCGTCCAGCGCGAACAGCCGCAGCCGCGAATGGGCGTCGTGCATGTAGTGCGTGACGAACGCATCGTGGATGATCTGCACGCCCTCGAGCACGTCTTCGCCCTGCGGGATGACCTCGCGCCAGCGGGCGCGCGCCGGCTGCCGCGTGTCGATCGCGATCACGCGTTTCCTCGGGGCATCGAGGTCGGTGAGGAAGTAGAACACCGGGCCATCGTTGCCGATGAACCCGTAGCTCGCGTCGAAATCGTCGAGCAGGCGAGCCACCGCGCCCGTGACCGTGGGACGGGTGACGCTCCGCAGGTCGAGGTAGTACACGCGGTTCCGCCGGTCGGTGCCGAGCCACACGTTCATGACGACGTACCGGCCATCGTCGGTCACCTGGGCGCCGAACCCCCAGTCCGGCTGATCGGGACGCTCGTAGACGAGCACGTCCTGCGCCTGCTCCGTACCGAGGCGGTGATAGTAGACTTTCTGGAAGCGGTTCACGCTCGTCAGCGCCTTCTCCGCCGCCTCCGGGTAGCGACTGTAGAAGAACCCGCGGCCGTCGTAGGTCCACGACGCACCGGAGAACTTGATCCAGCGCAGGTGGTCCGATCGGTCGCGCCCGCTCGCGATATCGCGGACGTGGAACTCCTCCCAGTCCGACCCGCTCGCCGAGGTGCCGTAGGCGAGCAGCTTCCCGTCCTCCGACACCGCCAGCGTGGAGAGCGCGACGGTCCCGTCCTGGGACAGCACGTTCGGGTCGAGCAGCACCGCGGCATCGGCCACGAGGGAGGCCTGCTTGTACAGCACCGCTTGGTTTTGTAGGCCGTCGTTCTTGAAGAAGAAGTACCGCCCCGCCTTATGGAACGGCGCGCCGTATTTCGGATAGTTCCAAAGCTGTGTGAGCCGCTGGCGGATCGTGGCGCGCTCCGGGATCTGGGCCAGGTACGATTCCGTGACCCGATTCTCTGCCTCGATCCACGCGCGCGTTTCCGGCGCGTCGGGATCCTCGAGCCAGCGATAGGGATCCGCCACGCGCGTGCCGTGGTAGTCGTCCACCACGCCGCTTTGACGGGCGGATGGGTACTGGATCGTTTGGCTGGGCGCCGCGTGGGCGGCCGCCCCGCCGAGCAACATGCCTGTCAGGAGCACCCCCGAATGCAGAAAGCCGTTGTGTGCGTGCATCATAGGACATGAAATCTCGGGCTAGTTGACGTAAGTCGCAAGCCCACTTAGATTTAGAGTATGCATTGGACTTCCGGACTGCTCGCCGCGTCGAGCACCTTCGGTGCGCCGCGATCGGGCCGTCCTTCCAATCGGGTCAGATCCTCCTCCGTCAATCTCCTCGGAATGAGTGCTTGCTGGGACAACCATCGGATCCCCACCGGCTGCTGGCCGGCCGGGGTCGAGGGCACATGCTTTGAAACGGGAAATACTAATCAGCGGGAGCCCGCGGGAGACCCGCGTGGCCATCCTGGAGGACGACCGCCTTGTTGAGCTCCTGGTGGATCGTCCCGACACCCGCCGCATGGTGGGTGACATCTACCTCGGCACTGTGGACGCGGTCTTGCCGGGGATACAGGCAGCCTTCGTCAATATCGGCGCCGAAAAGAGCGCCTTCCTCCATGCCTCCGATCTGATCGAATCGGAGGACGAGGACGAGCCGCGCGATCCGGATGACGAGAACGACAACGGGAACGGCGGCTCGAACGGCGAGGCAGGGGGAGCCGGCGGCGCGGGTGGGGGGGGTGGGGGGGGCGGGCGGTCGCGACGCCGTCTGCCGAACATTGCCGACGAGCTGAAGAAGGGTCAGGCCAAGCTCGTTCAGGTCATCAAAGAACCGATCGGTACGAAGGGACCGCGGGTCACGGCGCAGGTGTCGCTGGCGGGCCGGTTCTTGGTCTACATGCCGTTCGCCTCGAAGGTCGGCGTCTCCCGCAAGATCGAGAACCGCGAGCAGCGCACCAAGCTCCGCGACATGGTCGCGAAGCTCGTCCCCAAAGACTCGGGCGGCTGGATCATCCGGACGGTGGCCGAAGACCTGACCGAGCAGAGCTGCAAGCACGAGATCGACCACCTGTACGAGCTGTGGAAGAAGATCAAGCGCAAGGCCGGCTCGGTGCGCCCGCCCGCGCTGCTGCAGCGCGAGACCAGCCTGACCCGCGGCATCATCCGCGATCTCTTCAGCGACAAGGTCGACTCGCTGCTCGTCGACTCGAAGATGCTGCACAACGAGGTCGTCCAGTATCTGAAGCAGATCGATCCCGACCTGATCGAGCGGGTGAAGTTGCACGCCGCCGAGGCCTCGCTGTTCGACGAGTACGACATCGAAGCGGAGGTCCGCAAGCTCTTCATCCCACGGGTGGAGCTGCCGACCGGCGGGTATCTCATCATCCAGCCGACCGAAGCCCTGACCTCGATCGACGTGAACACGGGCCGCTACACCGGCAAGAAGGATCCCGAGAGCACGATCCTCAAGACGAACGTCGAGGCGGCTCGCGAAGTGGCGCGCCAGCTGCGGCTGCGGGACATCGGCGGGATCATCGTGGTGGACTTCATCGACATGGAATCGCGCGGCAACCGCGAAAAAGTGTTGCAGGAGCTGCGCACCCATCTAGGTCGCGACCGCGCGCGCACCAAGGCCTTCGCCGTCTCCGAGCTGGGCCTGATCGAGATGACGCGCCAGCGGGTGCGCCCGTCGTTGTGGCAGTCGATGACCGCCGAATGCCCCACCTGCAACGGTACGGGACGGGTCTTTCGACCCGAGGTGGTCGTGCGCCGCATGGAGCGCTCGCTCAAGCGCGCCGGCGCGGAGCACAAGGAGCGCCAGCTGGCGGTGCGGCTGCACCCCGAAGTGGCGCTGTACCTCGTGGAGCAGGAGCCTAACTTCTTGCGGCAACTCGAGAAACAGACCGGGCTCGAGCTCGAGGTGCGCGACGACCCGATGATGCGCCTGGACGAGTTCCGGATGATGGCGCAGCCGGCCGGTCGGGACGTGACGGAGCAGTACGCGGTGGCGTAGGGGACGGCAATGCCGTGCCCCTACGCTTGACTAACCGATTGCCCTCATTTACGTTCCGGCCCTCATGACCTACGCGATTTTTTCGATCGGGAGCCTTCAGTTCAAGGCCGAGCCCGGCGTCACCATCAAGGTCCCGCTGCTCGCTGGCGAGCCCGGGACCAAGGTGACGTTCGATCGCGTGCTGCTCGCGAGCGACGGCAAGCAAGTGCACACCGGTAAGCCCGTCCTGAAAGGCGCCAAGGTCACGGCCGAGGTGGTGCGCCACGGCAAGGGCAAGAAGATCCGGATCTATCGCTTCGCCCGCCGGACCGGGTATCGGCGTCACGCCGGACACCGCCAGCCGTTCACCGAGGTCAAGATCGCCGACGTGAAGCTCAAGGACTGAGGGACGCATGGCTCACAAGAAGGGTGTCGGCTCCTCCCGCAACGGCCGCGATTCTGGCCCCAAGTACCTCGGCGTGAAACGCTTCGCCGGGGAGTTCGTCACCGCGGGGACCATCCTCGTCAAACAGCGCGGCACGAAGTTCCACCCCGGCTTGAACGTGCGTCGGGCGACTGACGACACCCTGTTCACGGTGATCGACGGTCTGGTCAAGTTCGAGCACAAAAACAAGAAACGCTACAAAGTCAGTGTCTATCCGAAGCTAGGCGCGTAGACGCGTCGGCGGCCCGCTTCGCTCGATGCAGCGGGCGATCGTAGCAAGCGTGCGGAAATCCTCCAGCTCGAGCTCCTCCATCGGGAGCGTCCGTCCCAGTTCGCGCTCGATGTGCAGGAGCAGCTCGACGATCAACAGCGAGTCGAGCAGCCCGGTCTCCAGGAGATCCGTGTCGGAAGACGGGACCTCCAGATGAAGGTGCGCGCGGAACAGCGCCTTGAGCCGTGCTTCAGTCGTCACCCGAGCGCTCCCGGTACTCGTCGGCCAGCAGATCGTACAACAGGCGGTCAAGCGCACGCCCCTCGATGTAGTGGCATTTGCGGAGCCGCCCGGCGTAGCGAAACCCCAGCTGCTCAAGCCCGCGCTGCGCCGCCGCGTTCGTCTCGACGGTCCACGCGTTGATCGCGCACAGCCCCAACTCTCTGAAGGCCAGGTCGAGCAGCCGGGCCGTCGCGCGCCAGCCGCAGCCGCCCTGGCGCTTGTTGCCCAGTACGGTCCAGACACTCGCCGTCCGGAACGTGCGATCCACGTTGGTCAGACCGACGACCCCGGCGAGCGTCGTGTCGTCGTCTCCGGTGAACACGCGCAAGAAATGAATGTCCCGCTGCGTCATCAGCTTCAGGGACAAGGGAGTGAGCCGCTGCACTCCCTGGCCGAAGTCGAGCCACTGGTAGTTCTCTCTCTGACCGAGCCAGCGGGCGACCGTGTCGATCAGCGCGGGAGAATCAATCGGCAACAGCTTCATGGTGCGCGGCCGGCCGTTCGCACAGCGCCCGCGTCATGGCCTCACGAGCGCCGCGGCGCGCTCGAACGCGGTGCGCGCGTGGTACAGGTCGTCCTCGGCGGTCGGGATGTCGAGGATGAACACCTCGTGGCCGAGCTCGAGATATCGAGCCAGCAGCCCCGCGACCTCGTCGTAGCTCCCCACCAGATACGGACACATCGTCTGATAGTGCTCGAACGGCTCGAGCCAGTACGGCCCGGCGTCGGCCCCCCCCCCCCCCCCCCCCCCCCCCCCCCCCCCCCCCCCCCCCCCCCCCCCCCCCCCCCCCCC
>Ga0137396_10000530_pt1 | contig 18336 bp, 27 predicted proteins | sample czc16metaG_FD_108284 | JGI IMG/M metagenome (GOLD analysis project Ga0137396, IMG submission 108284) | Vadose zone soil microbial communities from Angelo Coast Range Reserve, California, USA - czcobulk3.16 metaG | ecosystem: Environmental > Terrestrial > Soil > Vadose zone | place: USA...
CGTTGCTTCCGTCCGCCCGCATCGCGTTGCTCGCTCACCCACCGCTTCGCGGGCCCCCCCGCTCACGCTCATACGCAGGCCCGCGTCTGGGCCCGTGTGAGACACGTCTGTCAGTCAGTCAGTCAGTCAGTCACACAGTCAGTCACACAGCCAGCCAGACCTATAGAAGGTGTTAAGTAGGTACACGCGAGCGTACACACGACCATGAATCATCCATGCGGAATAGGAACACATCACACAGACAAATTCAGAACATGGAAAGAAGCAGAACAGCATGCAATCCATTGTACCTGGACCCAAATACTCCTCTTGGCCAAAACACTAAACTTCCTAGACGAGATTCCAATCAAGACCACGAGCAAAGTAACTAGCTATTGCTGGAATTGTGGACAGATAATTCATCCTGGAGACAGACTCAACTGGTATAAACATCATTACATCGCCTTTCATGAAGGATGCCCACTATGATAATAGAAACGGAAAATGAATATTGGACCTGGATTAAAAATCCGGAAAACCTGGATCTTAATAGAATGCTTTCGGGATATCCACAGAATGGTTACGGAAAATATCTGTTTTTCTCTGAGGACAGAAGTCTTCTACTCTATCTTCTCAAAACAGAAATTGAGAAATTCGGATTCGCCAGCAGCAAAGTTTGTGTCACTCCTAAGGCAATAGACTATGTGGCATGCCTTTACTGGTATGACAATTCGAGAAGCAGAGAACTTGCAGCGAGAAACTATGGTTGTCGTGGCCCATATTGGAAAACTGATGAAGATACATTAGCTGGAGTATATTCAAAATGAAAGTCCCTGAAGAACACCGAGAATGGGAAGAACATAGCAGCTTGGTAAAAATACTCAAAGACAAAGAAGTCGGAGAATTCGCCCGGATCACCTGCCCGAAATGTGGCAAAGTGTTCGAGTCAAAAAAGACAAGCTGGGTCCTAAACCAGTACACAAACCACAGGAGCGTTCACAATGGTAAAAACTGACAAAGACGCAGAACGAGAACTAGATGAGTTAACGAAGCGCGCGCCAACATCGATCGATATTCTAAACACCCTCCATGACCCAGAATACCAACGAGGACCAGCATATCGACAACAGAAGATCATGGCATTAAGAGCAGGAAGAAACCAGGGCATGACACTGGAACAGTTACAATACGAGCTCGAAGAAGGAGGATTAACCCCATCCACCGCTCGGGCCTATCTACGGAGCGCATTCAGACCACGCCCAACAAACAACGGAACCGGAAAATGAACACTTGTCCCTGGTACAAACCCAGAGAACTACTACAAAACTACCTGTTCTGGAGCCACCTGGCCATCCTCATCCTCGGACTATGGATAGGAACTGCGATCAGATGACCGTCAACAAGACCGTCTTTGTCATACACGACTTCAAAAAGAGAACCTGCCGCAAATGCAGAACCCAGATCAAACCAGGCGAGATCGTACGACGAATCGACAGGAAACAGAGAAGACTCGCCAAAACCTTCTGCCAATACCTCTGCCGGCTATGCTACGTAGACGCCCACGGAGAACCCATCCTTGAAGTTGCTTGACCGATACTACGAAGAGAAATGGCAGATCATACCGATAAGAACCGGAGAGAAACGGCCCATGTGGAAGAACTGGCCCAAACGATCCATCTCGTACCTCAAAGCCCGAGACTGGATCAACCATGACCAGGGCAACATAGCAGTCGTCACCGGCCATGGACTGACCATACTGGACTATGACAAGAGACCTGGACGAATCACCGAGAACATAGAATTCTTCAGGTCCTACAAGACCCTGCTCTGTTTCACACCCCGAGGATACCACGTCTACTATCAGTCAGAGAAAAAGCCGAGCAAGGCCCAGGTCAAAAAGCGAAGCTTAACCGAAGGTTTGGAGTCAGTCCGGTGGGAGAACCAGTATACTCTACTACCGCCCTCGAGCGTTGATGGCCGGGCGTACTGGTGGCTTGACAGCATGAAGCAGCCCCTGAGAGAATGGTAAATCTTCTTGACAGAACATGAATCGCATGATCGGTTGAACGAGCTGGTTGGTCCCTGCAATGATAAGTGGATAGACGAGATCGAGCAATACTACACGCAGAGGATTACCCAGCGTCACATGCCATTGAAAGAGGCCCAGCAGAAAATAGACGAGGCCACCTGGATACCAGGCAGGATACAGCGCCACATCAAGAACACAGTAGGCCAACAGGTGGAAGAAGAGAAACGACAGCTGGAAGCGATCAACAGGCAGATCCGGAAGATCCGCAGAACAGTCTATCCCCGGGCTCCAGTGGGGCCGAGCCAGGTCTATTTCAGGAAACAGCAGCGCAGACAGCTAACGAGGTTAAGGAGGGAATTGAAAGAGGTCCGGTCAAGACAACGACAACGAATGATCATAGAAAGAAGGACTAATCTGGCTATTCGAAGGGGCGAGTTCACGCTCAGCTTCGAGTACCCGAAAAGAGTCATAAAGCATAAATAGACACTGATAGACAGTAATAGACAGTGAAAGAAATGGTAGATACGATTCTAGCATGGCTTAAAAGACCGATAACAGAACTTGACAAGTTTATTCAGAGCCAATCACCCATGAAATACCAATGCCCAGCCTGCGGATCAAGCCAGATAAATACCCAGGGCCACGACCTCGCCCTCCTGGCGAACACAGACCATGGTCAATGCCAGGACTGTGGCTACCAGGATGACATAGCCCTGTTCAAGCTCACGGAAACACCGGAGAGGAGGTAAGCAAATGGGCAAAGTAAGAGACCTAACCACCAAAATGGATTTCGAGTCCACCCCAACCCACACCGTGATCTATGACCCAGACCAGGAAACAGAAACACTCAGCGGAAGAAACGGTGAGTTCGATGTCATAACAGTCGTCGAGAACAACATACCAGTCCATCTTAGCCTCAGCAATCAAACCCTAGTCCGACAACTCCGACCAATCAGCAAGAAATCAACACTGCGGATCACACGGTCCGGAACAAGCTACGACACGAAATACCAAGTTGAAAACCTAGGTCCAATAATAGTCCAGAGCGAGATCAGGAAATGACACAGAAACGGGGCCCGGTAAACCTTCGGCCCCAAACCCACCTTTTACTGGAAAAACTACAGAAGAAAACAAAACTGTCGAAAACACAGATAGTCGAGGACGCATTGAAAGATTACAGGGAAAGGATAGAAATCGATGATATTTGAGAGGAAACCGGAATGAGAACTATCCAGAAAATCTACACAAGCAAGAGTGATGGAATCTACATCGGTCTTTCAGGGCAGACAAAGCGAACCTGGGAAATCATGATTGGTCAACCAATGGGGAGACTGATGAACGCTTTTGGACAATTCCTAGCCGAAGAATACAGGAGCAATTACGAACAAGAGGCAGCCAATGCTCTCAAGACTCGGCTGAGAGAAGAGTTCGAGAAACATGGTCATTCAGGTGGAAGCGCATTGGTTGAGATTCAGCAACTCTTCGACCTTTTGGGAGCAAGATGTCTCGATGAGAACACGCGGAAATATCTCTTGGATCTCGAAGAGTATCAAATTTCTAACAGAAAATCGGAGGACAAATCGGAGTCAGAACAATGACATGGGATGATTTAGCACTATGAAACTGAACATCCTGCATGGGTCAAAGAAATCTTGAGGAACCATTTCGAGGCATTAATCATTCCCAAGAAGGTTGTTGCCTAGTAACCAGAAGGTAATAAGATGAGCGAACGAGATTCTTGTTGGTGTCCAGAATGCGGGACAATGATGGAGTGGAACGAGGACGAGAAACGATGGGAGTGTCCGACTCAATATTGAGCTATCCTGGGTTCACATTCGAGGAACTTTGGGCTGTCGTCGATTGGTTACGATGTCCTGAAATCTCTATCGTTACTCTTCGAGTCTCGAGCATAGGGCTGATTATCCACCAGAACCCCGAGGCTAATCCATGAGTACTTTAGAACTCTGCGACTATTGCCTTCAGCCAGTCGATATGAATCAGCATGAATGGTGTCTCACGCCTTACGATGAACACAGAGTCATGCATGAGGCCTGTATGGACAGATATTTCGAGGATTGCTGGAACCTTGCAAGAGAGGTTTCCACTTACCAATCAGAGAAGAAAGAATGATCTGCATAGCTTGTGAATCTGGCAATCTGAAATCGGTAATGAGTCTCGGCAACCTTGCTGTCTCCGTATTCGTTAAAGACCAGAGAGAAATTGTCCGAAGCCCGCTAGAACTGGTCCTATGTGAGAACTGCTCCCTCGTCCAGTTGAGAGAACAGGTTAACCAAGACCTCCTCTTCAAGCATTTCTGGTATCAGAGTAGAATAAGCTCTTCCATGCAGAATAGTCTAAAAGAAATCGCTGACAATATCAAGGCACGAGGAATCCTCAGAAAGGGCGACTGGGTAATCGATATCGGCTGCAACGATGGAACCTTTCTTCAAATGCTTCCTGACAACAATCACAAGATCGGATACGAGCCAGCTGAGAATGTGGCACAACTTGCTGACAAGACCGGGAAAATCTATCATGAATACTTCAATGCGGCCAGTTACCATCCGGACAATGGACGACCAAGACTGATCACCGCAATCGCCATGTTCTATGATGTCCCAGACCCGGCAAGATTCTGCAAGGACGTGGCCGAACTTTTACAGCCTGATGGAACCTTCCTGATCCAGATGAACTATCTCCTAGCCATGCTACTACAGAATAGCTTCGACAACATCTGCCACGAACATCTTGGCTACTACTCTCTCCAGAGCCTCAGCACAGTCCTAGCAAGAGCAGGACTGGAAATATATGATGCCGAGCTGAACGAGGTCAACGGTGGAAGCATCCGTGTATACGCAGGATTCAAAGATGCCCACCAGATAACCGGGCGAGTGGCAAACCTTCAAGGAATTGAGAAACAGGCTGGATTATCCGATATTTCAACCTACAAGAGTTTCAAGTCACGGATAGACGAGAATGGGAAGCACCTGCGAGGATTCCTGGAAGACGAAAAAAAGGAGGGAAAGAAGACTTGGATCATGGGTGCAAGCACCCGCGGGAACACCCTTCTCCAGTACTATAGGATAGACCACAGGCTTGTCGAGGGTGCTGTTGACAAGAACAGGGAAAAATGGGGGCTCAGAACAGCTGGAACAGATATTCCCATCTGGTCCAGAACGGAGGCCGTGAACGCGGATAACTTCCTAGTCCTACCTTACCATTTTATCGACGAGTTCAAGGAACAGGAGAAACAATTTCTGGCAAACGGAGGGAGATTAATCGTACCACTACCAAAGTTTAGAGTGATATGATCCTTTCAATTGTCATCTCAACATGGAACTCGATGGAATACCTCCCCAGATGCATCGAATCGATCCGTGCCATGAAGATTCCCGAGATAGAGATCATAGTCATCGATGGGGCTTCAACGGATGGCACTCTCGAATATTCAGGATGCCAGAACGACATCCGCCTGCTGATTTCTAGGAGAAGAATTGCATGGAGCGAGGCCAACCAGCTCGGGCTCAACCGGGCGAGGGGTGAATGGATCTGTCTCTCTAATCCTGACATTTTTTTCAATGATTCCTTTCTGGAACTGTTCAAGCGAGTCCAAGGCTCTAGCGTTCTCGTGGCGACTCCACAGCTAATCTATCCAGATGGACGATTACAGAGGCCAGCGAAAACGTTCACCCCATGGCTGTCTCTCTGCGCTCACACCCGGCTCGTCCCATTACTGCTCAGGCTGGCCGGGAAGACTGTTCCAGGCTATCTCTTCCCTTACCAGCCTGAAAACGGAGAGACCCGGGTTGATAATCCTCAAGGATCACTATTCATCTTTCATCGGAGCGTCCTCAACAGGCTAGGTGGCCATCTATGGCATAATGGCTATCTTAACGGGGTATCAGACTTTGATGCTTTCCTGAACCTGAAAGAACAGGGAATCCCCATCATACTGTTCCCTCAGTACCAGGTAGTCCACTATGGCTCCTACATTTCAAAGAAGTATCCGTCCTGGATAGAACATGATCAGACCTACGGGTTCGTCCTATACTTCCGTTACCACCCAGATCTCTCAACCAGAATCTCCCCACTTCTCTATTCTATATTGTTCGGGCTTGAAGCCATTGTCACGGTTGGACTTGATATTGCTGGAAGAATAGTTTCACGCAACCCGTTCTTTAAACCCCGGCATAGCGCATGGAAAGCAGGCCAGAGGCTCATCGGGCTTCTCGAAGGATGGAGATACCATATTGGCTGACTGGAGGTTCATCTTTGAGAAATGGATCCTCGGAAAGCACTGGTCTCCTCCATTTGAGCCTAAAGTCAAGCAGTTGATCAGGTCGATGAAAGGAGATGTGTTCATCGACATCGGCTCAAACACCGGCATCTATTCACGATTGGCACAGAAACGGTTCAAGCAGGTCTACTCGTTCGACCCGAACCCGGAATATCATGCCATCCAGTTCGCTATCTCAGACAGACGAGGAGTTCAACCGTTCTATTATGGTAACGGGATTGGAAGTGCGGACTCGCTTGTCAGGAACCCCCATATCCTAGGCATAGACTGGAAGAACGAGACGGACAGCATCCAGGTTGAGACTTTGACCTTTGATGATCTCAGGCTGGACGCGGACCTTGTCAAGATAGACGTTGAGGGAGCTGAGTTCAAAGTCCTCGAGGGAATGAACCTGTATCTCCCTAAGACTCTGATTATCGAGCTGCATGATGAACGGCGAGAGAATGAACTAGTCGAGAAGATGAACGGGAAAGGCTATTCCACCAGCCGGATTGACAGCTCCCACTTCCTCTTCACCCTTCCACTCTCTCTTCAATATCACAAAGGCCAACAGCCAGAAGATGATGCTGAGCATGTATGGGAAAAAGTTGCCGGGAACACGGATGCTGAACCGTGAGATGAAGACCCAGAGATACAGGGGCCCGCCTATCGGGAACCGGAGCAGGGGAGCAGTTAGCAGGAGACTCAACCGAACCCACCTGTTCCCAGCTAGAATACTCCCAGCCGTGAAGAATAGTGGCAGAAGAATCTGGGGCCACGCGATAAGGAATAAGAGCGCGTTCCAGGAATAGAACACGTTGATCAACGAACCTCGACCATACCCTGTGAACCTTCTCCGCAGCCTCCACATGATCACAAGATTGACAAGAACGAAGATTGTTAGATCGTTCACGTAAGGATAGAACCGGCCGCCCAGCGCGATACTGTACATCAGCCAGTACCACATGATAGAGTACGGCCCGCCAAAATGGGCCATGTTCGTCCCGTAACAATAATCATGGCTGAAATCGGTTGTAGATGCTGACAAATGGGGACAGAAGGTCGTCCAGGGACTAGTCCAGGACCATTGCATATCCCGCAATAACGGGGAAGGATAAATCGGGGACAGGTACATGGCCAGGACCTCGATAGCCTCCATCATCACCGGCCAGGCAACAGCGAAGAACAACCAATCCTTCAGATCGAAAAAATGCCTGAGGAAATAGAACACGCGATCCTTAGTGAACTCTGAGAAGCTCATGGTAGCACTATCTGGAACCAGCCCTGTCCGAACAGGTAGAGGAACGTGGCCAGCTCAAGAACTAGGCCCAGCCCAACTATCAGGTCAACTGATGAGATACGGGTCATCGATGAAGCTCCTCAGTTCACGAGGCCGGTCATGCCACCACACAGTCATTTTCCAGGCAGCCAAACTCCAGACTGGCAGGATCAGAATAGACTCAACTAGGGCGACCACTAAGGGAAAAGGCAGCATAAACCAGTCCGGTACTAGGCCGTTGAGAACGGTTGAGGCGTGGAACAATAGAGTGGACCCGAGCAGGAACAGGCCGCTGGAAACTGTAAGCCCATGAATCCTATCAACGGGCTGAAGCTTCTTCTTATTCACCATATGTTCTCCGGTGACGGGCTGAAACATACACGTTCAACATCCTCCCACCCGGCCCATAGCTTCCACGAACAAACGTCTTCCGTCCACCATGCCAGGGACAGTTACAGCCATGAGGATGCGGTTTCGATAGATGCCTAGTGATCACTCGCCTCTTTCCGACTATCACCAGATATCTAGAGCCACTCTGAGCATGCTCTATTGTCTGAGTGTTCTTTTCCTCGCCTTTACGATGCGTCATGTCTTCACCTCCAGCTCGGCCACACGATCAGCCTCTTCAACCTCTGTCCTCCAAGGAGGTTTCTCCCATGTGTTATAGAAGGTCATGAGCGAGAGATATTTCTGATAAAACTTGTGGTTGTTCAGGAACCAGACAGGCGAATACGTGTATGATGGCTCCGGCAAGTATCGGGTGGTATCCGGGTGATCCCAGACCTCGATCATCGGCACCAGCTCGTCATGCTCCGGATCCTCGCCGAAGTTACGGCAGCGCACAAGATAATCCGGATACTCTCTTAGCCGGTTGTCAAGTTGCCCGGTGAACTGGGTGTCCACGAACATGTCCAGGTGAGCCTTCCGGCGCTGATTGTTCAGATAGGTCAAAAGCAACCTTCGCTTCTTCATATATCCTGTAAGAGATGCTGTCAGTCTCGAGTCACACCACATGCCCATCTCGTGCAACGCGATAAACTGGTAGTCCGGGAACTCGTGAGCATCATCCACCAGCTTTAGAGGATCTAATGTTCCACCTGGCTGTGCACCAGGACACTTACACGAGGCCATATAGGTTGCAAGACCCGTCCGATCAATCTTCATCCTAGGGCTGTGACAGATGAAAGTGGCAAAGTTCGCCCGTACATCGTACGTGGTACGGTATCGTCTTCTCAGGAACAGGTTCACCCCTCCCTTCAACGCAGCCATCATCGAGTACATGATGAAATGGGTCTTCCCGGTCCCAGGCATGCCGGCCACGATCACCAGCATTATTCTTCCGGCACCTGAACAATCCGTTGTTGCTCGCTGTCCCAGCGGTACTTCTTCTTCATCTCCTGCTGGAGATACCGTAATTTGTTCCGGAACCCGTGAATATGATGAGCATCCACGGTATTACGGTACTCCTGCAAACGATCTATCAACACCCCATCGGTAAGCACGTCCTTTCGTGAGCCCTCGCTGGCAAGCCATATCTTCCTCTGGCTATCCCACCGGAGGACCAGCGCGCTCAACGGGCCGGTCCTCCCCCAGAGGTGAAATTGCCCAGTATCCGTGTTAAATGGTCCAGGCTCTGAGTCTGGTTGTAGAGAGCAAATGCTAGCCCTGCCACGATAGCGATACCTACTAGCGAGATTATCAATGAAAATCTCATCATCTGAGTCATGCTGTCAGCGTTCATCATCATCTTCATCGCCTTCAACTCGTTAATATCATCAAGGGTACGCGGATCCGTGATTGAGCTGAGGCTGTTCCCTGGAACCCAGGCCTGCGGATAGGGATCATTCCAATCGTACAACGCCCCGGCTTTATGATGGCGCCAGCTGAACGTGGTAGCGCGTCCCACCTTATCCTTCTCGGTCCAGAAATACCTCCGGTTCTTGAACGTCCGGAACTCCCCGTTCTCTCCTATTTTCGATAATGGAAGCGCTATCTGGACAAGCTGGTTCAACGGGTTACGAATCAATTGGTACACCCAGTCCTGTCGACGGAGACGTAACCAGAACTCCGGGTTCCGGTACGATTTCCACATTGTCCAGCCGATGATGAACGGTAAGGACAAGAATGAAACTATGGCCAGTACTAGGAAGAAGATCAGGTCTATCTCAATCGTTGGCAATTACATTCTCCTTGGCTCCAAGCATCTCCCTCCTGTTCTCACACCAATCACACGGACAATAATGTTTCGGCTGGTCCGGCCAGCACATCTTGTTATGCTTCGAGATAGCTATGGCTATCGTAAGGTCTTTCGCTCCATCCACCCGGTTAAGCACTAGGGAATATCTCCACTTGTTCGCTATCCTCTCCAAACTCTCATCATCATGTTCTCGCGGACAGGCTGGAGGATGCTCCGGCAGAGATGGCATCCCCTTAGTTATCCCCAGCCGAAATGCTCTCCACTTGCCCATCTAGAACAGGTCCTTCTTGTCCTGCTTCAACCGTTCCCTATGCAGTTCGAGCTCTATCGGCTTCAGAAACTGTTCCACCCGCTTGCCCTTCTCGCTAACCATCGCCATCAGATCAGTGGCCGCGCGGTTCATTAATACTGCGGCCGTCTTAGGCATACCCTTGTTATGAAGAATCAACGCCGTGTTAATAGCGTTCATGTACAATCCACGTTTCATCCCGGGCAGGTCAGTTTTCGTCAACAGGTTCGCTAGTGCCTTGAACTTTGCCTCGTGAGCCATATCAAACATGCTTACACCCATCTCCGCGGTGGTCATAGGCCCCTCCGGGAGCTGGGGCATTTCCTGGGACTCTGTCAGCTGGTTCGCCTTCTCCCGGTCCTGTTCCAGATCGGTTAAAGGCTCAGTCTTCTTCCTTGTCATGCCAATATCCCCGCGCTCCAGGTGAACCGGAACGATGTTGAAGCCCCTACGGCGAACGGGGTCTGCACGTTAATGATGAACGATGATGCCCCGGTATCCGGTAGATTGCCACAGTTGAGAATGGTGGCACAGACTCTCCATTGGGCAACATTCGACACGGTGAACGTGGTCGGCCATTCAATCCATAGCTGGCTGAACCTTGGAGTATCTCCTACTCCTCCTCCTCCATGACCAATGATCCGGAGAAGCAATGGGCTGTTAACCTGAGCTGCTGCTGGAACGCTTGAGTATGTGGTGCTTCCAAATCCCCCTCCATTAGGACATATGGTATTATCTATGATTGCTCGCTGGGCAGAGTTGACTTCTGGAAACGTAGCCCCGCCATCTATGGAGTATTGAAGGGTCAAGTATGCTCCAGCCGTGTTCGAGGCTACCGGGCAATTATAGCCGAATCTGAAAGTGGTTACGCCTGCCCAGTTGACTCTCATCCAGTGATCTCCAAGAGTATCCCCATAGAGTTCGGTGTCGGCAGCAGGCATGTTAACCCAGTTCAGATCTGTGCCTGACTGGAAGAACAGGGTTGAGATCACTGTGACAGAGGATGTTCCAGTGAAGACAGTTTGCGGGGTCACATGTAGAACTGGGACGCTGGAGAACGCCGGGCTATAGGTCACGGTTGTTGTAGCAGTTGTTCCCCCGTTTGCTATAGTCACAGTTGCAACTCCTGTCTGGACCAGTGTCAGCTCAGGAATTCCGGTGTCAACACATAGCCCGTTCGTCGGGGTGCAGGCGTTGATCTCGGCTCCGGAAAAGTTGAGAAAGTTGTATCCGAACGAGACCGCGGACAGGAGAAAGGCGAGTCCGGCGAGCGCGAACAGCTCATCGCGCGAGATAGCTACCATCTACTCGTCCTCCCTTCTCTCAGACAATACCTCGAGCATCATCCTTACACATGCCATTATTATCAGGAACATCTCGAAGAAGAAGATTATCTGGTACCAGATGCTGGTCTCCGGGAACAGGTATGAGGTCGTAAATATGGTTGTCTGGTTGCTGTAGTTCCATACATAGTACTGCGGGGTGATGCCGAACACCATGCTGATCGTGCTCAATATCAACCCTAGTGTCTTGGCTGCTATTCCTCCCTTCCAGAGGAACACGAAGAAGATGGCGAACACTGTGAGGCTGAGCCAGAAGAAGGGGCCGAACGGCAGTACCGAGACTACTGTGCTTGTTGGCATGTTTCCTCTTTAACATCGGCTTCATCACCAGATGATAGTTTGCGAGAGCCATCGCGGTTATCGGCACTATGATCAGCCATACTCCAAGCAGCGTGTAGTCGTCCGGGCAGATGTTTCTTTGACAATAATTCAGTTCTTGCGTTGCAGAGACGGTCCAGAAGGGCACTATTATGATCGTGATGGCAAAGAGGAAGGCCACCTTTGCATGGTATGGAGGATAGTACTGGAGAAGGTCCTCGTACAGTTCCTGGAGGTATGGTATTCTCAGTCAGGAACAACCCCTCCCTGGCCGGGAGATCCGGTTCGTATGATGCCGAACACTATTCCCGCGCTGATCAGTGTCTGTATCACCGGGAGCCATAGTGGGACTATGCCGCAGTAGAACGTGAAGAAGACGATGCCGAGCGATGATAGGCTCCACATGAACCCCATTTCCCGGATTCCCTTCTTTAACCGCCAGATTACCACCCCGAGCGTCCCAGCGATCACCGTGATGATCATCCCTGTCAGTAGTAATCCGCCTGCGTAGATGTTGCCTGGGGCGAAGCTGTTAGCGTAGAACTGGACGAAGTTAGGCAGGGAATCTGACTGGCCGAAGAGGTTGTATGGCTGCGGTAGTCTGGACGGCGGGTTTGCCGCCGAGGCCAGGAGCTGTCCGGCTGGGAGGCTCTTTGGAATAAAGTTGGTTATGAGGACATAGTCCACGTTTGTGGACACGCTCTGGTTTGACTGCGCATTCTTCCCGCAGGTTATCCCGTTCCCGGTCGCGCAGAATGTTGATCCGATGAACGGGTACAGCTGGGCGAAGCTGGTGGCTGGTGGGCTGATGCAGAGGCAGCTGGTCTGGCTCATGTTCAGCCAGGCATTCCCGTCCACTTGAAGAGCAACCCAGCTCTTCTGCCCATTCAACGTGTCTGTTCCCTGCCAGAGCATGGCTCTCAGAGTGAATATGTGCTGGGTGTTGAGATCGAACGGGTTATTGAGGATGCTGGGAGTATATGTTATGGCTGAGGCCTGGGGGCTGCATCCTCCCAGGTCAACCAGGTTTGGCTTGCTGAAACAGTGTATTGTTCCTCCTCCTCCACTGTTCGGCTTGGCGAACGCGAGACCTATGGCTGATCGATATCCTCCCCAGCCTAGAAGATTGTTCACGGCCGAGTCCTCCTCGAACATCTGAACCCCAAATCCCCCGGTTCCGGTGCTGATAAAACCGAATTCCATGCCAGCCTGCCTGTTAAGTCCTGGTAACGGTATAGATGTCAGGTTGAACGGTTGTTCCTTGACCACCATCTGGAGGAAGGTCGCGTTAGACGTGCTGTCGATTGTTGCGCCTGTTCCGTTAGCTATTACCGCGCCCAGTATCTGGTTGGTTCCCGCATAACGGTTGTTGGTGATGGTGAGATATCCGGCTGTCTGTGTAATGTTGGATGTCGGGTTGGCTCCGAAGCTGACTATTCCCCAGTTGGGTGAGAGGGTGGACGAGACGAAGTCATCGAACATGATGGTTGTCTGGCTGGCATCAGCATTGGCAGAGGGCAGCAGGAGGAATAGGCTAAGCAGAATCAGGGATAGTAATCGTTTCATCCTGTTGTTCCCAGTCCCCGGATATAGAGGGCGATGGTGTAGAAGCCCCAGATTAATGTCATGGCCTGCATTGGGAAGAGGAAGGCCCCGATCTCCGGGGCGAGGGCGAGCAGGCTGAACTCGTACGTGGCACTGTCTGATAGGAAGTTGAGCAGTGGTCCAAAATAGGATAGGGCGATGACTAGGGCTTTGAGGAAGTCTCCCAGTATAGGTATGGCATTACTGGCCTGTGTGAATATCGCGCTTCCCTGTGCTGGGAAGAATACTCCTGCTATCCCGCATCCCAGTGTTCCTCCGGCTAGTCCTCCGATTATTGCGCCTGGTATGGCTCCGATCCCGAAAAATGCGGCCCCGATTATCGCGCCTGCCAGTATTCCTGCTCCTCCTCCAACCACGCATGACTGGAGCTGTTGTGTTCCAGGGCTGATCGTATCGCTGGTTGGGCCCTGTCCTGTTCCTGCTCCAGGATTGGAGCCTCCATAGTTCGGCAGTATGTCTGCTATCGGGTTCTTCACATTCGGTATCGTGTACGCTGACGCGATCAACGGGAAGAGGGCTATCTCGAATAATAGGAGCGAGAACAGTATCTGGTTCGCGGATGCCATTATTCGCTGTTCGCTCCTCCGCCTCCCATGAGGCTATGTCCTCCGATTATCCTGTTGACCATCATGACTATTATGACCGCGCCCATTAGAAGTACCAGGAAGAGGGTCCATGCTGGGAGGAATCCTGCGTAGATGAAGAATCCGAGCACGCTCATCTCTCCGAGGCTGGAGAAGGGTATGTTCCTGGTGAACAGGTATGGCATCCCGGCCATGCCTGCGCTCATGATCAGGAACATGATTATGGCCCCGGCCTGTTCATCTCCTCCTCCGAGAAGGGTGGCCAGCCAGGCTATGGATCCTACGAAGTCGTTGGTGAGGTGGCCCGGGTTTGGTGGTAGACGGGTGCATAGGGCGCCTGTTGGCGCGACCAGGCAGACTGGTGATCCATAGTTCTGCCACTGGACAAAGTCTATTTTTGATGTCTCAGGCAATGATCCTCCTGTGCTGAGGCCCGTGTAGAATATGACTGGAGCTGTGCCGCTGTATGGGGCCACGTTTGCTGTCTGGTTATGGTTCTGGTCTGTTCCAGCGATTATCGCTCCTGTACTGTCTTCCTGGTAGATGCGGTGGTAGACCCATGCTGTTCCCGCTTGGGCGTTGTCCGGGCAGCCGTAGCAGAACACGGCCTGGGTGATGATCGTGATCACAGTGTACTTTGTCGGGTCAATGTTGGCGAATGCTCCGCTGATCTGTCCTGCCGGGTCTCCGCAGATGTTCCAGCTGTTCGCGCCTGTGGACAGTATTTCGATGTATTCTATTCCGATATTGTCCGCGGTTACTGTTGAGTCCGTGCAGGCCGGTGTCTTGGCCTGGACTGTGTTCGGTGTCGCGTAGGGTGGGGCTGTTCCAACCTGGGGATAAGCGTTGGCCGCGGTTATCAGATGGGTTAGGCCGATGTGGAGGTTGTCGAATCCGCTTGTCTGCTTTATCGTGAACGGGATCAGGGCTACTGTCAGCTTTCTCTTGATCACTGTCCCGGCTGTGATGCTGGGGCTGGGTGTGAACACTGGGGTGCTGGTGACATGGTCTGTTATCTGTTTTAACGTGCTGATGCTGTCCTTGTTGGTGAGGGTCATGTATCCTGATGACGTGCTGATTCCTGATTGTATTCCAGGATTGTAGTACTGGTCTATTGTCCAGTCTGTTGTGAGCATGGGATTGGTGTAGAGGAAGTCGTCTCTGAAGCCTACGTTCTGTGACTCGGTGGGGTAGATGTTGCCGTATACTATTATCAACTGGGTTGTGATGATGGTGTTGTAGTTGATCTGTTGCCAGGGGCTGATGTACTGGCTTGTCTGGGCGTTGAGCGCTGTTACCGTGATCGGTATTCTTCCTGCGAACCTGATGGGCCATGTTCCGTTTCCATATGCTGTGAGTGTGAACTGGTAGGTGAGCTGTGTTAGCTCGTATCCGGTGACGTTGAACAGCATTGTGCCGTTGGCGTAGTTGGTCATGCTGGCCATTGTCATTGTCTTAACTACTGTCAATGAGCCGTATTTTCCGGCTATCTTGATCCCTGGTGTGAGCGTGATGGATCCGGGAGCGTTGGCTACTGGGAGCAGGAGGATTATGAAGAGGAGGATGACTGGGAACGCTTTTTTTTTATCGTTCTGTTTTTCCTCCCAAAATCTTATTCTGGAAGAATCCGATAGACGGGGGCAGTGGTCGCCCAAGTTAGAATGCATGTATCCCCCGGAAGGAGAACTGGAGAAATCTGGTTAACTGCATTAATCATCGTCTGACCCTTGCAGGTCCAACCAGTCATTCCTGCAAGGGTCGTTATCTCAATCTGTTGTTTGAAAGGGGCGAGAACTGTTGTGAAAGGAGATACTCCCGCTGTAACCGATGATTGGGCCTGCGGATTATAGTTGATGTTGTCAGCAATCATATACCAACATGAAACGCATCCGACATTGATGGTATTTGTCGGTTGGTTTGTAAAATCATTCCCTAGTGCTGAGAGAAGGCGTGAAGGGGTCCCAGGAGCAGAAGGCTGGTCTATTCCAAATGTCTGAGTTGCAACACCTTGATCGTCATAGAAAATACTGTTCGTTATGATAACTCTCTGAGAAAGCGTTGTTCCCGTTGCCCTAATTGCTACTCCGGCAGTTGTTCCTCCTCCCCCTCCTAGTCCATTGTCATAGAGACGTACTCCTACAATAGCATCATCCTCGACTTTGCCCGTTTGGATTGGGGTTAAAGTAATACCATTGCCTTGATTGAACCTTGACATTGTACCGAACATTTTCAGAACACCATTGATGACAATTCCTCCTCCTTGGGCTGTAAGGGCTCCACTGACTCCAGGTTGACGCTCGACAATAGTGCCTCCCACATGAAGAGTTGATCCTGCACTGGCGGCCAGCCCTGCTCGTTGTCCGGCTCCCTGAACATTATTAACGAAATGACAGTTCTGGACACTTACATCCACAGCCGTCGTATTTGTATTGGAAACGACTGAGCCGTCATTTAGGGCATAGAGCTGGCCTGTTGAGGAGCCTTTTGTCGGATTCGGATTACCTGTTCCATCAAATAGGTCTCCATCAAATACTGTTCCTCTTGCCCATCCGACAACAAGAAACGCATCGTCCCCCCATTGCAGAAAGTCGCTGTAGGAAACTGTGCAGTCATTGCATCCGTTGAAAGTGTTACTGCCCACTCCTTTTTCTGCGAAAATATGATCCCAGTGATTTTGATAGTTCAATCCTGCTGTGGTCTGTATCTGGGCGGATGTTGCTCCTATAAAGAAGTCGTGGCGGGCTCCTGAATAAATCAGGTGCAGATTATAGAAGTGGGATTGATATGCTCCTTTCATCCAGATTGCATTGTCATAGTTGATATAGGATGCACCTACTATTGTTGGAACTCCACCGTTGAATGTGAAGTCGTGAAGTATTATTCCTTTATCGCCAGATACCTGGTCCTTGTTCGTGATCCAGATTGTTCCAGCTCCCCCGGCAGGGGTTGGCGCATTGATGATTACTCCATCACGGGAGGCTCCTGCAATTTCATCACCTGTAACGAGGGTGTTGATTTGTGTGGTTATCTGGTATGATCCTGTTTCAATGTAGATTCGGCATCCTCCGGCAGGGCAGTTTGGAATGGCTAGGAGATTGATTGTTGCTCCGAAGTCTGGAACTGTATTGAATCCGTAGTTGTCTCCTGTTCGACAGTTCGCGGCTCCATACTGACCAGAATCGATATAGATTCTGATGTCACATGGAGATCCTGTTCCCGGAGTGATGATTGCACTCCTTCCTGGTGCTGGAACTGCTAGGACATAGCTTTCCCATCCAACTGTAACTGAGAGACAGATGATGATGAGGGCGAGAAGTTTTGATTTTGAAATGTTTATCATTGTATTATGCCTGGATTGTTATCCTTGAGTTTGCGCTAAGGTCTGTGAGCTGGAAGGGTATTGTGTCAAGGTATGCGATCGCTGTTTCGTTCGTCGGGGTATATGTTAGGGTGTAGATCATTCCCCCATTGGCCAGTGGTGTTCGTGAGGTTCCATTGTAGAAGGTGAGCAGTACCTGGTCTGTTGCGGTTCCTCCTCCTGTATTGGTCATGTTCAACGCGACACTGTTTGTCTGCCAGATGATCAGGACTGAGTTGATGTGGAACTGGGGATCCTGGATGTTTATCGTGAATAATTCTCCTGGTTTGTGGATTGTTGTATTATTCTGAATCAGGATGTTTCCCACTGCTATTCCGACCAGTAGGACCGAGAAGAGGCTGGTGGCTAGTAGTGCTCTTCTCGGTATTCGTTCTAGGATAAGTGCGAGTTTCCTCTTCATGGCCATGGTTCGGCTCTGAGGTTTCTTTGGATATTTCCGGGTATATGTCATCTTTCTACTTTAGATGGATGTATATGTCGCCGACTGCAAGCACGGCCACTGCAAGATAGTAGAACAATGGGACTAAATTGACAATGGTTGCGAGTGTCGATGTTATCTTCCCTGTCGAGTTGGCCGAGGATATGGCCTGGAAGATGATTGGCGATATGACTAGGGCGATGACGACTGCGATGGCTAGTTTGATGAAGTGGCTGCCTGCGCTTCCTTCTACGATTTTTCTTTTCCTCCCTTTTTTGTTTGTAGCTCTCTCGTGTTTTGGGATCCTGTGGAGTTACGTGATGTCTATGTGAGTCCGGGTCCGTGGTGTCACGAGAGAACTCAGGCTTTCTGGGGATTGCTCTGTGAATATATGGGTTTAGATCTGACTGGAAATCTTGCTTTTCACTTCTCGATTCCCAAGACTGGTTCACTTGGAATGAGAATATAGGCGTTTCCGGCGTTGCCCCAGAAAGATGGGAATCGAGCCGGGGTCGCCGGAAGTTCAACCGTCCATGCTCGCGTGTTCTCTACTTAATACCTTCTATAAGTGTGGTTGTCTGGCTGGCTGTGTGACTGACTGTGTGACTGACTGACTGACTGACTGACAGACGTGTCTCAC
>Ga0137396_10000532_pt1 | contig 18301 bp, 18 predicted proteins | sample czc16metaG_FD_108284 | JGI IMG/M metagenome (GOLD analysis project Ga0137396, IMG submission 108284) | Vadose zone soil microbial communities from Angelo Coast Range Reserve, California, USA - czcobulk3.16 metaG | ecosystem: Environmental > Terrestrial > Soil > Vadose zone | place: USA...
CGGCTCGTAGGCCACCCCGTCGGCGCCAACTACCAACGGCGTCAGCCCCGCCGCCATGATCTGTGGCGTCATTCCAGCGGCTCCGCTTTCGAAACGGTAAGCGTCCCATTTGGTCAGGACTGGTCCGCAACGGATCTTCGACATTATGTCGCGTGAGACCAGAAAGCCATTAGTGCGCACATGGTAGTTAGGGAATCCGGTAAAGCGACCGCGGGTGAGGGCGAAGTAACGCGCATGCCGAAAGCCGATCGCAGCAGCGCGCCAAAGCAGGGAACGAGATGGCCTGAACTCGAACCGCAGCATCTGAAAGTCGGCGAGGATGCTTTGATGCGAGCCCGTTGCACCGACGATGCCGACGCGAGGTCTGCGGACATGCCTGTACATGGCCTCCAGCCATCCGGGAACAAGAACGCGACTGAAGGAATTGAGGAACGCGAAGAAGCGGTAGGGATAATCACGTGCTACCTTCACGTACGGACGCACGTCGAATCCAGCATCCCTGACAAATGCTCGTTGATGCGAGAAATCTTTGAGCAGTTCGTCGTAGGGAGCGAGTTGTGCTTCGCGTGAAAAGCCCTTGAAGATGATCAGTTGGTGCGCGATCCCTGCAGGGCAGCTCCGGTAAGACTCGAGAAAGGCGCGAAACGCGGCGAAATCGTTCACCCGCCGAACCAGATGCGCGACACAGATTTCTTCTGCGTTGACGGTCAAACGTACTTCCGCCTGAGGTAGCGCTCAAGCGCGTCGCGCCACGGCGGCAGAATGATCCCCAAAGCCCGCGCCTTCCTGTTGGCGAGTACCGAGTAGAGCGGCCGCCGCATGCTGCCGCTCTTTCCACCGCGGTTCACTGGTATCACCTTCGCTGGCAGGCCAAGTATTTCGATGATGGCCACGGTTAGGTCGTACCAGGTGCACTGGCCCTCGTTGACGAGGTGGTAGATCCCGGGCCGTAGCGAAGGATGAGCGATCAGAGCGAGCACTGCCTTACTGAGATCTTCAGTCGAGGTTGGCGCGATAGTCTGCTCCATCGCCATCTCGATCATTTTGCCGCCGCGACCGTCCGCTACTCGGCCGTCCACGAAGTTCCCGCCTTTCGACCGCGCACCCGATTCCCCGTAAAGACCGCAGGTCCGAATAACAACCGCGTGGTCAGGCGCGGCCGCTAGCGCGGCATGCTCGCCGGCAAGGCGAGTGATCCCGTACACCTGCAGAGGATGTGGGAGGTCATCCTCGGCGTACGGGGTCTGCTTGTCTCCACCGAACACGTAGTCGCTGCTGAACGTGACGAGCCAGGTCCCGTTCTCGGCACAAAGCGTGGCTAGGTCTCGCACCGCGACGCAATTAACGTGGAAGGCTTCGTCGGGTCTTTCTTCGCAAAGCGGGACGTTGTGGAACGCGGCGCAGTTGATGACGGCGTCCGGACGAAAGGTCTTGACCGCCTCCGTGAGCTGCGCCGGCTTCGTGAGGTCGAGCTGCGCTCGCGAAGGCGCATGAATCTCGTGCTCGCCCCGGTTGCGCAGAATGTCGCCGCCCAGCTGTCCCGTGCCGCCGATGAGGAGGAGCTTCATCGTTGCGGCGCGAGCAGAGGATAGGCGCGATCGCGGGCGGACACCACCGGCTCCGGCAGCGGCCAGCGAATGCCCAGGGCCGGATCGTCCCATCGCAAGCCGCGCGAAGATTCGGGATGGTAAAACTCGGAAATCTGGTAGAGAACCTCGCTATCGTCCGCGAGGGTCTGAAAACCGTGGGCGAAGCCGCGCGGAACATACAGAGCGCGGCGATTGTCTGCGGTCAGTTCGGTCGAGAACGATTTCCAGCGCGTCGGCAAGCCCTCCCGCAAGTCGACGATGACGTCCCAGATCGCGCCACGCGTGCAGCGCACGAGCTTTGCCTCTTCATGCGGCGGCGCCTGGTAATGCAGGCCGCGCAGCGTGCCGCGGCTGCGATTGAGCGATACATTGCATTGCGCCACGACCGGATCGAGCCCGCGCGCGCGAAACTCGTTCTGGCAAAACGAGCGCGCGAAAAAACCGCGCTCATCCTCGATCGGCTCGAGCTCGACCACGAAGGCGCCGGCAAGCGGGGTGGGCACGAACTTCAATCGAGCACCGCCACCTTGGGAATCGGCACGACCAGCTTGCTGCGCAGGTCCGAGAGCTGCATCCTGATTTCGTCCTTGATGTTCCAGGGCAGGATCAGCACGTAGTCGGGCTTCGTTTCGCGAAGCTTCTCCGGCGCGTAAATGGGGATATGCGTACCCGGCAGGAAGCGCCCCTGCTTGTGCGGGCTGCGGTCCACGGTGTACTCCAGGAGATCGGCCCGGATCCCGCAATAGTTGAGCAGCGTGTTTCCCTTTGCCGGAGCGCCGTAGCCGACGACCTGCTTGCCCGCGTCCTTAGCGTCAATCAAAAACCGCAGGAGGCGGCGCTTGGTCGCCTTTACCTGATCCGCGAAGGCGCTGTAGGCCGCGACGCTGTCCAGCCCCGCGCCTCTTTCGCGCTGCCGCAACTCGGCCACCCGCCGTGAAACAGCAGGCGCGGTATTTTCGCGGTGGCGGGCGAAGATCCTGAGGGAGCCGCCGTGAGTCGGAATCTCCTCCACGTCGAAAATCGTAAGACCGTGCGAGGCGAAGACGCTCTCGACCACGAAAAACGAAAAGTACGAGAAGTGCTCGTGGTAGATGGTGTCGAACTGGTTCTCCGCCATGAGACGCAGCAGGTGCGGAAACTCCATCGTGATTACGCCCTTCGGCGCAAGCACGATGCGCATCGCCTCGACGAAATCGTTGAGGTCAGGCACATGGGCCAGCACGTTGTTGCCAATCAGCAGATCGGGGCGCTTGCCTTCCGCAGCGAGCTCGCGCGCAGTCCCGGTGCCGAAGAACTTCACCAACGTCGGCACGCCCTTCTTCTCGGCCGTCGCGGCCACGTTTGCCGCAGGCTCGACGCCGAGAACCGGCACGCCGCGCTGGTTGAAGAACTGGAGCAGGTAACCGTCATTGCTCGCCAGCTCCATGACGAAGCTCGACCGTCCGTAGCCGAAGCGCTCCACCATCATCGCCACGTACTCGCTGGCGTGCTCAAGCCACAGGTCCGAGTAAGAGGAGAAATAGGCGTAGTCGTCGCCGAAAATCCGCTCTGGCGACTCAAACTCCTCGAGCTGCACCAGGAAGCATTTCCCGCATACCCACGCGTGGAGGGGATAGAACGCTTCCTTGCGATGGAGCTCGCCCGCCTTTAGATAAGCGTTGGAAAGCGGCGTCATCCCGAGATCGGCGAACGAGACCGAAAGCGGCGCACCGCAGTAGCGGCAATTTCGCCCGGCGCTCATGCGAGCTTTGCGTATTGCTCGATCTGCGACAGGCACAAGGATTTGGCGCTCGCGCCCGACGACTGCTTCTTGTACCAGTCGGCGGTCCATGCAATGGCTTCGCGCAAGCGAAGGCGCGGCGTCCATCCCAGGACGTTGCGCGCCTTTGCTGCATCGAGCTTGAGAAAGCGGGCTTCGTGCGGGTGCGCGCCCCGGTCGGCCTGCCAGCGCGCGGGCGCGCCCCAGGCGTGTACGAAGGCATCCGCCAACTCCTGGACCGCCACTGCGTCTTCGAGCGGCGGACCAAAGTTCCAGCCACCGGCAAAGCGTTCGGAGTCGTGCCAAAGGCGCTCGGCGAGCAGCAGATAACCGCTAAGCGGCTCGAGCACGTGCTGCCAGGGACGCACGGCGGCAGGATTGCGAATGAGCGCCGCTTCGCCGCGCACGACGGCGCGCACGAGATCCGGTAGCAGCCGGTCCACCGCCCAGTCGCCGCCTCCGATCACGTTCCCCGCCCGGACCGACGCGATCGCTTTTCCGGCGGAGAAGGAGCTGCGATAGGCGGCGGTCACGAGCTCGGCGCAGCCTTTGCTGCTGCTATAGGGATCGCGCCCGCCCATCGCATCGGTTTCGCGATACGCCTCGTCGGTTTCGCGGTTCTCGTAGCACTTGTCGCTCGTCACGACGAGCACGACGCGCGTCCCGGCGGATTGGCGCGCCGCCTCCAGCACATTTACCGTCCCCATGACATTGGTCGCATAGGTCCCAACCGGGTCATCATAGGAGCTGCGCACTAGCGACTGCGCGGCAACGTGAAGCACCACCTCCGGGCGAACTTCTTGATAAGCCCGGCTCACGGCAGCGAGATCGCGGACATCCGCGCGCAGATCTCCTACGTCAGCGAGCTGAAGCAGCTCCCAGAGCGACGGTTGCGTGGCCGGGGCAAGCGCATAACCCGTAACTCGGGCGCCGCGTGATGCGAGCCAAAACGCGAGCCAGCTTCCCTTGAAGCCGGTATGGCCCGTCAGCAGGACACGCTTGCCGGACCAGAAATCGCCCCCGGTCACCAAATTTTCCAGGGCGGGCGGCCCGACGCCCATAGCTCTTCCAGGTGGTTCTTGTCGCGCAGCGTGTCCATCGGCTGCCAGAAGCCGCGATGGAAGTACGCCGCGAGCTGGCCATCGCGCGCAAGCCGCTCCATCGGCTCGCGCTCCCAGATGCTGTTGTCGCCCTCGACGAAGTCGATCACCTTGGGCGAAAGCACGAAGAAACCGCCATTAATCCAGCCGCCGTCGCCCTTGGGCTTCTCCTGAAAGCTGGTCACGCGCTCCTCCCTGAGGACAAGCGCACCGAAGCGACCGGGCGGCTGCACGGCTGTAAGCGTCGCGCGCGTCTTCTGCGAGCGGTGAAAGGCAATGAGCGCGCGGATATCCACATCTGCAAGACCATCTCCATAGGTAAAACAGAAATCCTCATTGCCCAGATACGCGGCGATACGCCTTAGCCTGCCACCGGTTTGAGTCGCCTCCCCCGTGTCGACCAAAGTCACCTTCCAGGGCTCGGCGCTCTTCTGATGCACCTGCATGCTGTTGTCCGCCATGTCGAAAGTCACGTCCGACATGTGCAGGAAGTAATTCGCGAAGTACTCCTTGATGACGTAGCCCTTGTAGCCGAGGCAGATGACGAACTCGTTGACGCCGTGCGCCGAATACACCTTCATGATGTGCCACAGGATCGGCTTGCCGCCGATCTCGATCATCGGTTTCGGCCTGAGGCCGGACTCCTCGCTGATGCGAGTGCCTATGCCGCCGGCGAGGATCACGCACTTCATCGATTTATTCGTCGCCCATCAAGTACGCGTATTTTCTCAGAAAATCGCGGCCGACCCGGTTGATTCCCCCGTAGGTGTAATGACCGGGGCGCATAAGCGCTTTGAATCTCCGTTGCAGCTTCTCGTCCGCCTCCGTGTAAACGACCCGACCCTCTGCGCGCTCAAGCATCTCAAGCACAAGATCTCGCACCTCCTCGGGGGTGTTTTCAAGCAGCCGGATGCCGCGTTCCCGATACAAGTCTGTGAACCTGAAGTTCGACATGTCCGAATCGAAGGTCTCGCGAAACTTCAGATACCGCCCTTCCTCTTCCGACCACAGTAGCTTGGGAATAGCGACATCATTCAAACCGTATTTGAGTAGCGCAGATAACGGCGCCAGGTTTGCGAGCGCGCAAGGCCGGTCGAACAACGTTGCGACTTCCGAAAGGCCTGAAGCACTGCCAAGGAAGAATTTGCAGGTTGCGCAAAGGAACACATCCATCCAGTCGGAGGAAGCGTCCAGATGCGCGTAGTCAATGACTCCTTCCATCGGTGCGAGGCGGCGCGGAGACGCGCGGCCCATGCGTATGCACCAAAGCCCGCGCCTTGTCAGCTCCGAGACCGCTAACAGGTAGTTGTCAACGTTGCAGTTCCTGAATGAATGCAAGGCTTCGTCGGATGGCGACCAACCCGGATCCCGACAATGAAAGCAGACGAACTCCGCATCGGCCGGCACGCCCAATTCCGCGAGGCAGGCGCGACCTTCCCGTTCATGTTTCTCGTCAAGCGCCAGCAACGCCCGGCGAGTGCCCCACGCTCGCTGCACCGCTATCGACGGCGCAGTCTCGTTGATGGCGAGCGTGTATCGGCCGAGGTTGTCCAGAAGATACGAAAATCGATAAAACACCGACAGGACCCGGCCCCAAATCGGAGAACGGATTACCTTGATGTAGCGAGACCAGTAACCCAGTAAACATTCATTCGCCGCAGTGCCGGGCGGGCTTACGAGTACGCCGTAGCGCCACCCGCGCAACCCCAGTACCCCTTCCTTGATAAAGATATCCGGCTCCGCCGCAAGATGGCCCAACCTTTTAGGAGAGTTCAGGCGAAGGAACCTCACGCGAAGCAGGTACAGGACGACGGACACAGGAAACGCCATCGCCAGCGCGGCGGCTAACACGACTTTACGCGTGAGGTCGCGCTTGCGTATCGCCGCTTCGAACGAGAGCCAGAGAGTCTCCTGCGGTTTCATCCAGGTATCTTGCGGCTACAATAATACAGGCGAAAACATGCGGTCCTGGTCCTTCAAGCGGAGCACGTGCAGGCTTTGCGATTCCGCGCAAGTCGAGTGCGTGGTTCCATTGCGAGCGATCCCGATCGTGACGCCCAACGTCGATGCCAAGAGCGCCGCACAGCAGCACGCAGGAGTGCGGGATTTGTCCGTTCCGCTGGCGCTCTATCGTTGCAGCGAGTGCCACCACGTGCAATTGCTCGATGTGGTGGACCCGGAAGTGCAATACAACAACTTTCGCTACACAACGACCATTTCTCTAGGGCTGCCGGAGCACTTCCGCAAGTTCGCCGGCGAGGTCGTTGCCGCAGCCGGAGCGCCAGCCGGCGCGTTCGTCGTCGAGGTCGGAAGCAACGATGGCACGCTGTTGCGCGCGTTCAAGGAGCGCGGCATGGGGGTGCTCGGCATCGATCCTGCGCGAAAGATTGCGCAACAGGCCACGGACAGCGGCGTCAAGACGCTGCCGACGTTCTTCACCGGGAACCTGGCGAGCGACATCCGCGACGAGCATGGCGCCGCGGACATCATGATCGCGAACAATACGTTCGCGAACCTCGACGATCTGACTGATTTTGCCGCGGCGGTGCGCACGCTGCTCGCTCCATCCGGCGTTTTCGTATTCGAAACCTCGTATGGTGCCGATGTCGTCCGGAAGGTTCTCATCGACACGATCTATCACGAGCACCTTTCCTACTTCATGGCCGCACCGCTGGACCGTTACTTCGCCCGCCACAAGCTGCAATTGATCGATATCCAGCACATCTGGACCAAGGGTGGCTCGATCCGGGGCACGGTGCAGCTGGCCGGCGGACCGCGCAAAAGAGCTGCCTCGGTGGACGCAATGATCGCCGAGGAGAGACGCCTCGGCTTCCAGAGCAAGGCCCCGTTCGAAAAGATGGATACCGCAGTCGCCGCGTTGCAGAATGATGTCTCGGCGCTTGTCGCCATTCGCAGGGCGGCCGGCAAGCGCATTGCCGCCTACGGGGCTTCGGTTGGAACCGTCACGTTGATACAGCAATTTGGTATCGGCACGGCACTGGATTTTGTGGCTGATGACAACCCGCTTTGCGACTATCTGGCGGGATCCGATTACCGCGTGCCGGTGCTGCGATCCGACGCGATCTACGAGCGTAAGCCCGACACGATCATCGTGCTCGCATGGCGCTATGCCGATCCGATCATGGGTAAGCACCAGCGTTACCTCGCCCAAGGCGGCGAGTTCGTGATTCCGCTGCCCGCTATCACGGTTCGTTCAAGCGTTCAAGGCGCCAGCTAATGCTCAAGCGGCTATCACATGTATGCCTCGGCTCGACGGACCTGGCGCGGACCGTGGATTTTTACCGCAAGGTCCTCGGTTGCGAAGTGGCCCACGAATTTCGCAACCCGGCGGGCGAGCTCTACGGCGTGTTCCTTGCCTGCCGCAACGGGACGTTTCTCGAGTTTTTTCGCGAGCAGACGCCGAAGCTGCCGGGAGGCCTGTTCCGCCATATGTGCTTCGAGGTCGAAGACATCGAGCGGACCGCCGACGCGGTCCGCCCGCACGGCTTCCGGCCGGAAGTCAAACGGGGCCGCACCGATCACATCCTGCAGTTCTTCATCCACGATCCGGACGGCAACATGATCGAGTTCCAGCAGCACGACCGCCAATCGGTGCTATACCCGCTGCTTCCCGAAAATCGGTGATCCCCTTCATAGTCGAGGGGCTTGAGGGTTCAAGCCGAATATCGTCGCCGGCGCGATCGAGACGATCAACACGTTTCGGTGCGCTCGAACTCGGATTCGCGCGACGACAAGACGCGCGCCAAGGACTTGCCGGCGCTGAATATGATCTCCGATCGCGAGTAGGTCTTATCCATTGAGAGCGTTGCGTCACACAGTCTTCGAATTCGTCCGTCGTCACAGCTCATATTGCCTCACTGCTGCCGCAACGCTGCTTTTTCTCCTTTGCATATGGCTGCTGCCAGCCGATCTCTCTGAAGGTGGAAGGCAATGGCTCAGCGAGCTCATTCAACAATACGGCTTCGTCACAAGCGACGATCAGCGCTGGGCATATGTAATCACCGTAGGCGCCATCGCCGTTTTCTCGGCGGTCAGCTTTTTCCTGAGCGGACGCGACGTTATCACTCAGCAGAAGCTTGACTTCGTTCCCCGTCTCGGGACGGCGACCTATATTCTCCTTACCGCGCTCGGTCTCGGCTTCTATAGTCTTTTCGTGCCCGGCTTTATCGTAGGCTGGGCAATAGCAGTCGCAATTCTTTTCTTGGCGACCGTCCTCGCGGCACCCCGTCTGAGGATGCTCGCAGTCGATCATATTGCAATCGCCATGATCGGCGCGTATCTCGTCGTCTTGACTGTGCCGGGGATGTTTGTGAATCCGATCCCGCTCATGGAATTCGACGCAGTTTCCCTGGCGCAGTTCGAGGTTCATTTGCTCCATCTCACAATGCGGGGTTCAGCGGTGGCGGCAGGACAGAAATTCTTCGACGAGCTGCCGCTAGGTTACGGCTTGCTCATGCCATCGATCATGAGCGTGGTTGACTCGAAACGGCATGGACTGTCGATCGCCGGTCAACTGCGCTTCGTTCAGGCTTGTCAGGTCCTGTTCTGCCTTGCCGCGGCCGCCGCCTACCTGGCCTACCGGCCGCGCAATTATCTAGGGGTTCTTGCCGCACTGCTGCTCGCCGGGCCTTATTGGGCGGCTGCCGGCCTGGGAATTTGGCATCCCAACCAGACGGGATTCCGTTCCCTTGGCCTGCCGGTCGGCATGCTCGCGCTTTTGCTCGCGGGACGCCTGCCGCCTGAGCGCGCCGCATGGTGGCTTGGCTCAGTCGCCGGAGCGGCAGTTCTGATGAACCTCGAAACGGCAGTTGCGGTATCGGTCGGCTTCGCGGTTTTCCTCGTCGTGCGAACACGGACATTCCCGTTGGCGCTGCTGCTGCGCATGGTCATCGCGGGCGCCGTGGTGATCGTCGCCTATTTTTTGATCTATCCGCTGGCCTTGGGCCGGTTTCCCTTCAGCATGCAGTCGCTCGATTTCTTGTCGCTAATGGAGAGATTTGCGGGCGGTGGTTACGGGCTTCGGCTGTTTTCAGCCGGGTATGAGCGCGAAGGCTATTACCTCGTGCCGTTCGCGCTGCTGATGTTCGCCCATGCCATGCATGTCGTGATCGACGGATTCCGGAGGCTCGGCCGTGGACCTCTGCCGTTGCGCACCGCTTTGCGCGTGTCCGTAGCCGCGACGTTGATCGTGTGGTTGGCCTATTACTTCAACGCACCGAACTGGTGGCAGATCTGGACTGAACTGTTCCTCTACGGGTTCCTAATCATCGATCTGGTTGATCGTCGGCGATTTGGAATCGGATTTCCCTCATCGAGGGAATCGCTCAAGTCCAGATTCGCGCGCATACGCATGGCGCCCGCGCTTTTCCTTCCACTTTTTTTTCTCGCGTTGCTCATCCCGCACTCGAACCGGCATTTGCTCAAATACACCTCGGCATTCATGTATCCAAATTGGGTCAGCAGCCTGCACGAGGTGTCGGTCCTGTCAGGCGTTCTCTTGCCGAGAGACAAAGCAGCCCTCCTCGAACGAAAGGCCCAGAAGCTGAAAGAGTTGCACGCCGCCGCAAAGGACGGGCTGGTGTACCTCACGTTCAATGTGGCCTTCTTGCCGAAGCTGACGGGGCTATTCCAGCCCCCGCCGTATCGCGACATGTTCGGTGAAATCCGTGGCGATCGCGACTTCGACAAGGTGGTGGATGATCTGTTGAAGCGGAGACCAGAAGTGATTCTCATCGATGCGCTTACCGGTCCGCTCGCGGTGAGCGGTCCTCGCAAGGATTTCCAGGATCGACTGCGCTCAGCTCTCGGTTCGACTTATCGTGTCACTGAAACCGAGGACGGCTGGCAAATCTGGCGTCCGTCGACCTCAAGATAGCCAGCGGCGACTCGCTGCTTAGCGTCTTCGATTCGAAACAGGCTCGCGTTCGAACATTCATCGCCTCTTAAAATAAGCAAATGTCTTCGACCAAGAGAGAACAATATCTTCCGTTCGGTCGCCCGAATTTTTCTGACGAGGAAATCGCGGCGATCAGCCGAGTGTTGCGTTCGGGTTGGGTCGGAATGGGTCCCGAAACCATCGCGTTCGAGGCCGAGCTAGCCCGTTTCATGAACGTGCGCCATGTGATTGCCGTGAATTCCTGCACCTCGGCGCTATTCCTGTCGTTGCGGGTTGCCGGCATCGGCCCGGGCGATGAGGTGATATGCCCGAGCTTGACGTGGTGCAGCACCGCGAACGTAGCGCTCTACCTTCGCGCGAAGCCCGTTTTCTGTGACATCGACGCTGACACGCTGTGCGCTACTCCCGATACGATCCTCAAACGTGTGACGCCTCGCACGCGGGCGGTCATTGTAGTTCATTTTGGAGGATTCGCGATGGACGTCGCGGCATTGCGGCGCGCTCTACCACCAAATGTCGTGGTTATTGAAGACGCGGCGCATGCGCTCGGCGCAATGTATCCGGACGGAAGTCCGGTCGGCGGATCCGGAAACCCCTGCTGTTTCAGCTTCTACGCCAACAAAAATCTTTCTACCGGCGAAGGAGGAGCGATCGCTCTAAACGACAGTGCCTCCGCCGAGACGCTTCAATCGCTGCGTCAGCACGCTCTGCCGTTGGACGCCTGGAAGCGATTCTCACACCCCGAAACGATGCTTCTGTCGAATCAGCTCACGGAGCTAGGCTATAAGATGAACTACATCGACCTGCAGGCCTGTATAGGCCGAGTGCAGCTCCGGCGACAGGTGGAATTCGCCGGCGTGCGACAGAAGATTGCCAAGAGGTACGTCGATCGCCTTGGCAAATTGGCTCCCAAAATTCGATTCCAGCAGAATTGCGCTGACGCGAAGCACGCGTTGCACCTGTTCATCGTCCTGCTTCCACTGGAACGAATGAAGATTAGCCGCGAAGACTTGATACTTGGCTTGCGCGCGCGCAATATCGGCGCAACGATCCACTATCAGCCGCTGCATACAATGCCGCTCTATGTCGGCTCCGCCGAATCGGAACACCTGCCGGTGACCGAGGACGTCGCAAGGCGTTGCGTCACCTTGCCGATCAGCGCGAGCATGACAATGCAGGACGCCGACGATGTGATTGATAGCTTCAGCGCGTTGCACCGATGAAGAACTACGGTTTCCACGGAAGGTTGACCGAAGCATTTCCTTCGCAGGTCATTGTAGACGCAACCGAGGTCTGCAATCTTGCATGTATCCATTGTCCTCACCCCGAGTTCAAGAATTCATCACATTACGGCGCACGCCACCTCGATATTCAGCTGCACCACAGAATGGTGGATGAGGTGCGCGATCACGGGAAGGGTTGCACTCAATACATTCGCTACACCAGCAACGGCGAGCCACTCGTGCACCCGAAGATTTACGACATGCTCGACTACGCGCTGAAAAACTCGGGCGTGTTCATCACGCTGACCACCAACGGAACTACCATGAGCGAGAAGCGTGTCGGCAAGCTTCTCGCCTCCGGGCTGCACATGGTGGACGTGAGCATCGACGCCCACGCGCCCGAGACCTACGAGAAGATCCGGGTGAACGGCAAGCTCGAGGTCACGCGGGCAAACGTGCTTACACTGCTCCGGCTCCGACGCGAGTTGGGAGCGAAGACGCGCGTGATCGTGAGCTTCGTCGAGCAGCCGCAGAACTCGGGCGAGGCGGGCGAGTTCGAGCGCTACTGGAAGGAACAAGGCGTCGACTACGTGGTCATTCGCCGGCTCCACTCGGCGGCCGGCGGCGTGGCGCGAATAGCCGCTGAGATGCTGAAGAACCAAAAGCAGATCAAGCGCTATCCCTGTCTCTATCCGTGGGAGCGCATCTCGCTCAACCCGCGTGGCGAGCTCGCGTTCTGCCCGCAGGATTGGGTACACGGCTCGGTGCTCGCAGATTATCGCACCACCACTATCCGCGAGCTATGGCGGGGCGAGATCTACCGGCGGCTGCGCGAGGCGCACCTGAGCGGAGACTTTTCGGCCCACGGCTTCTGCGGCCAGTGCCCCGATTGGGCGCAGACGCGCTGGCCTGGCGAGGGCCGCAGCTACGCCGATCTCGTGGCAGAGTTCAGTGCCGACCCGGCATGACGCGGGTGGCGATCAGCCAGTCGAACTACCTCCCCTGGAAAGGCTATTTCGACCTCATTCATGACGTGGACCTGTTCGTCTTCTACGATGATGTCCAATATACGAAGAACGACTGGCGCAACAGAAACAAGGTGAAGGGGCCGACGGGAACCCAATGGAGGCCGTTATCAGCATGTTCAAGGCGCTTAACGCTGATCTGTACGTTTCCGGTCCCGCCGAGCGAGCCTATCTGATGCCAGATCAATTCGAGCAGGAAGATATTCAGTTGGTATGGAAGGACTATTCAGGTTATCCGGAGTACCCCCAAACATATCCGCCGTTTGATCATCATGTAACAATCCTCGACCTGCTGTTTCACACGGGGGTAGAAGCGCCGCACTACGTCTGGGGATGGCGCTCCGGGCGTTCGCCTGACGCCTGAGCCTCGCGTCATGGCACGCCTTTTCAGCATTGTGGTTCCCGTCTACCAGAACGAGGCGAATCTCCTTAACACGGTGCCCAAGCTTCTCGAGCTACGCGGCCGGATCGGCGATTACGCGCTTGAGCTCGTGTTCATTGACGACGGCTCAACCGACCGCTCATTCGCCATTCTGGGCGACTATGCCGCGAAGCATCCCGACGTGGTCCGCGTGATTAAACTTTCACGCAATTTCGGCCAGACCCCCGCAGTGCAAGCCGGCCTCCGGTTCGCGCGCGGAGACTGCGTCGGGATCATCTCGGCTGACCTGCAGGAGCCGCACGAGACGTTTGCCGACATGCTGCGCGAGTGGGAGAAGGGCACGAAGTTCGTGATCGGAGAGCGCCAGGAGCGCGAGGAGAGTCGGGCGCATCAGGGCGTCTCCAGCATCTACTGGACGCTCATCCGCAAACTAGCGTTTCCAGATTTTCCGGCGATGGGCTACGACTTCTGCCTGCTCGACCGCCAGCTCGTGGACAGCATTAACCAGATCAACGAGAAGAACTCGTCCATCTTCGTTCTCATCTACTGGCTTGGCTACCGTCCGGTGCGCATTCCCATTACGCGCAAAGTTCGATCTCAGGGGCAATCGCAGTGGCGCTTGTGGTCGAAGATCGGCTTCACGGTCGACACGCTGATCGGATTCACCTACCTTCCAGCCCGAGTTATCACGTTCATGGGGTTCCTCACGGGGATCCTTTGCGTGGCTTACTTTGCAGTGCTCATTGCCATCTGGTTCCTGCATCGCTCGGCGCCACCGGGTTGGATGACCGTTACAGGATTGTTGACCCTTCTGGGGGCGATGATGTTGTTCTCGCTGGGAATCGTCAGCGAGTACCTCGTCCGAGTCCTGGACGAGACGCGCAAGCGACCACCTTACGTGGTCGAAACCGTACTCGGCAGTTCAGGGGACCCGCCCGCTGCGTAATGACTCCCGAGACCTACGCACTCGCTGCGCAGATTGAGGAGGAGCACTGGTGGTTCTCCGCGCGGCGGGATATTTTGCGCGCAGTTCTAGATCGGCATCTGCCTCAAGCCTCGGAGCGAACGCTGCTTGAGTTAGGGTGCGGCAATGGTGGGAATCTTCCCCTTCTCGCCCGCTATGGAAAGCTGTTCGCAGTAGAGACGGACAACGATGCGCGCGGGCGCGCTGCGGCGCGTGGCATAGCTAAGGTCGAGCCCGGCGCGCTGCCCCACGCGCTTCCCTTTACGGAACTGCAGTTCGACCTGGTCGCGGCTCTCGATGTGCTCGAACACGTTGCCGACGAGCACGCTGCATTGGCTGCAATGCGTGCAAAACTGAAACGCGGTGGCTTTCTCTTGCTGACCGTTCCCGCGTTCGCCTGGCTATGGAGCCGGCACGACGAGGTCAGCTACCATCAGCGCCGCTATACGAAGGGCGGGCTGATTAAGCTAGTAAAGGAAACAGGGTTCGAGGTAGCGCACTCAACCTATTTCAACACCCTGCTCTTTCCTCTCGCCTTAGCGCACATTAAGCTGTTCACACGCTTCGCCGCCGATGCCCATCACGGATTGCGTATCCCGCCAAGACCGCTCAACGCTCTGCTGCGCACGATTTTTTCAGCGGAGCGTTATCTTGTTCCCCGGCTGATTTTGCCGTTCGGCGTTTCGGTTTTGCTTTGCGCTATTGCCAGATGAATGACGGCGCGCGGGCGACCGTTATGAACGTAGTCAGTTGCGTATGTCGTGCGTCATCGAGTATTGTGAGCCGGATTTGAAGAACATCATTGCGCACGTTGCATTGTTGGCGGCCATCCTGATGATGGTCCTTTCGCAGGTCGTGCTCAAATCCCAGGTAACGAGAGCCGGGCCTGTTCCGGCAACGCTCGGGGAGATGCTCTGGTTTTACGTTGGTCTGTTGTGTAACCCTCTAGTCATACTCGTCTTTGCGATGGTATTCGCCGCCGGGCTCGCGTGGATAGCGGTGCTTAGCGAGCTCGATCTTGGGTATGCCTATCCCCTGATGAGCCTTACCTTCGTCGGTGTTGTCGTGCTCGGCGCGTTTCTTTTCGACGAACCATTGAGCATCGGCAAGCTGCTCGGGGTCGCGTTGATAGTTGGGGGGGTGATATCGATTCGCTTGGGGTGAAAATCTGAAGAAGGACGGCAAGCTGCTCGGCGTCGGCTTTGTTGGCGCCGGCATGGTCGGCCAGGTCGGCCATCTTGCAAATTATCTGGACCTCGCCGGTTGCCGTGTGATTGCTCTGTCCGAGTTGCGACCGGAGCTCGGCCGCTTGGCCGCGGCAAGATTCGGTGTCAAGAAGTTATATGGGTCCCATCGCGACCTTTTGGCCGACCATGAGGTGGAGGCCGTCGTGGTCGTGACGCGCCCTCACGCGCACGGCCCCATCGTCCTGGATGCCCTCGAGGCGGGGCGGCACGTACTATCAGAGAAGCCGATGGCTCATACGGTGGAGCAGGCGATGCGGCTGGTGCAGGCCGCCGAGAGCCGCCAGTTGTGTTATTCGGTGGGATTCATGAAACGGCACGATGCCGGTGCACAGCATGCCAAGGCGATGCTCGATGGTTTGCGCGCTTCGGGCGAGCTCGGCCGAATCGTTTTGATGCGTGTTTACTGCTTTGGCGGAGAGTTTCGGTGCGGTACCAGCGATTTTGTAATGACGGACGAGGTGAGGCCGGACGGCCTTTCCACGTGGCCGAGCGCGCCGGACTGGATTCCGCGCGCATCGGTGTCCGACTATGCGTCGTTTCTAAATGTCTTCATCCACGATCTGAATATCCTGCGCTTTCTGGCGGGCTCAGAGCCGCAGGTGCGCGCAGTAGACTTTAAGCGCAGGAACGGGCGGTTCGTAATGCTCGATTTCGGGGAATTCCCCGCCGTTCTCGAGATGGCGGAGATTGCCTCGGCCGATTGGGAAGAAGGCGTGGAAGTGTTGTTCGAGCGAGGGCGGTTGACACTGCAGTTCCCATCGCCGATGTTGCGCAACACACCTGCTCGTGTGGAATTGACGCGAGCCGGCCGAACGAATGAAACCCTCGCACCGAGGTCGCCTTGGAGTTGGGCGTTCAAGCGACAGGCCGAAGCATTCATCGCTGACATCGTGGGTGGCACGGAGCCGCTGGCTAGCGGCCGCGACGCGGTGGAAGACCTGCGTCTAGCCGAAGCAATCTGGCGTCAACACTTCGGCAAATCGCTTGCCAGATAAACGCGAAGCCGGCAGTACCGATCAAGGGGGCAAGCGCCCTATCAGCGGGTGAAACATACAAAGACAAGAACGTTAGTGTCACGGTTCATGCGCGCTGTGGCGAGACGGCTGAAGTGGGTACGTAGTTTTCTGCACCCTCTGAGCCGGGACATCCTCCAGTTTGCTGCGTTGGTGCGAAACGATCTCAGGCGCAGGCCATATCCCAATGGCTACGCAGTTAGCAAAAGATGGCAAGCCATACTGAATCAGGCGATGGATAGAACCGCACAGGTTCGGGAACCAATAGAACTGGCCATAGTGGGAATGGAGCTATTCGATTTGCAGCACGAAGTCGTTACCGCAAAGCGAACAGAGTATTTTCGGCGCGTGCGCACTGAATTCGTGGCGCGCAACCCGGAATTGGCTTTAATCAACGAAAGCCCTCTCGCCCATCATGAAGCCGTCGCCACCATAGATGGTGCGACCTTCTCAGCAAAGCTGGAGCAGACCTTAAATTATTACGAAGACATCAAGGCTGGCGTGGACGACGTAAACGAAATTAAGGTCATCGTCGAGGTCGGCAGCGGCTTTGGTCGTCTCGCGCGCCTTATGCATCTCCTCGACAGATCGCGTTGCTACGTTCTTGTCGACCTTCCAGAGTCACTCGTTTTCGCTTATGCGTTCCTGCGCACGAGCTTCCCGGAGTCTCGCATAAAGGTCCTCGCGAACGCCGATGACATTGTGCCCGGCATGACACAGCATTTCGACTTCATCTTTTGCCCTATTCATCAACTGGTCCATTTGAAGCTTGACCGTGTCGATCTTTTCGTCAACACCTATAGCTTTGCCGAAATGACACAGGGCTGCGTCAATCACATCCTCGACTGCGTCGAGAGAGTTCTCAAGCCGCGATTCCTCTATTCTCTCAATCTCGTCTTCGCCGACAAGACCATTCACTTCGATACCGGTGGACTCGACGGGGAAGGCAACGAGACCGTTCTTGCGCTCCAACCAGAATGGTGGCCGAAACGGTTCGTGTTGATACCGGGCGTTGTTGACACCAAATATCGCGTCACCGGGAGCGTGGTCTTGCAGCACGTCACGACGCTGCCCCAGCTTCTGATTCGCGAATTACGCGCGGCCGAGGAAGCAGAGCGCGATCCACAGAAGCGGCTTGGTTATCTCTATCTTTCGGCGTTGTGGTCGCGGGACCAAGACTTGGCGGATAAATTTTTCCAGGACCTCCGGCGTCTCTTTGGCGAGTTCGGTTTTACTCCGGCCCAGGGCTATCATTTCGACAAAATCGGTGAAGTTCTGGTACTTCGGCGAGGCATCGCTTTCGGTTCTCCTGCCGAAATACAAGGCGGTTCTGATGGAAAGAAAGACGAGAAAACTTAAGGAACCTCACACCGCAGTTAAGGCCGGGGCGTGTATCTGACGTTCAAAGTGACGCCTTACCGCGGGCTAGCAGAAACAATATGGAGCAAACACATGGGGCGACGCTGAAGGGTCAGGTGCGCCTAGGTACCAGATGGCCGCGCCTGTTCTAATGCTCACGGGCGCCACCGGATTTCTAGGGCGGCGCCTTCTACTTGGCTTGGCGGGGGATTCGCGCATCGTTTCCGCGTCCCGGAACGCCGAAGGCCAGGGCGCTGTAGCACTCGACCTCGCCGAGCCGAACTCGCTGGCACGCGCCTTCGACGCGGTCCGTCCCGCTGCCGTCGTCCACGCCGGTGCCGTCGCCAATCCGGACGCGTGCGAGCGCGAGCCGGAGCTCGCCCATCGCGTCAACGTCGAGGCCGTCAAAGTCTTGGCCGGGCTCTGTGCCAAGGCCAAGACCCGCCTCGTGCATTTCTCCACCGACCTCGTCTTCGATGGCGAGAAGGGCTGGTATGGCGAGGACGATGCAGCGCGGCCGCTCTCGGCCTACGGGCGCGGCAAGCTCGAGTCCGAGGAGACCGCGCTCACCCTCTGCCCCGGATCCGTCGTCCTGCGCGTGTCGAACTGCTACGGCCGCCCCTTGGGCGCAAGGACCTGTTTTGTGGACCACCTGCAGGCGAGCCTGGTCGCCGGGCGCACGGTGCCGGGCTTTACCGACCAATGGCGCACCTCCACGGCCGC
>Ga0137396_10000533_pt1 | contig 18283 bp, 17 predicted proteins | sample czc16metaG_FD_108284 | JGI IMG/M metagenome (GOLD analysis project Ga0137396, IMG submission 108284) | Vadose zone soil microbial communities from Angelo Coast Range Reserve, California, USA - czcobulk3.16 metaG | ecosystem: Environmental > Terrestrial > Soil > Vadose zone | place: USA...
ACCGCGGTATCGATGACCGTCCCCGAGTTTCCGTAGCCCGTCAGGATTCGCACGGTCGTACCGAACGCGATGACGATTTCGAGCCCTGCCTGGGTGCTGGAGATGTTGCCGAACTTGATCCCGACAATGGGGGACGGCGCGATGTAGTAGGCCCCCGCCGGGGTCGTCAGGCCTCCCAGGCTGCCCATGTACTTCCACACTTTTCCGCCGGCCGTCCCGACGACGAGGTCGGCGAAATGATCGCCGTCTTGGTCGTCCGCATCGATCGCATTGATGGCGGCGGCCGGCCCCGCGAGGTTCACGCCGGTCGTCCCAGACGGCGTCGCCGCACGAATGTACATCTGGTCGACGAAGACGGTGTCGAGGTTCACATTCCCGACCGTGTGATCCATGTCCTTCGTCCGGATCCACACCTGCTTGCCTGCCACGGACGAGGGCAGGATGAACGAGTAGGTCTGGTCCGACGTGGCGTTCACCCAGACCATCGTCGTGTACGTGCCCGTCGTCGGATCGTTACCTGCGACGTTCGTTGCGTACGCGAACACGAAGTTGTCGCCCTCCATGTTGGCCGAGTGCCGAGCAACCATGTTCAAGGTGAACGTGGTGCCCGGACGGCCCGGAAGCGTCGTGATCCGCCAGTAGTGTTCGAGCTCGCTCGCGAGCCCTCCGGTGGACGACCAGCTCAGAGCGACATTGTCGAATCCCCCCGTCGACGCCGTGCCACACGGTGCGTTCTGGGCGCGGAACGCGATTTTCAGGTAATAAGTGCCACCGGAAGTGATCTTCGTGCTCACGTCAATCGGACCGACGGAGGCCCAGTTCGTCGTGCCCGTTTGGGCGGTCGAGGACCAGACTTGTTGCCCCAAGGTCGGAGCCCCGGACGCCGCGTCGACGAACGCGTACATCACAACGTTCCCGCCTCCCGTGGCGCCAAAGGCAACCACTTTCCAGTCCAGGCTCAGTTGAGCGGTGAATGGCGGGGAGCCGCTCGCAGCAAAGGGTTGATAGAAGTATCCGGACACGACCTGATTCGCCACGCAATTGGTCGAGGTGGACGCGTACCCGCCCGGGTTTCCACCGGCCGAGGCCCATGTCCCCGTCGCACTGCCGGGTGGATTCGGCGTGGTCGGATCCTGCCAATCCGCGTACGTCCAGCCGCTTGCGTCGGTTGCGAATCCGGTGTTCGCTGTCGCACCGGACTGAACCGGCTCCGTGAACGTGTACTCGCGAATCTGCTCGTACGACGTGTCCGAGACGAACGTGTTCAAGTAGCTCCCGGACGTGATGTTACCCTTCACCGTCGTCTCGCCTTCGGCGAACCAGTCGTCCGTGATCCCTGCGTTCTGGAATTTCCCGAGCTTGTCGAGGTTCGGGTACCAGGTCAGGCGGGTGTTGGCCCCGCCGACGGCAATGTCGTTCGCTCCGTCCCCGTTGAAATCGCCGACGGCGACGGTCGAAATCGAATCCGTTCGAGACTGGTCGACGATGACCTTCGTTGCGCTGCCGCTCTGGGTCTGCCAGCTGCCGTCGTTCTTGTAATACCACACGTTTCCGTTCGACGCGCCGCAAACCACCTCCGGAGCGCCATCTCCGGTCAGGTCGCCAACGGCGAGCGCGTTACAGTAGACGCCCGCAAGGTTCTCCATGACGAATCGAGTGAAGATTACGTTGCCGGTGGAATCGAGGTCCCGACGTTGCAGCACGATCTGGCCGTTGCTACTGTCGACGAAGATGCTGCTGACCGTATCCAGGTCCCCGTCCCTGTCGAAATCGATGTTGACAATCGAGAGGGTGTGATACGCATTCTTGCAGGTGCCCGACAGGCCGCAGAATTCAATCCGGCTCTTCCTCCACCGATCGATCCCGTTCAGGTTCTCGTAATAATACGAGTAGTCTTTGGTGCCCCAGGCGTTGTTCGTCGCCGCATCCGTGCCCGCGACGACGTCGAGCTTGTACAGGGGTGCCACGATGACGAGCTGGGTTGCGAGGTTCGAATAGGTCTCATCCGCGTCCTTGATGCTCGTGAGGGTGAGAGCATAATTCTGCATGCCATCGACCCATGAGTCCTGGTTCGCCCGCGTGAAATTGATCGAGAACCGGTATACTCGCAGGGCCGAGTTAATCGAAATCGCGGTGCCCGAGCACGCGCCGCTGACGGGGCAGATCGGGACGTTCGTGTCGTGCCCGTTCACCGGCGCCCGCATGAGCTGCGTCCCGCCCGCATAATCCTTGATGATGATGTTCCCGAAGATCGGGCTCGTCGCGGTCACCGCCGCGTCCGTGGTGAACATCCGGACCTGGACGTACGCGACGTCGGTGGACTTGAACGTCGTCGTCGCCTGCGTGAAGCCCGAGTCCTTGAAGGTCTGGACTTGCGGGAAGTCCCGGACGTACCCGTCCGTGTCGGTAATGACAATCGAGTCGGTCGTGTTGAAGCGTACCGCGCTCGACGAGAAGAGCAGGATGTCCAACGTGTACTTCGCGAAGTAGTATTGCGGCGGGTGCGCCGGCACCTTGTAGAAGTTCGTCCCCACCTGCGGATCCGAGGGGGCGTTGAGCTTGAACCGATATGAATAGATGTAGTACCCGTTGATGAATTCAATGAACGTAAAGCCCTGACTCGTCGAAGGCGTACTCACTTGCGTCACGGCCTTGTTGGTGCCATAGACGACGGGTTGCGACAGGGACCCGCCGAACGGGTCGTACAGCGTGAAGCGGTCCGTGTCGAACGTGTTCTCGAGGTCCAAGCTTCCGACGACGACCACGACTTCCTCGTTCCCTTTGAAGGTCCGCGTCTCCTGGGCGGTGTACTTGAACTGATCCCACTGGGACGCGTTGAAGATGTTGTAGCCTTGGCGGCCGTTCCATCGCAGGTTCGCGGGTCGGCCCGTTCCGTTGCCGCCGCCTCCGCCCCCGCCTCCCGTGGGGCCGGGGATCACGCTGAGGATCAGCCGGGACTGGGTCGCGTGACCCTTCTTGTCGGTCGCGTTGAAGAGGATGATCGAGGTGTCCCAGTTGAGGTTCGGGTAGGGCGACTTCATGCACGAGAGCCCGCCGAGCGAGAAGATCCCGTCACCCGCCGCGCGGTCCGGGTACACGCCGCTGTCCGTCATCTTCTGCGGCTGGGCGCACGGATCTCCCGTTCCATACCAGGCGGTGATCGTCGCATACACGGAATTCACGTTCAGGTCGCCATCCGGGTCGGACACCTGCGCGAAGACGAAGAAGCCGAGGCCCGACTGGACCGGATCGATCGCGGTCGACGAATAGAGTCCGTCCGCCCACTTGTCGACAAACACCGGCGGACGCGATCCGGCCGGGGGAGTCAGCGGGGCGGACCACAGGACGATGCTCTTCAACGTGTCCACGATCGTGATCGTGATCGCGTCCGTGGACCGGAGAGTGAAGTTCTTGTATCCCCACCGCTCGCCGACGTTCCAGATGGTGTCCGTGCCGTCGATGATCCCGCTCGGGGTCGCGAGGAGCTTGTTGTAGAGATGCAGCCGCTGCACGTCGGTCTTCGCGGGGTTCGTCCCGCGCTGCGACGTGACATAGATGATCGTCGGCGCCGTCTGCAGCGCCTCGCCGCCCTGGTGGGTCAAGGTAACGTTGACACCAATCTCGACGCCGCCTCCGTTGTACAGCGGATTCATTTCCGACTGGAGATCGAGGCGGCCCTGCGCGACGGGCGTGGGGATGTTGGCGACCCAGATGATGATCGTGGAGAACAAGACGACCGTCATCGCGAGGATCAGGATCGTGCCGATGACTTCGGAGATTCCTGATTCATCTTCGCGCAAGACGACTTTCATCGAGTGGCCTCCCGGTGGGCAGGAGAGAATTACGTTTGCAGCCGAGCCGACGATATATAAAGTGTTCGCGGTAGTTACCACGGCGCGGAAGCGTGAGAATCACAGGCTGCAGACTTAAGTAAACGGGACCGCATCGGAACGTTCGTGGAGCTCACCGCGGCGGAGCGAGTCCTCCTCCACCTCCATGGTTTCTGGAACGCCCGAGAACCGGGCCGCGAGGCAACCCAGGCGGGAATCGCGGAAGGCGCCCGGCTCCTGCGGAGCCATGTCCCTCGGACGCTGAAAGGCCTCCAGGGCGAGGGGTTCGTCGAGGCGCGCGACGCGCGGCTCCTCGGGCGGAACCGAAAGGTCCGGGTCTATGCCTTGACGGAATCCGGGGTGCGCCGCGCCCGGCAAATCCTCGGCGAGATCGACGCGACGCGCGTGGAAATCGAAGGACGGACGACGACGCTGGGCGAGGCCCGAAGAGATCTCGGCCTCCAGGCGCTGCCCGCCTTGGCCGCCCTCGACGCGCATGGACGAATGCAACCGCGCGTGGAGGACCTCGAACGGCCGACGCTCCTGCAACGCGAGGAGGACCTCGCCTTCCTCAAACGATGGCAGGCGGGTGCGGCGCCCATCGCGGTCGTGTACGGATCGCATGGCATGGGAAAGACCGCGCTCGGCTGGGCATTCGCCGAGGGCGTCCCCCGAGCGGTATGGATGGAGATCAAGCCCGGCGACAATCTCGAATCCTTCGCGGACACCCTGGCTCACTCGACCGGTCAACGGGCATCGGACCCGGACCAGCCGGAGTCCGTCGCGGCCGCGATCGGGCAGGTCTTCGCCCGCGAGCGAAAGCTCCTCGTCCTGGACGGCTACGCGGACGTCGACGAAGCGGTCGTCGATGCGCTCGCCGGTTTCCTTCGGGGGTCTCCAGGGCGCGGCAAGCTCCTCGTCCTCGCGCAGGAATCGACGCCGGCCTATTGCCGGTTTTACTCGAAGGCGGACGTCGACGCCGGACTCGTGGCGGAACGGCACCTGCGCGGCCTCGACCTGGAAGGATGCCGGGCGATGCTGGGCCGCCCGGCGATCGACGCAGAAGCCTTGCGGCGGGTCTACCTCCTCACGAAGGGATGCCCGCTCTACCTGCGGGCGATCCGGGAAGGGGACGAGGAGACGTTGCGCGCGCACAGCCGCTTCACGAAGGCGGAAATCCGCCTGCTGATCTACTCGGGCGGCGGCGTGGCGCGCTGAATCTTCGGCACTTCGGAGAGCGACTCCATGAGCCGGTCCGCATAACTCTTCGTGCCGGGCGCCTTCCGAAGCGCGTAAAGGACCTGCAGGACATCCCGCTCCGGATCCCGGACCAGGATCGGCAGGACCGAGCACGACACGCGCACGCCGTCGCGGGCCCGGAGGCTTAGCACTTTCGCCGCCGGAACGGCCCCGCCTCGCTCCTTCTTCCAGGCGACGTCGGCTTCCGCCTCGGAAATCTCGAAGACCTCGTACACCCGCCGACCCCGGATCTCGGAGTTCTGCCAACCGAGGAGCGCCTCCGCCCCGGAGTCGAGGTGGACCATCCGACGGTCCCGGTCGACGATCAGCAGGCCGTCCATCAAGGCGGTGACGAGCGCCTCGAACCGACGGCGCTCCAGATCGAGCTTCCCCACGAGTTCCGACGTGTTCAACGCGATCGCCAGCTCCGTGGCGATGCCTTGGACGACGTTGATCTCCGTCGAGGTGAACATGTGCGGCGACCGGGTGTCGTCGAGCCAGAGGCCGCCGAGGAATCGACCGCGGCAGGCGAGCGGCACGACGAGCGCCGTGCTGACCCCGAGCCGTTTCTGGATGAACGCCGGGAGCACGGCCTCCGGAGACGGCTCTTTGAGCAGGGCCGGAAGCCGCAACGACACGATCCGGTGGGCGAGCCGGGGAATCTCGGCGACCTGGATCCGAAGGCCCTCGAAGGGCGTCGGGGTGCCGCCGGGGCCGAACGCGGCGAGGGTCCGGAACTCGCGGGCCTGCTTGTCGTACCCGAGGACGGCGCAACGGTCGACCCCGACCAGACCGGGGGTGATCCGCACGATGGCCGCCAGGAGTTCCTCGGGGTCCGTCAGGTCGCCGGCCATCTCGGCGACGCCCAGGAGCGCCGCGAGGATCTGCTCTTCGTCGACCTCGTCTCGAATCGGCAACGTCCGCTCATGTCCGCGAACGCGATAAGAAAGTTTGCCGCTCGTTATCAGGTTGGAGTCGGGCTCGAAACGCCTTTAACGGTCGCCCCGGTTTTCGTCCGCCGTGGAACCCGCCCGCGCGTTCCTGGCGGTCCTCGGCTTGGCGTTCGCCGTGTCAGGCGTCGTGGTCGCGTGGACCGTGGACAAGTTCACCGGGCTCGCGGTCTTGGTGATCGGCGCGTTCCTCCTCTTCCTTCCGTTCATGCGATCCCTCGGAGACGAATGAACGTTTAATAGGGACGCCGCGGTGCGACCGGCGTGTACCGCGTCTTCCGCGTGCCGGCGGCCCACGCGTCTCGGGCCGACATCGTCTGGAAGGACGACCTCGTGAGCCGCCAGAGCATCACCTCGAGGGACGCGAAGAGCCTCGGGTTGCCGGGGGACGAGCGGTACGTGCTTGTCGAAGGCAGCGATGCGGGGGTCGCGCAGGCGACGGAGCTGCTCAAGGACCTCGCGCACGCCCTCGCGGGCAAGGAGGCGGAACGCGTCTACCGCCAATTTCGCGCACAAGACGAAGAGGCCGCTTCCGGGATGGGCTTGATTTTCGGTCCGTGATGCCTACGCGACCACCCGCTGCTCCGGCTGCGGCATGCTCGCGGTCCGCGGGAACGGGTCCAGTTCCCGTTCGAGCCACGCGATCATCCGCGGGTTCGTGCCGCGCGCGTCCGCGAAGACGACGAGGAGCGCGTTCCGGGTCGCGGTCTCCTCGTGGAGATCGTCCACGAACCGCAGCACCCGCTCGACTCCGGAATGGACGACGAGGGGATCGAGGCAATCCACGACCAAGGCCCCGGGTCCGCGCTCGTCGAAGAATGTCGTCGCCGCGGTGCGGAGGTCCTGGAGCCGCCTGGGGTCCGCGGTGCCCATCCGACCCGCGAGGGTCGTCACGCGAAGCAAATCCCCGCCGTCCGGCGGAGCCGAGATGGACCGGGACGTGATCCAGAGGAATGGGGTGCGGGCTTCCGCGAGGACCCGTACGAAAGATACCGCGGTGTCCTCCGGGTCCAAGGCGAGATAGCCAAGGCCCCGCTTCAGCGACGGGCCCATGATACTCCCCCCTAATGCGCGTGCAGAAGGGCTGACTCGGATGGGCTCGATTTGACTTAAAGGCCGCGGTCTGATTTCGCGGACTACTCTGCCCTCCGCGAGCGTAGACTAGAGCGAGCGAATCTTGTCCGCGATAAACGCGCGGACTTCCGGATCGTTGGGGATCGGAAGAGAACGCTTGAAGCGCTCCGTCTTGTCCGGAAGATAGTAGCCCCGGGACACCGAGATGAACTGCTTCGCCCCTTCGGAGGTGGTCGCTTGTTTCCGCGCGACTTCGAGGAAATTGTTTCTCCCGAAGTTGACCTTCTCCGCCTGGGTCGTCTCGAACCGCACGTCGGCGTTCCGCCGGCCTCTCTCCTCGAACTGCATTCCGACATTCCTTCCCTGTTCGCCGGTACCCTCCGCCGCGCGGGACGGAGGGCCGCGCAACCGACCGAATCGATATAAATCTTCGCGGGCGGATTGCGAGCACCGTCGGCCTTTTGTGGCCGCGCACCGCAGCATTAAATAGCGCGGGGCCCTCGTGTGCGAACGGATGCAGTGCGTCCGTTGCGGCGCGATTTTCGAGGGTCGTTTCTGTCCTCGATGCGGCGCACCCGCGATGGCCGCCGCGCCCGCCGCGCCTGCCCCGCAGGCCGCGCCGATGGGATGGCCATGCCCGCGCTGCGGCACCCTGTTCCGAGGAAACTTCTGTCCACGTTGCGGCCTCCCGACGGCGGCGTGGGCCTACCGGCCGCCTGCCGCTCCGTCCGGAGGACGAACCGTCCTCTCGATCTTGTGGACGATCGCCTTGGTCGGCTTCATCATCTTCGTGATCACGGATTTCGCGGCCTTGGTGGCCGCTCCCGCGTACGTCGTCCCGGGGATCCAGACGATCGGCACCGGGCACACGGTGAACAGCGGCCTCGACTTCGACGCCGGCAACTGGACCTTCGACCCATTAGGGACCGGATCGGTCGGGACGTACCGAAGCGCCGGCGGCAATCCGGGTGGCCTCCTAGAGATGTCCTTACCCAGCTCGGGTGCCCGCGGATATTGGTGGCAGGCGTTCCGTGTCGACGGCTCGGTCCCTTTTACGGGAGCCGTCCACCTCGACACCGAAATCAGCGGGGGCCTGACCTCCGGCCGGCTCGTCGTCGCGGTGGACAGTGCGAACTCGCCTCCGGATCCGAGAATCGCGATCGGGCTCGTGAATTTCACGGGACCGACGTCGTGGACGGCGATGCCCCGACTCCTCGCGGATGACCGCCTGACAGACCCAGGCCTCTACTATCTCAAGATCGCGTTCTTTGCCGATTCGGCGACGAGCCCCGTCAGCGTGGGTTTCGACAACGTCCGGCTCGCCTGGACGACGGACGCGGCCGTCGTCGTGTACCTCCCTTCCCCCGCTCCGTTCGTCCTGTTCTTCACTCAAGACAAGACGCTGTTCATCTCCTATTTCGCCTTCCTCGCCGCGGTGATCTTTCTCGCCGCGGGCTACCACCTCATCCGCGAGCGCCGGGAGACATGGAACGCCTTCCGGGCGCCGCTCGAAGCGATCGGGACTCGCCTCAAGAGCCGGAGCGCGTGGATTGCGCTGGGCCAGGTCTGGATGGCCGTCACGTTCTTCCAAGTCGTCTTCTATTATCTTGTGATCGCCGCGGGCATCAACCCGTCGTCCCCGGTCAACCCGACGCCGCAGAGCGCCTGGTTCTGGCTCTACGAACTCTTGAACGCGGGTGTCTACGAGGAGTTCGCGTTCCGCATCTTGTTGATCGGCCTGCCGATGGCCCTCGGATCCGTCGTCCTTCGAATCATCGAGGTGAACCGCGGTGGGACCGGGAGCGGACCGGGGGCCGCGGGGCGGCACATCGCGGGGGCGTGGCGGTACCTGATCGGCGGAGCCGTCCGCCGCGATTCGCCGAAGGAAACGCTCGTGGCCGCGTGGGCCTTCCTCGTCGCGAGCTCGGTGATCTTCGGACTCGCGCACGCGCCCGGCTGGGGATTGTGGAAGGTCATCCCGGCGATGGTCGCCGGCCTCGGGTTCGGCTATCTGTTCCTGCGTCACGGAATCGCGGCCGCGATCTTGGCGCATTTCGTGAACGACTACGCGGCCGCCCTCAGCTACGAAGGCTTCGGGGGCGAGGCGTTCCTCCTCTTCCTGAACCTGGTGTTCCTTGGGCTCGCGATCGCCGGAGCCGGATTCTTCGTCTGGTACGCGATCGTTGCCTGGAGGAACTTCCGCGGGCTGATCGACCGATTCCGGCCGCCGACCCGCGCCGTGGCCATCCCCGGGCCGCAGACGCCGTACTTTTCCACGATGCCGCCGCCTGTCGCAACCCCGCCGGATCCCGGACAACCGCCGCCTTCCGCGCAAATGTGGCCCGTGACGCCGTCCGTCGGGCCGCCCGCCGTCGCGGTCCGCAACGCAAGTCGCATCCCCAGGGAGTATACGCCTTCGTACGTCCCGCCGCCATACGGGTATCCACCGGTTCGATTCCAATGTCCGTACTGCGCGTGGGTCGAAGCCAAGTACGACGCGGGCCATTTCACGTGCACGCGATGCGGCCATACCGCCTAGGTCTTCGAGGCGACGGTACTCTCTGCGACATAGTCGATCGCCGCCTCCAGGTCGTCGGACTCGATCTCGATCGTGATGTCGCCGAGGGGCGAGGAGGCCGCGAAGTTCACGACGCCGACGAACGCCGCCTGCTTGCTCAGGCTCACCGTGGTGCGATCCCCTCGACGACCGGCGAGCAGTTGACGCCTGGCGGTGTCCCGAATCCGCTGGGTGCGGATCAACTCACGAAGCCGGTCGAGGTTCTCCGACGTCCCGACGATTCGGCCCTCCGTCGATTCGATGCGCACGTCCGGAAACAGATTTCGCAGTGCGGTCATCACCTTGTCCGGATTTTCCGTCGGATGAACCGCCACCTCGACGCGAACGCGATGCACCTCACCCGATTCGCCCCTTCGCCTTTAATTTTCTCGAGATGTCTCGGCGACGCGACGAAGGTTTTTTGACAGGCTCATCGCAATGGCCCCCGGATGCGCGAGGAACTTTTGGCGTTCGTGAGCAATCGCGGAACGTTGCTCGAGCCGGACGCGATCGAGTTCCTCCTGACGCAACGCGATCCCGTCGAGCGCCTCGAGGCGTTCCTCGGATCCTGCCCGGAGATGCCGTTCGTCGTCACCCTCGATGACGTGATGCGTGCGGGTGAGATCGCCCGGAACGCCGCGGCACAGATAACGACCCGGGCGGCGCCCCCGACGAGCCTGGCCGACACGTTCATCCCCGCGTCGTTCCGGCGCCTCGGGGAGAAGGCCGCAGACCAAGACCCGGACGTGCGGATCCTCCGGGACATCACGGGCCATTCGACGTGCGAGGGGACGCTCGCGGACTTCACGCGGTACTTCCGGCATCGCTTCCAGGTCCTGCGGAACATGCTACGGTCCCGTCACGACCTCGCGGGGGCCCAAGAGATCGCGAAAGCCCGCCGGTCGACGCGCGAGGTTCGGATCATCGGCATCGTCGCGGACGTGCGGACGACGAAGAACGGCCACCGCATCCTGGAGATCGAGGACGAGGCGGACCGGATCGCGGTCCTCCTCCCGTCGGGGTCGGCCGTCGCCTCGGAGATGGCCGTCCTGGACGAAGTCGTCGGCATCGTCGGGACCGTCAACGACCGAGGGCTCGTGATCGCCCAGTCGATCATCCGCCCGGACCTGCCGACCGTCAAGACGTTCCGAGGAACCCGGCACCACGTCCGCGCCGCGTTCATGTCCGACATCCACGTCGGGAGCCGCACGTTCCTCGAGGACAAGTGGTCGAAAGCGTCCGCGTGGCTCGGGAGCGCCGACGAGATCGCCGCGTCGATCCGCTACCTCGTCGTGAGCGGAGACGTCGTGGACGGGATCGGCGTCTATCCTCGTCAGGACGAGGAGCTCGTGATCGATGACATCTACGCTCAATACGAGGCGCTCGCTCGGATGGTCGCGGACCTCCCGGACCGAGTCTCCGTCATCATGCTCCCGGGAAACCACGACGCCGTGCGGCCGGCCGAGCCGCAGCCCGCGTTCCCGACCTCGATCCAGAACCTGTTCGATTCGAACGTGATCTTCGCAGGGAACCCCTCTCTCCTGAGCGTCGAGGGGGTCCGCATCCTCGCATACCACGGCCGGAGCATGGACGACCTCGTGTCGGCGATCCCCGGCATGAGCTACGCGCGTCCGCTCGAGGCGATGAAGGTGATGCTCCGCATGCGACACCTCGCCCCGATCTACGGCGGCAAGACGCCGATCGCGCCCGAGGCGGAAGACCACCTGATCATCGACGAGATCCCGGACATCTTCGCGACCGGCCACGTCCACGCCGCGGGCGTGGACCAGTATCGCGGGGTCGTCCTGGTGAATTCGTCGACGTGGCAAGCCCAGACCCCGTACCAGAAGATGCGGAACATCGAGCCGATGCCCGCGCGCCTCCCGATCGTCGACCTCGCGTCGGGCCAAGCGATCGTGCGCGAGTTCTAGGCGCGGGAAAGGTTCATCGACGCAGCCGACGTTCGGCGCTCCGTGAGGATCGCCGCGGTCGGGGACATCCACGGTCACGAGAACCTGCGGGCGGTGGCCGCCGACCTGGATCGTCTCGGACCGGTCGACCTGTTCCTGCTCGCGGGCGACACGACGGACCGGAACGACATCGACGCGTTCGGCATGGTCAATCGGACGATCCGCGCGCGCGTGTCGGCCCCGGTGTGGGCCGTGTTCGGCAACAACGAATACGCCGGCGACCACCCCGCGTACGTCGCCCGTTTCGCCGACGCATTCGGCGTCCGGTTCCTCCAGGACGAGGCCGCGGTCTTCGAGTCGCCGACGGGACGCGTTCGAATCATCGGGAGCGTCGGGAGTCTGGACCGGCCGACGTGGTGGCAGCGGAAGAACCTGCCGCGGGCCGCGGAAGAGTACGAGCGTCGAGTCAAAGTCCTCGACGGGCTCCTCGCCGGAAATGGCACGCAGATCCTCCTGACCCACTATCCTCCGACGTATGTGACGATGGGCGGGGAGAAAGCGGAATGGCGGCCGGAGTTGGGATCGAAGGCGCTCGAATCGGTCCTCCTGAGGCGACGACCGACGCTGGTCATTCACGGGCACATTCACAAAGGGATTCCGGCGGGCGAGCTCCGTCCGAGGTTCGACCGGCTCGATGATTTCGAGGGAGACGCCGCGCCGATCCCGGTGCACAACGTCGCCTATCCCGTGCGCCACACCGTCTCGACGTTCGATCTCTAGCGGGCCGCCCGCGTGGGGTTTATACGGACTCCCATCCTTGGCTAACGGGCCCATGTCCCGCGACCGGTCGCGACACGACGAAGACGACGAGGAAGACGAGAACTTCTGGAAGGGACTCGGGCGAGATCTCCTCGTCGCGGCGATCATCGTGGTCGTGTTCCTCGCCGCGATCTACGCGTATGCCGGCGTCTGGCCGCCTCTCGTCGTCGTCGAGAGCGCGTCGATGCAGCACTCGAGTCAAGAGTCGTTCCTCGGCGTCATCGACACGGGGGACATGGTGTTCCAGCAGGCCGCGCCGACCCGGGCCGATGTCGTCACGTATCTCGAGGGCCGAGCGAGCGGATATTCGACGTACGGCGATTACGGGGATGTCATCATCTTTCGTCGTCCGTCGTCCGCGACCCCGGTGATCCACCGAGCCATCATGTACGTGACGGTCCACACGAACAACACCGCCGACATCCCGAATCTCGCCCTCCTGCCGACTTCGGAGTGGGAGGCGACGAACCTCGCGGGAGCGACGACGTCTCCCTACGCCCTCCGGACCGTGACGATCCACCGCATGGGGTTCACCCACAACTTTGGAATCGCCTTCAACCTCGCATCGCTCGCGCAATCGTTCGCGCCCCGCTCCGGGTATGTCACGATGGGGGACCACAACGCACAGGAATCATGCGCGAGCAGCCCGGATCCGTGCCCCTCCACCCCGTACGACTTCGCCTGGCTGCCGAAGCAACAGGACGTCATCGGCCGAGCCCGCGGCGAGATCCCGTGGTTCGGCCTCCTGAAGCTCACCCTCCAGCCGACGGACTCGTGCTGCCCGGGGGGCTGGGGGAGCACCGGTTCGCAAGGTGCCCCGAAGAACAGTTGGGACAGCCTCCTCGTGAGCCTGATTTTCCTCCTCGCGCTGCCCTTCATCCTGGAGTACGCGATGCGCGGGTGGACGAAGTACGTCTCGCCCCGGCTCCCGGAGATTCGGTGGCCCTGGAAGCGGCGGAGCAAACCCACGGCGCCGAACGGGGATCCCACGGACGAAGCAGTGGACTCGTCGGACCGGGAACCGGACGAATGACGGCGCGGCCGCCTAGAGAAGGGTCGTCTGGACCTTGAGCCGGTAGCCGCGAGCCTCCGCGAGGATCTCGTCCTTCTCGAGGACCTTCTTCACGTCGAGCAACGGCACGGAGGCCTGGATCTCCTTCGTCCGCCCGCCGCGGCCGAACGACCTCACGCGCGCGTGGACGAGGCCGAGCATGTCCAATTCCGAGATGAGGTCCGTGACCCGGCGCTGCGTCAGCGGCGTCACCCCGGTCTTCCGCGAGAGGTCGCGGTACGTCGTGTAGACTTCGCCGGTGGTGAGCTTCGTGTTCCCGATCTCCTCGTTCAGGAGGATCCCGAGGAGGATGAGCTTCGACTGGGTCGGAAGGCTCTTCACCGCCTCGATGACGGTGTCTAGCTCAATCTTGTTCTTCGCCCGCTGCACGTGCTCTTCCGTGATGTGCTCTTCGCCTTGGCGTTCCGCGAGCTCCGCGCTCACCCGGAGCAGATCGAGGGCCCGGCGCGCGTCCCCATGTTCTTGGGCCGCGAGCGCGGCGATCAGCTGGAGCACGCCGTCCGCGGCGGTGCCGTTCTCGAACGCGAGACGCGACCGCTCCGCGAGGATGTCGTATAGCTCGTCCGCGTTGTAGGGCGGGAAGACCATCTTCTCGTCCGCCAGGCGCGAGCGGACGCGAGGGTCGAGGTATTCCGTGAAGGTCAGCTCGTTCGAGATGCCGATCAGGGAGACGCGGGCCTTGGACAGGTCGTCGTTGATCTTCAGGAGCTGGTAGAGGATGTCGTCGCCGTTCTTCTGCACGAGCTTGTCGATCTCGTCCAGGGCCACGATTACGACGCGCTTCTCCTCGTCGAGTTTCTCCAGGAGCAGGCTGTACACGCGGTCCGTCGACAGGCCGGTGAACGGGATCCGCTGATGGAAGTTCTCGATGAACTTGTTGCCGATCGACTGGAGCACGCCGTACGGGGTGTCGACGATCTCACAGTTCAGGTAGAGGTACTGGACCATCCGCGCGCTGTCCGCCTTGCGGAACTCGTTCTCGATGTACTTGACGACGGCCGTCTTGCCGGTCCCCGTCTTCCCGAAGATGAGGACGTTGCTCGGCCGCTCGCCCTTGAGCGCGGTCACCAGGATCTGCGCGAGCTGTCCGATGTGGCTCTCTCGATGCGGCAGGCGGTCCGGCAGGTACGACGGACGCAGGATTTCCCGGTCCATCTTGAAGATCGTCCGAGTGCCAAGGTACGGTTGGAAGATGCTTTCTTCCATGTGATCCCCCGCTCCCCCTGAAAGCGAGAAGGTTCGCCTCGCGTGTCTCCGTTCCAGAGAAAATCGCGCGCGAGGAGGCCCGTATCAGGGGGACCCCACAAAAAGGTTTGCGAGTTTTCGATGCGACAATCGATACATGCCGATGGCCCGATTTTTATTCTCATCCGTTTATGATAGGACCCGTCGAGACCGGGTTGAAACTTCACGCTCCGAGCAACACCGGATTCTGGAGGCAATCGAACGAGACATGGGAGCAAGGCGAACCATGCGAGATGCCACGCGGCCGTGAGCATTACCCTTATCCGAGGTCACACGAGTCCGGGACTGTGGAGAAACGACTCACGTTCGCGTACGGGCGAACCCTGGTCACGAGCCGCATCATCGTGTTCGTGAGCCTCGCCATTCTCGCCGCGATCTTGATCGTCTTCACGTCCAGCCCGATCTCCGCGATCCTTGGCTTGACGGCCCTCCTCGCCGCGTACCTCGTGTTGTTCGCAATCTCCCCGCTCCTCACGCAGCACTGGATCACTCGTTCCCGCGTCATCCTGCGTCAGGGCTGGTACTTCCGGGCCATGATCCCGTTCTCCAGCATCGATGTGCTGGTGGCGGCGGACGACGCGGGTGCGTTCCGCACCCCGCTCGGAATCAGCCGTCCGTTCGGCCAGCCCGTCTTATTCGTGACCGGAGGCCGTACGAACCTGATGCGAGTCCGACTTCGGAGCCCGCGGCGGTTCTGGCAGGCGTTCGGTCTGTCCGCCACCGAGATCGTGTTCGACGTGACGGACCGAGACGGCTTCCTCGCGGCGTTCGAGGAGCGACGGCGTCTACTCCCGCCAGTCCAATCCAATCGTGCGCGCGCCGAGCTTGGGGATTAGCGGCATCTTCCGCTTGTGGACGCTCGAGGTCACGAGCTTTTGCACGTACGCCACGTGGTCGAGAGGCACGCCCGCCTTCTGCGCGATCGCCTCCGGTTCCAGCAGCAGCTCGATCCCGAGGAGGATGCGATCCAGCTCGTCGTACGAGATCCCGAGCTCCCCTTCGTCGGTCTGACCGGGCCACAGGCCGGCAGTCGGCACCTTCTCGATGATCTCCGGCGGGAGAGCGAGATAGCGGGCCATCTCCCTCACCTGCGTCTTGTACAGATCCCCGATCGGGAGGAAGTCTGAGGCGCCGTCCCCAAATTTGGTCATGTATCCGCATAGAATCTCGCTCTTGTTCCCCGTGCCCATGACGATGCGCCCCTCCGTATTCGCGACAAAGTAGAGCACGATCATCCGGGCGCGGGCCCGAAGGTTCCCGCGGGCGACTTGGTCTGCTTGGAATCCCAGCAGCCGTTTTTCCAGAGACGTCACGATCGGCGCAATCCCGATGATCCGGAGATCGATGCCGAGCGACTTGGCGAACTTCTTTGCGTCCTTGAGGTCCTTCCCGCCTCTCCCGTCGGGCATCGCGACGCCGAGCACATGCTGCGGGCCGATCGCGTCCGCGCACAACTTCGCGACGAGGGCCGAATCGACCCCGCCGCTCAGCCCGAGGACAACGCCTTTCCGACCGCTGTCGCGGAACGAGTGGACGAGGAACGCTTCGATGATGAAGACCTGCTCCTCCTTGAACCGCGGGACCAGCTCAGCCACGGAGAGAGCAACCTTCGGCCGCGTCATAAAACCTTGCGGCGCGAAGCCTTTATCGCGCGAGGTCTCTTGGCGGCGCGTCCGTGAACGCGAACGAGGCGACCCTCGTGTGGGTCGACGAGTACAGCCGCATGGCGGAGGCGTACGACAAGAACGTGGCGCCGCGGTTCGAACCGATCGCCCAGGAGGTCGTCCGCCTCGCGGACCCCAAACCGAACGAGCTGTTCCTCGACCTCGGCACGGGGACCGGGCTCCTCGCGTGCCTCATCGCCCCCCGCGTCCTGCCGCAAGGCGTCGTGGCGATCGACCTGGCGGACGGCGCGATCTCCGTCGCATCGTACCGCGCGGGCAACGCGGGCATCCGGAACATCCGGTTCGAGATGCTCGACTCGCGGAACATCGTGTACCACGGGAAACTGTTCGACGCCGCGGCGAGCAACCTGGGAATCCCGGCCCTCGGCTACGACCGCGTGTTCCAAGAGGTTCATCGCGTACTGAAGCTATCCGGGCGGTTCGTCTTCAGCGAATGGCCGACCGACCCGAGTCCGTCCTTCGGCGCGTTGCGGGTCCTCCTCGAGAAGCACGGGACGCACACCCCGTCGAAGGATCTCGCCCAGGTGCGCGAAGCGGTCCGGCTCGTCCGCACGGATCCGGAGGCAATCGCCCTTGGAGATCCGCGTGCGGTCCTCAAGGCCCTCGGGGTCGCGGGCTTCGAGCGACGGGATGCGACGACGAAGACCTTTCGGGTCCGGTTCGCGGACGTGACCGAACTGCTCGCGTTTGCCGCATCGTACGGATGGTATGAGCGGGAGCTCCGCGAGATGTCGACGGAAAGCCGCAAGGCGTTCGACGCGGACCTCGCCGCTCGCCTCGAGCCGCTGACGACGTCGGCGGGCATCGAGGACACGTGGACCCTGAACCTGTTCGTCGCGCGCTCCGAGTAGACGGGTCGTAACGAAACCATAAATAAGCCGCGGCTCATCGAAAACGGCGCATGGCGGCCGAGCCGATCATCCGGGGAGTGGACGCCCACAAAGTGTACAACTCCGGGGTCGTCAAGGTCCACGCGCTCCGCGGGGTGAACCTCGCGATACCTCGCGGCGAGATGGTCGCGATCATGGGGCCGTCCGGCTGCGGAAAGACGACCCTGCTGAATTGCTTCTCCGGGCTCGACGATCTCACATCGGGCGATGTCCTCATCGAAGGCGTCTCCTTGGCCTCGATGGACGACAACGCGAAGAGCCGCTATCGCTCGCGCCGCATGGGTTTCGTCTTCCAGACGTACAACCTGCTGCCGGTTCTCACCGCCGTGGAGAACGTCGAGCTGCCGCTCCTCGTCGCGAGGGTGCCCGCGAAGGAAGCCCGTCGGAAAGCGCTCGCCCTCATGACGGCCGTGGAGCTAGACGGATGGGCGGACCACAAACCCGCGCAGCTGAGCGCGGGACAGCAACAGCGCGTCGCGATCGCTCGGGCGCTCGTGAACGACCCCGCAATCGTGTGGGCGGACGAGCCGACCGGGAACCTGGATTCGGAGACGTCGGCGCAGATCATGGACCTCCTCGTCCGCCTGAATCGAGAGCAGGGCCAGACCCTCGTGCTCGTGACCCACGACGCCGCCGTCAGTTCGAGGGCGGACCGGATCCTGCGCATGCGGAACGGCGAGGTCGTCGAGGAGACGCGGGGCGGGGAGGATGGCCCTTCCCGAGGGGTCCGCGTGGGCGATCGTCATCGGGATCGTCCTCGTCGCCGCGGTCATCGGGTTCCGGCCGCTCTTGGCCCGCCTGGCGGCGAGGAACATCGGCCGACGGAAGTCGCGCGTCCTGATCGTCGTGGCCGGGCTGCTCGTCGGCACGGCGATCATCTCGTCGAGCCTCGTCGTCGGCGACACCCTGAGCTACATCTTCCTGGAGGACGTCTACGCGCGCCTCGATGCGATCGACGAGGTCGTGTCGAACTCGTTCAATGGACAGCTCTTCTCCTTCGCCGAGACCAACT
>Ga0137396_10000534_pt1 | contig 18283 bp, 16 predicted proteins | sample czc16metaG_FD_108284 | JGI IMG/M metagenome (GOLD analysis project Ga0137396, IMG submission 108284) | Vadose zone soil microbial communities from Angelo Coast Range Reserve, California, USA - czcobulk3.16 metaG | ecosystem: Environmental > Terrestrial > Soil > Vadose zone | place: USA...
CAGGGAATTTCTGATCTCAGATCAGGGAATCTCACCTCGTTCGAATATTTGGACACTGCGGCATTGACGCCAGTCCGCGCGCCATAACTCATGCAAGCTATCCCAGATGGCCGACTTGGTACGAAGCGCCGTCCGCTCAGAGGTCGTGCAGCTTCAGGCGCTGCACTTTCCCGGACGGGCCTTTCGGCAGCTCCCTGAAAAATCGAAACTGCTTGGGCGTCTTGTAGGGCCCGAGCTCGCCCTCACAGAACCTGCGCAATTCTTCCTCGGTGGCGCTGGCGCCGGGCTTGAGCACGATCGCCGCCATGATCTCCTGCCCGTAGTTCGGGTCCGGGATGCCGACCGCCGCGGCCTCGAGCACCGCGGGATGCTTGTAGAGCGCGTCGTCGATCTCGCGCGGGGCGATGTTCTCGCCTCCCTTGATGATCAGCTCCTTCAGCCGCCCAGTGACGAAGTAGTATCCGTCCGGGTCGCAATAGCCTAGGTCGCCGGTATGCAGCCAGCCCTCGGGGTCGAGGGCCTTGCGCGTCTCTTCGGGATTCTTGTAGTACTCGCGCATGACGTTGTCACCCTTGACAAGGATCTCCCCGTCCTTCACTTTCGCCAAGCTGCCGACCGGCTTGCCCACCGAGCCGTATTTTCGTTCGGATTTCTCCAGCGGATTGGAAAAAATCGGCGCGCAGGTCTCGGTCATCCCCATCGTTTCGATGATCGAAAGCCCGAACTTCCTTTCGAACTCCCGGTGCAACTCGGGCGGCAGCGGGGCGGACGCGGAGCGTCCGAACCGGACCGCTGAAAAATCTTGACGGGAATCTCTTTTCGTTGAAGACAACAAATAGACAATAATCGTCGGCACCACGTTGAACCAGGTGCAGCGGTGCTTCTCGAGCAGCTCCCAGAACTGCGAGACCGAGAAGCGGTGCGGCGCCACCACGCTTCCACCCTGCACCATGGGGCCGAGCGTCGCCACGATCTGGCCGTTGATGTGGTAGAGCGGCAGCGACGAGAGCATGCGGTCCTCGGGCGTCAGCGCGTGGGCCTGCTGCACGAAGAGCGCGCCGGATACCACGTTCTTCTGCGTCAGCAGGCAGCCCTTGGGCTTTCCCGTCGTTCCGGAGGTATACATCAGCAGAGCCGGGTCTTCTTCGGACGGCGAATGCATTTGTTCTTTTTTTGACGATACTTCTTGCCCGATGAACAGGCTGGGCGCATCTACATCGATGACGATGATGCGGCCCGCCCACACCTTCGCAAGCCGGGGGGCGTTCTCCGGGTCGGCAAACACCAGCTTCACGTCCGAGTGCGCAGTCGCGTATTCGAGCTGCGACGTTTGCGCGAGGAGGTTAAGCGGCACCGAAACGAAGCCGCCATACATCGTTCCGAGGAAAATCACCGCCGCCTGCCAGCCGTTCGTGCAGTAGAAGCCAACCTTGTCGCCCGGGCGCAGCCCCTCGGCGCGCAGGTAGCGGCAAAGATTTCGACTTTCAGATCTCAAATCTCCATATGTGAACCGCCGCTCCGTTTCCGGCGCGATCAAGTAGGTTGCGCCGGGCTGCTCGCCGGCCCAGCGGTCGAGAAACCGGCTGACCGTGCGCACTAGCGGCCGTGATTGCGGTGGTAGGCGCCGAAGAGCCCTTCGACGGTGGGTACGCGGGGCGCGATCGGCCGCACGATCCGCGTGATGTTGAGGTAATGCCGGTAGTTCATGTTCTCGGAGATGGAATTGCGGCCCCAGGTGCCGCAGCCCATGGACAGCGAGAACGGCAGGCCGTTGTCGTAGGCGCCGCCGTTGGCGATCGCGTGGGCCTGGTTGACGATCACGCGCGCCGCAGGCATCTCGAGTCCGAGGCGCATCACGTGCGCGTCGTCCTTCGTGTGGATGCCAACCGAGTGTCCCGCACCCTGGTACGCATAGATTTTTTTGACCAGCGCGAACGCGTCGTCGAACGACCTTGCCTTGTATACGGTCAGGACCAGGGAGAGCTTCTCGCCCGAGAACGGGCTGTCCTTGCCGACGCCCGTCTCCTCGACGATCAGGAATTTCGCGCCCTGCAATTCCTTTCTGGTTAGGCCTGCAGCCTTCAGGATGCTCTCGATCGGCCGCGCCATGATGTCCGGGTTGAGCTTGCCATCTGGCCACATCGCCTTTTGCAGCCTTGCCTTCTCGTCGGCGGTCAGCAGGGCGCCGCCCACATTGGTCAATTCTTTCAGGGCGAAAGCATAAACAGCCTCCAGGATGACCGCCGCGTTCTCGGACGAGCAGCTCGTGGCGTTGTCGAAGATTTTCGAGTCGCGGATCTTGCCCGCGGCGTCGGCGAGGTCTGCCGATTCGTCCACGATCACCGCGACGTTCCCCAAGCCCACGCCGACGGCCGGCGTGCCGGACGCGTACGCGGCCCGTACGTTGGCCTGCGACCCGGTCGCCACGACGAGATCGCATGCCCGCATCAACTCCTGCGTGGTCTGCTTCGTGACGGGCGCCGGCAGTATCTGCACCAGGTCGGCGTCGGCATGTATTTTTTTAAATTCTATTCTTAAGAAATCCAGGAGAAGGGCACAGGTACTCCAGCCCTTCGGGGAGGGCGCGACGATCACGGCGTTGCGGCCCTTCAGGGCGTTAATGATCTTGTTGGCCGGCGTGGCGCCCGGATTGGTCGACGGCGTGATCGCCGCCACCACGCCCGCGGGCCGCGCGATCTCGACGATGCCAAGCTCCGGGTACTCGGCGATGACCCCGACGCTCTTGGCCTGCTGCAGGTCGCGCAGCAGGCCCATCGTCTTGCGCTCGTTCTTGACGATCTTGTCGGCGACGTTGCCAAGGCCAGTGTCGGCCACGGCGAGCTCGGCAAGGCGGCGGTTGTTCTCCGGCTTGACGATTGCCCAGCCGGCGGCGGTGACGACCTCGTCGACCTGCTCCTGGCTATAGCGCTCGTAGCGGGCCTGCGCCGCGCGCGCGCGCGCGACGAGCGGCGCAACCACCGCTATTCCGCCTTGATCTTTGCTGCCTGGATGACTGCAGCCCATTTCTTCAGCTCGGATTTCACTACGCGGTCGAGTTGCTCTGGCGGGCCGCCGACCGGATCGCCGCCCTGCTCGAGCAGCTTCTGCCTGACGTCGGGTAGCTGCACCACGCGCGCCACCTCCTTTTGCATGCGCGCGACGATCGGCGCCGGGGTCTTCGCCGGCGCGAACATCGCGTACCACGAGTCGACCTCGTAATGACCTGCCCGCCGAGCGTGTCGCTCACCGCCGGGCCGCCGCCCTTGTAGGGGACATGCACGAGGTCGATTCCCATCTTGAGCTTGAGCAGCGGCATTCGCGGCGATGAGCTGCGGCACACTGACAACCAGCGACACCGGCGCGAAATCGCGCTCGACGTCGTAGCCCGGTTTGTAGAGCAGCGGATTGATCGTGTGCGACGACAGCGTGAAGAGAAACGTGTAGCCGTCGGGCGCGGACTTCGCCGCTTCCGCAGTGCCGACCACGCCGCCCGCGCCGCCGCGGTTCTCGATCACCATCGCCTGGCCGAGCCCCTCGGACATATGCTGCTGCATGATGCGAGCGATGACATCCGTTCCGCCGCCCGGCGGGTAGGGCACCACCCAGCGCACCGGCTTTGCCGGCCAATCCTGCGATGCCGTAGTCGCCGAGAAAAGTATCGAGAGTGAAGCGAAAAGAACCCTCAGATTCACATCCGACCTTTGTACTTTTCCAGCAGGCGATGCGGCTTCTTCAGCGCATCCCGGCGGAACGGGTCGCCGAGCTCTTTCGTGCACATCATCTCGACGATCGTGGTCTTTCCGTCCTTCTGCGCCTTGCATGCCTGGCGCAACGCATCGCCGACGTTGGAGACCTTGTCGACCAAGATTCCTTCCGCCCCCATCGCCTTGGCGATGCCGGCGAAGCTCGGGTTGTCGAGATTCACGCCGAGGAAGCGGTTCGAGTAGAAGTCGACGTGGTTCTTCTTCTCCGCGCCCCACTGCTGGTTGTTGAAGACCACCGCAGTGACGGGAATGTTCTCGCGCACGCAGGTGAGAATCTCGCCGAAGCTCATACCCCAGGCGCCGTCGCCGACATAGGCGATCGCGGTGCGACCAGGGGCGGCTACCTTGCAGCCGATCATCGTCGGGAAGGCGTAGCCGCAGTTACCGAACATCATCGCGCCGAACATGCTGCGAGGGCGCTCGAACTTGAGGTAGCTGTTCGCGATCTGGCAGATGTTGCCGATATCGGTCGAGACCATCGCATCGGCCGGCATCGCCTTTTCGAGCTCGCGCAGCATCTGCCGCGGATGCATGTAATTCGAGCTCTTGGACACTTCCAGGCTCCACGAGTCCTTCTCGTGGTCCCAGGAGGCGAGCTCCGCGGCCCACGCCTGCTTTTCGTCCTTTACGATCCTCGCGATGTCTTCCCGTTTTGCAGATAGATTCTTATTCTTGAGGCGAAGAACCAATGCCTCCGCCGCCGCACGCGCGTCGCCGCAGACCGCGACCGAGGTCTTCTTCACGAGGCCGAGCACTTTTGCATCGGCGTCAACCTGGATCAGCTTCGCGTTCTTCGGCCAGTAGTCGAAGTCGTACTGCGGCAGCGTGCCGAAGGGTCCTAGGCGCGAGCCGAGCGCGAGCACCACGTCGGCCTTGTTGATGATCTTCATCGCCGCTTTCGAGCCGTGGTAGCCGAGCGGGCCGCAGGAAAGCGCGTGGCTCGCTGGGAAGGAGTCGTTGTGCAGGTAGGAGTTGACCACCGGCGCGCCGAGCGCCTCGGCGAGCCTGACACAGGCCTGCACTCCCTCGGAGTAGATGACGCCGCCGCCCGCGATGATGACCGGGAAGCGCGCCTGCGCAAGCATTTCGGCCGCCGCGTCGAGATCGCGCTCGCCGCCGGCGCCGCGTTCAACGCGGATCGGCTGCGGGATCTCGGTCTCGATCTCACCATAGAAGTAGTCGCGCGGGATGTTGATCTGCGCCGGGCCCATCTCCAGGACCGCGCGGTCGAAAGCGCGCCCGGTGAGCTCCGCCATGCGCCCCGGGTTGTTGATATGCGCCTGGAACTTCGTGATCTTCGAGAAGATCGGCAGCTGGTCGGTTTCCTGGAAGCCGCCCAGGCCGAGCGTCATCGAGCCGGTCTCAGGCGTGATCGCGATCACCGGAGTATGCGCCCAGTAGGCCGCGGCGATCGCGGTAACGAAGTTGGTGATGCCGGGGCCGTTCTGGCCGATGCACACGCCGTGGCGGCCACTCACGCGTGCGTAGCCGTCAGCCATGTGCGCCGACCCCTGCTCGTGTACGGTCGGCACGAAGCGGATGCCTGCCGCAGGAAAAAGATCGAGGGCGTCCATGTAGGCGGAGCCGACGATGCCGAAGACTTCCGACACGCCTTGCGCGACCAGCGTTTCGACGAACGCCTCGGAGGGCGTCATGCGCGTGCGGCCGGAAATAACCATGCGCTTCACTTCGGCGATATTGGTCATGAGGTTCCTCGGAGAATGAGCTAGGGAATAGGAGGAGTAAACGGAGGAGAGCCGATTGAGTTTCGCATATTTCCTGGAATTTTGCGTTCTAGATTCTGATAATCTTCCTGCATGCCACGAAAGGAAGATAGCGTTCCCGCGACCCTGCGGGCCATCGCCGTACTCGAGGCGGTGGTCCACGCGGAGCGACCGGCGGCGCTTGCCGAGCTCACCGCCACGGTCCGCCTGCCCAAGCCCACTCTGTACCGGATGCTGGGCATGCTGCAGGCGGCGGGACTGGTCACGCGCGAGCCGGTAGCAAGGCGGTATGCCCCGGGGCCGCGCCTCGCGGCGCTGGGGCGCAACGTCATGCTGAACGCCAGCCAGCGCGCAGGCCGCCGTGCGATCCTCGCGCGCCTGGTGGAGCAGGTCGGCGAGACGTGCAACTTCACCATGCTCGACGGCGCGGAAATCATCTATGTCGACCGCGTGGAGGCGGCATGGCCGCTGCGCTTGATCATGACCTCCGGCACTCGCGTGCCGCTGCACTGCACCGCAAGCGGCAAGCTGCTGCTCGCCCTCATGCGCAAACCGGCACGCGACCGCTTGGCCGCGGAGCTACCGCTCAAGCGCTTCACCGACACCACCATCACCGAGCGCAAGAGCCTCTCGGCGGAGCTCGCGCGCATCCGAGCCAACCGATATGCCGTCGACAACGAGGAGTACCACGCCGGCTTGGTGTGCGTGGCGGTTCCGGTTCTCGACGCGAAAAAGCGCGCCTGCGCCGCACTCGCCGTGCACGCGCCCGTCTCTCGCATGTCGCTCGAGCGTGCGTTGAGCCACCTTCCCGCGCTCCGCCAGGGGGCCAGTGCAATGGCCAGGACGTTCGGCTAGGCGGCGAGGATCCCGAGCGACACTACGATCATCAGCAGCAACGCGAGCGGCGGCGACATCACCAGGGCGCCGCCGAAGCCGGTGATGCCGCGGATCACGCCCGCCAGCGCGCTGATGACTACGGCGAGCGCGATCGCCGGTGTGAATAAGCCAGCAACTTCAGGTGCGAAGGAATCCACCGTCGACCGCGATCGTCTCCCCGGTGATGAAAGACGCCGAATCTGATGCGAGGAACAGCGCGAGCTTCGCGACATCGTCGGGATCCGCGAAGCGGCCCAGCGGAAAGCGCGCCATAATCTTCTCGCGAAGCGCCGGCGTCAGGACCTCGCGCACCATCTCGGTCTCCAACATCCCAGGGGCGATCGCGTTGACGCGGATGCCTTGCGGACCGAGCTCGCGGCCGAGCCCTCTCGTGATCGCTACCACCGCTGCCTTGGTCGCGCCGTACCAGACGTTGCCGACCGCGCCTCCGCCCCTCTCGTGCGACACCGATGCGATGTTGATGATCGATGCGCCCGCGCGGCCGCTCATCGCCGGCACCGCGGCCTGACAGCAGTTGTAGACTCCCGTGACGTTCACAGCAAGGAGGCGGTCCCATGCGTCTGCGGTCGTCTTGTCGAATGAACCGGAGGCGAGCAGCCCGGCATTGTTCACGAGGACATCGAGCCCGCCCTTCTCGTTTCTGATCCTTTCGAATGCGGAAGAAACCCCGGGGCGGTCGGTGACGTCCATCTGCAGATTCGTGCCGGCGGCGATGTCCGCGCGGTAGACGAAATAGCCATCGTGCTCGAAGCGTTCCGCGATGCGGGCGCCGATGCCCTGCGCGGCGCCGGTGACCAGTGCAACCCGTGCCGTCATGTCTCGATCTCGTATTCGTCGTGAATCAGATCGCGTATCTGCCGCTTCAGCGCGACGAACGCCGGGTCAGTCTCGCCGCGCGGACGCGGCAGGTCGACGCGCAGCTCGGCCTTGACGGTTCCCGGCCGTCGCGTGAGCACCACGATCTGGTCGGAGAGCAGGATCGACTCCTCGATGCTGTGCGTGACGAGAATCATGGTCTTGCGCACGCGCTCGTCCCTGCTGGCGAGGATGCGCCCCATCTCTTCCTGCATCCGGGATCGGTTCTGCGCGTCCAGCGCAGCAAAGGGCTCGTCCATGAGCAGCACCTCGGGCTGCACGGCGAGCGCGCGCGCGATCGAGACCCGTTGCTTCATGCCACCGGAAAGCTGGTGCGGATAGCGCCGCTCGAAGCCTTTTAGTCCGACCAGCTCCACGTACCGATGCACAAACTCCTTGCACTTGTGGGACGGCACCTGCTTCATCTCCAGGCCGAAGGAGATGTTTTCCCCCACGGTCATCCAAGGAAAGAGCGCGTAGTCCTGGAACACGACGGTGCGCTGCCAGGTCGGATCGCCGACGGGCTTGCCGTCGACCAGGATCTTTCCCTCGCTCGGCTGCTCGAAGCCTGCCAGCATCATGAGAAGCGTCGTCTTACCGCAGCCGCTGTGGCCAAGGATCGAGCAGAACTCCTTGTCGGCCACGTTGAAAGTCACCTGATGGAGGGCTTTCACCGAGTCTTCGTCTTTCTCCGTGGAAGAAAATATCTTTGATACCTCCTTGATTGCGACGGCGCTCATCGGCCGAATTCCCGCGACCAGGGCAGCGTGCGCTGCACGATCGTGCGGATGGTGCGGTCGATTGCCAGGCCGACGACGCCGATTGTCGCCATGCCGACGATGACGTAGTCGGTCCGCAAGACGGTGCGCGAGTCGCTGATTAGGAAGCCGAGGCCCGAATTGGCGCCGACCAGCTCGGCGGCAACGAGCGCCATCCACCCCACCCCCAAGCCGACCCGAATTCCGGTGATGATCTGCGGCAGTGCCGCCCGCAGCACTACGCGCCAGAGCACCTGTGCCTCGCCCGCGCCGAGGCAGCGCGCCGCGCGCACGAGATTCCCCTCGACCCCCTTCACGCCCGCGACGGTATTGATAAGGATGGGAAAGAAGCAGCCGAGGAAGATGATGAACTGGTTCTGCACGTCACCGATGCCGAACCACAGGATCGAGAGCGGGATCCAGGCGAGCGGCGGCACCGGCCGGAGGATCTCGATGATGGGATCGACCTGGTCCTCGACCGGCTTCCACCATGCGATGGCGATGCCGAGCGGGATCGCCGCCGTCGACCAGAGAAAGGCGACGAATTCCCGCTTGATGCTGTCCCGCAGGTGGCGCCAGAGGTCGCCCGTGCGCGCCAGCTCCCACGCGGCCAGGACGACATCCTGCGGCGGGGGCAGCAGCGCCCGGGTGGTCCTGTCTAGCACATACGTACTCACCGTCCACCAAGCGGCGACCAGCGCCGCCAAGAGGGTAAGGTGCCTCGCCTTCAATACCAGTCCCGTGATCAGGGTGCGAAGCTCTTGCCGCCGAACGACCAGGGCTTGACGAGATCGCCGCGCTCCGGGAATGCCTGCGGGTTCTTCGTGTTGATCGCGTGCACGTAGTCCGGATACGGTGGCTTCGCCGGGTCACCCTTCCAGCCGGCCGGAAGGAACGGCGGCTGCTTCGGCACCGCCCAGCCGAGGTTGGCGAAGGTGCGGTCCATGTAGCGCGCGTCGACCGCATCGACGAAATCCTTGGCCACGAGCGGGCGCGTGATCCGGTTCTGCCCGTGCAGCCACTTGAAGATGGTCTCGTTGACCGCGCCCCAGAACTGCGCGTGCGGATAGATGTGCGTCGGCTTGTAGAGATTGTTGTACGCGCGGATCTGCTGCAGCAGGATCGCCTTCGAGAAGCTCTTCAGACTGGGATCCTCGGCCATGAGGTCGGCTGCCTTCTCCGGGTTGAGCCGGATCCAGAGCGTCGCCTCCGCGAACGCGTCGGAGAACGCCTGCACTACGTCAGGCGCGTTCTCGGAGATCTCGCTGCGGACGTAGAACTGGCCCTCGTACATGTTGTAGGGAAAGATCGAGTCGATGATGCGGCCGTTCTTGCGCTCCTCGACCATCATGGTCGGCGTCGGGTCCCAGGGCACTACGCCGGCGATTCCCTTGGGCAGCGCCATCTGCTCGCCCGGCGGCGTGTTCTTGAGGATCACGTCCTTGCCCACGATGAGGCCATTCATCTGCAGCGCCATCTGGAAGTAGAACTCGGCCGAGGAGCCGGTGACGATGCCGATGGTCGCGGGCGGATTGCTGCCCTTCAGGTCCTTGATGCTCTTCAGCGGCGAGTCGGGCGCCACGACCAGCGCGTGCAGCAGGTTCGGGCTGAGGATCGCGATAGCCTTGACCGGGATGTTCTTGTCGAGCAGCGACGTGAACGGGAAATTGCCGCCGTTCCCGACCTGGAACTTCGCCGAGACGATAGTCTCGTTGATCGCCGGGCCCGACGGAAACGCCTGCCATTTCGCCTCGACACCGCGGCTCTTCAGGAGCCCCTGACGGTCCATCACGATGTTCGTCGTGTTCTGCCCCGACCACGGCGCCTGGAACGCGACCTGCACCGGCCACCAGCCCTTCGACTTCAGCCACTCCACCGACTTCGCCGAAACTTGCTCATAAGGCTGCGGCCAGCCCCATTCGGTAAATTTTTGCTGTGCCGACGCGGAAAAACAAAATGCCAGGGCTGCTAGTGCCAAGAAAAACCTGCTCATGGTTCCCTCCTCCTTTCAAGCCGAGAAAGTCATCTCGGTTCCTGCGAAGCGGATGTGCGCGTAATCGATATCGCGCCGCGCCGCGACCCACGATACGAGCTCCTTGAGCGGCGTGGTCCGGAAGCTGTATTCGAGTGCAGGCTTCTTCAGCGGCTCGAGCAGCGCCTTGTCGTAGAACGCGGCGAGCAAGAGATCTTCGTCACTTGCCGGACCCGATTCCTTTCTCAAGCGAGGAACCCAGGGCTCGATGTGCTCGCCTGGTCGCTCGGTCACGAAGTCTTTCGGCTTGAGGTTTAACCTGTCCATGAACTCATCGCTCGGCTTCGCGGCCAGGTTCCCGTAGTAGCCCGACGCGTACTTGCGGATCTCGTCGGGGACGGTCTTATAGCGCTCGCCCTGGACGACGTTCAGCACCGACTGCGTGACGATGTACTGCGCGAACGGGCTAACGACGATCGGGTAGCCGAGGTCGTGTCGCACTCTCGCCGCCTCCTCCAGGATCTCTGGCAGACGGTGCTCAAGCTTCATGGACTCGAGCTGGTAGCGCAGGTTGGAGATCATGCCGCCCGGAATCTGGTGCTCATAGAGGGCGGGGTCGTAGGCCGCCACCTTCCCACACGGCTTGTCTTCGCGCACGCAGAGCCAGCGGAAGTAGTCGGCGACCTCTTTCAAGGGCTTGCTCTTCACCGAAACATCAAACCCAAGCTCCCTCGCGCGAGCGGCGATTTCCTCCGTCGCGGGAAGCGAAGCGCCGTTGGCGAGCGGCTCGCTAGCGGTGTAGCCGTGCTTGAAGCCGCTAAGCATCGCGACCTCGTACACCTTGGGCGCAAGCGCCGACTGGCAGTGCGAATGCAGCTGCACCGGGATCTTGCCGGCGGCATTAACCACCGCCGGGAACAGCGTCTTGCCGCGCTCCGGCGTAAGCAGCCCGGTCGGATCCTTGATGCAGAGGAAGTCGCAGTCGAGCTTAGCCAGCTCCCTGGTGCGGGCAACATAGTAGGCATCCGTGTGCACCGGGCTCAGCGTGTACGTCATCCAGCCGTTGATCTTCATCCCCGCCTCGCGCCCCGCCTTGATCGAGGACTCGAGGTTGCGGTTGTCGTTGAGCGCGTCGTAGACCGTGAGTACTTTTATACCGAGGCGCGCCAGCACCTGCGCGTTGAGCGCGACAATATCGTCCGGGAAGAGCTCGAAAGTATAGAGGCTCTGTCCTCGCGTGAGCGCATCGCAGGGCGTCGCGAGCCGGCTGCACAGCAGCCGCACCCGATCCCAGGGATTCTCGTGCAGGTAGCGTACGCAGACGTCGAACACCGCACCGCCCAGAATGTTAATGTGCGAATAGCCGACGCGATCGATGGCGCCGAGGATCGGCGTCATCATCGCGGTCGTCATGCGCGTAGACCATAGGCACTGGTGCGCATCGCGCAGCGTGACATCGACGAAATCGAACCTGGGTTTCATCGCGGTTTCGAGCTGCCTGCCTGCCCGGGCTCGATCGCGATCAGGACCTGCCCGTACTCGACCTGTGCGGCGTCGTCGACGACGACCTCCGCGACGACACCGTGCACGCCCGCGGGAATCGAGTTCATCAGCTTCATGACCTCGATGATGCACACGGTCGTATCGGGCTCGACTGCCTGGCCGGGCTCAACGAACGGCGGCTTGGTCGGCTCGGGTCGGCGGTAGAACGTGCCGACCATCGGGGCACGAACCAGATGCAGTCCTTCACGAAACTGCCTTTCGCTCTTACGTGGAACATCGATCGTCTGGCCGGCGAGCTCCGTCCGAGCGGAGCGTGCGGATTGCTGCGTTGCGGCGCCGGGGTTGCTGCTACCCACCCGCCGCAGGCTGACTTCGATATCCCCGACCTTGAGTCGGAACTCCGAGAAATGGGACGTCGACTTGACCAGCTCGACGATCTTGACGAGGTCCTCGTAGGTAAGCTCGCGGTCGGCCACCCGAGCATGATTGCACGAGGCGCAAAACGGCGGCAATAATGGCACGCTGTATCCGGAACCGGACGTTCCACTTTTTGGGAAATTCCGCATGAGTCAGCCCGTCATCATCACCGTCGCAATCACCGGCGCGTTGCCGAAGAAGAAGGACAACCCCGCCGTGCCGGTCACTCCGGCCGAGCAGGTCGAATCGACGCACGAGGCCTTCGAGGCCGGCGCCTCGCTCGTCCACATCCACGTGCGCAACCCGGACGAGTCCCCGGGCTCCGATCCTGAGCTCTTCGGCCGCGTGCAGGAAGGCGTGCGCAAGCACTGCCCCGGGATGATCGTGCAGTTCTCGACCGGCGGCCGCGGCCGCGACCAGAAGCAGCGCGGCGTCATGCTCCAGCTGAAGCCGGACATGGCCTCCCTTGCCACCGGGTCAGTCAATTTCCCGACGCAGATCTACGAGAATCCGCCCGACTTCGTCGAGGCGCTCGCCAGGACGATGCTCGAGCACGACATCAAGCCCGAGATCGAGGTGTTCGACCTCGCGATGCTCTACAACGCGGCGAACCTGGTCAAGAAGGGGCTCCTCAAGGACCCGCCGCACGTGCAGTTCGTGATGGGCGTGCCCAACGCTATGCCGGCGCGGCGAACCATATTCGATTTCCTGCGCAGCGAGCTGAAAGCAATCCTACCCAAGGCGACCTGGGTGGCGGCCGGCGTCGGACGCAGCCAGTGGGAAGTGAACCAGTGGTGCCTGGAAGCCGGCGGCCATTGCCGCACCGGCCTGGAAGACAACCTGAAGGTCACTCCCGATCGGCTTGCCGCCAGCAACGCCGAGCTGGTCAAGAAAGTCGCCGACGCCTGCGAGAAATTCGAAAGGACCGTCGCGACGCCTGCGCAAGCGCGGCAGATCCTGGGACTGCGCGCCGCTGCCTGATCGGCCTATACGAGCAGCTAGGCTCCCGAGTCCTGCAGGATCAGATCCGCGGCTTTTTCCGCGATCATCACCGCTGGCGCCTGGGTGTTGCCCGAGATGAGCGTCGGCATGATCGAGCAATCGACCACGCGCAGTCCGCTCAGTCCGTGCACCCTTAGCCTGTCGTCCACCACCGCCATCGGATCGCTGCCCATCTTGCAGCTGCCCGACGGATGGAAAATCGTGGCGCCGTGGTTGCGTGCGAAGTCGAGCAGTTCTTCGTCGCTTCTCGCCTCTTGTCCCGGCCTGTATTCCTCTGCCACGTAGGGTTTCAACGAAGGCGTCGCGGCAAGCGAACGGGCAAGACGAACCCCTGCGATCGCGCAGCGGCGGTCGAGCTCCGTCGAAAGATAGTTCGGCCTCATCGATGGCGGCTCCAGGGGATCGCTCGAGCGGATGCGGACCGTTCCGCGCGAGCTCGGGCGCAGCTGGCATACGGACATGGTGAAGCCGGGCCAGGGATGCGGCGTGGCGCCGGCGAGTTCGGCCGACAGCGTGGCGAAGTGGAACTGCACGTCCGGCGTCCGCGACTCCGGCAGCACCCGGGTGAAAAGCCCACCCTGGTTGATTCCGATCGCCAATGGACCTCGGCGGAATAGGAGCCACTTGATGCCGATATGAATCCTCCTCCACAGGCTTCGCAGGTCGTCGTTGGTGGTGATGGGACGCGTGCACTTGTACATGACGCGCAGCTGCAGGTGGTCCTGCAGGTTCTCGCCCACGCCGGGAAGGTCCTTGACCACTGGGATTCCCATCGAGGCGATGAATTCCGACGCTCCGACTCCGGACAGTTGAAGCAATTGCGGGCTTTGCACCGCGCCCGCGCTGACGATGACTTCCCTCGAGCAATGAGCCTCGAGGTCAACCCCATTCTTCCGATACCGCACTCCGGCCGCGCGCGTGCCGTCGAAGAGTATCTTCGTCGCGTGGGCGCCGGTCTCGACCTGCAGATTCGGGCGCGCCTGCGCCGGACGCAGGTAGGCGGTCGCGGTGCTCGAGCGCCAGCCGCTCTTCGTGAAGAGCTGGTAGTACCCGACCCCCTCCTGGCGCCCCTCATTGAACTCGTCGGTCGCGGGAACGCCGAGCTCATTGCCGGCACGGATGATCGCCTCCATCAGCTCGTGCTTCTCGCCGATGCGAGAGGTCGACATCAGGCTGCGCCGGAAGTACGGCAGCACGTCCCGCCAGCCCCATCCCGCGTTGCCGAGCGCGGCCCAGCGGTCGTAGTCCTGCGGCTGGCCGCGCACGTAGATCAGCCCGTTGATCGACGACGACCCCCCCAGTCCCCTGCCGCGCGGCCAGTACACCTGGCGGCCGTTCATCGTCGGCTCGGGATCGGTCTTGAATCCCCAGTTGTAGACCGGATGGAACATCGTCTTGCCGTAGCCGATCGGCAGGTGAATCCAGAGGGAGCGGTCGCGCGGACCCGCCTCGAGCAGCAGCACACGGCTTCGGCCGTCCGCGGAAAGACGATTCGCCAGCACGCAGCCCGCCGAGCCCGCGCCCACGATCACATAGTCGGCGTTCACGCAGCGTTCAGGAAGCGGCCTCGAGGATTTCTCAAGAAACGAAACGCTCCATAGGATTCGTTGCAAGCAGGTATGCTACCCGCGCAATGAGCGAAGAGACTGAACAGATCGAGATCCGCCGTGGGCTGAAGGGCGTCTATTTCGACCGCTCGCGGGTCTGCTATATCGACGGACGCGCTGGCGAGCTGCGCTATCGCGGCTACTCGATTCACGATCTCGCCGAGCGCTCGACCTTCGAGGAAACGTGTCATCTGCTCCTCAAGGGTGAACTGCCGAAGGCGGAGGAATTGAGCCGCTTCACTTCCGAATTGAAAGCGGCCCGCAGCCTGCCTTTCCCTTTGTATGACTTGATCAGAATTATCAAGGCCTCCCATCCCATGGATGTTTTGCGCACCGCCGTGTCGGCGTTGGCCGCATTCGACCCGGATACCGCGGACAACAGCCCGGACGCAATCCTGCGCAAGGGAATCCGGCTCACCTCGCAAGTGCCAATGATCGTTGCCGCGCACGAGCACATCCGCAACGGCCGCGAGCCGGTCGCACCGAACCCCGCCCTCGGCCATGCGGCGAACTTTCTCTACATGATCAAGGGAAGCGCGGCCAGCGTCGACGCAGCGAAGCTGATGGATGTCGACATGATCCTCCACGCGGAGCACGGCGCGAACGCATCGGCGTTTACCGCGCGGGTGGTGGCGGGAACCGATGCCAACCTGCACGCCGCGATGACCGCGGCGATCGCGGCGCTCTCGGGCCCCGCGCACGGCGGTGCTGCCGAAAACGTGATGCACATGGCGCACGAGATCGGGGACGCCGCGAATGCCGCCGACTATGTAAGGAGCAAGCGCGCCAACCGTGAGGCGGTAATGGGCTTCGGCCATCGCGTCTACCGCGCCGAAGACCCCCGCGCCCGCCACATGCGCGCCGGCGTAGAGCAGCTCTCGCGCGAGATGGGCCAGCCGAAGTGGTACCAGATCCTCGAAGCGGTGGTACAAGCAATGAAGCCGTACTCGCGCCACGGTGTGAACGTGAACGTCGATTTCTACGCCGGCGTGGTCTACTACCTGAACGGCATTCCCGCCGACCTCTTCGTGCCCATCTTCGCGGTGGGGCGCGTGCCCGGCTGGACCGTGCAGGTTCTGGAGCAGATGGAGAACAACATTCTTATCCGCCCGCTCGCGCTCTATAACGGGCCTGAGCCGCGCGGCTATGTCCCGATCGAAATGCGCTGAAAACACTTACCGCGCCGAAGCAGTGAGGATCCTGGTCCATATCCACTAGAGGAGGGAGCATGGAGGAGAAAAGAAGTGCCACGGACATCAAGGAAATCCAGCGGGTCGCGTTTTCGAGCGCGATCGGCTGCGTCATCGAATGGTATGACTTCTTCCTTTATGGCGTCGTTGCCGGCCTCGTGTTCAACAAGCTTTTCTTCCCCAAGGAGGATCCGTTCGTCGGCCTGCTGCTCGCCTATGTGACCTTCGCGATCGGCTTTGTCGCGCGTCCCATCGGGGGCATCCTGTTCGGCCATTTCGGCGACCGGCTCGGGCGCAAGGGCATGCTGGTGCTGACGCTGCTCATCATGGGGGTCGCGACCTTCATGATCGGCTTGCTCCCCACCTACGCGAGCGCGGGCATCTGGGCTCCGGTTCTGCTCCTGCTGCTGCGCATCCTGCAAGGGATCGGCATTGGCGGTGAGTGGGGCGGCGCGGTGCTGATGGCGATCGAGTACGCGCCAAGAGAGCGGCGCGGATTCTATGGCAGCTGGCCGCAAATCGGCGTTCCGGCCGGGCTCTTCCTCGCCACGATCGTGGTCGGGCTGTTGTCGATGTTGCCGGAGGATCAATTCCTGGCGTGGGGTTGGCGCATTGCCTTCCTGCTGAGCGGACTGCTCGTTGCGATAGGCCTGTACATCCGCCTCAAGATCCTCGAGACGCCGCTCTTCGAACGTCTCAAGAAAGAACAGGGGGAAGCGAAGCTGCCGTTCGTCGAGCTCTGGCGGACTCACTCGCTGAAAACCATTCTCGGCATGGGATGCCGCTATATCGAAGGTGTGACCTTCAACATGTACGGCGTCTACTCGATTGCCTACCTGACTACGGCGGTCAAGCTTACCCGCACGAACGCGCTGGCCGCGGTTTCGCTCGCATCGCTGGTAATGGTGTTCATGATCCCGATATTCGGCAAGCTTTCCGACCGCGTCGGACGGCAGAAGGTGTACCGGTACGGCGTGATCCTCACTGCGCTTCTCGCCTATCCCGCCTTCTGGTTGATGGACACCGGAAATTGGGTGCTTGCCACGATCGCGATCCTCGTGCCCTTCGGCATCGTATATCCCGCCATCTATGGCCCAATTGCGGCGATGTTCTCGGAACTCTTCAGCACGCGCGTGCGCTATACGGGTGTTTCGTTCGTCTACCAATTCTCGGGCATTTTCGCGAGCGGGCTGACGCCGCTCATTGCTGCCACACTATTACACTACGGCGGCGGCGAGCCATGGCTGATCGCCGGCTATATTGTGTTCGTGGCCGTCGTCAGCCTCATATCGGTGGCGTTCCTGCAAGATCGAACCGGGAAGGATCTCTCGGAGATCGACGCTCCCAGCCATAAGCCGGCTATGGCGCGTTAGCTCAGCACTGCGCCGACAGGACCGCTGCGGTCGCGACGATATCGTCCACGCTCGCGCCGCGCGACAGATCGCTGATCGGCCTGGTGAAGCCCTGCAGGATCGGGCCGATCGCCCGCGCGCGGGCGAGGTGCTGGGTGAGCTTGTAGGCGATATTTCCGGAATCCAGATCCGGGAATACCAGGACATTTGCTCTTCCCGCGACCGGGCCGAGATCTTTAAGCTTCTTCCTTGAAACGCTTTCGACAAGAGCGGCATCGGCCTGCAGTTCGCCGTCGATCGCAAGACCGGGCGCGCGCGCTCGGGCAATCTCGACTGCGCGCACGACCTTCTCCACACGCGGATGCTGCGCGCTGCCTTTCGTCGAGAACGACAGCAGGGCGACGCGCGGCTCTTCGCCAAGCAATGCCCGGCAGCTCTGCGCCGAGGCAATCGCGATGTCGGCGAGCGCCTCGGAGTCGGGATCCGCATTGACCGCGCAATCGGAAAAAATCAGAGCCTGCCGATGCAAGATCATCAGGAAAAAGCTGGAAGGGGTCCTGATGCCTTCGCTCAGGCCGATGGTCATCAATCCGGCTTCGATCACGCGCGCGGTGGGATGCGCAACGCCAGCGAGCATCACGTCAGCGTCGCCCGCCTTCACCATCATTCCGGCATGGAAGAGCGGCTTGCGGACCGCACGCTGCGCGATTCTCGGATTTCCGGGATAGAGCGCGGCATAGCGCGCGAGGCGCTCGCTGTCCCCGTATTCTTCTAGGAACACAGGCTCGGCGAGTCCCTGAACCTTCAGCCGGCGCGCGGCCTCGACGATGCGCTCGTCCACGGACTCGGGCAGCACCACGCGGGCGCGGCGGCGGCGCGCGCGCTCGTAAAGCCGCTCGAGGATCTCACTCAGGATCGGCTCAGGTCGGAGCATCCGCCTGCGTACCGCCGACCCCGACCTGCACATGGTGGGCAAGTACCTTGGCCGCCACCAGGTGGCCGATCGCCGCGCGGATTGGGCAGGTCGGCTGGGGAAACCGCGCGCATGGACGCAGTCTAGCGCTTCATACAGATAATTCGCCCGCCTATCCCACTTCGTTCGAATATTTGGACACTACGCGGTTCCTCCGGGAATTCGTCGGTTGTTGTCGTAGTGGGGTCGAACCTTGCTCGGCATGAACGCCCCCGAGCCCGCGAGGATCGCACGACAGTTGCGATTGCCTCGTTGAATCGGGTAAACCA
>Ga0137396_10000535_pt1 | contig 18275 bp, 15 predicted proteins | sample czc16metaG_FD_108284 | JGI IMG/M metagenome (GOLD analysis project Ga0137396, IMG submission 108284) | Vadose zone soil microbial communities from Angelo Coast Range Reserve, California, USA - czcobulk3.16 metaG | ecosystem: Environmental > Terrestrial > Soil > Vadose zone | place: USA...
AACCACGCGGGGCTGGACAAAGCGAGCCACCACCGGGCTGGGACCGGCCCACGGGTCGTACCAGGACGGGTCGGTCTCCTGCTGACCATACGACGGGACCAGCAACAGCACCAGCACACTCGCCACTCCGAACAGCGTTTCCTTCACGGCGAATCTTCCGAAGAGTTTCATAAACCACCTCCGCGTGCTCTGGCTCTCAAGGCGTCTCACTCGACGCACCGTGGAGAACTCGCACACGAGTTAGGCAATCGGAGGGCCACGCGCACAAATTTCCACTCGGCACTGGAACTCTCCTCCTAACCCACTGCCCGCCAGCTACATCGACAGATTCTGCCGAACTGCCCCCGGGGCCTTGGCGCCGGCAAAACCCCGCCGCCGTTAACCCGACGGTTAGCGCCACAACCAAACGGATAGGCGTTATCGAGTGAGACAGGAGCTCAGTCCGCCCGTCGATGACAGACTCGAGGTGTCCCATTCCTGTACCGCTTGGGCGGGGATTTCTCTTGGAAGGCGCAACCTGCGGCCGCTCAGCTTCTTTCCCGACACTCGCAATCAGGCCTGCTTAGTGCAACCTTCGGGTCCTTACTGGTTAAGACCACTCTGTATCCCTGGTATTGAAAGCGGGAGGTAAAGGTCCCACCTCGGTGTCTAACCCAGAATGCGATCTCGCCGTCCATGCATGTCCGAGGTCATTGCAGTGCTGGACGCTAACGCCTTTGCTGGCGTCATGTTTGTACTTGTTTTCACGGTGTTGGTAGCGTTCATGACCGGAGTGCTGGGGTGTTCGGGCGGCGTGTCCGCCGATATTCCACGGGTTCGTTATGTCCGGTCCCTGCCCGGCATGCGCCGCGAATCTGCACTGATCGTTTTGGTCTTCCGCACTGGGGACGTGTTTTTTGACAATAACAGGGTGTGCCTCTCCGGGTTGGACGAACGGATCAGGCGGCAATTGCGAGTCGGTGCCGAGAGAAAGGTCTATCTTCGCGTCGACGTCCGCACGCACTGGGCCCGCGTAGGCCAAGTCCTCGACCAGGTGCGCGCTGCCGGCATCGCGGACATCAGCTTCGTAGTCGACCAGAACAAGTAGGCAAGGGGACCAGGAGAGATTTTCGCGGATCTGGGTTCTGCGCAACCTGCGGCTACTCAGGCTCGTTCAGGTACTCGGTGCTCGCTTTCCATTCCGGCACTCAGCCCCCCTGTTTCCGCATTACTTAATTGAACCTTATCCATATTTCGCAATGCCGGTTATAGAGTTCCGATCGTACGTTCTCTAATAGAAAATCGTCCCCTTGGTTAAGCCGGGTCAGTGAAGCGACAGCAGGAGACAAGACGGGAACAGTGACGAAATAGAAAAGGGCCCGTGTCGAGGCCCCTTTCAGTCGAGAGTACGGCGAGCGACGGATTACTTCATGTGGATCGTCTTGCCGTCGGCGTCGAGCGTGCCACGCACGCGCACCTGCTTGCCTTCGTACTGTTTCAGTCCGTCCTGTTTGTCGATGTCATATGTTTTTCCGCTGCTGGCATCTTGCAGTGCATACCGGTCGCCCTGCTTCACGATCGTGCCACTGAACGTCTGCACATCGCTGGCGGACTGCTGACCCTGCGCGTCGTTGCCGGCGGGCGGTTGTTGCTGTTGTGACTGATCAGGCTGCTGCTGCGACGGCGGCGTGCTGGAAGATTGCGAATCCTGCTGCGCATAGAGCGGGGCAGCGCCCAGCGCCAGCGCAAGCGTGCCAAGAGTCAAAAGCGATTGCGTACTTTTCTTCATGCGGTCCTCCGGAGGAGTATTCGGTACTGCGATTACCTAGCAAATACCGTGCCATCACCATCTGCGCCTAAGGGTGTTTTTCCATCGCAAGCGGCGGCTGTTTGCAGTGAACGTCTTAGCGCGATTCGCGACTCGCGCATTCCGCACATCCGTGAAGTCATCCGGGAATCTCCGCCGGCACGTTACAGGGATCGCCGTAGAGTCTGCGCGAACCCACGTGCGCTCTGATATGCACGATTGGGAAATATTTGCACGCGCCTTGGGAGCGGATACAACAACGGAGGGCGGGGATCTGTCGTATCGGAAGCGCCGGGCTCCTTGAATAGGGTACAGCACCAGAGCGCGGCCATTCTCGCCGACGATGCGCTGGAAGAATCGTTGCGGAAACTGTGCGTGAAATTCAGTATCGCTCTGCGGGCCCGGCCGACAGTCGATGGCATAAGCGCACAACTCGCAAAGGATCGGTGTCTGTGACGCTCTGATGAAGCAGCGCTTGAAGAATTACGCGAGCTGTGGGAAAAGGCGAACTCCGGACTCTGCTCGGAAGTTTCGAAGTCCGATGCGGAGACCATGCTCAAAGAGGTCGAGCTTTTCAATCGCTGCGCGTGACGAACTAAGAGTTGATAGTCCCCTAACATCTCCCCTTCTTAGGTTCGGCTCCGCTCTACACATTCAGCGATGAGCTGCGAGCCTCGCTGCTTGAAGCCTCAGAATCTCGGGCTGGGGCCAGGACGACAACGGCCGCGGACAGAGTGTCCGCCGCCCAGATTAAAAGCTTCGGACGGGAGCGCTTGCAGCATTGTTCGCTTCGTCGTTGTTCTGGAGGATTGGGCGCAGCCTGGCAAGGATCGCATCGACCGTGATGCCGTACTTGGCGCGCAAGGCGTCGGGCTTGCCGTGCTCGATGAACAGGTCGGGCCATCCGATGCGCACGACCGGGGTGCTCAATCCCAGAATGTTCAACTCTTCTAATACCGCAGCGCCGAAACCGCCTTTCAGGACGTGATCTTCAAGAGTGACGATCGCATCCACGCTGCGCGCGTAAAACTCGAGCATGGCAGCGTCGATGGGCTTGGTGAAGCGCGCGTTGATTACCGCGCTCGAGATACCTTGGCCTTCGAGCTTGGCAGCGGCTTCCTGCGCCATCGGAATTAGCGCGCCCAGCGCAAAGAAGGCGACTCGGTCGTGCTCGCCATGCTGGAGCAGTTCGGCCTGGCCGATGGGAATGGCGCGCGGAACATCTTTCACAGGGGTTCCAGGCCCAACTCCACGTGGGTAGCGCACCGCAATCGGGCCGTTGTGTTGCATGGCGGTAAAGAGCATGTCGGCGAGCTCGTCCTCGTCTTTGGGAACCATGTGAACGATGTTGGGAATTCCGCGCAGGTAGCTGATGTCGAACAGGCCATGATGCGTCGGGCCATCGTCGCCCGAGAGACTCCCGCGGTCCATGCAAAAAGCGACGGGGAGATTCTGCAGACAGACGTCGTGCACGATGGGATCGAAGCTGCGCTGTAGGAACGTGGAATAGATCGCGCAGAATGGTTTGAAACCCTTGGTCGCAAGGCCAGCAGCGAAGATGACGGCGTGTTCTTCGGCGATGCCGACGTCGAAATACTTGTCAGGGTGACGAAGCTGGAATCGATCGAGCGCGGTGCCATTGGGCATCGCTGCCGTGATGGCGACAACTCTGTTGTTCATGTCGGCTAGCTTTGCAAGCGTGTCGGCAAAGATTTCGGAGTAGGTGCGCAGGCCGACGGGCTTGGTTTCTCCGGTCTCGGGATCGTAGGGTCCGAGACCGTGGAATTTCTTCTGCCTCTGCAGGGCGGGTTCGAAGCCTTTGCCTTTTTGTGTGAGCACGTGCAGGAGCACGGGGCGGCGCTGCATCTTGAGAAATTCGAAAGTCTTGATCAGGGTGGAGACGTCGTGGCCGTCGATGGGACCGTAGTACTTCAGGCCGAGTTCTTCGAAGATAACGCTGGGCCAGAACATGCTCTTGGCGGCCTCTTCAGCTTTGCGCGCCATTTGGAAAAGGGTTTTGCCGCCCAGGCGCTCAACGAAACGTCCGGCGCGCTCGTGGAGGTAGTCGAAGCGCGGGTTGGTAACGATCATGTTGAGGTAGCTGGCGATCGCGCCGACGTTCTTGTCGATGGACCATTCGTTGTCGTTGAGGATGACGATGAGGCGACGGGTGTGGTGCGCGATGTTGTTCAGCGCCTCGTAGGTGATACCGCAGGTGAAGGCGGCGTCTCCGGCCAGGGCAACGACGTGTTCATTGCTGCCCATGCGGTCGCGCGCGACCGCCATCCCCAAGGCTGCGGAGAGGGCAGTGCCTGCGTGTCCGGCGCCGTAGCAGTCGTGTGGGCTTTCGGAGCGGAGCATGAATCCGTTCAGGCCGCCGGGCGTGCGGATGCTGTGGAACTGTTCGCGGCGTCCGGTGAGCAGCTTGTGGACGTAGGCCTGATGGCTGACGTCGAAGACGAAGTGATCTTCGGGCGTGGTGAAGACGTAGTGCATGGCGAGGGTGAGTTCGACCACGCCAAGGTTGGGACCGAGATGGCCTCCGGTCTTGGAGAGCACGGAAATGAGCTCTTCGCGGATTTCTTCGGCGAGGAGGTCGAGTTGGGGGATGGCGAGCTTTTTTACATCGAGCGGGGAATTTATGGAGTCCAGGAGAAGGGACATAGGGTTGAGCGGCTTTGGGACGCTCGGTTAGATGATAAGCCACGAGCGAAGGATGCCGCTGGTTGCCTGACACCGGTGTCTCGCAAGTTACGGACGGGAAAGGGGTAGTGCCAAGTTGCGAGTGCCGGGTGCTGGGAAAGAGGGGGCACGGCCGACTTCGCGGGTTTCGGTATACTGATAAGGCATGCCGGTTCTGAAAAACATTGCCGCAATCGCCAAGGGGATGAGCATCACCTTTATGGAGATGTTTCAGCCTACGCAGGTGGAAAACTATCCCGATGGGCCCGGGCCTTTGAAGGGTGCCCGTTTCCAGGAGCGCTTCCGTGGGATGCACGTTTTGCAACGCGACGAGAATGGGCTGGAGAAGTGCGTGGCCTGTTTCCTGTGCGCGGCGGCTTGCCCGTCGAACTGCATCTACATTGAGGCGGCGGAGAACACGGAGACGAACCGGGTGAGCGGCGCGGAGCGCTACGCAAAGGTCTATAACATCGACTACAACCGCTGCATTTTTTGCGGGTATTGCGTGGAAGCCTGCCCCACGGACGCGATTACGCACGGGCACGGCTTTGAGCTGGCGTCGTTCAACGCCACCGACCTGATTTATCGCAAGGAGCAGATGCTGGCGGCCGCGCCAGCGCACTTGGGGGCCAACGCGGTCTTCAACAGTGCGGACGTCGCGGGCGGGGCTCCAGCGTTCCCGGTACAGGGAAGTTAACGAGTTCAAGAATTTAGATCTCAGGTTGACGCCGGTCCATACGTGGGCCGGCGTTGCTTCTATTCAATGCTCACTTTGTGACTGACCTGGATAATCCGTTCGAGGGGACCTGGAACGTGGGATCCCAGCCGTTCGAGGAGTTGCTCTCGAAGTTCCGGTAGTGCGGAATTCTGCGGTGCGTCTTTAACTCCATAAAGCCTGATATCGTCATGCGCCGGGAAGTGCACGCCATGTTGAATTTCCTCGTCTTGCGGTGGAGAAGGTGGTTGGTAGTTCTGGCGGCGGTTGCGCCGTTGGCGTTGCACGGAGCCACCTCTGGACCTCAGGCGAAAACGGATGGCGGAGTGGTTGAGGGGAAGCAGGAAGGAACCGTGAATGCGTTTCTGGGGATTCCGTATGCCGCGCCACCGGTGGGAGATTTGCGATGGAAGGCGCCGGCGGCCCCGGCGAAATGGACGGACGTGCGCAAGGCGACCGAGTTTGGAGCGCGCTGCATGCAGGGACGGGTTTTTAGCGACATGGTGTTTCGGGATCCCGGGCCGAGCGAGGATTGCCTGACGCTGAATGTGTGGGCGCCAGCCGACGCGAGGAAACTCCCCGTGATGGTCTGGATTTTCGGCGGAGGGTTCGTGGCGGGCGCGACGTCGGAGCCGCGTCAGGATGGACAGAATCTGGCGAAGCAGGGCGTGGTAGTGGTGTCGATGAATTACCGGCTTGGGATTTTTGGATTTCTGGCCCTTCCGGAACTGGCCGCGGAATCGAGTCGGAAGGCTGCGGGGAACTATGGCTTGCTGGATCAAACGGCGGCACTGCAATGGGTGCAGCGGAATATCGCGGCTTTTGGTGGGGACCCGGAGAGCGTGACGATTTTTGGGGAGAGCGCGGGGTCGTTCTCGGTGAGCGCGCAGATGGCGTCTCCGCTGGCGAAAGGACTGTTCCAGAGAGCGATTGGGGAAAGCGGGGCGGCGTTCTCGAGTCACGGGCTGCCTTTCAAGACCAGGGAAGTGCGCGAGCGGGAGGATCTGAAGTTTGTGGGATCGTCTTACGGGGTGACCTCGCTTGCTGAGTTGCGGGCGTTGCCGGCGGACAGGGTGCTCGAGGCGACGCTGACGAAACAGGCAGGAGGCGGGATTAGTTTCTCGCCGGATGTGGATGGATATTTTCTACCGAAGCCGGTGCCAAAGTTGTTTGCCGAAGGGAAACAGAATGATGTTCCGGTGCTGGCCGGATGGAATCGCGACGAAGGTAATTTCGCCGGGCTCGGACCGGAGAAGCCAACAGCAGCCGGCGCCAAAGCGGCGGCTGACAAGGAGTTTGGGGCGCGCGCGGCGGAGTTTCTGAAACTGTATCCGGCTCACTCGGACGCGGAGGCGCTCCGGTCAATTGAGGACTTTTCGGGAGACCAGTTCATCGCGTTTTCGACCTGGAAGTGGATGGAAGCGCAGAAGAAGACCGGGAAGCAAGTGGTGTACCGGTACCGGTTCGATCTGTCGCTGCCTGCGGCCGACAGGCCAGAGGGGCTGGGGGCGTACCACTCGGCGGAAATCGAGTACGTGTTCGGGCAACTGGATTCGAAGGGGTTGCCGTTTCGGACGGAGGACCGGAAGCTCAGCGAACAGATGCAGAAGTATTGGACGAGCTTTGCGCGGAGCGGAGATCCGAATGGTGCGGGACTGCCGAAGTGGCCGGCCTACGACGCCGCGCATGGGTGGCAGGTGATGCATTTGAAGGCTGCGCCGGAGGCGGGGAAGGATAGCTTGCGGGAGCGCTATTTGTTTCTGGATACGGTTTGGAAGTAGGTGGCGAGCACCGAGTAGCGAGAGAGAGCGATCGGGCCGCAGATTTGCGCACATCAGGCGGATACATCAGAAGGCCCTCCCATCTGGAAATCGATACGGCACCCGAGAAAAACAAGAGCATTGAGATCTCCTACTTCTTGTGGTCCTGCTTCTGCGGCGCCCGGTTATCGGGGGGACGGGGCGGGTTGGCTCGCTGCGTAGGCGCAGCGGGCCGCTGCTGCTGCCAGTTGTGAAACTTGTCGGCCTCGTTCTGGTCGACCTGAGGACGCGACTGAACCGGAGGCGCAGGGCGGACCAGCGGGTGGTTTGGCCCTTCATTGCCACGATTCTGATAGCCCGGAGAAGGATGGGGCATGTTTGGTTGTTCGTTCCGCGGAGACTCGTTCCGTGGAGCTTCCTGCTCGCGAGTCGCCTGTGGAGCCGGCTGCGGGCGATTGGACTCGCCGGGGCGCGGAACATTCCGCGCGGATTGCGGGGGGTTGCTCATAATGGACTGGGGCATGCGCGGCGGGGCCTGGGCGGGAGTCTCGGTGCGGATGTTTTCCCGGCGAACGTTGGCCTGGTGCTGATCGAAGGGGACACGAGGTGGCGCAGGATTGCGGGTTGCGATGACGCGACGATTCTCGATCGCAGCCGGAGGTCTGGCTTTGGCCGGCGCTCCTGCTCCGATCACACTGGTGCGCGCCGGCTGGGCGGGTACCATGCGGCTGACGGGCGCCTCGGCCATCTGCCGGGCATCGACCTGCGCGAGATTTCTCGACACGGGGCGGGCGTTCACGAACGTCTCGCGAGAAACGGCAGTCACGGCCCTAGGGACGCGCTGATTCATGTACGCGATCCGGTTGATGTTATTGGTCTGGTAGTTGTTGTAAACGTTGGTGACCTGCGTGATGTTCACACGCGTATTCGTAATGTTGATGTTGTTCACGTAGACGCGACTCACGCGATACGGGGGAACGTAGACCTCGCGGGGACCGAGCGGGAACCAGGCAACGCCTTCGCCGACTCCGATCGACAAGCGGAATCCGCCGCCGCCCACAAAGGCGACCAGGGCGGGAGCGTACACCGGCCGAACGTAGACCGGGCCAGGCACCCAGCACCATCCATCTTCAACATAGGCCCAACGACCATAGTGAAAGGGAGCAAACCCCCAGGGCTCGTCCTCGACCCACGTCCAACCCCAGGGGGCGATCCAAACCCAATGTCCATAGCGATAGGGAGCCCATCCGGCGGCGACCCCGGTCGGGGTCCACACCGGCCCGTAGTCGGGGACGTAGCGCCAGTGTCCGTAGTCATCGAGATCCTCCGAGCCGGTCATTTCGGCGGAAATGTAGTTGGAAGAGTCGGCGCGGTCATCGCGGCTGTCACGCTGAAACGCCCAGTCATCAAAATCGTCAGAGCCCGGAAGTTGCGCGATCTCGTGATCGAGTTCGTCTGTGCCGCTGAATGTGGCTTGCTGACCGGCAACAACGGTGTAGGTGTAGCCGCCGCCAGTGGCCTCGCCGCGGCCGTGCCAGACGGTGGTTATGGTCTGGTTGCCGTCGGAGTTTACGTCGATGCGATATTCACCCACGCTTTGCACGGTGAAGGCAAGGTTCGGAGTATCGACTTCGAAGAGGTCTCCGTCATCGAGGTGACGAACACGCAAAAGCAAAGTGCCCAGCGACAAGCGCAATTGGGTGGTCTGATCGTTGAGATCGAGGCAGGTGAGACTGGTTTCCGAATTCATGCGGATGGCGCTCGAACCGATGTGCAGCTCAGCCCGCGAATTCTGGTCGGCCCAGAGGTTGTCGCCAGTGGTCAGGGGACGGTTCGCGACCGCGGTGACCCAGTCGCCTTCGCCACCCGGCTGAAACGAGACGGCGCCGGACGAATAGTTGAGACGCGCGACGCGGGTCGGAGGGTCCTGGTCGTTGCTCTGATCGTTCTGATCCTGCACTACGCCCGGATCCGGTTGATCCTGCGCTGCCGCGGTGAGGGGCGATTGCAGCAACAAAGCCGCTGCAAGAAGAACCAGTGCGATATGAAAGATCCTGTGCTTCCTCATACGTTGTGCTCCGCGATGGAGTCAAAAGCCAATAAAGCCACCGAGCCCACATCACTGGTAACCCGGGCCGGGCGACTAAGTTCCAGGGCAGCCTCCATGCTCAACAGGCGTAACGGGTTAGGAGAAACCAGAATCACACGAGGCGAGCTGTGCAGGGGCGCCACGCTCATGTAGGATGCAACCGGTCGCCCAGGAGATGGGTCCACGGCGGCGCACGGCGGTGCGCTGCGTGCGGTCGGGAAGTCGGAAGTCCGGAACGCCCCAGAAACCAGAAAGCCCACGTTTCGAGGCCGTGGGCTTTCAAACGCTATCCGCAGGGGAGAGCGCGTCACGCTCGCTGCTTGAGGCAAAGAGCGGGGGTCCAATCAAGTAGGTTGATTGTGTGATGCAATGAAAGCCGCGTCCATACAGTGTTTTCTGTAAAAGGCTTCCGGCTGGTAGTTTTGGGCAGAGTACGGGTCGAATTTTCCCGGTGGGTTCCCTGGGCGTTCGGTGGTGGCTTGCATGTTGCAGAAAAGACTTGCGCGAACCCCCGTGGCAGGTTTCGTGCAGCGTTTGATATTGCGCGATGCCGCTCCGTCTTCTTGAAGGCCGCTCCGTCTTCTTGAAGAAGGTCTGAGGTGGGAGGTTCAAGATGAAACGGGAGATGATACTGGCAACGCTGGCTCTGTCGATCGCACTATCCACGGCGATGGCACAGACTTCGCGGAAACCGAATACCCCAAATACTCCGAATGGCCCGAATGGTCATGCGGGAACGGAATTGATCGCCTGGACGCAGGTGCAGAAACCGGAGCCGGTTCCGTCGCCGCAGCCGGTGCCTTTACGGCAGCAGCAGCCTGAGCCGGGTCCGGATACACAGTCGCCGAATCAACCGGCGCCGGAACACCAGTACGACCCGCAGAAGGAACCGGCTACCCAGGTATTCTCGGGGACAATTATGAAGTCGGGCGATAAGTACGTGCTGAAGACCGCCGATAATATGACTTATCAACTGGATGACCAGCAACGAGCCAGGAAATTTGAAGGCAAGCAGGTGCAGGTGACTGGGACCTTGGACACCGACAGCACCATGATCAAGGTACAGGAGATTAAGGCGGCGGCCTGATGGTTTCAAAGTCGGATCATAAAGGGGCCCTCTCGGGAGGGCCCCTTTCGTCTTGGCTACGAAACCAGGAAGAAACCATTGGCCGCAGATTCCGCAGAAAAAAGCCTATAGATCTGTTAGTTACTGCAAGCAAGTTCGTAGAGGAGGGTGGTAAGAATCCAGCCACATGTGGGCCCCTCTGACCAGTCTTCGTTTGGGAGCTGGCAAAATGCTGTGTACTGGGACAAAGCCACCCTCTTCTTGGCGGCATGAGTGAACTCGCGCCCTTCCCCATTCTCTTCCCACCTTTTTGCTTCACTGTTTTCTTCTCAACTTCATTTTTTGGTTCCCACGAGGACGTTGTCCGCAGGTTATCAGAGCAGACCGTGGATAGGTCTCGGCCGGTATCGGGATAATTCCCGTGAGGGATCATCGATCCCGAAAACGCTTCCTTACGCGCTGAACTGTTGTACGATGGCGGCGCCTGAGGAGCAAATTCATGGCGTGTCGCATGGGATGGTTTGGGACAACGTTGGCAGGATGTTGCGTGCTTGCGGGAACGCTACCGGTTTTTGCAGGAGAATCGCAGTGGGTGGAGGTGAAGTCGCCGAACTTCTCAGTGGTGACGGATGGGGGCGAGAAGCGCGGTCGGGACGTGGCCGTCCGGTTCGAGCAAATGCGGGCGGTGTTTGGCTCACTGTTGTTGAAGGCCAGCGTGAACCTGGCGGTGCCGCTGCAGATCGTGGCGTTCCGCAATACCAAGGAGCTTCGGCAATTTGCGCCGCTGTGGAATGGCAAGCCGGTACAAGTGGCCGGATTGTTCCAGGGGACGACCGATCGCAGCTTTATCCTGCTGGATCTTTCCGTTGACAATCCGTGGGAAGTGGTGTTTCACGAATACGCTCATCAACTGATGAACAGCAATATGTCGGCGCAGACCGCACCGTGGTTCGAGGAGGGGTTCGCGGAATATTTCCGGAGCATCGAAGTCGACGGAAAAGAGGCGCGCGTGGGGAAGGTGCCCGACGACACCTATCGTGTCCTCCAACAGACCGGACTGGCGAAGACGGCCGATTTGTTCCGGGTGCAGCAAGACTCCAGCACCTACAACGAGAGCGGCGATCGACGAACAGGGTTCTACGCGCAGTCTTCCATCGTGGTGCACTACCTGTATGACCACAACCTGATTCCGAAGCTGGGCCCTTACTTTGACTTGACGCTGAGGCAGAAGATGGGCGTGGAGGATGCCATCCAGCGGTCATTTGGGATGAGTGCGGCACAGTTTGACCGGGAGATCCGCAATTACGTGAGCAATGAACGTTACACGTTTTACAAACTGCCTACGCCCGCGGGGATTGCGACGAACAATTACGTGGTGACCCCATTGAGCGCGACCGATGGCAATGCGGTGCTTGCCGATGTACACCTGCATTCGCCCAACTACGGTGCGAAGGCCGTGGAAGAGCTGGAGGCGATTCTGAAGACGGATCCTTCCAACGCTTTGGCTCTGCGGGGGCTGGGGTACGCTTACTTGCAGAAACAGGATTTCGAGCAGGCAGGCAAGTATTTCCAGAAGGCGGCGGAGGGGAATTCGAAAGATCCACGGGTGCACTATTACGTGGCGCTGCTGATGTCGCGGGAGAAAACGCTGGCTGAAGTGGCCAACGTGCCGGTGATGACCAAGGAACTGGAGACGTCGATTGCGCTCGATCCGAACTTCGCGGATGCGTACTCACTTCTGGCGTTCGCCAGCGCTTACGGGGGAGATCCCGAAAGAGGGCTAGCGATGATGCGGAAGGCGGTGGCGCTCAGTCCGCGCAATGACATGTATGTCTTCAATCTCGCGCAAATGTACATGAACAACAAGAAGCCGGCCGAGGCAATCGCGCTGCTGCAGGGATTGCAGAGTTCGCCCCAGCCGATCCTGGCGAGCCCAGCCGGGCAGATGCTGGAAGAAGCGCAGAAGATGAAACAAGCGATCGACTCCGGAGAAACGATCGCCACGAGCGGAAACGTGCGGGTGGAAGCGGAACATCCGGCGGACCAGGAGGAACAGGTCAAGTCGGCCGAGAACGGGCAAGTCAGGGCAGTGACGCTGCCGGCGCAGACATCGCCACGATTCGTGAAGGGGAAGATCGCAAGCGTAGATTGTGGGGCGGTGCCGGGAGCAATGTTGAGCCTGGCGACGGCAGGGAGAACGCTGAAGCTGCATGTGGGCGATACGAAACACGTCCTGGTGATCGGCGCAGATACCTTCTCGTGCGCTTGGTCGAATCAGCGCGCAGCGGTGAACTATCGGGAGACAGGTGAGGGAACGGGCGAAGTGGTGTCGGTCGAACTCCAGTGAGGGGGTGGAACTTCTGGGGGAGTTGGGCATCCAATGAGCATGGCGAACGAACAGATCGCAATTTTCGGGGGCGGATGCTTTTGGTGTATCGAGGCTGTGTTCAACCGGCTGGCGGGTGTGAAATCGGCGGTGTCCGGGTATATGGGTGGGCATGTGGACAATCCCACGTACCGGCAGGTGTGCAACGGGGACACAGGGCACGTGGAAGTAGTGCAGGTCACGTTTGATCCGAGCCAGATCAAGTACCGAGATTTGCTCGAGATGTTTTTTGCGGTACACGATCCGACGACTCTGAACCGGCAGGGAAACGACGTGGGAGAGCAGTACCGGTCTGTGATCTTCTACACGTCGGAGGAGCAAAAGGCCGAGGCGGAGGAGACGATCGCGGCGTTGAAGGCGGCCAAAGCGTTTCCGGAGCCGATTGTCACGAGCGTGGAGCCGGCAGAAAAGTTCTACGTCGGCGAGGACTATCACCAGGAGTATTACGACAACAACGCGACTCAACCCTATTGCCAGTTTGTAATTGCTCCCAAGCTGAAGAAGTTCGAGAAGAAGTTTGGCGAGAAGATGCGGGCGTAAGTTCTCGGCAATGAGGTATACGATCTCGCCGTAGTGGACCGCAGGCACACCTCAGACATGAAGCGCGCAGCGATCGGCGTTCGAATGCATTCTGGCTGGGGAGCGCTCGTGGCGGTCGCAAACAACGCCGGCGTGGTGGAGGTCATTGAACGTCGACGCATCGCGATCACTACCGGCGGAACCCCAGGAGCGAAGCAGCCCTATCACTTTGCGGAGAATCTTGAACTCCCCGACGCGGAGAAGTTTGTTGGGAGCTGTTTTGCGGACTCAAGCTGTCTCGCCTTGGCGGTAGTCCGGGAAGTCCTAGGCAAACTGCGGGGTTGCCAATACCGCGTCGTGGGTTCTGCCGTTCTGTTAGCGTCAGGCCGCCCGTTGCCGCCTCTTTCAAAGATTCTGGAATCCCATGCCCTGATTCACGCCGCGGAGGGCCAATTCTTTCGCGAAGCTTTCTCGAAAGCATGTGAGGCTCTTCACTTGTCTGTTACGGGCTTTCGAGAGCGCGACCTCGACGAGTGTGTCCAGACAGCGTTCGGTAGCCGGACGATTCGGATACGGCAGCAGATTGCCACCCTTGGTCGTTCTCTCGGACCACCCTGGACCAAGGATCACAAATCAGCCGCCCTTGCCGGGTTGGTAGTTCTGGCACGCCGCGCCTGAGCCTGTCTGACATTTCTCGGACGGTGGTTCATAATGAATGAGTTGGTGAAGGAGGAAACTCGGTGGCATTGATGCAAACTTCGAACCCGGCGTTTCGGGGAGCGTTTGAGCCGGAAGGATTGGTGCTGGGCGAGCGCATGACCGTCACGGGCACGGTGAACAAGACGGGGGTGCTGGCCATCTGCGTGGCGGGAACGGCGGCCTGGACTTGGAGCCGGTTCCTGAATGCCGGCGATCCGGAAGCGGCGCTTTCGTCCGTCCTGCCCCTGCTCGCGCTGGGTGGGATCGGCGGATTTGTCATGGCGCTGGTCACCATCTTCAAGAAGACCTGGGCCCCGGTTACGGCGCCTATTTACGCGCTGCTGGAGGGGCTGGTTCTGGGTAGTATCTCGGCGATGACCGAGCTGCGATACCCGGGTATCCCGATGCAAGCCGTGGCTCTGACCTTCGGGACGCTGGTGGCGCTGTTGCTGGCTTACCGCTCCGGTCTGATTAAGGTTACCGACAATTTTCGTCTGGGAGTGGTCGCTGCCACCGGCGGGATTGCCTTGTTTTACGTGGCCACGATGATTATGGGGTTCTTCGGGCTGCGGTTCCCGTCCGTGTTTGGAGCCGGGCCGCTGGGGATTGGGATCAGCGTGTTCGTGGTGATCGTGGCTGCGTTGAACTTGGTGCTCGACTTCGATTTGATCGAACGTGGGGCGCAGGCGGGGGCGCCCAAGTACATGGAGTGGTACGGGGCATTCGCCCTGATGGTTACCCTGATCTGGTTGTACCTGGAAATCGTACGGCTGCTGTCGAAGTTGCGCAGCCGTGACTAGGAGTCGACACCAGCAAACCGGCATCTCAAACAAGACTGCACTGAAATGGGCTCCCATCCGGGAGCCTTAGTTTTGCCGGAAAGAAAGTTGTGACAAAGAAATAATGGCGGAGAGGGAGGGATTTGAACCCCCGATACCGGTTAAGGTATGTCCGCTTTCGAGCAGGTCGCATACTTGAATGGCATCAGTGGGTTACGGGGATTTGCGTTCAAAAAAAAGTTCGCAATTCTCCGGCGCTCCCTTTTAGGCGGCCATAGCTCGTAATGGGCGAGACAGCGAGGGCTCACGCCTCGCCGACTCCCTCGGGGTCGAAATTCCAACGCGAACGCGCGCGATTTGCGCGAATTCGAAAGCTGGAAAAGAATTCGACCTCCGGAGGACGAGAATGGCTCGCGGACGCACCCGCAATCAGAAAGGAACCGTCACTCTAACGAAAAATGGCGGTTGGGAAATCTCCTACTACGTCTATCTAACGGATCCGGTCACGCAAAAACCAAAGCGCCACCATCGCTCGCGCGTGGTTGGACACAAGTCGTCGATGCGCAAAATCGACGCAGAACAGATTCTGCGCCAAGAACTCGAGCTGGCCAACGCCGGCCCGAGGTCGCGTCCCGCCGATGACACGATCACGTTTGGCGAGTGAATGCGTAACGTTTATGTCCCCATGCGCGCTGCCAACTGGCGCGCCGCTACCCGGCGCACCAACGAGGACTACCTGAAATCCCACATCTATCCCGTTTTCGAGCACGTCCAGCTCAAGGACATCACCAAGTTCAATGTGCAAATGTTTTTGAACCGCATGGCTAACGATGGATACTCCTATACCGTCGTCTATCACGCCCGCGACCTTATCAAAGCGGGTCTGGCGGAAGCTGTCGATCAGGAGGTGATGGAACGCAACGTGGCTCGCAAGACAGTGATTCCGGAAATTGAGGAGCGCGACCAACACGTCCTGCCCATCGCAATGTACTGCAAGTTGCTAGCGCGTCTTACAGACGTGCGCGACCGGGCCATCTTCCTGATCGGATCCTTCTGCGCGTTGCGACCGAGCGAGCTTTTTGCGCTGACCTGGGGATCGTATCAGGGCACAGTCTTCAAAATCATGAACACCGCCTGGCGAGGCCAGTTTCAGCCCAAAAAAATAAAACGTAAGAATCGTTTCGGGCGGAGCAACTACCGCCTGGTGGCCATACCCGATGTAGTCAAAGACGCCGTCGAGCGATGGCGGGCCCAAGCCAAAAAAACCGATTCCCGACGCTCTCCTATTTCCGGCCGAGAAGCGAGCACAGTTCCTGGGACCGAAACCCATGATGCCGGACAACCGGAGGTTTTCGCTATGGTGAACCAAGTCGCAAATCGGATCCTTGCCATGGACAGCGATGCTGACGGCACCGTCCGATGACGGCTCGGCGCCCTTCATCAGTGTTCGGATATGTTCAAACTTCGCGAGCTCTTCACCGGCGCTATAACAAGTCGCTCGTTCAATTCATTCCCGAAGTCGTGGCGCACTGCAAAACGCCGGCTACGGCAGTCCAGGTTCAGTGAAAGTCGTAGGTCGTCTGATAAAATGAAGGGAACAACGACGTTAGGGCATCGACCACGCGGAGAGATGGGTGAGTGGTTGAAACCAGACGCCTCGAAAGCGTCCGTGCCTTAACGGGCACCGGGGGTTCGAATCCCTCTCTCTCCGCCACTTTACTTGTCTTGTTTATTTTCCCCGGAGGGGTTGTGCAAACTGGCAAATACGATGTGAGGGTGGCGGGAACAAATCCAGATCGATTCGTCAGGGTATGGCTGGAGGATGGGATTTCCATTCAGAGCGGTGTGGAGATGTCTGAACCTGAGCTTCGTGCTGGGCTTGCTATGAACGGCCGAACAGATGCCGAGATTAACCAGGAGTGATGCAGCGCGGGACCAGGCAACTTGAATCTCGACAGCATGGACCCTAGCCACAACCCTAGTAGTCGGAGACCCAGTCGCTTAAGCAGGGAAGTGCTGTTCCATCCGATCTGTCTGGCAGCTTCTTTGGGCCCAGCTCTGACGATCTCTTTCTCCGGCGTTGATCCTGAATAAACTGATGGACGTCTTCTTCACGAAACTTCCACAAGCCCTTACCCTTTGCCGGGCCAAGTTTAATCGCGAATAGCCGCGGTTGTCGGCGGCCTAGGTCCGTACCCATCCTTTGCTGACTCCCAGCCATTCCGCCACATCACTGACGTCGAGCAAACGCTTGGGTTTCGTTGGAAATGGAGGCGGTTCCAGGAGTTCGAGCGATGGAGATCGGGCCGGCTCGGCTGGTCTTGGTAGGGTGGCCATGTTTTTTTCCTTGCGGGACCTTGGTTTGGCCTCGAGCGGGGTTTTCGACCGCGATGTGGCACGCCGGTACAAGCTCAGGGACCGACCGCGGGGCCGGTCCGCAGGATTCTATGTAGACCGCAAGGTAATTTCCGTCAAACGAACCCGGTAAGGAGCGATTCATTTCAGAGCTTGACGCCCAGCCCGGGCGCCTAAGTTCCATGGCTACACCTCCTCGCTTCCTCCGCCACCCGGGGGCAGAAGAACCAGAAGTGTCCCCACCCAGAGTGCGCACAGTGAAGAAAACGTCAGGAGAGGAGGAACGCAGGGTTTTACTCGCGGCGTCGGGCGACTATGGCGAGCGTTCCACGCAATATAGTCTTGCGATGGCGGATCGCATTGCGTGCTCGTGCGTCACATGTCCGAAGTGTGGGGCTTGGGTTGTGGTGAAACAGCAACGCAGAATGGGAGAGACCCAGGAAAAGTTTCGCGCCACCTGCCCCGTGCCCGAATGTGGGAAGGAATTTGCCTTCGAGTTGGGCGAGACGCGCGTGTTCGATCTGCCGCTGCTTCTTTTCGAGCGCTTGGCGGCCGCGCGCCGCTCAATTCGGAGGGTCTGAGACGTAATATCGACCGAAACCACGTCCTTAGCGGCGCGAAGCACGGAGGCCAGCCGCGCTCGGGAGGCTGGCAACGAGTCTTCGTTGCTTTTCGTGACTTTATTGTACAACACGAAGTTCGCAGTTTATGGGAACTCTATGCACAACTGTATAGTCATGTCCTTCTGCGCGATGAGCGCTGTGAATTGTCCCTGGGTTAAGTCTGAAGCGTCCTCCGTCACAGGTCTTCTCTCTATGAAAGGTCGACTGACTGTCGGTTGACTGGCCAATGTGCACTCATTTCAGGGTGGTGAGATGATCGAGTTCGTGGTCGATGTTTAGGAGGCGCTGCGTAAGTCGGCGAAGTTTACGGCGAGCCTTAGTTTCCAGCTGGGGCTGGAGTAGCTGGAGAAGGTGGTGGGCAGCGGCGATAGTCTGGCGGATAGTAGAAAGATCTCCGCGCGCGGGGGCAGTAGTCGAGGGAAGTGGGAGTTGGGGGATGGAATAGAGGGAAGCCGTGTTTTGCCGAGCGCGGTGAAATTCACGTTGGAGGTCGAGCTGGACTACTTCCACATAGCGCAAGGTCATGCGAATGTCTGTGTGTCCCAGCATTTGCATGAGGGCCGGCAAGCTGACGCCGAGGCGCACCATCTCAGTTGCGAAGGAGTGACGCAGCCGGTGGGGGTGGACGTGGCTGGTGCAACCCGCCGCCCGGGCCATTTCAGCTAAGGTGTCGTGCAGCGCCCTATACCAGGTCTCAGGTTGGCGGTAGCGAGGCAGTAAGAAAGCTTGGGACTTGTGTGCGGGAATGGGAGTCAGGGCGCCCAACTCCACCATGCGCGCCACGATACGCTCCGTCTCTTCATCAACCGGCACCAA
>Ga0137396_10000536_pt1 | contig 18275 bp, 20 predicted proteins | sample czc16metaG_FD_108284 | JGI IMG/M metagenome (GOLD analysis project Ga0137396, IMG submission 108284) | Vadose zone soil microbial communities from Angelo Coast Range Reserve, California, USA - czcobulk3.16 metaG | ecosystem: Environmental > Terrestrial > Soil > Vadose zone | place: USA...
AACCGCCGGCGACGGAAGAGGAGGTCCGCGCCTCGGCCCTCCAGTATGTGCGGAAGCTGACCGGCCTCAAGTCCTTCTCCAAGGCGAACAAGCAGGCGTGCGAGCGCGCGGTGGAACACATCACCGCGATCACCTCCGGCTGTTCACCCAGCTCGAGGTCCACGGCCCGCCGCGATCGCGAGAGGGCGAGCGGCAGAAGGCGCTCGAGCGGGGGAAGAAACGCGAGCAGCAGTTGCGCGCCCGCGTGCTGCGCGAGCTTGCCTGACGGCTGCGCACCCGGATCGCAACCCGGTAATTCGCCTGTGCCAGCTCCCTGATGGCCACCGGTGGCTGGCCGCTTCACGTCGAGCCTGACGGCTGCTCGGTCTCCCGCGCGTGGCGTTGCGGGCGCGCGACGATAGCGCCAGACGCCATGTGGCGTTCGAATGACTATCGCCATCTGCAAGGCAGAACGCCGGCTCCGCAAGGCGCCGGTGAACTCTCGCGGACAGGCGTCACCGCCTGGTACGAGCAAAGGAGTGCACGATGAGGTCCTCCCTGATGACGGCCGCCGCTCCCTTCCTGGTACTGCTCGGGTTTTCGGGGGTGGCGAAGGCGCAGAGTCCGACCGGATCGGAGGCGCAAGCGAGGCCACACCTCTTGACCCCGTACGGCGAAAGCCTGGTGGTCTCCGGCGGAGTGACGAAGTTCTTCGAAGACTCGATCAGCAACCTGACCGACATCGGCGCGTTCTGGGAAGCACGACTCGGGTTCGGGACTCGGCTCTTCGTCGGACTCGAAGGCGCTTACGTGGGGTCGGCGCGGAAGATACGGGCTCCGGGAGTGGACTCGAACCTGATCGGGCACGGGGCGGAAGGTGACCTCCGCTTGAACGTTCCGTACTCGAGCGGCGACTGGCTCGTCGAGCCGTTCGTGTTCGGCGGCCTGGGCTGGACGCACTTCCACATCAACGGGATGCGAGCCACTACCGGAACCTTGAGGCCGAGCGACGACATCCTCACGGTCCCCGTCGGGGCCGGGCTCACCCTCGGCTACGATCACATCCTGCTCGAGGGACGTTTCACGTATCGCCAGACATTCAACGACGACCTGGTGGTGTTCCGCGGGGACGGCACCCTGAAGAGCTGGGCAGCTGGGGCCTCGATCGGCCTCGAGTTCTGAAATCGCTCTCACACCGTGGGGATCGTCCCCCCGTCGATCACGTACTCACTTCCATGGATCGACGCAGCCCGGTCGGAGACCAGGAATGCGACCAACTCGGCGACCTCCTCGGGTCGGTTGGGACGACCGATCGGGATCCCGCCTAGCGAGTCCATGAGGCCTTGTCGCGCCGTCTTCTCGTCGACGCCACGCTCCTGGGCGAGGGGGAGGATCATGGCCGACACTCGTGACTCTAAACGATGTCAGTTCGCGGTTGCCAGCGCGTCGCGAAGGATCACGAGCAAGAGCGGGGTGAGCGAGAGCCCGTCCACGATCTCGTTGCGCTGAATCATCGAAAGCACTTCGGTCCTCTTGAACCAGCGCGTGGAGATGACCTCGCGAGTGTCCGGCGCTGCCCGCACGCGCACCGGATCTTCTGCGAGGAACAGCTCGAAGCGCTGATTGCCGCAACCGTATGACGGGTAATAGCCCAAGATGTGCTCGAGAGGTTTGGACGGCCGATACCCCGTCTCTTCCTCCATCTCGCGCGCGGCCGCGCCGGCCGGATCTTCGCCGTTCTCTGCCCCGCCGGAGGGAATGGCCCAGACCTGCTCGTCGACGATGAACCGATACTGGCGAATGAAGAGGAATTCATCTCCACGTCGCACCACGATTCCGACCGCTGGGTTGGGGAAGTCGATGGTGTAATAGGGCGAGGTGGAGCCGTCGGTATAGGTGACCTTCTGCAAGAGCACGCCGAACCACGGGTTCCTGGTCAGCGTATCCAGCAGCTCGATTTTCCATCCGTTCCCACGGTTGCTCACGGCGGCCCTTCCGCTTGCGATTCGACCTCGATCACGACGATGCGCAGCTCCTCGTCGGCGATGTTCTTGAGCCCGTGCATTCCTCCCGGCCGATTGAGGACCACGTCGCCAGGTCCCACCTCGAACTGCTCCCCGTCCAGGAACATGAGGCCCCTCCCCGACACGATCACGTACAGCTCCTCGTTGTCTGAGGCATGCGTGTGACGACCGATGTCCGTGCCCGGGGCGAGCACGGAGAGATCGATGAAGCGGATCGAGCCTCGATTGCGCGCCAGCACGCGCGCAAACGAGATCGCGCGCGCGCCGCCGTGGGCTCGCACGCGCTTGAAAGCGCAGTTCTCGAACCGGTAGAGTCGCTCGACCGAAGCGCACCTCATGAATCCTCCAGAGTGCCGGTGGAGAGGCACGCCAGGGAGTGCTCGAGAACGGAGTCCGGCACGTCGTCGCGGCGCTTGAGGAAGACGGCGCGACCGATTCCGGCGGGCACCACCAGGTTGATGCACCCCCCTCGGTGCCGGCAGGCTTCGGTCAGGGCGTCGCGGCAGAGCCCAAGGTCGAGCTGGCGCGCGAAGATCGGCAACGACGCCGTGCTCAGCAGGCGCAGGATGCGCCTCCACACCTCGGGAGCGAGCAACCCAAGCGCCCGCGCGATGGTCGCCGACAAGGCGATGTCCACTGCGACCGCCTCGCCGTGCTGGATCTCGAAGCCCAGCACCGCCTCCAGGGCCGGGCTGAAGGTGTGCCCGAAGTCCACCAGGCGCTCGTAAGTCCGATCCTCGTATGGGTTCTGCTGGAGCTGCTCGAGCATCGCCTGGATCGAACGCTGCAGCAGCACCCGACCTTGCGCCGCGGGCTGCTCGAAGCCGGACTCCACCAGCTCGACCGACCAGCGCTCGAGGAGCTCGAAGAGATCGGGATCGCGGACGATGCCCATCTTGATCGCCTCGGCGATGCCCGAGACCAGACACCTCCGGGGAACGCTTCGCAGGAACGCCGGATCGATCAACACCTGCTCGGGCGGATGGAAGCAGCCGATGAAGCTCTTCTTCCCGCAGAAGTTCACCGCCCCTTTGAGGCCGATTCCAGCATCGATCTGCCCGATCAAAGTGGTGGGCACGCGAAGGTGGCCGATGCCGCGGCGGATCAAGGAGGCGGCTAGCGTGACCACGTCGGAGCAGATGCCTCCTCCGAACGAGACCAAGAGCCCGCGTCGGTTCAGGCCGTGCGACATTGCCTCCTTGCACACCGTCTCGACCAGGTCCATGGACTTGGTTTCTTCGCGGACGTCCAGCACCAGCGTCGAGACCGTGTTGGTCTTCCTCAGCATCGGGCGCATCGTTCCCCCGTAGATGCGCTCCACCGTCGGCGTGGTCACCAGCAAGGCCTTGCGATCGGCCATCGCCTCGGGGAGCACCGTGCTGCCGGGGCGCAGCAGCGATTCGCAGAGCCGCACGCGGTACCGAGCGCGCGCCTCGCAATCCATCGATACCGATGCCCATTCCGGGCTGCCCGAGCCGGCGTTTCCGCCGACGGAAACAGTACCCTCAAGTGAATTCGATAGCATGCCCCGCCCCCGCCGCCGCCCTGTCGGTCGCGATGTCCTGGCGCCCCGCGCCAGTCAATGCCGCCCGCACTGCATCGACCAATCGCTGCGTCCTCATCGCCTCCGCCAGGTCGCAGCGGATCAGACCCGCGTCTCCCGAGCAGACCGCGTCCACGAATGCGGCGCACTCCGCGAGGAAGACGTCCTCCTCGGCGAGGGAGCTTGCCTCGCCGAAGGTTGCGGACGGGGAGAATTTGAAGTCCCAGCCCTCCAGGACGAGCTGTCCGCGCGGCGTGAACACGCGGCACCCGATCTGCTTCTCGCTGGCCAGACAGCCGCAGATGATGGTGCCCAAGGCTCCGTTCCAGAAGCGCAGCAGGATCGAGAAGGACGCGGTCCCGCCGCCGCCCTCGGCGCCGGGCTGCGCGAAGGCGCTCACTTCCGTCACTTCGCCGACCAGGTGGCGCGCCAGATCGATCAGGTGCGTGCATTGCTCGTTGAGCTGCCCACCGGAGAGCGCTGGGTTGCCCCACCACGGAACCCGGTATGCCGCGCCCACCCAGTGCGCCGCGAACCCGAGGATCGTCTCGCCCTCGAGCAGGCTGCGCACGCGCCGCACCGAGGCCCGATACCGGTTCATATAACCGACGGAGGTAATGGCGCCGGCCGCGCGAGAAGCCGCCAGCGCCGGAAGGCATTGCGCCACCGAAAGGCCAATCGGTTTCTCGAGGAAGATCGGGACGCCCGCTCGGGCAGCGGCCAGCTCTACCGGACCGCGCGCGAACGGAGGCGTGCAGATGAAGCCGGCGTCCACCTGGTCCCAGCGGATGCTCGCCGCGTCGGTGACGACTTCGCATCCGGGATGATTGCCGGCGAGCGCGGACGCGCGCGCGCGGTCCGCGTCGCAAGCCACGGTGACGCGATGGCCGAGTTGGGAAGCGCTGCGGGCGTGCTGAAGTCCCATCCGGCCACAGCCGACGATCGCCATGCGCAATGGCTTGTGTCGCAGGTCAGTTCTCATGCTCAGCCCAAATCGCGCGACCGACCGTGCGCACCTGACGTTTCGGCACCACCGGATCGAGCGCGAGTGCTTCCTCGATTCGCTCGAGGCAGGGAGAGGCCACCGCCTCGAGCAACGCGCGCTCGTGGGCCGCCCAGCGGTCGAGCCAGGGCCGCAGCTGCTGCGGCGGCTCGGTTGCCATGACCTCCACGCGGTCGCGCGACACCCGCGCTGGAAGCTCCCAGACCAGCCCATCGTCGCGGACGCAGTTGACGACCACCCGGCGCTGATGGTCCGCGAAAATAGCCGCAATCATCGGCACCACTGCGCCCTCGTACCAGCCCAGATCTCGCCTCGAGAGGCTGGGCGGCGGCTCCGCCGACAACTCCAAATCGCGCGCGATCTCCTCCTTGAGCTTGCCCAGGAACTCCGCCCGATGACTGGGGGCGGGCCTCACGACCTCGGTGGACAGCCAGAAGTACTTCAGCGGCACGGCGCCGACGCGCCGGATCTCGTCTCCCGTCACGCCGAGGATGCTCCGTCCCTCGAGCATCTCGGGCAGCCGCGGCAGCAACTCTTCCCCACGATGGCGGAGCGCGAAGATGAAGCCGCGATGGTTGAGCCCGGTATAATCCCAGTCCACGTCCCGCAGCGACATCCGCAACAGGCGGCAGGTCTCGGTCACCGTGGCGAGAGGAAGCTCGCAGAGGCCCACGCAACGGGCCGGCGCACCGGCCCGGACCATCGCGGCGGTGGTGACGCTCAGCGGATTTGACAGGTTCAGCACCCACGCGTCACGACATCGCCGGCCCAACTCCGCCGCGATCTCGCGGATCCGGGGAACGACGCGCAGCGCTCCGGACAAGCCGCACGGCCCCAAAGTCTCGTCGGCGGGCAGCTGAAAGCGGCGCGCGAGCGCCTCGTCGCGCGCACGGCCTGGAAGCCCGCCGAAGCGAATCTGGTTCACCACTACAGCGGCGCCATCGACCGCTTCGTCAAGCCGACGGCTCGCCGATACCGACCATCCGAAGGTCGCGAGCCTGCGGTCGGCGTACCTCCTCATCGTTTCCAAGGCGGCCGCATCCTGCCCGAAGAGGCGCAACTCGCACGACGGCATGCCTGCAGGCGCGGCGCGCAGGGCCTCGACGAGCCCGGCGGTGAACGGCGTGCTACCGCCCAGGACGGCGAGGACCGGGTTCATCCCAGGCCCGATTTCCCGAAGAAGTCGTGGACACAATCGGCGACGTAGTCGATTTCCTCGACGCCGATGTCCGGCCGGATGGGCAGACAGAGCAGTTCCTTGGCGAGCGCTTCCGCTACCGGGAACCGGCCCGCTTTCCATCCGTACGCTGCGAAAGCCGGCTGCAGGTGGATCGGCGTCGGGTATCGGACGACGGCGTCGATGTCGTGCTCGCGCAGGTGAGCGAGCAATGCATCCCGCTGGGGGGTCCGGACCTGGAAGAGATGGTAGACGTGGGTCTCGCCTGCGGTGCGCCCCTGGAATCCGAGCGGCAGGCCCGCCAGCCGCTCGCGATACCATCCTGCCGCCTTGCGCCGATGTTCGTTCCATTGCTCGAGATGCGGCAATTTCCAGGACAGGATCCGCGCCTGCAGCGCGTCGAGCTTGGTATTGAACCCGACCACCACGTGGTTGTTCTGGCCCACCTGGCCGAGCTCGCGCTGCCGGCGGAGGGCCTCGTCGAGCTCCGCGTTGCGAGCAACGACGGCTCCTCCGTCGCCCGCCGCGGAAAGGTTCTTGCTCGGGTGGAAGCTGAAGCAGCCGAAGTGTCCAAAGGTGGCGACCGACTGTCCCTCGGTGCGCGCGCCGATGGCCTGGGCGGCATCCTCGATGACGAAGAGCCCGCGCGACTCGGCGAGCGCGACGATTTCTGCCATCGGCGTGGGCTTGCCGTACAAATGCACCGGCATCAGCACGCGCGTTCGCGGACCGACGGCGTCGCCCAGCTGCTGCCGGTCCAGAAGAAACGTCTCCGGATCGACGTCCACCAGGATCGGCGTCGCGCCGACCAGCTCGATGGCGCCGACCGTCGCATGAAATGTATTCGCCTGGGTGATGACTTCGTCTCCACGGCCGATGCGCAGGGCGCGCAGCGCGACGACCAGCGCATCGGTACCGGTATTCACCCCGCGGACGAACCTCGCGCCGAGGAACTGCGCCAGCTGCGATTCAAACTGCCGCACTTCGGCCGTCAGCTCGTATCTGCCGGCGACGAGCATCGCCCGCAGATCGGCGATCAGCGGCTCGATATCGGAGCCAAGCTGGTGGGCATAGTTGTACCGTGCGACTTTCACGACGCGCCTTCCTGCAGCGACCCTGCGATTCCCGCGCCAATCAGACCCGAATCGTCGTCATCGACGCCCAGCTCGACCTTCGCGGCCGAACCGCCGCGTCCGTCCCAGCAGCGCGCCACTGCAGCGTCGGCGACGAGTTGCCGGTACGCCTCGCCCAGCGCGAGCGCAAAGCCGCCTATGAGCACGAATCGTTCGATCCCAACGCCGAGGTGTATCGCCGCAAGCGCCCAGCCAAGTGGCCCGGCGCCGTGCTCGATGATCTCGACCGCCCAAGGCTCGCCTCGCCTGAACGCCGCGACCAGATCGCCGCTCGCCAGCGCCTTTCTAGCTGTGCGCCCTCGGGCATATTCGAGAACGGCCCGTCCCGAAGAGACCGCGCCCAGGTGTCCGCGCGCGCCGCACTCGCAGACAGGCGCAGCGGGGGAGTCGTCCATCCGCAGGTGGCCCAGCTCGCCACCGAGCCCGCGCGAGCCGAGCATCGGCCGGCCTTCGACGAACGCCTTGTTGCCGATTCCGGAACTGACCGTCACGATGCAGAAGTCTTCGCCGCCTGGCCGCAGATAGCGGTACCCGGCCGCGGTCAGGTCGTTCATGATCGTCACGCGCGCGTGCGGCCAACGTCGGGCCAGGTCCTTACCCAACCCGTACGGCGAAGCCAGACGGGTGCCCCAGACTGTCGGTGCCGCCAGCACCTTCCCTGAAGCATCGATGGGACCGGCAAAGGCGACGTCGATCCGGTCCAGCGATCGACAATCGATGAGCTCATCGCCTAGCCGTTGCATGAGCGAGAGCAGCTGCTCACGCAGTTGTTCGAACGACGACTCGGGATGCTGGAGGTGATTCGGCGTCGCCGCGCACACGGAACGGATGAGCGTCGAACGAGCAGGATCGAACAGTCCGGCGCGGGTCTTCGTGCCGCCGATGTCGAAGACCAAGCCTGGCATCGCGCCGCCCCCGATACGCGAATCTTTGTATCGGCACCAAGCAGCGCAACGAGCGCGCGCAGGAGCGGCCGCGCATTGTCGCGCCGCGGCGTGCTTCAGCTGACAAACGCGGCGGCCACTGGCTTTCACCCGGCAATGGCATCACCTTGCCTCGCAGCCCGTTTTCCTCGTCACCGGCGGACCGCATGACTCGTTCGACAGTTGCCGCGCTCATCATGGCAGGTGGTCGCTCGGAACGGATGAGGGCCGGGGGATCCGCGCAACACAAAGGACTGCGAACCGTCCTCGGAGTGCCGCTCATCGAGTGCAACTTGCGCGCGCTCCTCTGGTTCGGATTCAAGCGGTTGTTCGTCGCCATCAACGCGCAGGAACAGCCGCTCGCCACTTGGATCGAGGAGCACGGCCGAGCAGTCGCGGAGTCGCAATCCGCGACGCTCGAGATGCTGGTCGAGACGAAACCGCTCGGCACCATCGGGGCAGTGGCTTCTCTTCCGCAGGACATCGACGACGCGGTGATCGTCAACGTGGACAATCTGACCAGCCTGGATCTGCGACAGTTCGCTCACTACCACCGAGAGCACAGGGCGGCAGCGACGATCGCCACGCATGCGCAGCCGTTCCCGATCCCCTTCGGCATGCTCGAGCTGGACGGCCAGCGCGTCGTCGCTTACCGGGAAAAACCGGAGCTGTCGGTCTCGATTTCCAGCGGGACTTATGTCCTCAACCGGCGGGCCATCGATCGCGTTCCCGCAGGTCGCCGGCTCGACGTGCCCGCGCTGGTCGACGAGTTGCTTCAGGCCGATGCAATGGTGCTCGCCTACCCTCACCGCGAGCCATGGATCGACGTCAACGACGAGACTGCGCTGGCCCACGCGCAACAGCTTCTTTTCCTCGACGCGAACCGTTGGCCGGGCGCAATCGCGCCCGACAGCGGCCGGGCGGAGCCGTGATCAGGGTCCTGTCGGTCATCTCCCAATTGAATGTCGGCGGCGGGGAAAATCGGCTGCTCAATTTTGCCCGCGCGATCGATCCCCGCCGCTTCCGCCACACGGTCGTGACGCTCTATGCAGGACATCACACCGTCCAGAGCCGCTGCGGGTCAATGCGGCGCCAGTTCGCCGATGCGGGCGTAGAGGTGCACGAGATCGGGCTGCCCCACCCCAGCGGCGTCCATGGTCCGCGAGCCGTGAAACTGGCAAGCACCGCGACGACGCTCGCGACCGCGATCGCCAAGCTTCGGCAGGCGATCATCGCCGGCCGCGCCGACGTCGTCGACGCGCACCTGGAGACCGCCCTCTACACCGGCGTGCCCGCCGCGGCCAGCACTGGCGTCCCGGCGGCGGTCACCCTGTACAGCGAGGTGGACCTCTGGAAGTTGCATGACAGCCGCCTTCGGCAGGCCGTGCTTCCTTCCCTTCGACGTTTCAATCTTCGGCTCTGCAGCGCCGTCATTACCGACTCCAAGGCTCGGGCGGTGGATTGGAACCGGTTCGTCGGCGCCTCGCCTCTGCCACTACACGTCATTCCGAACGGTGTCCGTCTCGATGCGCCGGGCCGCTCGCGAGGCGAGGTGTTGAACGAGCTTGGCATCCCCGAGGATACGCGTGCGACCATTCTCGGCCAGGTCGCTGGACTGGTTCCGTCCAAGGGACAAGCGGTGCTGCTCGAGGCCGCCCGGCGCGTCATCGATCAGGGACATGACCTGTACGTCCTCTGCGTCGGCGACGAGCGGCTCGGCCCCGCGTATCCGCTACAGCTGCGGCGACAGGCCAAACGCCTCGGAATCTCGGAACGGGTTCGCATCCGATCGTATCCGGGGAGCATTTCCGACGTGTGGAGCGTGATCGACGTTCATGTCCACGCTTCGTCGGTCGATTCCCTGCCCAATGCAATCATCGAAGGGATGTCCCTGGGAAAGCCTGCGGTCGTTTCTTCCGTGGGAGGAATCCCGGATCACGTCGATCATGGACGGACGGGTCTGATCGTTCCGCCGGACGATCCGGCAGCGCTGGCAAATGCACTTCTGCGCCTGTTGGGAGATGCGGCCCTTGCAAAGCAGCTGGGGCGGGCCGCCTACCAGCGCTACCTCGAACGGTTTACTCCGGAAGTCACCACGCGCCAGATCGAGAACTGCTTCGAGAGCATGATCGAGGCGCGGAAGCGCCGGCGTGCAAGCGGCCATTGAGGAGCCGGGCCGATGGGACAGCTGCTTCGCAAGAGCCGCATCACCGTCACGGGCGCTGGAGGATTCCTCGGGCCCGTCGCCGTCGACGTGCTGGCCGCCGCTGGAGCTTGCGTTCAGGCGATCATCGGACCGCCGAATGAGGACGCGAGAGCGCCTGTTCGAGCGGCCTGCGTGGCGCAAGCCGACATCTTCGACTCGAGCGCCCTGCGGAAGCTGGTCGCCGGCGCGGATGAGGTCGTGCACCTGGCGGGGCCGGCATCGGTGGCGGCTTCGTTCCAAGACCCGTCCCGCTACCTGCGGATCCACACCGAGGGAACCGCTGCGGTTCTCGAGGCCTGCCGCGCCGAGCGAGTGCCGAAACTGGTCTACGTCTCCTCCGCCGAAGTCTACGGCCGGCCGCTTCGCTCACCGGTCGACGAAGATCATCCTCTCAGCGCCCGATCGCCATACGGGGCGGCCAAGATCGGCGCCGAGAAGCTCATCGAATCGTATGTCCATGCCTTCGACCTGAACGCGGTCATCCTGCGGCCGTTCTCGATCTACGGACCTGGCGCATCGCCGGAATCGCTGATCGCGCGAATCATCGGCATGGCGCGCCGCGGCCTGCCGGTGGTGCTGCGGGATCTGAAGCCGATCCGCGACTACTGCTTCGTGACGGACGTCGCCGGGGCGATTGCCCGCGCATGCTCCGTTCAGGGCAGGGGCTTGGAGGTCCTGAACATCGGGACCATGCAGGGAACGAGCGTCGAACGAGTCGCGGCGCTCGTCCTCGACGCGCTTGGAGTGAGCTGTCCCCTCGAGGGAAGCAACGAGCGCGATCGCCCTGGCAGCAGCGAGATCTATGAACTGATCGCCGACAATCGCCGGGCGCGCGAAGTCCTCGGATGGGCGCCTGCCGTTCCGCTCGACCATGGCCTGCGCATGACCGTCTCGGGACTTGTCCGATGAGCCGGTACCTGATCACCGGCGCGCAGGGGCTTCTCGGGCGCCATCTGGCTGCTCGCATTCTCGAGTTGGAGAGGGACGCGGAGGTCCTCGGGGTCGGACGTTCGAAGAGGCTTGACGGGTATTTCACGCATGCGATCTCGGCGGGCGGCGAGCAGAGGCAAGCTCCGATGCCGACGCATCTCATTGGCAGCTTTGACGAGCGGTATCGCTATCGACCGCTCTCGCTGCTCGAGACCGGGAAGCTGAGGGAGCTGATTCGGGATTTCCGGCCGGGTTGCATCTTTCACCTCGCGTCGGCGCTCCATTCGGCATCCGATCGGGACCTCTTCGAGACCAATGCCGAAGGGACCGCGTCGCTGATGAACGCCGTCTCCCAAACGCACAAGGCGCTGCTGATCCTGGGCTCCAGCGCCAGCGTGTACGGCGAGGCTTCCTCCCTGCCGATCTCCGAATCTCATCCTTGCAAGCCCGCCGGGATGTACGGCCTGACCAAGCTGGCCGCCGAGCACATCGCCCGCGTCAACGCGGCGCGGATCGGCATCGCGGTCGTCACCGCGCGCATCTTCAACGTGATCGGAGCGGGCCAGGCAGAAAGTCACGTCTGCGGCCGATTCGCCGCACAGCTCGCCTCGCCGCCCGACTCCCGCCGTCGGGTGCTCCATGTGGGTCCGCTGGGCGCCACGCGAGACTTCATCGACGCGCGCGACGTCGCGGCCGCTCTTCTTCTGCTCGCGCAGAGGGGCGAGCACGGTGGGACATACAACGTCGCGAGCGGGCGAGAGACCACGATCCATTCCATTCTTTCCGAGTTGGTGCGGATTTCGGGCCTGGGCGCAGAAGTCAGCATTGCACAGGAAGACGACCGCCCCGCTGGCGTCACGCGGCATGTCGCGGACGTGTCCCGCCTCGAACGGCTCGGGTTCGTCCCGAGGTATTCGATCGGCGAGAGCCTGCGTGACCTCCTTTGCTACTATCAGGGGCTGCAGCGACGTGAAGCCGTTTAGCTGTCGAGCCATGCCATGACGGCCGCTCTGCCCCTCTACACCGGACCGTCCTGCCCGCTCTTCTCAACGTACCCCTTGCCGAGTTTCTCCCGGACGAGCCGCCGCGCCGTTGCCTCCGCGGTTGCCTCGTCGGCGCAGATCTTCTGCTGCGTCTGGCCGCTGGTGCCGATCCGGCCGAAGTGGACGCTCAGCGTGTGGCCCGAACGACTGATCTCCCAGAACTTGCGTGAGGCGCCGCCGACGAACTCGAAGTAGCGCTTCCCAGTCGCCGCCGGCTCGCCGGCCGGACCCGGCTTCGCTGGCGCGTCCTCCGGCGGTGACGCCGCCACGGCGGGCGCGGGGCCGTCAAACTCGTCCCAGCAGTCCTCACCCTCGTCTTGCGCCTCCGCTCGTCCTGGCTGTTTGCCCTCCTCGATCGCCGCAAGCAGCCGGCTGATGACCGCCTGCCGCTCGCGCACCCAGTCAGCGGAGAGGACGTGGACGAGGTGCCACCCGAAGCCCCTCAGCAGCTGCGGCCGCAACAGCTCGCGCTCCAGGAGGTCCTCCTGCCGGTAGTGCTCCTCGGTATCCACGAGGACGCCGAGCCGGTAGCGCAGCTCGCCGTGCCGCCGCACAGCGAGATCGCATCGAAAGTGGGACATGCCGACGCCGAGGTCCACCGCGTACCCGCGCTGCTTCAGCTCTGCGGCCAGCTGCGTGACCACGGCCCCGTGGCGAACCACGTCGGGCTGTTCGACGTCACGCCAGATGGCCAACTCGCGCAGGACGCGCTGCGAGCCGCCTGCGTCGCCGGCCGAGCAGGCCGCGGCGTACCGCAAATAGTTCCGGAGGGCATTGGCGCCGTCGTTGTACTCATTGGTGATGTCGGCGTGGCGGATCGAGCTGACGACGCACATGTGGTGCTTAGCCCGCGAGAAGGCGACGTTGAGGCGCCGCTCACCGCCCACCTGGTTGATCGGCCCGAAGTTCATCCGCATCTTGCCGTCGGGCGCGCGGCCGTAGCAGACACTCAGGATGACGAGGTACTCTTGCCATCGCTCGAGAAGCAGGAAATGCGCGAGCTCGTGGCCGAGCACGGAGCGAAGCTCGGCGGGCGTCAGCCAATCGGTCACCCGGCCTTGGAGGACGATGTGCGCTTCACCCGGAACGTAAGCGAGCGACGCGTTCAGGCCGCCGGCACTCTGCGACTGGTAGAACGTCAGCGGCGCGGCGAGGTCGAGCTTGGCGGCGACTTCGTCCGCCGCGGCGTAGAGCGCCGGGCTCGAGTCGCGCTCGAGGCGGTAGGTCGACTTCAGCAGGTCGAGCCGCACGGATTCGCTCTGCTCCGCACGGAAACGGTCAGCCGAGAACCACTTCCAGAGATCGGCCTCGTGCCGCTGAAGGTACTCTGCGACTCCCACATGGTACGACAGGGGCGCGAGCGGCAGCTGCGGGACGGAGCCCATCGCTGCGAAATTAGCATGTCGACGAAGGCGCGGACCTGGGGCGGAAGCCCCGCGCTCTTCGCCTATGGCGAGGAGCTCCTCGCGTCGCGCTGGTCAGGGTGGCTAGGACATGCCTGCTGAGCGAGATCTCCCGCCGGTAGGTAGTTCCGCGCGGGCGGAGCTCCCCGGGGCGACGTCGAAGAAGCAACTGTGCCCACCTATTCGTCGTAGTCGCTGTCCATTGCCCGGCCGTGCGCCACGATCGCGTCCTTGGTGACCAGGAACGCGCGCGTTCGATGGGCGTCGCCACGGAAAAGAAGATGGATCTCGTCGGCGATGAACGGCAGTGCTGGATGAAGGCGCCGCAACCGTCGCTCCTGCCAGTAGCGAGCGACGCGGCGAGGCAGCACCGCGACCCCGAGCCCGGCGAGCGCGAAGCTCTTGACCAGCTCGAGATCTCCGCACGGCAACAGCCGAGACGGGAGCGCATCCATCGCCGCGAGCTGGTCGATGATCTGCTGGCTCTGGAGGACACGGCCCGCGAACACCAGCGGCCCGCGTCGCAACCGCTCTTTCGCGGCCTCGAGGTCGCCGTCGGGGGGCGCGCCCTCCGCGAGGACGAACAGGTCGACCGCGTCGCGAAGGAGCTTCATCTGTACCAGGTCCGGATGCGGCTCGGGGTTCACCACGATCCCGAAGTGCGCGGTGCGCTCCACGGTCGCATTGAGCACCACAGCCGACGGGGCATTGGAAAGGCTCAGCTGGATGCGCGGGTTGCTTTCGAGGAACCTGGTCATCCACTGCGGCAGGAAGTAGGCACCCAACGATTCGTGGCAACCGATGACGAAGCTGCCGACTTCGTCCGACTCCAGGCCCTTGATCCGGTGCTCGACCGCCTCGAGCCGTGCGAGCGATTCATCGGCGAACCGCAGGAGCTCCTCGCCCGTGCTGGTGAGCGAGACACCCGTGCGCAGGCGGACCAGCAGCTTGGTCCCGAAGCTTTCTTCGAGCTGCTTGATGACCGCCGTCAGCCCCGGCTGGCTGACCTGGAGGACGCGGGCTGCGGCGGAAAGGCTTCCGCAGCGCGCGACGGCTTGGAAGTAGCGCAGATGGTCCAGCATGCCCCCCTTGCATGGTACCACCCGGTCACAGCATCAGCCGCCGGAGCTCGTCGGGAGGCGCATCGGCCACCAGCAGCGTGCCGCTTCCCTCCGCGAGGAATGCGAGGATCCCTTGCCCCCGCTCTGACGCGGCGTAGAAGCCGGCCGCGCGCAGCGCCTCGCCGACCGCGGGCTGCCGCCGGATGAGCTCGGCCGGGACCACGTACTGGACCACGACGATCCCTCGCCAGCGATAGGCGAGGCCGGCTGCTGGAGATCCCGCCAGCGTCGTCTTCCAGGTGCTGAAGAGCTCGGCGCCCGGCCGGTCGAGAGCGCGGATGGGAAACTGGAGGCCCTCGCCAACGGCCCGGAGATCCGCCTGGCGCGGAAAGTGACGCGCCATCGCGCGGCGGCAGTCGGCGACGGCATCGCGGAGCAAGGGGATCTCCGCGATCGGCCTGCTGGCCTCGCCCCGGCGGGCGATCAGCGCAGTTCCGCCGGCCACGCCGATCAACAGCATCGCGGCCGTAGCGGCGGCTGCCCAGCTCCGCTTCCATGGGAAAGCGCCCCGTCGCGGCGTGGGTGGGTCCATCTGCTCGATACGCCATCGCAGGCCCGCTGAAGCTCCGCGAGCGGGCTCGCGGGCCAGCGCCCGGGAGAGGCCCTGCTGCAGAGCCAGCTCGCGCTGGCAGCGCACACAACCGCGCAGATGTTCCTGGACGGCCCGGGCTTCATCCCGGGGCAGCTCGCCGTCGGCGAATGCCGCAACCAGCTCCTGGAGGAGCGCGTGTTCGAGGGCAGCCTCACTCATTGCACGTCCCTTTCCGCCGCCGGGCCTGCCTCCCCATCGGAATCCTCGATTCCGGCGACGTCACATCGCTCCAGATTATTCCGGGGCGACGTCTCCTCACGCCGCCACGCCCCCTTTGCCCTCTTTTCGCCAGTGGCCACCAGCAGCCCCGCCAGAAGACGCCGGCCGCGGCTGATGCGGCTCATGACCGTGCCGATCGGCACCGAGGTGATCTGCGCGATCTCCCGGTACTTCATACCCTGCACGTCATGCAGGTCGACCGCTTCGGCGAAGTCCTCGGGGATGGACCACAGCGCCTCGCGGAGCCTGCCTTTCTCCAGGCGCGCCAACAGGTCGTCGAGGGGAGAGGGTGCGTCGCTGGCGACGATCTCCTCGTGGGCCGCTTCCAACTCGGTGATGAAGACCAGCCGCTGCCGTCGCGCGCAGGTCCGGCGGCGCTCGCCAACGACCGTACGCAGGATCTGGCAAAGCCAGGGGAAGGCTGCATCGATGTCGCGGAGCTGTTCGAAGGCAGCCCAGGCGCGGACGTAGGTCTCCTGCACGTGGTCTTCCGCTTCGTTCCCGGTTGCCCAGCGGGAAGCCAGCGCGACCAGTCGGTCGAGGTGAGGCAAGATCGCTGCCTGGAAACGCGCGCGTTTCGGCTCTGCCTTCACGTGTCCTCCGGGAACACGAGGATCGATGCGCGAACCGGCCGGTCGGACGATCGACAATGCAAATGAGACCCATCAGCGATTCTTGGTACCCGGCGCTCGCGGCGGTCGCGACTGGCCCGACCGCCGCGAGAACGCAGCTAAGGGGTGTTCCTCGGGTCGACCGTGTCGCGGTTGGCGACGCCCCTGCCGGTCGTGTCGCCGGGTGCCGCGTCGCCGGCGAAGAAGTACAGGGGATGGCCCTTGTACGCGGACTGCCTCTGCCCGTCGGGGCGCGTGAAGACGGTGAAGTCGGAAGCGGCGAGATCGCTGGGGACGACCGCCGCGTCGGATTCACGGCCCGTGCCAAGCCCGGTTCCGAGGCGGTGGTGACGGCCGGAGCCAAACAAATCTCCGACGACACCGGAGCGGGGGGCCTGTACGTTGGTGCGACAGCGTCTTCGTCGAACCGTCCCGAATCGATCAACGGGCTGCTGCCGCTAACAATCGCTCGACCTTCGAATCCAGATCCATCGCGACTTTCAGGGCTTCGGGGCTTCCGTACGGGGCGAGAAAGCTCGCCATCCTGTCGTAGGAAAGGTGAACTCCGTCTGGGCGCTCGTCGATGAGAATCGTCACTGGCGCGTACGAGCCGGCATCCGGCACGGGCTGGACCATCTGGCTCATGGTGACGGGGTTGCCTACGATGAAGCGCAAACTCTGCCGTGCTGCCGCTCCGCTTCCCTTGCGCAAAACCTCGCCGAGGTCCATGCGCGTGAACTCCATCAATTCCGATGGGCCAGTCGCTGCATGGACGATCTTTTCCAGTTCGTCGTACGTTTTTGCTGCCGTGACGCTCTTCGTGAAGCCGTTCATGTCGGGATGCCCAATAGCCTTCTCGAGCGCCGCTACGACCTGTTGGAACGGCTTGGAAGAAATCACGCTCAATCGCTCCACCTGAACTTGCCTCGTCGTCATTCTCCACCTCAGGCGTCTTGCGCGATGCCGTTGCCGAACGACCAGTTCTCTTTCGGCACTTCGACCAGCGAGATGAGGACGTCCTCGCGGCGCACGCCCGGCTTTTCCGCCAGGAGGCTCGCGATTCGCGCGTAGAGGGCCTTCTTCATTTCCACCGTGCGGCCCGCCTTCAGGGTGATCTGGATGATGAGGATCTCGTCGCCACGGGCGATGTCCAAGTACGACGGATCGTAGATGAGCCCGGCGGGGTCGTGCTCGCTGAAGATCTGGAAATGGTCCTTCTCGGGCACTTTGATGGTCTCCACCATGGCGCGGTGCACGGCGTCGCCCACTGCCCGCCGGTAGCTCTCGCTCTTCCCTGACCTCAGATCAATCCGGACTAGCGGCATGTTCAGCTCCTTCTACTTGTCGTGGACCCGGTTCGTCATGCATGGCCGGGCGCGCCCAGGTGGACGAAGAGATCCCGGGAGCGAGGCCGCGAGACGCTGTGCGCCACCGGCGGGCGCATCGAGTACTCCACGGGCTTGAAGTGGTCTGAGTACTGCCGGTCGCGCGAATAGACGCTTCCGAATTTCCACAGCATCCGGATGAAATTGGTCTGGCCGCGCAGCGCCAGGTGGAAGGCGAGGCCCGCGGTAGCGCGGAGCGCGGCGAAACCGAGGTGCTTGCGGTCCAGCACGGACTGGGTCTTGACCAGCTCCTCGTAGAAGCGCGCGAGCGGCAGGCGAGTGGGGAGAACGGCGTGCTGGACGTCGAAGAGCCGGTAGTCGAGCGTGGTGAGACGCCGCGACTCCGTGTGCCAGATCTCGGTGCCGGGATAGGGCGTGGCGACGGTGAAGTGCACGATCTCCGGAACCGTCAGCGCCCAATCGCGCACGATCGCGAACTGCCGCTCGTCCCAGCTCGGATCGGCGATGATGTTCACCGCGACGGTGAAGCCGATCTCGCGCGCGATTTCGAGAGCGCGGAGGTTCTCGTTCGGCGTGATGCGCTTGCGGTGAAGCTTGAGGCTTTCCTCGTCGAGCGCCTCCAGGCCGAGGAACATGTAGCGGAGCCCCAGTCGGCGCCAGTAGTCGAAGACCTCGCGATTGCGCAGCAGCACGTCGCAACGGGTCTCCAGGTAGTATTGCTTGCGCACGCGAAGGCGCTCCAGCTCGCGGCCCACCGCGAGACCGTGCTCGGGATGCACGAAGGCAACGTCATCGACCAGGAAGACGTTGGGCTCGGCGATGCGCGCGATGTCCGCGGCGGCTGCCTCCGGCGAGGCCTTTCGGTAACTGCGGCCGTAGAAAGTCCAGGCGCTGCAGAAGGAGCAGTCCCACGGGCAGCCTCGGGAAAATTCGGCCGAGGCGCACGGATCCAGCACGCCGATGAAGTATTTGCGCCGGCGCCGCGCCAGGTCGCGCGCAGGCGGGAAGCGGTCGAGATCGTC
>Ga0137396_10000539_pt1 | contig 18238 bp, 14 predicted proteins | sample czc16metaG_FD_108284 | JGI IMG/M metagenome (GOLD analysis project Ga0137396, IMG submission 108284) | Vadose zone soil microbial communities from Angelo Coast Range Reserve, California, USA - czcobulk3.16 metaG | ecosystem: Environmental > Terrestrial > Soil > Vadose zone | place: USA...
AAAGCGAACGTTGGGGCCGGGGAATCACACGCGCCACAGGTCAACGCGGCGCGAGGGTCGCGACTTCTTCAATAAAGAAGTGCTCGCACGCGGACACGCCTGCAGCCAGCGGCACGCGGACGCCCACAAGGTGCAAAGCCATCTCTACACCCGCCAGGGTGGCGAGCACCTCTAAATCATTCAAGGCGCCGAGGTGGCCGATCCGGAACGCTTTGCCCTTTAGTCGGCCGAGCCCAGCACCCAACGACAGGTGGAGACGTTGTTCTGCCATCTGCAGCACCTTGTCGGCGTCGATGCCATCAGGCACCGCGATGGCGGTGAGGGTGTTCGAGTACTCCCGGGGATTTTTGCACACCATCTGGAGGCCCCACGCGCGCACCGCGCGGCGGATCCCTTCCGCCAGGCGAGCATGACGGGCAAAGACTTTGTCTAGCCCTTCTTCAGCCAGCATCCGCACGGCCTCGCGCAGCCCGAACAGCATCAGTGTCGCCGGAGTGGACGCGAAGTAGCCGCGGCGCATCTCTGTCAGGACTGGGCGCCAATCGAAAAAGTAGCGGGGCGAGCGAACCTGAGCGCTGCGGGCCAAAGCGCGCGGGCCCACGCACAGCACCGCCAACCCCGGGGGGAGCATCAACCCTTTCTGCGAACCGGTCAGCGCGACATCGACTTTCCACTCGTCAAAGCGGAAGTCGATGCTGGCCAGGGAACTCACCGTATCCACGAGCAGCAAGGCCGGATGCCCCGCCGCATCGATTGCCTCGCGCACGGCCCGCACGTCGGAGGCGACCCCGGTGGAGGTTTCATTGTGCACCACCAGGACAGCTGCGTAGGTGTGCTGGGAATCCGCGCGCAACCGCTCCTGCACGAGATCCGCGGGCACTCCGGACCCCCACGGCAGATCGATCTCATCTACAGTGATGCCAAGCCCCCGGGCGCACTCCGCATACAAGTGGCTAAACTGACCGATGTTGAAGGCGAGGACGCGATCGCCAGGGTTCAGCGTATTTACGAGCGAGGACTCCCACCCGCCCGTACCGGAGGAGGGAAACAGCACGATCTCACCATCTGTGGTCTGGAAAATCTTCTTGAGTCCCGCCACGGCCTCAAAGACAAGCGGGGGCAGCTCCGGCCCACGGTGATCGGGCACGGGCCGATCCATCGCCCGTAGGATCCGGTCAGGGATGTTGGTGGGACCTGGAATTTGGAGAAAGTGACGACCCGACACTGTACTGACGAAGATTCTGAATCCTGGTGAATTTCTCCTGGAAGAAAATAGAGCAGGAAGTCGCGCCGACGGAGGCCAACCAGGACGCGCGGAGGTGCAGCAGATGGGAAATCAGGACGCCCTAGCTGGCATGCGGGTGCTCGACTGCAGTCAGGTGATGGCCGGACCGTTTTGCACCATGCTGCTCGCGGATCTCGGTGCGGAGGTGATCAAAATCGAGCCTCCCTCCGGAGACTCCACGCGGGCGATGGCCGGTCCCGAACGCGGCGAGAGCGCCAGCTACTGGGCGGTGAACCGCAACAAGCGCGGCATGGTCGTCGACCTACACCGCCCCGAAGGCGTGGAGATCGTGCGACGGCTTGCAGCCATGGCGGACGTGTTCGTCGAGAACAACCGCCCGGGGGTGATGACCACTCTGGGATTGGATTACCCCACCCTCGCGCGCGATCACCCGCAGCTCATCTACGCCTCGATCTCTGGATTTGGCCAGAACGGTCCGTACGCGGCGCGCCGGGGATTTGATCTCGTCACCCAGGGGATGTCCGGAATCATGTCGGTCACGGGAGACGCCGGGCTGCCGCCGATGAAGTGCGGCCTGCCGATCACCGACCTCGGGGCCGGGCTGTTTGCCACGTACGGCATTCTCGCCGCGTACACCCACAAGCTGCGCACGGGCGAAGGACAGTATATCGACACGTCCTTGCTGGAAGCAGGCATCGCATTATCGGTGTGGGAAGCGTCGCAGCTTTGGTCGGGCGGAGGCGTCCCGCAGCCGTTGGGCTCCGCGCACCGGATGTCGGCACCGTATCAGGCGTTTCGATGCGCCGATGGGTACATCACCCTGGGGGCGGCCAATCAGCGGACCTGGGAACGCTTCTGTCACGTGCTCAACCGCCCGGACCTTCTGGCTCGTCCGGACCTAGCCACCGACGCCGATCGGGTGCGCCACCGGGCCGAATTGGCCGAGATGATCGAAGCAATCACCCGCACGAAACCCATGCAGCACTGGCTGGATGTTCTAGATGCCGCCGGGGTTCCGTCCGGACCGATTCTCAACTACGCGCAGGTGTTTTCTGATCCGCACGTCCGCGAGCGCGGGATGGTCCAAGAGCTCGACCATCCCCGCGGGGGACTCATCAAGCAGCTGGGTCCGGCGGTTAAGTTGTCGCGCACGCCCGCCCGGCTGCGGCGGCCCGCGCCCACCTTAGGACAGCACACGGCCGAAGTGCTGGCCACCCTCGGATACGATCGCCCGGCGATCGAGCGCCTGGCTGAAGCAGGCGTCGTAATGCTGGGCCGCGCGTAATGGCCATGTCGAGAATCCGACACCGTGTCGAGAACAAAACAGACCGCCCGTTTCGACCAAACCCTATGAGGAGTGATATGTGTGAGTAACGACGGCCGCGATGAACTGCTCGTCCGGGAGGAAGAATCGCTCGCATTTGTCACGTTCAACCGCCCGCAAGCGCGCAATGCGATGACCTGGAGCATGTACGACCGACTCCTCGCCTACTCAGAGGAAGTCGATCGTAATGACGCCATCCGGGCCGTGATCTTCACCGGGGCAGGAGATCAAGCGTTTGTCGCCGGGACGGACATCAGCCAGTTCCAGACGTTTCATACCCCGCAAGACCCGCTGGCGTACGAACAGCGCATGGACCGCGTGCTAGACCGGCTGGAACGCATCGGCAAGCCGACGATTGCCATGATTCGCGGGTATTGCACCGGCGGCGGGTTGGCCCTCGCTGCAGCCTGCGACTTCCGATACGCCACGCCGGATGTCAAGATGGGGATCCCCATCGCTCGCACGCTGGGCAACTGCGTCTCGATGAATAACGCCGCCCGGCTTCTGGACCTCGTCGGCCCGGCGCGCGCAAAGGAAGTACTCATGCAAGCGCGCCTGTTCGAGGCTGATGACGCACTCGCTTTAGGCCTCGTCAATGAGATCGTGCCCGGCGATAAGCTCGAGGCGCGAGTGCGCGAAGTGGTGCGCACGCTAGGGACGCTGGCCCCTCTTACCCTGCGCGCATCGAAAGAGGCGATCCGGCGCCTCCAGGCGAAACGGCGCCTCGCCCCCGGGGAGGGAGAAGACCTGATCCTCTCCTGCTACATGAGTGAGGACTTCAAGTCCGCGGTGGAGGCATTCGTGCAGAGGCGCCCGCCGGTGTGGCAAGGCCGTTGAAAACTAGAGGCCACCTACGAGGCGGGCCACCTCTCCTGCTGCGGGGAAGCGGCCGGTCTGAGCTTTATCATAGACCTGCTTGCTACCGGCCTTCACCACGAAACGCCCGTCGGTGTAAGGCACAATTACTAGCTCACTGACACGCTCCCAGTTCTCGGTCAGAACTTCTTCCGCCACACGGGCGGCGTGGCTTTGATATCCTCATTCCGCGCAGAACTCGATCAGAACCCGCACTTTCGTTGCCATCGTCTGTTTCCTCTCCCCCAACTTGGCCCACTCGTGGTGGTCGTTCTCCGACACGTGATTCTCTGTTCCAGCCCAGTCCTCAAGAACTTGAAGGGATCAGCACCGGCTAATCAATTCACCGTTACTCGTGCCGTAACGCGTCAATCGGGTCAAGCCCCGCGGCCCGCTGCGCCGGGTAGTACCCAAAGAAGATTCCGACGGCCACCGCGAAACTAAACGCCAGTGCGACGGCCTGCACCGACAGTTGTGTGGCCCACCCCATGAACCGGGTCAGCAGCGACGCCCCTACCGCCCCGACGGCGATGCCCAGAAGTCCGCCTGTCAGAGAGAGCAGCATGGCCTCCACCAGAAACTGCAGCAGGACATCCGCGCGCGTGGCCCCCACCGCCTTGCGCAAGCCGATTTCGCGTGTGCGTTCGGTGACGGACACCAACATGATATTCATGATGCCGATCCCCCCGACCAGCAACGAGATCGCCGCAATCCCGCCCAGCAGAAGGGTCATCGTTCTGGTGACGCCCTCGAGCGCACTGAGGATATCGCTCTGGTTAAAGACCCGAAAGTCGGGATCGGCGGACGGGGCAAGGCGGTGGCGGACGCGGAGCACTTTGTCGATGCCGGCCTGCGCGAGGTCCATCTCCTCAGCCGTGCGCACTTTCGTATAGATCTGGCGCACGTTGGTGACCCCAAAGAGTCGCTTTTGAGCCGTAGTTAAGGGCACGAGGACGACATCGTCGCGGCTGAACCCCCCGAACCCCGCCGCTCCTTTGGATTCCAGCACCCCGAGAACGGTAAAGGAAGCGCGATTGATCTTAATGGTGGCCCCGATCGGGTTGGCCTCGGACGATCCGAAGAGGTTCTCCACGACATTCGGGCCCAGCACCGCCACCCGCGTTCGCGCATGCTCGTCACCATCGGTAAAGAACGTCCCCTGCGCCACGTAGTGGTTGCGCACAACTTGATAGTCGGGGCTCACCCCAATCACCGTCGTCGCGGTATTGGCTCCGGCATAGACAACCTGAGCGGTCCGGCCATACTCCGCTTCCACCGCCTCCACCTCCGGAACGGTCGCGGCAATCGCCTGGGCGTCCTCCCAGGTCAGGTTCTGCTGCGCGCCGAGCCCTTGCTGGATTCCCCCCATGCCTACGCTGCCGGGAAACACGACCAGCAAGTTGCTGCCGAGGCTTTGCACCTGACGGGCGATGGCAACGCGCGCGCCTGAGCCCAGCGCCATCATTGCCACGACGGCGCCGACTCCAATAATCACTCCCAGCATCGTCAGCACCGCGCGCAGGGTGTTCACCCGCAGCGCGCGCAGCGCCACCCGAATAATCGGACCAATCATCGCAGTGCTCCCATCACGCGGCGATCGGGCACCGATTCATCCCGTCTAATGTGGCCGTCTCGAAAATGGATGAGGCGCTTGGCAAACCGCGCCACATCGGGTTCGTGCGTGACCAGTACAATCGTCAACCCACGATCGTTTTGCTCCTGCAGCAGCCCCATGATTTCATCGCCGGTTTGCGTGTCCAAATTTCCCGTCGGCTCGTCGGCTAAGATGACTTGAGGATGGGTGACGAGAGCCCGCGCGATGGCGACCCGCTGCTGCTCCCCCCCGGACATCTGCGAGGGGTGGTGGTCTTGGCGGTGGCTCAAACCGACCTGCGCTAGCGCCTCCACCGCCCGCGCCCGGCGGTCGGGGACACGTGCATAGATCAATGGCAGTTCGACGTTCTCTACAGCGGTCGTGCGGGGGAGCAGGTTGTAGCTTTGAAAGACGAATCCGAGCTTGCGGTTGCGGATGCGAGCGAGTTCCACATCCGACAGGCTGCGGGTATCCTGCCCATCCAGCAGGTACGTGCCGGAGGTCGGGCGATCCAGCAGCCCCAGGATGTGCATGCACGTCGACTTCCCCGACCCCGAGGGACCCATGATGGCCACAAATTCACCCGGGGCGACCTCGAGTGAGACGCCGCGCAAGGCCGGGACTTCGACCCCGCCCATCTGATAGGTTTTCGCTACATCGCGCAAGAGCAGCAAGCTCACCGCCCGGTCCCTCCCGGTCGCTGCTGCTGACGCTGCTGGAACTGTGGCGAGAACGGCGCCCGGCCGCCCGGTGGGGCTGTCTGCTGTCGCACATATCCCAAAAAGACAACCTCGCCCTCGGTCAGGCCGTTCGTAATCTCGACTTGCCGCCCATCGGATACGCCGGTCTGCACCGCACGCGTCTGCAACGTGCCGCCCGGCCCCACCACCGTGACGCTCGCCGAGTTCCCGACCTTGACGGCTTCTTGCGGGACGACCAACACATTGGCCGCACGGGCGCGCACGAATTCGGCGTTGACCGTCATGCCCAAGCGCATCGCGGGCGGAGGCGCGAGCAGCGTGACGGTCACCGCGAACTGCGTGACGTTTTGAACGACTTGGGCCTGGGCGGCAATCTGGTCGACTCGGCCGCTCACCACTACATCCGGCAACGCATCAGCCGTCAGCCGCACAGGCATGCTGAGCCGAATTCCCGAGATATCGGTCTCATCCACGTTGACGGTCGCCAGCAGTGGGTCGATCTGCGCCAGCGTGATCACCAAGGTCCCGCCCACGCCGCTCCCCCCGATCACCGTCTGGCCGACATCCACCGACCGTTTCACGACCACGCCGCTAATTGGGGCGGAGATGCGGGTCTCGGCCACGCGTTCATCCGCCTGGCGCTGGTTCGAGCGCGCCTGGTCGGCCTGGGCCACGGACTGCCGGAGCAAGGCCTCGGATTCTGCGATCTGTTCGGGCGAGGCTCCCGTCTGCACGTCGGCGAGGTGCGCTTGGGCTGCACGCAGCTGCGATTCTGCGACGACCGCGTCGCGGCGCGCTTGATCGACGGCTGACTGCGGGATGTACCCGTCTTTGAAGAGTTGTTCTTGGCGGACCAGATTGCTCTTGGCCTGGACCAGCGAGGCATCGGCTTGACGTACCGCCTCTTCGGCCTGTTGTCGCGTGTAAATCGTCGCACCTGCCCGCAGCGCATCCAGACGAGCACGGGCCGACGCCGCGGCCGCCTCCGCCGAACGCAACGCGGCCCGAGTGGACTCCACGGCGGCACGGGCGTCGGGATCGTTAATCTCCACGAGCACCTCGCCGACGTTCACGGCTTGGCCTTCATCGACACGCACGCGCGTCACGGTGCCGGTGGCGCGCGACCGCACCTCCACCAGTGACGCGGGCTGCACGGTCCCGGTGGCCGACACGCTGAGGACGACGGTCCCGCGGGTGACCCGTGCCGTCCGCATGCGGTCGGCCGACGCGGGATCGCCTCGGAACCGCACCCACGCGAATCCGCCACCCGCGCTCACCACAAGGATAGAAATGACCACAAGCCACGTGCGCCTCATTGGTTTCCTTCGATGACCGGCTGGCCAACAACGTACCGCAACCGCAGCGAGGCGGACTGCGCATCGAACTCGGCTTGAATGCGTGACAGAGTTGCCGACTCGGCCGCAGCGCGTGCGATCAGCACTTCGACGATCGTCCCCACCCCGGCCTGATAACGCCCTTCGGCGGCGCGCAAGGCTTCTGCGGCGGACGCTTCACTCGCGCGCCCCGCCTCCACGCGCGCCAGTGCGTCTTGCAGCGAGATCCAGGCGGTGATCGCATCGACTTGTGCCGACTGCAGCGCCTGGGTCTGTTTGGCCTGAGCCGCTGCCAGGTTCGCGCGGGCCTCGGCCACAGTGGCCTGCGCCCGCCCACCGTCGCTGAGGTAGTAGGTCACGGTAGCACCGATCGTCCATACGACTTGTCTACTGGGATCTTTCAACACATCCACCGACGACGCAGTGGTCACCGTGAAGAGCGGGTCCGCTCGCACCTGTGCCAGCGAGAGGGCCGCCTCCGCCCCTGCAACATCGGCCTGAGAGCGCACTACCTCGGGCCGGTGTGGGGCGCCCGCGACCACTTGGTCTCGTGCCGGCGGACCAGCCGGGCGAGCTGTCGGCGGCGCGACGACAATGCTCTCCGTTAGCGGGCGGCCCATCGCGGCCTGCAATTGCGTCCGAGCCGTTTCCACTTGGTTGCGCGCAGCGATGAGGTCCACTTGCGCGGCGGCCAGGGTGGCCTGGGCCTGCAAGACATCCGCTCGCGCGGCGACTCCGGCACTCACCTGCGCGGCCGACTGCCGCACCTGCGCCTCGGCCCGCGCGACAGCCGCCTCGCGCGCTGCCACGACCGCCTGCGCCTGCAGCACTGAGAAATACGCCTGCGCAGCGGCCAGGGCGACATCTTGGCGGGCTTGCGCGTATGTGGCGCCAAGTGACGCCACAGCGGCCTCCGCCTGTTTGACCTGATAGTACACTTGCCGATCAATGAGGCTCATCGAGGCGGCAACCGGCGCGCCATTCGTGTTGGTCGCCGGCCCGCCGGAAGGAATCGTCCCGGCGTTCCCATACGATGATTGCGCAGTTAGGGTGATCTGAATGTTCTGGGCGGCCCGCGCCTGGACGAGCCGCGCTTGGGCAGCAGCTAACGCTTGCTGCGCAGCCGCCACAGACGGATGCTGCGATAGCGCCGTATCCACAGCCCCAGGCAGCGTCACCGGGGCTTGGGCGGACGCGACGGCAGTGTGAGAGGCCAACACGGCAACCGCTAGCGCTACGGCGACTCCACGGACAGTCCTCACGCTTGCACCACCTACTCCATTCCTCACGACGACAAACACCATCGGCTCCCCACGTGTGCGGGACGCCATCACGCCGCCGTCCTCTCAGGGCGGTGGCCATGCCGCTCGAAAAGTAGGTAGAGAATGGGGATCAAGAACAACGTCAAGAACGTCGACACTGACAGACCTCCGATGACCGCTCGGGCGAGCGGTGTATTGGTCTCGCTCCCTTCGCCTAACCCCAGCGCCATCGGAGCCAACCCGAGGATGGTCGCCAGCGCGGTCATCAGAATCGGCCGCAGCCGCCGTCGCCCTGCTTCGAGCACAGCGTCCCGAGGCGTTAGTCCCTGCTCTTGCAGGCGATTCGAGTAGTCGACCAACAGGATCCCGTTGCTCACCACAATCCCCACCATGGTGATGACGCCCATGAAGGACATGATCGACAACGTCACGTGGGTAAGCAGCAGCATCCAGATCACCCCGATCAGTCCTAGCGGCACCGTGAACATAATCACCAAGGGGTCCACCAGTGACTGAAACTGGGAAGCCATGATCATGTAGACGAGCATCAGCGCCAGCAGACTGGCCAGCCCCAGGCTTCCGAACGCGCTTTGTTGTTGCTCTGTCTGTCCCGCGAGATGGTACGTGAACCCAGACGGCCACGCGATGCGGTCGAGCCGTTGGGCGATCTCGGTCGACACCGCCCCTAGCGGCCGGTTGACCACGTTCGCGGTCACATCGATCACCCGCTGCTGGTTTTTGCGGTTAATCTGCAACGGCTCGCTGCCCAACGAGACGGTGGCCACTTCACGCACGAGAATCGCCGTGCGGCCGGCAGATCGTCCACCAGCCGGGACCGGATCCGCCAGCGTCAGCAGCGGCACATTGTTCAGATCTTCCGGATGCGTACGGTACCGGTCCATCAGCCGCGTGACAATCCCGTACTGCGCGCCCGTCTGAGGGTCGATCAACTGGCTCGCCGTTCCCACATTGCCCGACATGGCCATGGTGATCGCGCGGGCAACGGTCGTCGTCGAGAGTCCCAGCAGGGCGGCCTTCGTCGAGTCGACCTGCACGTTGAACGCGGGATACTGTCCGCGGGGGACGACGCGCACGTCAGCGGTCCCCGGTGTCTGAGCCACAGCGGCGGCGACCTGTGTGGCGAGCGGCTGGGCGAGGGTCTGATCGTAGCCAAGGACTTGCACATCGATCGGGGCCGCCGCACCGATATTCACAATGTTGCGTTGCAGACCGCCGACCGAAACGAACGCCTGCACTCCAGGGAACTTCCCGTCCAGCGCGCGGCGGACGCGGGCGGCCAGCTCGTCGGTGGACGCCTGGCGCGCCAGCGGCGGAATCAGGCGGACGTTGACCTGGGCGTAGTTGGGCCCAACGTTAGATCCAAACGCGAATCCCCCTGACACCCCAGCGTTCGTAGTCACCGTGGTGATGTACTGGCGGGGAACGACCTGCTGGATGATCTGCGCGACGCTTTCTGCCGTCGCGGAGGTGATTTGAACGGCCGTCCCCTGCGGCTCTTGCACGAGGACCTCAAACTGGCTCTCGTCGGTGGGCGGGAAAAACTCGGAGCCAATGAACCGTGCGGCGCCCAGCGAGACGACGAAGAGCGCAGTAATGCTCATGATGACCCAGCGGCGCCGCCGGAGGGCGACGTCGAGGATCCGCTGGTACCCCGTGTCCAGACGACTCATCAGATCCTCGCTGGAACGTTCCAAGCGAGCCATCACCCGTCCGACCGCACTGCGCGGTTTGTCCGGTTCCTCCCCTAGCTTGCGCGCGCGGAGGAGTTGCATGGTCAAGACTGGATCTACGGTCATCGAGACCAAGTAGGAGGCGGACATCGCAAACACGATGGTGAGAGACATCGGCACGAAGAGCCGGCGGGCAACCCCAGTCAAGAAGACGACGGGGAAGAAGACGGCCACGGTCGTCGCGGTCGAGGCGAAGACTGCCGTGCCCACCTCGTGCGTGGCCTCCAAGACAGCCTGCAGCACTGGGGTGCCCGGACGCGCGAGATGTCGGGTGATGTTCTCCCGCACCACGATCGCGTCGTCCACCAAGCGGCCGATCGCCAAAGTGAGCCCGCCCAGCGTGAACACGTTCAGGGTTTGGCCCGTGAAGTAGAGCAGGATCAGCGCAGTGGCTACCGACAGCGGCAGGCCGATACCGATGATGAACAGATTCCAAAGGTTGGGGAGAAAAACCAGAATCACGACGAAGGTCAAAAGCCCGCCGATCAGGGCCTCCCTCGTGAGGCTCTGAATCGCGGCTCGGATGTAGGTGGACTGGTCGAACGTGATGCGCAACGTCACGCCCGGGGGCAACCCGGTCAGGTGCGGGAGGGCCGCACGCAGCGCGTTGACGACCCCGACGATGTTGGCGCCTGGCTGCCGCACCACGCCCATCGTGATCCCCGGTTGCCCGTTCACCTTCACGATCTGCGTCTGGTCGGCGGCACCATCGGCTACGTCGGCAATGTCCGCGATGCGCACGGGGACGCCGTTCTTGGACGTCACCACGACCTGCCGAATGGCCGTCGCGTCTTGTAGCAGCGTCGGCACTTTCAACTGGAAGTCGATTTCCGAATTCCGGAGGCTCCCCGACGGAAGGAGTGCATTGTACCGTCGCACCGCATTGTCCACATCCGGCAAGCTCAACCCAACCGCGGCCAGCCGTTGCGGGTCGACGTTGATGTTGTACTGTCGCACCAAGCCTCCGCTCACAAAGGCCTGCGAGACACCGGCCAGCCGCTCCAACTGGGGTTCGATTGTGTCCGAGGCGAGCTGGTAGAGCTGCCGGGCATCCATGCCCGGGGCGGACACCACGACTTGGGCCACGGGAATGTTCGAGACGTCAAACTTCAGGACGGAGGGCTGAGTCACGCCGTCGGGTAGGCTCCGGGCAATCCGCTGGACGTTCTGAATAATCTCGACCTCGGGGACATTCAGATCCGTCCCCCAGTCGAACCAGACCTGGACCGTACTCGCGCCGCGCCGCGACGTGGAGAAGATCTGCTGCACCCCCGCCACCCGCGTGACCGCCTGCTCGAGCGGATAAGTCACAGCGCGCTCCACGTCTTCCGGAGAAGCCCCGCTGTAGCCCGTGGCCACAGTAATCGCCGGGATCGTAATGTTTGGAAACAGATCCACCGGCAGGCGGACCAACGCGATCTGGCTTAGCACCACTGTTGCGATGCAGATCATGAGCACCAGAATCGGGTTGCGGACCGCTGCGCGTGTTAGAAACATCGGCCCCTCACCGGGACGCCGGCGCCGTTCGCACCGCGCCGCCTTCGCGGACCAGTTCGGTTCCACGGAAGACAACGACCTCATCCGGACTGACGCCTGCGGTAATCTCCACCATCGCGGCGGTCGTCGCCCCGATCGTCACTGCCCGGCGGGAGGCCTTGCCATCCGCTACAACCCACACGAATTGCTGATTACCTCCTGTCGAAAGCGCCGACAGCGGCACAGCGTACGCCCGGCGCAATGCCCCCGTGAGGCGCGCCCGCGCATACATCCCGGGCCGCAGCGCGTGGTCACCGTTCTCTAGATCGATCTCCACCTGGACTGTCCGCGTATCCGGATCGACACCGCCCGCAATCCGCGTCAGTGTGCCGCGGAAGGTACGGCCGGGAAAAGCATCCACCCCGACTTCCGCGGGCATGCCCCGGCGAAGAGCACTCATGTCCGCTTCGGTCACGTTCACGAGGACCGCGACGTGGTCGAGATCGGCAATCGAGAGAATCGGCGTGCCGCTGCCGGGAGTGACGTAGGCGCCGGGATCGAGCGTCCGGCTTACCACGATCCCAGGCCATGGCGCCCGAATGGTCGCACTCGCCTGGGCCAGCTTGGCGCCTTGCAGCGCGGCATCGGCTCCATCAATCGCCGCCTGGGCCGCCCCCACCTGCGCTTCGGCCGCGTCGAGGTTGGCGCGAGCTGTCTGGAGATCGCCTGTGGCGTTATCGACCGCCTGCCGCGAGATCAGGCCATCTTGGAAGAGGCCCGATACCCGGGTGAAGTTGGCCTGAGCCACGGCCAGCTGTGCCTTCGCGCGGCTGACGGCCGCGCGGGCATTCAGGAGGTCCGCATCCGCTCGGCGGCGAGCCGCGATTGCGCTGAGGACCTGTGAATCTAGTTGGGAGTGCTCCACCACGGCGACGACTTGATCGGTGAGCACGAGGTCGCCAGGCCTGACCGCCACGGTTTCCAAGTAACCAGCTACCTTCGAGACCACCGCGGTGCCGCGCAGCGAGATCACGGAGGCGGTCAGCGCTAGCGTCAACGGGATCTGGGTGGGAACGAGCCGGCCGACGGCAACCGTCGGAGCGAGGATTTGAGTACCTCCAGACACCTGAGCACCTGTGAGCTGCAGTCTCTGTGCGGTTTGCGCCTCTCGAGAACGCACCAGGGCTGTCGCCGCTACAGCGGCGATCAGGATGATACCCGCGGCCATCCACCAGGTTTTCCGGCGCATCACGGACTTGGGCCCCCTCGTCCTGCAGCCGCCCGAGGGCGCGACGGCGGATGCTGGGGAGATCGGCGACCGATGGCGGGAGATCTGCGCCGCCGCGATGGACCGCCGGAGTTCTCCGCTGAAACAATCCGCGCCAGCGCGTCGTACCCGCGGTAGAGCGCTTCCAACTCGTCGGTGTTCATCCGCTCCAGCCAATGCCGGAAGCGCGTGCGCCATACACCCCGCAACCGCTCGTTAAGTTGCTGGCCTTTCTTGGTGAGGCGCACCAGCATCCGGCGGCGGTCGATCGGGTCCTCAGTTCGTTGGGCAAGTCCGCCTTGGACGAGGCGGTCGACCAGCTGGCTGGCGGTTGGTTGGCTGATCTTCAAGACATCGGCAATCTGGGTGATAGTGGCGGGCGTGTGGTGGGCCAGCGTGCGCAGCCCCTTCACCTGTGACATCGTGAGCTCGAGGTCAATCCAAGCCGGTGCGGCGAGCGCGGAGGTGGCCTGAAAGACCGCGGATCGGGCCTTAAGGATTTCCTCGATTAGGTCCGCGCGTTGGTGCATCACGAGCACACTCGGGGGACGTGCGCCACGTTATCAGACTGCATTGTACTTGTCAATATATTCGGTCATCTCACACTATCTCCCCGGCCGTTACTTGGAGGAGACGCGGCGCAACCGCCGGCTCCCCGGGTCCTGGAATGATGCAGGGCAATGGCGCGCTCAGGGGGAAGATGCACCGGCCCAGCGCGCGCAATGCGGTCATGGACCGAGAAGGATGGGAGCCACCCATGAGCGAGCAGAGGAAGCAGTTGGAGGGAATTCACCACGTCACCGCGATCGCCGGTGATCCGCAAGAAAACGTCGATTTCTATGTCGGCATCCTGGGCCTGCGCTTGGTCAAACGCTCCGTGAACCAAGACGATCCGGGGACCTATCACCTCTTCTATGCAGACGCCGTCGGGACCCCAGGAACAGACCTGACCTTTTTCACCTGGCCCAGTGCACGCCATGGGCGAACGGGAGCGGGTCAGGCCGTAACAGTGTCGTTGGCGGTTCCTCCCGACGCGCTGTCGTACTGGACGAACCGGTTCGCCGAACACAGCATCGCCTTTGAAGGTCCTCAGCGGCGATTCGACGAGGACGTGCTCGCGTTTTCGGACGTGCACGGTCTGGCCGTCGAACTCGTGGCCGCTCCTGACGCCCTGGCGCGCCGGTGGCAGTACTGGGCGGATGGGCCGGTACCTGCCGAATTCGCCATCCGAGGCATCCACGGGGTCACCGTGCAAGAACGCGCGGAAACGCCGACGACGCCCTTTCTCACCGGACCCCTCGGATTTCATTTGACTAATGAGACCGACCAGCGGAAGCGCTTTACCGTCGGCACGGGAGGATCCGGAGCGCATCTGGACCTGATTGCGGACCCGAACATTCCCCGCGGACAGGTCGCGGTCGGCACGATCCATCACGTGGCGTGGCGGACACCCGACGACGACCAGCAGCGCCAGTGGTGGCAAGAAATCCAGGGACTGGGTGTGTCCATCAGCGAGATCATCGATCGATTCTGGTTCCACTCGATCTACTTCCGCGAGCCCGGCGGTGTGCTCTTTGAGATCGCCACCGACGGGCCGGGGTTCAGCGTCGACGAAGCGACAGACGATCTCGGGACGCGGCTCGTGCTGCCCCCGTGGCTGGAGCCCCGGCGCGCGGAGATTGAACGCGCGCTGCCCCCGATTGACCTCTCCCGGGTACTCCGAGAGGTACGCACGGGCGCGCGCGCATGACATCGGGCCGCACGCTCGCCGCACGATGGCGAGCGGCCTGCCTACCCTTCCGCGGGTGATGCCGGCAGCTGCACGACGAACCGGCTGCCCCCGGCGGGGCGATTCTCGGCGCGCACGCTGCCTCCGTGAACCTCGACCAACAGCTTCACGACTGCCAAACCCATTCCGGTTCCCCCGCTGGCCCGCGACCGGGACGGGTCGACCCGGTAGAACGGCTCGAAGATGCGGGAGAGATCCTCAGCGGGAATCCCCGGGCCGTCATCCTCCACTTCTACTGTCACCCACCGGTCCTGGTCGACTGTCTCTTCCTTCACGATCACCGTCACCTGCCCACCGGCGGGTGTGAACCGGACGGCATTGTGCAACAGGTTCTGCACAACTTGGCGCAGCCGATCGGGATCCACGGCGGCGGTCGTCTCCCCCTCCACACGCACGCTGGTCGACACCTTGCGCTCGTCGGTCCACACCTTCATCGCGTCCACCGACTCTTGACACAGGACCGCGAGGTCGACGGACCGCCGGCGAAGGCTCAACTGCCGGGCGTCGGCTAGGCTGAGATCGCGGAGATCAGTAATGAGCTGACTGAGCAGTGCGCTCTGGGTGTGCAAAGTGGCAATGAGATCCGGCGTTGGCGCGCGGACTCCATCTAGCATCGCTTCGAGATTCCCTTCGATAATAGATAGCGGTGTCCGCAGCTCGTGCGCGATGGCCGCGAGCAACTCTTGACGTTGTCGTTCACTCTCCCGCAGGCGGTGGGCCATGGAGTTGAACGCACTCGCGACGTCTTCGAGCTCGCCCACTCCGCGGGGGCCGACCTCTTGCTGAAAATCACCACCGGCGACTCGTGTCACCGCGTCGTGCAGTTCCTGAAGGGGGTGTGACAGTCGCCGGGCGAGCACGAGACCGACGGCGACGGCAAGCAGTCCGGCCGTCCCGCCCGCCAACCAGAGCGATCGATTGAAGTCGGCTTGAAACAGTCGCTGCGAGAGGACAAACAGCGGGGGGTTAATGGCCCGAAAGAATCCCTCGCGCACCATGACGGGCTGATCCGCGAGCCACGGCACGTCCCCCCGTCGAATCCGTTCGTGGATTTCGGTAATTTCCCAGGCGTTGATCTCCCGCGCCCAAAAGGCGACCACGGCGACGGAGAGGAATGCGACGGCAACAAACGCGAGGGAGAGCTGGACGCGCAGCGACTGCGAGCGCGGCGGCGGGTTACCCATTGACGGCGGCGGCGAACTTGTATCCGGCCCCGTACGCAGTCAGGATGAACTGGGGCTCCCGCGGATTGGGCTCGACTTTCTGGCGCAGGTTCTTGACGTGCGCGTCGACGGTGCGCTCAAACCCTTCAAACGCATAGCCGTAGATGCGGTCGATCAACTGCAGCCGCGTAAAGACCTGCCCCGGATGGCTCGCCAGGACTTCCAGCAGTCGCCACTCCGTGGGCGTCAGGTGACACGACTCTCCACCTCGTCGCGCGTCCCGCCCGCGAAAGTCAACGGTGAAGTCGCCGAGCTGGACAACATCTCGACCTTCATGACGATTGCGGCGGAGAACCGCTCGGACGCGGGCGACAACTTCACGGGGGCTGAACGGCTTCGTCACGTAGTCATCCGCCCCAAGCTCCAGCCCGCGGATCTTGTCGTCCTCACGATCGCGCGCGGTTAGCATGATAATCGGAATGGGCATCAGCGCCCGGATCCGGCGGGATACTTCCCAACCGTCCAGGTGGGGGAGCATCAAGTCCAAGACGACGAGGTCAGGCGAGGCGGCCTCCACCGCACGGAGGGCCGCCTCGCCATCGGCCGCGACGATCACACGATGACCATCCCGCTCCAGGTACGACTGCAGCAGGCTGGCGATCTCCTTCTCATCATCGACCACGAGCACTGTGGGCACGCGCACTCCCTTTCCCGCCATCGTGCGTATCCATTGCGCCATGGAAACGGCCCGAGGGGCCGTTGGTGGCACTACGGCCGCACTCCGAGCGTCAGCGTGACCTCGACGCGATTCGCATCCCGTCGCACACCGAGGCGCACGCTCTGCCCCGGCTGATGTTGACCAACCGCGGACAGCAACTCCTCCCATGTATGAATCGCAGTCCCCGCAAAGTCCACGACCGTATCGCCCGGACGTAACCCGGCCGCCGCGGCAGGGCTGTCGGGGATCACCTGCCGAATTGCGGCGCCCTGGTCGGGCGCAGTCGCCGAACGGCCCTCAGGACCTGCAATCCCGATCCATGCCCGTTCGACTTTCGCCCCTTGGCGCAGCTGCGGAAGAGCGCCCCGGATTGCATCTTGGGACACGGCCAGCCCCGCGCGGCCGTTCGCGCGGTCGATGGATGCCGCCACGACCAACCCCACCACTTGGCCTCGAGTATTCAGCACAGGACCTCCCGACTCACCTGGTTGCACCACCGCGCTGAACTGGATGAAAATGTCGCGGACGAGTCCCGGCAGGCTGGTGTTGGTGGCCACGACCTCCCCTGTCGTCACGACACCCGGTCGGCCCCGGGGAGCGCCGACCACAAACACGGTCTCCCCCACACTAGGGGCCCCGTCTGCCAGAGGGAGCGTCGGGAGTGGGGATGAGGCAGCCACACGCAAGACCGCCAAGTCACGGGTGGCATCGTAGCCAACCACCTGTGCGTCTAGCGGGCCCATTGAGGGGAGGGCCACTTGGACCTGCTGTGCGTGGCGGACGACATGTGAAGCGGTCACTAGCCACCCTTGAGAATCGATTACGAACGCCGTCCCGGTGACTTGTCGCGGCCCCGATGAGCCGCGCACCACGGCCACGGCCGGGGCGGCTTGTTGGAGAATGGCCTGGGAATCCACGGCCGGGGCTGCAGCGGCCTGGGGGGAGACCGCCGCCGCACCAACGGCGAGCAGCAAGACCATCGGTGCGAGCAGCCCCGACCGGGAGACTCGATTTCGAAACATTGCGAACACGTCCATCATCTCCTCATCTCCTTAGAATCAACCAAACACGATCTTGAGCATTCGATCATCGTGGGGACGGGGCGTTCCCCGTCCGTCGGTGTTGTTAGTGAGCAGATACAATGTTCCGTCTGGTCCCTCAAAGACGTCCCGGAGTCGACCGAGCTCATCACGAAAGTACACTTCCTGACTGCGCACCTGCGTGAACCCTGCCCCAGTCAGCAGCAGCCGGCGTAACGACGCCCCGCGCAGTTCGGCGACAAGCACGCTACCTTGCCACGGCCCCCGGGAAGGCACGAGGATCCCTGACGGGGCCCAGGTGTCGCTGACTCCGCTGTCAGCTATCGGGTCGACAAATCTCGGGTCCCCGGCTCGTCCGGCCACGACCGGCCAGCCGTAATTGTTACCCGCCTTGATGACGTTCACTTTGTCGCGGCAGCACAGCCCAAACTCGCCCGTCGGCCCGTGTTCTGAGGCGTACATCGTCGTAGCCTGCGGGTGCCAGGCCAGCCCCTGCGCATTGCGGTGACCGAATGAGAACACTGGGGAACCCGCAAAGGGATTATCCGCAGGGATCGCGCCATCGGGATTAATCCGCAAGATCTTCCCTCCCAAGGCCGCACGATCCTGAGCCTGCGAAGGTTGCCGGGCATCGCCCGTGGTGACGTAGAGTTTTCCGTCCGGCCCGAACTTGATCCGGCCTCCATCGTGAACGACTGCGCCGGGAATCTGATCGAGA
>Ga0137396_10000540_pt1 | contig 18227 bp, 16 predicted proteins | sample czc16metaG_FD_108284 | JGI IMG/M metagenome (GOLD analysis project Ga0137396, IMG submission 108284) | Vadose zone soil microbial communities from Angelo Coast Range Reserve, California, USA - czcobulk3.16 metaG | ecosystem: Environmental > Terrestrial > Soil > Vadose zone | place: USA...
CCAAACAAGGTGATGATGCGCCCGGAGGCGTTGAGCTCCCGCGCGGTGGCCAGCAGGTTACGCAGCGCGTCGTCGGTGTGCGCATAATCGACCACGAGTAGGTAGGGCTGGCCCAGGTCGATGCGCTCGAACCGCCCAGGCACGCTCTCGAGTTGCCGGATACCCGCTTCGATAGCCTCGCGCTCGATCCCCAGCCCGATCGCCGCGCCGATCGCCGCCAGGATGTTGTACACATTGATGCGCCCTACCAGACGCGAGCGCACTTCGATTTTTCCTGCGGGCGTCTGCGCGACGAACTCCAGCCCGGAAAACGAAAGCGCGAACCTCCTGGCAGTTACGTCCGCGCCGTTTTTCAGGCCGTAGGTTAACGTCCGCGCCGCCAGCGCGGCCAGGCGCGGGCCGTAGGGATCGTCGGTATTGACCACGCCGACCGCCGGAGCCCCGCAGCCGGTGCCCTCAAACAGGCGGCGCTTGGCGGCAAAGTAGTCTTCAAAGGTCTTGTGAAAGTCCAGGTGATCGCGGGTCAAATTGGTGAAGACAGCGACGGCAAATGGGCAGCCCCAAACGCGATCCATCGCCAGGGCATGCGAACTCACCTCCAGCACCGCATGCGTGCCGCCCGCATCCCGCACCTCGGCGAGAAAACCTTGCAGATCGAGTGATTCTGGAGTTGTAGTCGTGGCCATGCGGCTCGATCGCGGAGTGCGATAGGTGATCGTGCCAAAAAGGCCAGGCTCGTGCCCAGCCGCGCGAACAATCGAATCGATTAGATAAGTCGTCGTTGTCTTCCCATTGGTGCCGGTGACGCCGACCAGCTTCAGCGCTTGGGCCGGGCGCCGGTAGAAAATCGCCGCGACCATGGCTAGGGCCTTGCGCGCATCAGCAACCTGGATCCATTCCACATTGTCCGGCACATGCTTCGGGGCCACAATGCCGTGCGCGAGTTCATTGGCATACATCACACCCCACTGCGGGTTCCACGGCCGCGGCAACTCGCTGGCGATGGCCCGCGCCCCGCGCTCGACGGCGTCGAAGACGAACCGGTTGCCATCCGTCTTCTCCCCACGAATCGCGAAGAAGAAAGAGCCGGATCCCGCCTGGCGGCTATCGTAGGCCAGAGAAGTGATTTCGACCTCGGCGTTCCTGATGGACTGGGTGGGATTGACCCCGACCAGTAGGTCCCGGAGCTTCATTCCCGAACTTTCCAATATGAGATGCGGCGGGCCGCCTCTTAAAGCCGGCTCCGCTTTTATCTTACCAGGCAAATGTATTTCCTCCGCCAGATACAACTCTGGTCGAAGCCGAGTGTGCAAAGTGCACCGTCAGGCGACTACCACGGCGGACCGTGGTTCCGGCCTCCGGACTCTGTTCCACTGCAACCCCCGTGCCAACCAGAACAGGGGTGAAGCCCAACCGCAGGCACTCCTCGGTGACATCGCGAACGCTCTTACCTCGGAAACCCGGTACAGTAAGGTCCTCCTCCGCAGCCAGCCCGGTCGAAGCGGTGAGCGTCGGGTGCAAAGCAGGCTCGGGGGTCGAGGCATCTTCCCTCGCACTTGTCATCACCTGAACCGGGTCGAAATCGCTGAGATCGGCCTCAAGCTGCTCCGGCCCTCTTTGATCTCCAGTGCGCTGCATTTTCGGCGAAATCCGGACGTCTCGCGGCACATCGAGATAAGTAAGTACTTGCTCGGCCAAGCGCTTGAAGACGGGCGCGGCAACCTGCCCGCCTTCATGAGGCCCCACTGGTGAATCCAGCACCACTAATACGGTAACAGCCGGAGTGTTGAGCGGCGCAAATCCCACAAACGACGCGATGTGTTGCGTTCGCGAGTAGCGACCGCTAGTCGGGTCAATCTTCTGCGCTGTGCCTGTCTTCCCAGCCACGGTTACACCCTCCAAGCGCGCCAGCCTGCCCGTGCCCTCGAGCACCACTGCTTCGAGCATGCGGCGCAGTGTGGCCGCAGTCGTGGGTCGCACTACCCTCTGCGGCGCGGGCTGTTCCAGCGCAACCACTCGCTCGCCCCGGCGCAGCTCCCGCACTACGTGCGGGTGGTACAGGAGCCCGCCATTGGCAATCGCCGACATGGCCGTCACTAGTTGCACCGGGGTGACGCCCACCTCTTGCCCCATTGACACCGCGCCGATCGAAATCGCAGACCAGTTCTCCACGCGCCGCAGCAGCCCATGATTCTCGCCGGGCAAGTCCACGCCGGTCGGCCTGCCGAAGCCAAAGGCGCGGATATACTCGTACAACTTGGGAGCGCCCAGGCGCAGGCCGAGCTTGATCGCTCCGACATCGCTCGAGTGGGCTAGCACTTCAGTCAAACTGAGCAGGCCGAAGGGCTTGTGGTCGCGGATGCGATGCCCGGCGATGTAGATCGCACCCATCTGGCAGTCGATCACTTCCTCAGGGCGGGCGATTCCCTCTTCAAGTGCTGCCGCCAGCGCGACTAGTTTGAATGTCGAGCCGGGTTCGTAGAGCGCGCCGATAGCGCGGTTGATACGCGCTTCCGCGGGGCTCTCGGCCACTGCGTTTGGATTGAACGGCGGCCAGTTCGCCACCGCCAGCAGCGCGCCCGAATTGGGGTCCTGCACCACAATGCTTCCCGCCTGCGCACGGGTTTGGCTCACTGCTGTCGCCAGTTCTCGCTCGGCGATATATTGGATCTCTTCGTCCAGCGTTAGCACCACACTCGAGCCGGCATCCGGGGCTTTTTCGGTGCGGTCGAACCAGCGCCGGCGGGCGTCGGCAAGAACCTGCATCCTCCCCGCCTTGCCGCGCACTTGCTCGTCCACAGCATATTCGATGCCGGCCAGTCCCTTTTCGTCGATATCCACGTAGCCCAGCACATGCGCCGCGAGCTGCCGCTTGGGGTAGAAGCGCTGATTTTCCTTCTGAAAATAAATCCCGCGCAGGTTGAGCGCGGCAATCCGCGCCGCCTTCTCCGGGGAAAGCTTTCGTGCAATCCACACGAACGCGCGCGAAGTGGAGAGCCGCGTCTCGATCTCTTCCGGGGGAAGGCCGAGCACACCGGAGAGCAGCCGCGCCGCCATTTCTGGGTTGGCGATCTCTGTGGGCACCGCAAAGCAGGACTCGACCTGAACGCTCATGGCCAGCTCCCGCATGTTGCGGTCGTAAATCGCGCCGCGCTTGGGGCTGATTTCGACGATGCGCTGTTGCTGGCGTTGAGCGCGGGCCAGATAGTCGCTGTAGCAGATAAGCTGGAGGTAGCCGAGGCGGGCCAGCGTTGCCCCCATCCACAGCATCGCTAGAACGGCCACCATCAACAATCGGACGCGGGGACTACGCAGGGGCATTGCTTCTACCGGGTTTTCGCCGGGAACTCCAGACTACAAAGTGTACGTTTTCAACCGAGCGCCCCGCCGGCACCGACTGAGGCGCAGCCTCAACGCGTTGTTCAGCGTTGGATGTACGATTGCGCCGAGGTGAATTTCACCTGGCCGCCAGCGCCGTCACCCGCGCCTGCGCCAGCACGGTTTCGCTCGGCCCTTCCAGCCGGCCCACCCGGCCGGGCGGCGGAACCGTCAGCCCCAGTTGGCGGCGAGCGATGACGTCGATGCGCATGGGCGCCCGCAAGCCGGCCACTTCCAGCCGGAGCCGCTGATTGAGTTCCACGGCCTGCGTTCGCTCGGCCTTTAGTTCTTCCAGTTGGTAACTCAACTGGAGGCAGTGGAAATGCTGCCAGGCGTAGACCAAGGCCATCGCTGCCAGCGCCCCGCCCAGCGCCACCAAGCGGCAGCACTCGCGCAAACGATGGGGCCCGCCCGTACGCACCAGCCGAGAATTGTCAATTCGCTTGAGGGTATAGAATTCGGTCATAGGATCGTCTTCCCCGCCGGCGGGTCCTGCGGCGTGATCTTCTCCGCGACGCGCATCTTTGCGCTCCGCGCGCGCGGGTTGGCACGGACCTCTTCGGCTGGGGGTACGACGACTTTTTTGGTCAGGATCCTCAACACGCCTTCGCGCTCGAGGCGCCGGAATTCCTGCTTCACCAGGCGATCTTCGAGCGAATGGTAGCTCAACACCACCCAACGTCCTCCAAACGCAAGTGTGGCAGGTGCCCGAGAAAGAAACTGCCCGAGTTCCTCCAACTCTCGATTCACCGCAATCCGCAGCGCCAGAAACGTTTTTGTCGCGGGATGCAGTTTCTGCCTTCCCCTATTTCTTCGGGCCCCTGCCACAACCGTTGCCAGGTGTTCGGTGTCCCGGATGGGGCGCCCCCGAACAATTCCCCTGGCGATTCTGCGTGAATCCCGCTCTTCGCCTTTGCCATAGAGCAGGTCAGCCAGCTCTTTCTCTGGCCAGTAGTTCACAATCTCTGCCGCGGTTGACGCTTCGTCCGCGTCCATGCGCATGTCGAGCGGCCCTGCACTACGGAACGAGAAGCCGCGCTCGGGACTGTCCAATTGCAGGCTCGAAACGCCCAAGTCGGCTAGCAGGCCGTTCGCCGGTGGAAACCTCAACCCGTGGGCGACCTCATCGATTCGTGAAAAGTTTGCGTGCACCAGAATCACCTGCCGTTGGTACGCCCTCAAACGCTCCCGCGCGATCTCGAGTGCTCGCTGATCACAGTCAATCCCCAGCAGGCGCCCCGTAGTCAGCCGCCGGGCGATTTCCAGGGCGTGGCCTCCGAGGCCGACCGTCGTATCGATGTACGCCCCTTCTGGCCGAATCCGCAGCCACTCGACAACGCGATCCGCCAGAACAGGCGTATGCAACGCATTCAAACTAAATGCCTAGATCGTCCAGGATCTTCTCGTCTTCCGGAGTAATCGGGCTCTTGTTCAGGTTTTTCAGGAATCGCGCATGATTCCAAACTTCCAGGTACGTCAGGTTTCCCAGCACGTCCACTTCACCCTTCATCTGCGCGGCTTCCCGGAGGACTGGCGGAATCAGCACCCTGCCCTGCCCATCCATCTCCACGACTTGGCCGAAATAGTTGGCGCGGGTGAGAAATTTCTGCTTGGTTCGGTTGTGCGAGGAGAGCCGTGCCAGCTTCTCCTCGATTTCGCTCCACACTTGCATCGGGTAGATCCGCACGTAGTCTCCGTTCTCGCTGGTGACGTAGAAGCGCTCCCCGTGCTCTTTGAGCGTCTCCAAAAAGGCCGCCGGGATCTTTAGCCTGCCTTTCTCGTCCACCTTCGCCGGGTAGTTTCCCCGCAGCATTTAGAAACCCACCAAGAAAGAGCGATGCCGAACTCATTTTCACCACAGCGCTACACTCTTTGCCACTTTCTCCCACTTTGTGCCACGATTGTAGGCGCGTCGCTCTTCTTGTCAAGCGAAATCCGCACTGATTTCAAAATTCTGTGGAAAAATTTACGTGGACCAAATTGGAACAGAAGAGAGCACACTACAAATAGTACCCACGGGGTCTCAAGCAACAAGCTCTAGTCGAGCTGTTGCTCGCCCCTCAACGACTGGTTCTAAAAGTTACGGGCGGGAGCTGATGGCTTTCTAATTCGGCTCCGGATTATCCTGCGGTGGCTCGGGGTTCGCGCCGACGCGGAGGTTGCTCAGCTCGCGTAGCATGCTGCGGTCCTCAGAATTCAGCCCGCTGAGGAAGGTCTCGTCTTTTAACTTCGCAGCACGCTCAAACTCGCTCATGCCGTGGAGTGCATGCAAGCGTCGCAGGATGGCTTGCCGACGATCCTGCGAGAGTCGCTGCCATTGAGGCAGAAGTTGAGCGCGTATATGTTGCTGCTGCTCGGGGGTAAGGTGTCGCCAACGTTCCTCGCGGTCGCGGACAGCCTGCCGCTGTTCCGGGGTCAGGCTGTTCCAATGCTGTAGGCGTCTGCGAATCTGCGTCTGGCGCTCCGGCGGTAAGTTCTTGAACCGCTCGTTGTTATTCAGGAAGCGTTCCTGCGCCTCCGGCGACATATCGCGCAGCCGCTCCATCCAGTTTGGAGGCACGCCCTGCATTTTGCCCAGTTCGTGCTCTCGCCTTTTCTCCGCCTCGGGGCGCGGAACCGAATCGCGGCCCTCGCGGTTGGCGCCTGGATGGTGGTCTCCGTGACCCTTTCCGCGCCCGGTACCTGGCTGCGCCACGGCAGGCAGGACTATGAACAAGGCCATGAGGAGGGCCAGAGAGCGCGCGAATTGGAGTCGCAACCCTCGCATTACATATCCTTGCTCTCGGCCGATGGCTGCGTTGGAAGCTCCGAAAGCGCCTCAAAATTGGCCAGCACATCGTAATCTTCCAACACCGGCAAGTCCTTGATCATTCGGAATTCCGCGTCCGCGTTGGGCGTGACAGAATCCTGCCGCGGGGCCTGCGGAAGCGAAGAGATCCACACCGACGCCACCAGGAGCATAGAAGCTGCGAACGCGAGGCGCGGCGAAGGTGCGAGCCAAGCCCAAAAGCTGCGCCGCGGTGGCTCGGCAGCGAGACGCGCGCGCAAACGGGCGTCGAAGGCCGGCGAGGGCTCCTTCATCGGCACCTCATCCAGCACGCCGCACAGAAGACGAAACTCCTCCGCACGGGTCCGGCAGGCCGCGCAGGCAGCCAGATGCGCTTCCACCTCGCGCCGCTCCGTGCGGTTGGCCTTCCCGTCCAGGTAGGCAATCAGTCGGTTTTCCATCTGTCCGCAGTTCATGGCTGTCTTCCTTCCGTTGCTCGACGTCGTTGCTCTACGTCGCCTCACCTGCTCGCGGGCTGTGCCGAGCGGGGCTCGGCGGTAACTGCGTCCGGCGTCACCAGCGGTGCCAGCTCGATCCGCAGGGTTTCATACGCGCGAAACAGCAGCGACTTTAGCGCGCTTTCCGAACAGTCCAGAATCCGCGCGATTTCGGCGTACTCCAGTTCATGGTACTTGTGCAGCAGCACCGCCGCGCGCTGCTTTTCCGGCAGCGCCTCAATGGCGCGGCGGATGATTGCGGCGCGGGCGCGGGCCACCAGTTGCTGTTCGACACCGGGCCGCCCGTCGGGCAATTGTATGGCCGCGTGCTCCGAATCTCCGGACTCGCCGGCCTCGCCTGGCTGGTCCAGCGAGACCTCCATCTGGCGATAGCGGCCATCGCGCAGGGCGTTCAGCGCCAGGTTGGTGGCGATGCGGAAAAGCCACGTGGTGAACTTGGCGCTGGGCGCGTATTGCTTCCGCGCGCGGTAGACGCGCAGGAAAACTTCCTGCGCCAGATCCTCCGCTTCCGTCGAGTTGCGCACCATGCGGTGCAGGAAGCTGACCAGTGGTGTCCGATACTTGCGGAGTAAGAGCTCGAAGGACGCCTGGTCCCCCGCCTTTACGTCCATCATGAGTTGGACGTCCGACCTGGCCATAGCCTCCACATTGTATCGAACCCACTGGGAGGTAAAAAGTTGCACTGGCAGAGTGTTCCCTGCGGCTGCAATCTGTTGCCCGGCCGGGCACCAGCCGAAAGCGGGCGAAAGCGGGGCTGCCTGCCCTTCCGTGGCGCGTTGGGATACCGGCGAGAATATCGGCACTACAAGCGAAACATTCGGTGTAGCGCAAACATCACCGCGGCGCCCAGGAAGACCACCAGCGCCATGCGCACGCCCGGTTCGCGATTGACCTCGGGCATCAGGTCCGACGCGGCAACATAAACGGTCACCCCGGCCGAGATCGGCAACGCATAGCCCACAGCAGGTCGGAGCAGGTTCATGAGCAACACGCCGGCCAGCGTTGCAGCACCCAACATCACCGATGCCAGCAGGGCGGTGCGCCGGCTCTGCCCGCTGGCAAGCATCAGCGACGCCACGGTAAAACCCTCCGGCAGCTTGTGGAGGACAATCGCCAGGAATATCACGCTGCCCAGCCACGCCGACACGAGGAACCCCGACGCGATCGCCACGCCGTCGAAAAACGTGTGAGTCATCAGGCCCAGCAGCGCCGTATAGCCGGCGTGCTGCGGCGTCATCTCCTGGAGGTGGGTCTCTTCCCCGAAATGGAAGTGCGGCGCGAGAGTATGCTCGAAGAAGTGCACCAGGAAATAGCCGGCCAACACCAGCAATAGCGCGTGCCGCCCCGCGAGACGGATGGACTCGGGGATTATTTCGAGGAAGGCGGCGGCGAGCATGAACCCTGCGCCGAGGGCGATGAAATATTTCAGATATTGGCGAGGCCAGTCACGCTGCACGATGGACAGGCCTCCCAGGACGTTGGCGGCGGCGGCGGTTAGCCCCAGCCCTAGAGCCAGAAGCGCGTGCGATTCGCTGGATGCGTGCATGCCCTCCACACTAATGTCATTTCCGAGCGGAGCCAGGAATCTTTCTGCAAGATCCCTCGCCCAGGCGACGGGCTCGGGATGGCAACAGGCGGGCTAAAATCCACCGCTCAAACAGCCCACTAGCAACCGCAATCATTATCCGCCGTGGCGAAACAGGATGACGTCGCCGTCTTCCACCACGTACTCCTTCCCTTCCAGCTTCACTCGTCCGCGCTCCCGCGCCGCGGCCAAGCTCCCAGCCGCGAGCAGGTCGCCCCAGTGCACCACCTCCGCTTTGATGAAGGCACGCTCGAAGTCGGAGTGCACCGTACCCGCAGCCTTCACCGCAGGGGTCCCCCGGCGAATCGTCCAGGCACGAACCTCAGGTTCGCCCGCGGTGAAGAAGGAGATCAGCCCGAGTAGCTTGTAAGTGGCGTGAATCAGCCGGTCCAGACCCGACTCTTTCAAGCCATAGGAAGCGAGCAACTCGGCAGCCTCGGCATCCTCCAGATCAATCAGTTCTGCTTCAATCCGGCCACAGATGGGGACCACGGCCGTATTGGGTCGCGCTGCAAGCGCACCCAGCTTGTGGCGCTCGACCGCGCTCTCAATCTCCCCGACCTCGTTATCGCCGAGATTGAGTACGTAGAGCATCGGCTTCTCGCAGAGGAACATGAAGCTGCTCAACACCTTTCGCTCTTCGGCACTGAAGTCCAGCTCGCGCAGCGGCTTTTCGGCCTCGATGGCGGCGCGGCAACGCGTGAGCAAAGCCAGCTCGCGCTCGAGCGCCGGGTCCGCTTTCTTCTTCAGGTCTTTTTCAATGCGCTCGATGCGCCGGCCGGCTTGGTCGAGATCGGTCAACATAAGCTCGAGCTCCAGGCTCTGAACGTCGCCCAGAGGGTCGATCTTGCCCGAAGCGGGCGGCACGGCGGGGTCTTCAAAGACGCGAACAACGTGCGCCAGCGCATCCGCCTCGCGAAGCTGTGTCAGAAAGACCGAGTCCTTCGCCCGGTCCTGCGCCAGCCCACCGATATCTATGTACTCGACCGAGGCGTGTGTCACCTTGCGCGGCTTGTATAGTTCTGTAAGGCGTTCCAGTCGCGCGTCGGGCACGCGCGCCACTCCGATGTGGGTCGCAGCGCGCGCTGCCTGGGCGTCGAGGTGCGCATGGGTCAGGATTTTGAACAGGCTGGTCTTCCCGACTCGCGGCAAGCCGATAATTCCCGTCTGCATGCCGCGCGAATACTAGCACACCCGCCCCGGAGGGCCGCAGGGGCAAGAGCCGAGCAAACCACCGATGAACACAGATTGAGAAAGAGTTGTAGGGTCGCGGAATCCTAGGGCAAGCCTCTTGTCTGCGGTCAATCAGTGTTGATCTGTGTTCATCTGTGGTTCCGAACGGTGAAGAACAGCGCGGCGAGACCGGCCAGGAGGACGGCAACTTCCAGACGCACCGAAACGCGGTGCAGACGGTTGAACTCGACACGCAGGGGACTGTCTTCCGGCGTGCGGTCTACGGAAACCATCTGCACACGCAGGTGAGCCATGCGCGGCGCAACCGAATACTGCGAAACCAGCGTCAGGAGCAGCATGACGACCACTGCGAGCGCGGCGGGGCTGGCCAGCAAGGCAAGTCCGCGGCCAGTGAAGAGAGAGCGCGCTGCACGCGCCACGAGGAAGAGTACGCCCGCAATCAGGCCCAGGAGGTGCAGCCGCCCGAGCGCCATGCCAACCACTGCGCCGGCTTGGTCACGGCTGCCGAGCGTGGCAAATGCGCCGGGCGCTACCACAAAACTCAGGAAAATGATGCTTCCCACCCAGGTTCCCAAGGATAGAAACTCGAGGTAACGCAAAATCGTTGCCATCGGAAAATTCCGCTAGAATGGCCTGGTTTGCGTCGCCGCAGCGGCCTTGCGTCTGACCGGGTGCGCTGACACAGCAAAACGCGCGGTGCCGGCCCCTCCACGGCGGGTGGGCTCCAAGAAAATGGTGGGCGATCAAGGACTTGAACCTTGGACCTCTCCCGTGTGAGGGGAGCGCTCTAACCACTGAGCTAATCGCCCACAGTCAAGGTTTGTAACAGAAGCGCCAGAGTTTTTCAACCAATGACGATCACCATCGCCAGCCAAATCGCGCAGTTGAGACAATCCATCGCCACGGTGATCAAGGGCAAGGACGAGGCCATCGGGCTGGCCATCGTCGCGTTGCTGGCCCGCGGGCATTTGCTGATCGAAGATGTGCCCGGCGTGGGCAAGACGACGCTGGCCCACGCCCTGGCCCGCTCGTTCAACTGCTCGTTCCAGCGAATCCAGTTCACCTCGGACCTGCTGCCGAGCGACGTCGTTGGCATTAGCGTGTTCAACCAGGCCCAAAACGAGTTTGAGTTCAGGCCCGGCCCGGTCTTCGCCAATATCGTGCTGGCCGACGAGATCAATCGCACCACGCCCAAGACGCAGTCGGCACTGCTGGAAGCTATGAACGAAGCGCAGGTGACCATGGACGGCCGCACGCATGCGTTGCAGCAGCCCTTCATGGTGATGGCCACGCAGAACCCCATTGAGCACCACGGCACCTATCCGCTGCCGGAATCGCAGCTCGATCGCTTCCTGCTGCGCATCCGCATGGGCTACCCCGCCCGGGCCAGTGAGAAAGAGATTCTGCGCAACCACAGCGGCCAGGCACCCATGGATGGGATGCGACCGGTGATGGAGGCGCGCGACGTTCTAGCCATGCAGGAGGCGGTGCGACAGGTGCGCGTGGACGATAGCCTGCTCGACTACGCGCTGGAGATCGTCGAAGGCACGCGGCGGACCGAACGCTTGACCATGGGCGTCAGCCCGCGCGGTTCATTGATGCTGCATCGCGCCGCGCAGGCGCGCGCCTTCGCCGAAGGCCGTGATTTCTGCCTGCCCGACGACTTCAAGCAGCTCATCCTACCCGTATTTGCCCACCGCGTGGTCGTCAATACGCGCTTCGCCTCCATCCAGAAAAAATCCGAGCAGGCCGAAGCCATCTTGACCGAGCTAGTAGACTCCACCCATGTCCCGCTCTGATGTCCGCTTCCATGACTGATTCGATCGCCGCGCGCTGGTGGCGCAAACTCGATCAGCCTGGCTGGCGCAGTTTTGGCATTGCTATGCTCGCGCTGGCCGTTGCGCTGCTGCTGGCCCTCTACTCCGGTGTGGCGGCCGAAACAGGGAACCTTTGGCTGGTGGGCGTCCCGGCGCTGGCCGCGCTGGCCCTAGCGGGCTGGGTCGCGCTGACGATCGTTCCGGTGCTGGCGCGCAGAACACCCCTGCGATGGTTCGCCTATCATATCGATTACAAGGTGACGCGTGAGGGCCTGGTCTTTCTCGGGGGCATCACCGTCGTCGCCCTCGCGGCGCTCAACACGGGCAACAACCTGCTGTTCATGGTCCTGGCCTGCCTGCTCGCGGCCATCATCGTTTCAGGTGTGCTCTCACGGATCATGCTGACTGGCGTTGAGCTGACTCTGCAATTGCCCGAGCATATTTTTGCCGGGCAGCCCATCCTGGCCGTGGCCGAGCTGCGCAATGAGAAGCAAACCCTGCCCTCGTTTTCTTTGCGTGTCGTGGGCGAGGAAAAAAAGGGCCAAACCCAAATTCTCACTCGGCCCGTTTATTTCCCCCACATTCCCCGGAAGCAGTCGGTAAGGCAAACTGTCGAGTTGACCTTTCCCCGGCGCGGCGTGTACCGGCAGGAGGCTTTCGGCATCCGCACGCGTTTCCCCTTCGGGTTCCTGGAGAAGACCCGCAAGGCGGATGCGGACCTCGAGATCATCGTTTACCCGCGCATTGAGCCCACCGGGCAGTTCTACGAAGTCCTGCCGCTGGTGAGCGGCGAACTGGAGAGCTTCACCCGGGGCCGCGGGCACGATCTGTACGCCATCCGCGACTACCAACCCACCGATAGCGCGCGCCACGTTGATTGGAAAGCCTCGGCCAAGACAGGATCTCTTCAAGTGCGCGAGTTCACCCGCGAGGACGAGCGCCGCGTGATGCTGGTGCTCGACTCGTTTCTGGACCTTCGCGCCGGCGGCTCCGGCGGCCTTCGCCGGGAAGAAGTGGGGCAGAAATTCGAGCGCGCCGTCACGCTCTGCGCCTGCCTGGCTTGGCACTTCTACGAAATCGACTCGGTCTTGGAGTTCCGCACCGCCGGCAAGACCACGCCGATGGCGCCGGCCGGCGAGATTATCTACGACGTGCTCCGGCACCTGGCCTTAGCCCAGCCGCAGCCGGCCGAGCCGGAGCAGAACCTGTTGTCCCAGCTCGCGCAGGACACGCAAATCTTCAAGATTATCCTGACCAGCCAGCCGCGCGGCTCGATCCCCACCAGTTTGTGGACCTCGTCGTACTTCCTTTTCATGCAGGCGCTTTAGGCCCTTCGCACTCCGCTTACGCCGCCCGTTTGGCGGCGCAGGCTGCAATCAAATGTGCGAAAATGGCGCGTGCTCTTCTCTCGCAAAGAAGCCCTTTTGCAGGACCTTCGTGCCATCGAGATTCACGGCGCGCGCTTCTACGATCTCCAGTTCACCCCAACCGAGCCCCCCGGCGCCCCAGCGGAATCAGCGCGGATTGGCGCGGAGATGATCTACGCGAGCCCGCGGGCAGGCGACCACGTAATGATCGAGAAGATCGCCAACGTGGTGACGCGGGTGGATAAGCTGTGAACTGGTCGCGAACGGGACTTCGGAGATTTCAGGGCCAGCTGCTGGGCTGGTTTCGCCGCTGCCAGCGCGACCTGCCGTGGCGGCACACGCGCGATCCCTACCGCATCTGGCTTTCGGAAATCATGCTCCAGCAAACGCGGGTCACAGCGGTTGTGCCCTATTATCGCCGCTTCCTAGCGCGGTTCCCTACCGTGCGGGCGCTGGCACGCGCGCGAAGCGAGGAAGTGCTCAAACTCTGGGCGGGACTCGGCTATTACAGCCGGGCGCGCAACCTGCATCGCGCGGCCAAAGAAATCGTTGCGCGCCACAGCGGCCGCTTCCCGCGCGAACTCGAAGCTGCGCTCCACCTCCCCGGGATCGGCCGCTACACCGCCGCGGCGGTCCTCAGCATCGCCTATGGCGAACCCCACGCCGCGCTGGACGGTAATGTGGCGCGCGTGCTGGCGCGATTGTTCGCCGTGCGCGGCGACCTGCGTGCGCCGCGGCGGTGGGTGCAATTGCACAGCGCCGCGCAGAAGCTGGTCGCGCCGTACGCGCCGGGCGACTGCAACCAGGCGATGATGGAGCTGGGCGCCAGTGTATGCACCCCGAGGTCGCCGCGCTGCGTCGAATGCCCGGTGTCGCGTTGGTGCCGCGCTTACCAGTTGGGCCTTGCCGAGGCGCTGCCCGCCGCACGCAGGAAGCGCCCAAAGGTCAAGCTCACGCTCGCCGCGGCAGTCCTTCTGGACTCCAGGCAGCGGACTCTGCTGATTAGACCTTCTAAACCCGATTCCGACAGGGGCAGCGGCGCGTTGTTCTCGCGGATGTGGCAGTTTCCTGCGGCCATCGTCAAGCGCCACGCGCAGAAGGAACTCGCGCGGCACCTGCAAGCTTCGCTCGGGCTCAGAGGGGGATTCGAGGGAGGCGAGGCAGACGGAAAAGGTTTCGTGTCGCTGCCGCCGGCGCGCCACGCCGTGACCTTCCGGGAGATCTCTCTGGCGCCCTTCCTGGTGCGCGTCGATCGTTTGCCGGAGGTCGTCGGAGCAAAGACTCCTTTTCTTGCTGAGCTCGACCGGGTGCCCATCTCCAGCGCGACGCGCAAAATCGCTGCCGCCGCGCTGCGGTCACTCCCCGGTTCTTAGGGCACTCCAAGCGTTGCCTGTTTAGCGCGGCTGAGCGTTTCCCGCCACGGCGAATGTTAAAATCGCTTTATGGCTATGTCCGGCCCGGAAGGATCGAGCGCGGCACCACTCTCTGCTATCCGCTGGTACTTCGAGATTTCTCTCTACCTGCTCCTGCTGACCAGTGTTCTGACGCTGGTCGCCACCGGAAAACTCGACCTGGTTTCAGGGATGGCGTCCTCGGCCGCGCTGCTGGTGAAAGGTTACCGTTGGTCCCGAGGCTGCCGCCCAGAGCTCTCTCATCGGGCAGCCACGTGGCTGGTGGCGAGCTATTTCGTCTTCTTCCCGATTGACCTGTGGGGTTTCTCGCGGGCCCTGGCCGCCGGCGCGCCGTCCCCGGCGCTCTATGCTGCGCTGCTGGCGGCGATCCATTTGACGCTTTTCGCGATGGTCGTGCGCTTGTACAGCGCGAGCACCACGCGCGACTACTTGTTTCTGACCATGCTCGCCTTCACCAACGTGCTGGCTGCGGCCATCCTCACCGTGGACACCCTCTTCCTGGTCGCCTTTCTGATCTTCCTGGTCCTGGCGGTTTCGACGTTTGTCGGCCTGGAGATGCGGCGCAGCGCCGAAGGGGCCTGCGTAGCGCCACTCGAACCCGGAACGCCGCCGGCACGGCGTCTGAACCGCGCGCTTGGCCTGACGTCGGCATCGACTGCCGTGAGCGCGCTGCTGACTGGCGCGGTGATCTTTTTCTTGATCCCGCGTTTCAGCGTCGGGTATCTCGGCGGCTACACCCTGCATCCCTCGTTGATTTCGGGCTTTAGCGACAACGTCGAGCTCGGCCAGATCGGCGCGATCAAGAAGAACCCCGCGGTGGTGATGCGTGTGCGCGCCGAGGACGGGGCCCAGCGGATCCGCGGCATGCGCTGGCGCGGCATCGCGCTGACCGACTTCGACGGCAGGCGTTGGTTCACTCCACCGCACAAACGCTCGGTCATCACGCTGTCCGCTGACGGCTGGTTCTTGCTCCCCCAGGCGCCGCAGCAGCTCCGTCAGAGCTCCATCCCGTTTCGCTACACCGTGCTGCTCGAACCATTGGCCACCGATACCCTGTTCGTCGCGGCTCAGGCCGATCGCGTGCGCGGCCGGTTCGCAGCCCGGGGCACCTATCTGGTGGTGGACCGAACTGATTCGTTGACCAACCCCTATCACAATTTCACCAAGCTGCGTTATGAGGGATTCTCTTATCTGCCGGCGGTGCCGCCCGAGTGGTTGCGGCGAGCTTCTGCCGACTACCCGGGTACGATCCGTCAGTTCTATTTGCAGTTGCCGGATCTGGATCCACGCATCCCGGCGCTGGCGCGGCAGGTCACGGCACAAGCGCCCACCGCCTACGACAAGGCCGCGGCCATCGAACACTACCTGCGCACGCGTTTCGGCTATACGCTCGACCTCTCCGCCACGTCCAAAGCCGACCCGCTGGCGCATTTTCTTTTCGAACGCCGCGCGGGTCATTGCGAATATTTCGCCGCGGCCATGACCGTGATGCTCCGCAGTTTGGGCATCCCGGCGCGGTACGTCAACGGCTTCCTGCCCGGGGAGTACAACGAGCTAGGCGGAGACTTCATCGTCCGCGCCAGCGACGCGCACAGTTGGGTCGAAGCCTATTTCCCAGGCTTCAATTGGATCTCATTTGACCCCACGCCGCCCGCGGACGAGAAAGCCGAGGGAGTGTTCGGCTTCCTCGCTCTTTATTGGGATTGGTTTGAGCTGGTGTGGAGCGAGTGGGTGATCAACTACGACTTCTCGCATCAGGTCACCCTGGCGCAAAACCTCCAGCGAGTCTCGCGCGATTGGGCCGAGCGCGCGCGCAATTTCCTCATCGGCGCGCATCGCAAGGGCATCGACAAACTCAAGGAGTGGCAGACGCAAGTGATTGCCGCGCCTCATGCGCTGCCTGGGTTCGTGGCCATTGTTGGAGCGGTCATACTCTTGTTTCTGCTTCTGTTTCGAGGCCGGGCAATTCTGGCCGCTCTCGCCGCACTTTGGGGCCTGCATGTTGCCTCGCATTCGGCGTTGACTCCGCGACTGGCCACACTGCTGTACCAGCAGATGCTGCGGCTGCTGGCGCGTCGAGGAATAAGGAAACAGCCGGGACAGACACCGCTCGAGTTCGCCAGCTCCGTTACCGCCGCGGAACTGGCGGCGCCTGTTGCCCAGCTCACCGATCTCTATCAAATGGCCCGCTTTGGCGACCACAGCGCGGAGGCGCAAAAAATGGGGGATCTCCTCGCCAGCATCAAAGCGATCATGCGCTCACCGGCGCGCTCTACCTGACCCGCAGTAGAACAGAGATCCCTGCCTGTTGACGCCCAAACAGTCGAGGTCAGGGTGGTGCTGGCCTGAGCGGTCACCGTAGCGGTCATATTCTGATCGTTTCTGTAGCGGCGGGCTTTAGCCCGGCATGCCAGCCGGCAGGATGCCGGCGCTACGACATGGATGCCCGATTGGCGAGCTTGCGAGAATGCCGGTCCCAGTGCTCTGTGTGGTAGAATGAAAGTTTTGCAGACCATCTCGAAAACGCACTGAAATGACGAAAGTCGGATTTGTCAGCCTAGGATGCCCGAAAAACCTCGTAGATAGCGAGGTGATGATGGGCATTCTCGCGCGCAGCGGGTATGAGCTCACGCCGCGCGCCGAGGAGGCGGAGGTGCTCGTAGTCAATACGTGCAGCTTCATTGCTCCGGCGCAGAAGGAGTCGGTCGATACGATCCTGGAGATGGCGGAGTACAAGAAGTTCGGCGCGGTGCGCAAGCTAATCGTGGCCGGCTGCCTGGTCGAGCGCTACCGCGAACAAATCCTCGAGCAAATCCCCGAAGTGGACGCAGTGGTCGGCACCGGTGAAGTCGAGCGCATCCTCGACGCCGTCGAAGGAGACCTGCGCGCACTGCCCGCCCAGCCCCCGGCGTTCCTCTACCACGACTTGACGCCGCGCCTGTTGGCCACGCCGCGGCAAACTGCGTATATCAAGATCGCAGAGGGCTGTGACCACCCATGCACGTTCTGCATCATCCCGCAGCTACGCGGAGGCTTCCGGAGCCGGCGATTCGAGTCCGTCGTGCGCGAAGCCGAGAATCTGGGGCGTGCCGGCGCGCGCGAGGTCACCCTGATCGGCCAGGACACTACCTCTTACGGCGAAGACTTGGGCCTGCGCGACGGCTTGCCCCTGCTCCTCGAGGGCTTGGCACAGGTGCCCGAGCTTTGTTGGGTGCGCTTTCTCTACTGCTATCCGAACCGGGTCACGCCCCGCCTGCTCGAGACCATCGCGCTATACCCCAAGCTTGTGAAGTACATGGACATGCCGCTGCAGCACGCGAGCCGCCGCGTGCTGGCACGGATGAAACGCGGCTCACACGGCGACGCTTTCCTGAAGTTGCTCGAGCGCATCCGCGCCACGGTCCCTGGCATCACCCTGCGGACGTCGTTCATCGTCGGCTTCCCCGGTGAGACGCAGGCGGACCTCGAGGAGCTGTGCGCCTTCGTTCGTGCGGCCGAGTTCGACTGGATGGGCGTCTTCTGCTACTCCGACGTGGACAACGCGAAGAGCTTCGCGCTCGACGGCAAGCTCGACGAGGAAGTGATCCATGAGCGCCGCGACCAGCTGATGGCGATTCAGAAAAAAATCTCCACGCGCAAACTGAAGGCTCGCGTTGGCCAGCGCTTGCCCGCCTTGCTCGAAGGCCCGTCAAAGGAAAACGAGGTGGTTTGGGAAGCGAGACTCGAAGGCATGGCGCCGGAAATCGACGGCAAGGTCTACATCACTGACATTGAGGCGCCTGGGGATTCTGCCGCCGCGCAGCCGGGCGATATGGTGACCGTTGAAATCACTGAATCCCACGCCTACGATTTAGTGGCCCGTGTGGTCGAAGTTCTGGATGCATCCCGCCGCTTGGAGGAGCACCCTGCGGTTCAGGGCTCGACACCGAATCCTTTACGGCAGATAGTCACCGGCGCGCCACTGCGCGTCCTGGCTTGACCTGGTATGCAGTTGCCCGCGGAAGGGCATTGGTTGCCGCAGCATTGTAGCCCGGGTCTTCAGACCCGGGGTTTCTCGCTGGCATAACCGCCTCCACACACACGGGGGCTCGGGGGCATGCAACTCTCGGGGTGGACGGACGTGAAATGGCACTGCCCCATCTGCAAGAAACCCACTGATTCCGACACCCATCCCGATTTTCCCTTCTGC
>Ga0137396_10000542_pt1 | contig 18197 bp, 20 predicted proteins | sample czc16metaG_FD_108284 | JGI IMG/M metagenome (GOLD analysis project Ga0137396, IMG submission 108284) | Vadose zone soil microbial communities from Angelo Coast Range Reserve, California, USA - czcobulk3.16 metaG | ecosystem: Environmental > Terrestrial > Soil > Vadose zone | place: USA...
CGACGTCCACGTCGTCGACGCCGATCGTGTACTTCGCGACGACCCGGAGCTCGGGCGAGCTCTCCATGATCTTGCGGCTGATCGGAACGTTGCGGATCGAGGTACCCATGAGCGCGTGAGCGCACTGCGCCATCCGGATCAGCTCGGGCTCGCCGTTCCCCTGCGGCGTATCCCACGCGGCTTTCCCGAGTCGCAGCTCGCAGCCCTCGGCTTCGAGCCGTTTGTGCGAGTCGCGCGCTTCCTCGACCGGGGCGAAAATGAACACGTTCGCGGAACTCATCACGCGGTTCCTCCTCGTTCGGTGCCGCTTGCCATCGCCGATCGCGTCAGCCAGAATCCGGATGGCTCGGCCCAGGGCAATCGACGGGCTGAAGACGGGCTGACCGCTTGTACCGGGCGCAGGACGGAGCTGTCAAGCCGGTCACCACGAGCGTGGGACCGGACCCGAGCACCCGAGGAGGGCGCGATGGTCGAGTTTCCCGTGAACGACGCCGACGGCCACATCACCGAATCGACCGAGCAGCTCCGCCCCTACTTCGACGGAAAGCAAGGCGAGCGCGGCGCCTGGGCCGGGCGCCGCTCCTATTACCCGGAAGACGGGTGGGATCGCTCCATGGGCGGCACACTCGGGAGCAGCGTGAACGACGCCAAGAGCTGGCTCCGCATCATGGACGAGGGCGGGATGGAGACGACCATCCTCTACCCGACCGGCGGCCTCGCCATCGGCTGGGTCCGCGAGCCCGACTTCGCGGTCGCGCTCTGCCGCGCCTACAACAACTTCGTCCACCAGGAATTCCTGACCGTCAGCCCGCGCTTGAAGGCGGTGGCGCTGCTGCCGTTCCAGGACGTCGGCGAGGCGGTGAAGGAGCTGCGCCGCGCGGTCACCGAGCTCGGAATGTCCGGCGCCTTCGCGCCGGCCGTCGGGCTCCGGTTGCCGCTGGGGCACCCGGACTTCCACCCGATCTACGCCGAAGCGGAGCGCCTGGGATCGATGGTGGCCTGCCACGCGACCGTCCGCGGCCCGCACTTCTTCGGCGCCGACGGCTTCGACAAGTTCGTCGAGGTGCACACCCTGTCGCATCCCGTGGCGCAGATGATCCAGCTCACCGGCATGATCTTCGAGGGCGTGCCCGAGAAGTTTCCGAGCCTCCGGATCGGCTTCATGGAGGCCGGGTGCTCGTGGCTGCCGTTCTGGATGGACCGGATGGACGAGGAGTGGTCCAAGCGCAAGGCCGAGGCCCCGCTGTGCCGAAAGAAGCCGAGCGAATACCTGCGATCCGGCCAGCTCTTCTTCGCGGCGGAAGGCGACGAGAAATCGGTGCCGGAAGTCGTCCGGCGGCTCGGCAACGACATCATCTTCTACGCCAGCGACGTGCCCCACTGGGACCACGATTTCCCCGAGAACATCCGCGAGCTCGCGACACGCGAGGACCTGAGCGTCGAGTCGAAGCGCAAGATCCTCTACGAGAACACGCGCCGTCTCTACGAGCTCGCGCCGGCCGGGTCGATCAGGTCCGGCCGCTGAGCAGGTCGCGACAGCCCGCGCGCACCGCCCAGTACTCCCACGCGCGATACATCGAGGGCTCGTCGGGTCTCATCGAGGCGTGCGCCTCGATCTCGCCGCGTGACAGAGCCTTGACCTCGCCAAGACGCAGCGCCTCGCTGAGCACCCGCGCGTTCAGCGGCATGTAGACCGCGATCCGGATTACCTCCGGCAGCGAGCGCCCGCCGGCGGAGAACCCGTGGCCGCGCATCAGGACGACGCGCTCGCCGCCGAGGCCGCGCGCCAGATCACGCCCCTGGGCCATGTTCACCACGAGTAGATTCGTGTCGCCGAAGTTGTCCCGGATATCCCACACCGGAATGCGCGCGCCGATGAAGCTCGCCATGTGCACGACGGGCCTCAGCGGCATCGCCGAGATCGTGTAGGGCAGGACCGCCTCCGCGTGGGCGTGGACCACGGCCTGAACCTCCGGTCGCGCCTCGTAGATCGCGCCGTGGATGAACCGCTCGAGATACGGCGGTCGCGAATCGCCACCGACCGCCTTGCCCTCCAGGTCGAACTCGATGACGTCGCCGCGCTCGACGAGCGCGGGCGCCAGCGAGCGCGACAGCAGAAACCGCGTGGGATCGAGGGGATGGCGCACGCTGACGTGGCCGTACGCGTCGACCACGCCCTCGTTCGCCAGGATCCGGTTGGCGATGACTACGTCGCGGGCGGCGCGTTCGAGCTCGATCACGGTCGTTCCTCCTCGTCTGGCGGGCTCAGCGGTAGTGACGGTCGGACGCGGCGTCGGGCACCTCGAGGCCGAGCGCTTCGATCAGCGGGCGGACCTCGGCCATATATTCCGTGCGCGCCGTCTCGTTCGAACGGCGCTTGAGCCCCCAGTGCTGATAGCGGGCCGCGCGCCGTGAGTTCGCGCGACCGAACATGTCGAGCCCGCGTGGATACCAGCGGTCGATCGCCGCCTGGGCCTCGGCCCGCCCTTCTTCGGTCCGAACCATGTCGCGCAGCTTCACGTGGCCGTAGCCCACGTGGGTCTTCTCCTCTTGCAGGATCCTCGGCAGGGCGCGGTCGAGCGGCAGGTAGGAGCAGCCCACGAACTCTTCGAGCTGATACTGGCCCACGCGGTCGATGAGGAAGCCGAAGGCGGCGACGTCCGCCCACGTCGGCATGGCCTGACGGAACGCCTCGAGATCACGCCGGGACCTCTCGATGTACATGAGCTCGGAAGCGTCCTCACCGAGCTCGTTCAGGAGCCGGTTGATCTTCCGAAAGTGATCGATCTCCTCGCCGGCGACCTTGGCCAGCATCCACTGGTCGTCCGCCGACGGCGCCGTCAAGAGCCACTGGCTCACGTAGAGATGCGGGCCCCCGATCTCGCAATCGGCCTGGATGCGCAGCACGCGCTTGAGCAGCGACTGGTACTCCTCGGACATCTTCAGGGCTTCGTGCGCCTCGACCTTGTCGCTGAACGGTCTGTCCTCGCTCATCACGGTCCTCTCGCTCAACGTTTGACGCTGCGCATGATCATCTCGACGTAGCGGTCCGCGATCGCCTCGGGCGCCAGGCGGCCGCCGTCCGAGAACCACGTGGCGACGCCGGTGCACATGGTGAGGATCGCCATGGCGGTCAGCCGCACGTCGGACACCTGGAAGACGCCGGCGCGCGCGCCGGACGCCAGGAGGCCGCGGAACACGCGCTCGTACTCGTCGCGACGCGCCAGGACCAGGCGAAGGTTGGCGTGCGTCAACGAGCGTAGTTCGCTGTGGCTCAGGAACGCTTCGTGCTGGCTGTCGGTGTGGAACAGCACGTGGAAGCGCACGGCCGCCCGCAGCCGGGCCTCGGGGCCGTCCGCCGACGCGACCGCCCTACCCACGCCGGCCAGGAGGTCGTCGAGCGTGCGGTCGAGGATCGCGAACAGGATCTCCTGCTTGGACTTGAAGTGATAGTAGAGGCTCGCCGCCTCCATCCGGAGCGCGCGCGCCAGCGTGCGCATCGCGCTGCCGTGATAGCCGCGCTCACGGAAGAGGGCGACCGCCGCGCGCAGGATGCGCTCGGCGGCGGTAGCACGCTCGTGCGTGGCGACGATCGTGGCGGCCATACCTATCTAACGTTCGTTATGTAACCGGCGCGAGCCGCCCTGTCAAGCGGGCCGCGTGATAGCATCCCCGGCGAGTGGTGCGCGCGGCAGGGCCGGCGCGGGGCTGGGGCCCAGCCGGCCGCGGCGCGCTCGTAGATTGGAGGCCCGCCGATCGCCGACTTTCTCCACGCCAGCCTCACGGGATTGGTCCAGGTCTTCGCGTGGCCGACCTTCGGACTGATGCTGATCGGCATGGCGCTTGGCTTCGTCGTCGGTCTCCTGCCCGGGCTCGGCGGTCCCACGACGCTCGCCCTCATGCTGCCGTTCGTGTTCAAGATGACGCCGATCGAGGCGTTCGCGTTCCTGCTCGGGATGCTGGCGGTCACCGCCACCACCGGCGACATCACGTCCATCCTGTTCGGGATCCCCGGCGAGCCGACCACGGCCGCGACCATCGTCGACGGCCACGCCATGGCGAAGAACGGCGAAGCCGGACGAGCGCTCGGCGCCGCGATGATGAGCTCCCTGGTGGGCGCGGTGTTCGGCGCGCTCGTGCTCGGGCTGGCGATCCCGATCGTGCGCCCGCTGGTGCTCACGCTCGGCTCGCCGGAATTCTTCATGCTCGCCCTGCTCGGCATCACGTTCGTCGCCTCGCTCAGCGGCGAAGCGCTCATGAAGGGCTTGCTCGCCGGCGGCCTCGGCCTCTGGCTGGCCACGATCGGGCTCGATCCGGTGACCGGTATCCAGCGCTACACGTTTGGCCAGCTCTTCCTCTGGGACGGCGTCGGGCTCGTGCCCGTCACGATCGGCTTCTACGCGATTCCCGAGCTGATCGAGATGGCCAACGCCGGGTCGAGCATCGCGAAGCTCGACGTCGGACGCGTGGGCGGCGTGTGGGAAGGCGTGCGTGACACGTTCCGGCACTGGCTCCTCGTGATCCGCTGCAGCGCGCTCGGCACGTTCATCTCGATCATCCCGGGCCTCGGCGCGGCGACCACCCAGTGGCTCGCCTACGCGCACGCCGTCCAGAGCTCGAGCGGTCGAGAACGATTCGGCAAGGGCGCGGTCGAAGGCGTGCTCGGGCCCGGCGCCGCGAACAATTCGTCGCTCGGCGGCAGCCTGGTCACGACGGTGGCCTTCGGCGTGCCGGCCAGCGTGGCCACCGCGATTCTGATGGGCGCCTTCTTCGTTCAGGGGCTGGTGCCGGGTCCGGCAATGCTGACGCCGGCGCCGAAGGGCCACCTGGCGGTGACCCTGGCGATGGTGTGGACCATCGTGATCTCCAACATCATCACCGTCGCGATCTGCCTGGTCTTCATGGGCCCGCTGGCCCGGATCACCCAGATCCGCGGCACCGTGCTCGTGCCGTTCATCCTGGTCCTCGTCTACGTGGGCGCCTTCGCCGAGAAGAACGTCTTCGAGGATCTCGGCGTCGTCCTGGCGTTCGGCGCGCTCGGCTGGGCGATGGCGAAGCTCGACTGGCCGCGCCCGCCCCTGCTGCTCGGCCTGGTCCTCGGGCCGCTGGCCGAAAACCGGCTCTTCCTGTCGACCGACAACTACGGCGCGGCCTGGCTTCTTCGCCCGGGCGTGCTGATCATCGCGGCCGTCATGGCGATCGGCATCATCGTGCCGCTCGTGAATCAGCGCCGGAATCGGACGACGGCGGCTCCAGCGGAGACCTCGCTGCAAGCGCGCCGCTGGCGGCTCGACGGCGCGACGGCGTTCAATCTGGGCCTCGTGGCTCTGTTCGCGACGGCGCTCTGGCTGAGCCGTCGCTTCGACGTCCGGGCCGGACTCTTCCCGTGGACGATCACCGCGGCCGCGCTGATCCTGGCGATCGTGCACGCCGTGAGCGAGCTCACGAGCCGGCGTCGCATCCCTGGCGCGAGCGAAGACGCGCGCCCCGCGGCGAGCGGGACGCGGCGAACCGCCGCGATCTGTGGCTGGATCCTCGGGATGTACGCGGCGATCTGGCTCCTCGGGTTTTCCCTGGCCACGCTCGTCACGAGCCTTCTCTACCTGCGAGCCGCGCGCGAGCGCTGGCCGATCAGTATCGGCCTGTGCCTCATCGCCTTCGCGTTCGTCTACGGGCTTTTCGAAAAGGGTCTGGGCGTCCCGTTCCCGCCGGGCCAGCTGTTCGTGTGGCTGGGCTACGGCGGCTGAGCCACCGCCGCGCATGAGCGACGCCCCGGCTCCTCGCGTCGTCGTGGACGCCGATCGCCGGCTCGCGGAGCGCATCCACGCTCTGGCCGACCGGCGCCTGGTCTTCTTCGCCGGGCTCCCGGGCACGGGCAAGAGCCTGCTCGTTCATCAGCTCGTGCACCTCGCGACCGGCGTCGGGCGTCGCGTCCATCTCCTGCAGTGGGACGTCGCGCGTCCGGTGTTCGAGGCAAGCCCGGCGGGGCGTCGATATCCACTGGCGGACGGCGTCACCCACGCGGTCATCAGGAGCGCCGCCGGGCGGTGGGTCCGCAACGCGCTGGTCGAATGGAACGAGCGTCACCGCGAGCCCGAGCATCTTCTGGTCGGCGAGACGCCGTTCGTCGGCAATCGATTCGTCGAGCTGGCACGCCGGATCGACGATCGGGCCGAGGCCCTGCTGACGTTACCGTCGTGCCGCTTCGTGATCGCCGTGCCGTCGCGCGAGGTGCGGAGCTTTCTCGAGACCCGGCGCGAGCGCCGGGCCCGCGATCCCCTTCACCCCCGAGAGCGCGAAGATGCGCCACCGCACGTGCTCCGCGATCTCTGGCAGAACCTCGCGACGATTGCCGGCCGAGCGGCGGGCGGGCCCGTGCCCTACGATCCGGTCGTCTACGCCGGCGTCTACGAGCGGCTGCTCCGGTACCGGAACACGGAAATCCTGGAGCTCGACGTCATCCTGCCGACCGAACGGCTTTCAGTCTACGACTTCGCGATCGCTCCGCGCGACCTCGTGCCGACCGACACCGAAGCCGAGCGCTTCATTCGCGAGGTCGAGCGACGCTATCCTGACCTGCGCGTCCTCGACGGCGAGATCGCCCGCTGGTGGGAAATCTGAGTACCGCGCGCTCATGGGCGCGCCCGGACCGTATAAAAAGTTCCACCGTGTAGGATCTTCGATCGCGTGTAGGAATTGCCGGTAGGAATTTCAGGCGACGCGCATCGCGGCCTCGAGGTGAGCGGCGCGCAGCATGAACACCGGCACGTCGGCCATGCGAAGCACGGCCTCGGCGACGGACCCGAACAGCAGGCGCTTGAGCCCGGTGCGACCGTGGGTGGTCATCGCGATCACGTCGGCCTTCAGCTCACGCGCCGAGGCGATGATCTCTTGCGGAGCCTCGCCGGAACGAACGGTCGTGAGCACCTGCAGTCCCTCGAAAAGGGGCGTCGCCGCGACCGCGCGCAGGTAGCCTTCAGCCTCCTCCAGCATTCTTTCGACGGGCGGCGCGGTATTCCCGAGCGCCACCGCGGTCTCCTCGATTGCCGCCGGCTTGACGGACGGCACGACCACGCGAATGAGCGCGACCTCCATCCCGAGCGGGTGCGCGATCTGGAGGAACGGGGGCAGGATCGCCTCCGCCACCATCGAGCCGTCCAGTGGAACCAGTGCGCGCTTGAAACCGAACTCGGCCGGGTGCGATGCATTCATGCTCTGGTGGTCGTGCAATCGCGGTACCACAAAGCGCTCCTGACCGGCAGTGGCACTCGTGTTGCACTCCCGGAGTCGGTCATCACAACGCGTCAACGCGATGCTTCAGGGAGTTTCCCTGAAAGGAGAGAGTCATGAAGGTCCGGGACGTGATGGTCCGCGATGTCATCGCGATCGATCCGTCGGCATCGCTCGCCGAAGCCGCTCAGCTCATGCGTCAGGCGAACGTCGGCATTCTTCCGGTCGTCGAAGAAGGTCAGGTGTGCGGCGTGATCACCGACCGCGATCTCGTCGTGCGCGCCCTCGCGGTCGGCGCAGATCTCACGTCGACTCCAGTGGGCGAGTGCGCCACTGGTGATCCGGTGGTCGCGCACCCGGACTGGGATCTCGATCAGGCGATGGACGCCATGGCGCGCGGCCAGATCGGGCGCTTGCCCGTGATCGACGACGACAACGGGCTCGCGGGCATCGTGACGCTCGGCTCGCTGGCGCTTCGCTCGCGGAAGGACAAGGAGACGCTCGCGGCGGCCAAGGAAGTCTCGCGGCGCTCCGTGAAAGGCGGCGCCGCGTCGGAGTCCAGGCGCGACACCGGCCGGGCGAAGAAGCGCGCGATCTGAGCGGGAGGGCCGGCGACCTCGCTCAGAGGTCGCCGCGCCTCAGCGCTGCGTGATCACGCCACAGGCGATGCGTGCCCCCGAGTTTCCAGCCGGGTCGGTCACGTAGTCGTCCGGGCGCTCGTGCACCACGAGGCTCGCGCCGTCGGCGGCGAGCAAGCGATTCGGTCCGGTATCGAGCGCGACGCCCTTCAGCACGACTTCGATCGACGCCGTTTTCCGCTCACCCGCTTGAATGTTTGGCATGTCGCCGGCGTGAGCGCCTTGTGGGTTGTCGCGGCCGTGCTGTCGATTCGTCGGGTTGAAGTGACCGCCGGCGGACTCGAAGGGCGGCTCGCAGCGCCCGACCGCGTGGACGTGGAAGGCGTGGTCGCCGGGCGGCAGATCGCTGAACGCGGCCGAGACCTTCACGCCGTCGGGCGTGTCCTGCAGCGTCGCCTCGCCGACCCTCACGCCGCGCGCGTCTTTCAGCTCGGCGCGAGCGGTCGCCGCCTCCGCGGGCGGCGCGACCAGGAGCCAGCCCACCGCGATGGCGCCGAGCCACACGGCCCTCAGCGGCATCGGGTGAATCATTCGTCGCCTCATCGGGTTCCTCCCTCGCGCCGCCGCAGGTGCAGGCGACGTTGCCTTCAGCTCTGCAGGCTGCAGGTGTCGTGCCATCAACAGCCCCCTCGATGAGGACGTTCGTGGCGAGCGGGAAAATGCGCTGGTCAGCTCGAGGCGAGGCGAGCGCCCATCTCGCGTACGGCGTCGACGAGCGCGGCAACGTCCGACTCGGTCGTGGCGTAATGCAGGATGCACGCGCGCAGCGCGAAGCGGCCGCCGAGCGTTGTCTGCGTCAGAAAGGCGGCGCCCGAGGCTTGGACCTCCTCCATCACGCGCTTGTTGAGCGCATCGAGGGCGCGGTCGTCTCCCTTCAAGCTCGCGGGCGTGTAACGGAAACACACGATCGAAAGCTCGACGTGGCCGAGCCGTTCGAGATCCGGCGCGGCGTCGACGAGCCCGGCCAGGTGCTGGGCGAGCGCCAGGTGGTGCGCGATCAGATCTCGCACGCCGTCGCGGCCCAGGTGCTGGAGCGTCATCCAGAGCTTGAGGGCGCGAAAGCCCCGCGTCTGCTGAATGCCGTATTCCGAGTACCACGGCAGGCCGCCGAAGCCGCGGTCGACCTCGGTGCGGAGGTAGTCCGGCACGAGGCTGAAGGTTTCCCGGAGGAGCCGGCCGTCGCGGACGAGCACGGCGCCGCACTCCACCGGCACCGACAGCCACTTGTGGGGATCGAGCGCGACCGAGTCGGCGCGCGCCAGGCCCGCATAGCGGGCGCGATGAGTCGGCAGCGCAGCGCCCACCGCGCCATACGCGCCGTCGACGTGTAGCCACAGGCGCTCGGCCGCGCAGAGATCCGCGATCTCATCGAGCGGGTCGATCGCGCCCGTGCCGACCGTTCCCGCGCTGGCCGCGACGCAGAACGGGCGCGTGCCCGCGGCGCGGTCGGTGGCGACGGCGGCACGGAGCGCGCCGACGTCCATGCGGTGCCGCTCGTCGGTCGCGACCTTCCGGATCGACTGGACGCCGAGCCCGAGGATCTCGGTCGCCTTCTGGATGCAGCTGTGGCCGTCTGCGGTCACGTACAGGCGGAGCGCCGGGCGCGCCTGCTGAAGCCCCTCGGTCCGCACGTTCCAGCCGTCCTGGAGGGTGGCCGTGTGGCGAGCGGCGGCGAGCGCCACGATCGTCGCTGCCGATCCGCCACTCACCAGGAGTCCCATGCTGCCCTCTGTGGGGAACTCGATCAGCTCCATGAGCCAGCGCACGGCGGCTCGCTCGACATAGATCGCGGCGTGATCGCCGCCGGCGCAGCTCGGATTGAGGGCCGCCGCCAGAAAGTCGGCGATCACGCCGATGGGTGCCGGGGGCGAGTTCACCCAGCCGAAGAACCGCGGATGGCCGTTGCCCATTGCGTGCGGCAGGACGGCGGCGCGGACGCGCTCCAGCACGGCCTCGGGACTGACGCCGGCGGCGCCCAGCGGCTCCTGCATGAGCCTGGTGCGTTGCGCCGGAGTCATCGGCGCGAAGACAGGCCCGGCGCTGATGCCGGCGAGGTAGTCGGCCACGAGATCGACGGCGTCGTGCGCGAGACGACGGAAGCGCTCGGGGTCGAGAGCCGGCGGCGCGGCCCGGTCGGTGCGCGGAGTCATCGGGTTTTTCTCCTGCCGCGTGAGCGGGGACGGCGCGATCGTTCCGACGTGCGATGGCGGCCGAGCTCCATCGCCAGGTAGTAGACGCAGAGCTCTTGCCCGGCGTTGGCGAAGGCGTGACGGCAGTCGCCGGCGTAGTAGATGCTGTCACCGGCGCGGAGCACGTGCTCGTCCCCGTCGAGGGTGAGGCGCAAGGTGCCGCGCTCCATCGCGAGGTACTCGCGCGACCCCGGCGCGTGTGGTGCGAACTCGCCGGCGTCGACGCCCCCCGGGATGGTCGTGCGCATCAGCTCGAACTCGACGCCCGGCAGCACGGGGGAGAGGATCCGGCGCTCCCAGCCCGACGAGTCGTGCGCGGTGTCGTGCTCGCCCCGACGCAGCACGACCACCCGCGCCGCGCGTTCGTCGCCGAGCAGCCGGGCGATGCTGGTATCGAGCCCGGTGGCGATGCGATCGAGGACGAGCACCGTGGGCACCTTGCTCCCCCGCTCCACCTCGGAGAGCATGCTCCGGCTCACGCCGGTGCGCATCATCAGGGAATGGAGCGACAAGCCTCGACGCAGCCGCTCGAGGCGAAGGCGCGCCCCGAGGCCGGCCATGTCGAGCCCGGACGCGAGCCTCGGGTTGCCGCCGGTTCGGGGTTCCACCATAGAGGACATAATACTCTATGGTGGAACCGTCGCCGGGGGCGTCCCAGGAAAAAGAAATCGGGGGGAGCGGTCTCGCTCCCCCCGATTGTGTGCGGTGTTGGTGCGGCGCTCGCCGCGCGGCGACTACAGCCCGGAGGTGCCCACCCAGCCGGTCTCGGACACGTCGACCGTCACGCCGTCGGGCCCGGTGTACTTCACCTCGACGTTGCCGTATCGATTGCCGTGCTGGCCGACCCCGAGGGCTTTGTTGATGTCGTCGCGGGGCTCGGACCCCGCGTTCTTCAGCCTCTCGGTGATCGCCTCCAGACTCTCGACCTGGAAGCCGATGTGATGGATCCCGCTCCACCCGGCGCCGCGCTCGACCCCGGCGACTGCATCGTTCTTGAAGTTGAGGATCGCCAGGTTGAGATCGCCGTCGCTCAGGTAGTAGCCTCGGGCGCCCGGGCTGTCGATCTTCGCGATCTCCTTCATGCCGAACACGTCGATGTAGAACTTCGCGGTCTTGTCCACATCCTGGGTCGAGAGGGCGATGTGCTTGATCTTCGGCATGTTGTGTCTCCTGTGGAGGTGATTCGAGCCCGTCCTTGTACCTGTCCAGGCAGGTTACGCCAGGGGCGGCGGAAAAGCCAGGACAACGTTCAGGGCGGCAGCAAACCCGCCTGCTCGACCTCGCCGAGAAACCGCCGGATATCGGTGAGCGGGATGACGAGCGTCTGACCGGGAACCGGCACGTCGATGTACCACGACGGCGTCGGGCCCTGGGCCATCACGCGCGCAGTGCTGAAGCCCTCGACCACCCCGATGAGCCCGCCGGTGCGCATGTCGAAGACTCCGGCACCGCTCACGCCGTAGTTCACCGGCGCATCGACGATGAGTCGCCCCGCGCCGGCCGGCTCGCTCGGAGCGTCGAGCGCGATCTGACTCACGACGCCGCTCGAGAGCATGATTTGCCGGCCGAGCGGAAATCCCACCACCCAGATCGGCTTGCCGAGCGTCGGCGCCGGGGCCGGCGGCACCGCCGCGCACCCGTCGATCTCGGTGCGGAGGAGCGCCAGGTCGATGACGTTGTCGTCACGCCAAGCCACCAGCAGGGCGCGCGCCTTTCGGCCCTCGCCGAGATGGCGACCGAACACCGCGAAGATCTCCGTCTTGCCGGCGAGCCCGGAGAACGTGTGTCCGCTCGTCAGCACGAAACACGCGGAGCCCTCGGGGCTGCGGCGCGAAGCGATCGCCACGCCCGATCCGCTCGTGATGCGGCGCCCCTCGCGCTGCTCGACGACGATCTGCACCGCGGACGGCAGGATCTTCTGAAGCACCTCCTCACGAGTGGGCTCGGTGCGCAGGGCCGCGCAGCCCGAACTCGCGAGCGCGAACGCGACGATCATCGACGCGCGTCGGGATGTAAGACTTACCGACATGTTGGCTCGCTGACAGTGGCGGGTCGCCGGGCCTCGGCGTGCATCAAGACATGTTAACGCTGGCTACCACTTGCGCTGGCAGAGGTTTCTCGCGGCCCGTGGGCACGGGCATTGCTGTCTCAGGGCGGCCGGGTACACCGCGCGGTGTGTCGCCACGTGGCCCCTGCGTAGAAATTACCGACTCGACTCGTGGAGGAGGCAAGTCAGATGAAGAAAGGGAGCACTGTTCTGATGCTGGCCGTGATCGCGATCGTCATGGTTCTTGCGCCGATGGCGTGGGCTGCAGACGTTCAGGGCAAGATCAAGAGCGTCGATCCGAGCGGCAAGATGGTCACCCTCGATGATGGGACCCAGCTCACGATCCCGCCGACACTGTCGGTCGAGAAGAAGGCGCTCCAGCCAGGCGCGAACGTGAAGGCGAGCTACGAAGAGAAGGACGGCCACAAGGTGGCGACCTCCTTCATGGTGATGCCCTCGCGGTAAATCATAGAATTCCGGGCGGCGGAGCGGGCTCTTCCGCCGCCCGGGCGCTCGTTCTTCCGTCCCTCCCTCCTCACGTCCCTCCCTCCTCACGTCCCTCGCCTCACGCTTGATTCTCGACGCGAAGCGCGCGATAAGGTGGCCGGTGGAGGGCTATCCGCGATGAATCTCCTGCGCCCGATCGATCGCACCTTCTCGGTCAACGGTCTGCGGCTGCATCTGCTCGACTGGGGCGGCGAAGGCCGCACGCCGCTGTTGCTCCTGCACGGCTTCACGGGGCACGCGCACGCGTGGGATACCTTGAGCATCGCGCTCCAGCCCCACTTCCACGTCTACGCGCTCGATCAACGCGGACACGGCGACAGCGATCCCGCGGACGTCTACAACGCGATCGCGGCATTCGACGACCTCAATGGCGTCCTCGGAGAGCTCGGGATCACCTCGCTCGTGCTGATCGGACTCTCGATGGGCGGCCGCAACGCGATCTACTTCACGTCCAAACGGCCCGAGCTCGTCCAGAAGCTGGTCATCGTCGACATCGGTCCCGAGATCAGCAAGCGCGCCGCCGCCGCCCCGGCCGGTCCTCCGGAGCCCCCGACCTGGGACAGCATCGAGCAGGCGGCGCAGCACCTCTACCGAGGAAACCCGAATCCGGGAATCCACTACTACCGCTGGGTCGTGACGACGAGCCTGCGCCAGCGCGCGGACGGATCTCTTGTGTGGGCGTGGCACCCGAGCGTCAAGGAGCGACGGTCCCAGCTCGACCTCGACTGGTGGGCGGTCCTGCGCGCGATCACGCCGCCGACGCTCGTGCTCCGCGGCGAGAGCAGCACCGTGCTGGACCGTGACGTCGCCGAGCGGATGGCCAAGGAGCTCCCGCGGGGCCGGTTCGTCGAGATTCCGCGGGCTGTTCACACGCTGCACGAGGACAATCCCGAGGCCGTCCTCGCCGCGCTCAAGGAGTTTCTCGGCTTCTAGGGCCGCTTGAGCTTCAGGTCCTCGTAGGGCGCCGAGTAGGCGTAACCTCGGATCAAGCTGATGCCCGGCTCCTCGAGCCGCGGCCCGATGCCCCAGGTGAACGCCAGCTCGTAGATGGGGACGTGCGTCACCCGATCGTGCAGGATCTGCTGGATCTGGTGGATCAGCGCTTCGCGCCGCTTCACGTCGATCTCGCGCGCCTGACGCTGGAAGAGGTCCTCGACCTCCGGGATGACGCCGGCCGTGTACGCACCTTCCTTGCTGACGTACGCTTCGAGGCGCGTGGCGGCGTTGCCCGCCGCCCCCGTGATGCCCACGATCAGATTCTTGAGCTTCTTCTCTCGCCAGGCCGTCGTGAGGGTCGCCCGCTCCATGATCCGGATGCGCGACTTGATGCCGATCGCCTGGAGATAGGACGCGAGCGCCTCGCCCATCGCCGTGTACGGCGGCCATGGGTAGAAATCGCCGGCGTCGAATCCGTTGGGATAGCCCGCCTCCGTCATGAGCTGCTTGGCCCGAGCCGGATCGAAGGCCGGCGGGTCGAACGATTTCGAGAACTCGAAGGCGCGCGGAATGATGCCGCCGGTCGGCTTCGAAAGCCCGAGCGTCTCAGCCTGGTTGAGTGCCGCGCGATCGATCGCGTGGCTGGCCGCCAGGCGGACGCGCCGGTCGGCCCACGGCGACTTCGGATCCCACTGATCGGGCATGTCGAGCCAGAAGACGCCGCTCGCCGTGCTCGGCGCGGTGAGCTTGAGGCCCGGCGTCCGTCGAATGTCCTCGGCGACGGGCCCGGTCAGCAGGTAGGCGACGTCGATCTCTCCCTTCTTGAGGGCGGCGGCCCGCGTGGTCTCCTCGGGCAGGCTCCGGAGCACGAGTCGCTTCACGCTCGGCGTCTTGCGCCAGTAGCCTTCGTAGGCTTCCAGCACCAGCTCCACGCCCGGATTGAAGCTCACGAACTTGTAGGGTCCGGCGCCGATCGGCGCCTTCTTGAAGCCGTCGTCGCCCACCTTCTCGACGTATTTCTTCGGGACGACCCACCCAGACCCGGTGGCCGACGTGCCGTAGAACGTCATGAAATCCGGCCACGGCTCCTTGAGCACGAACCGGATGCGGCCGGGGTCCACGATCTGCACTTCACGCACGCGGTCCTTCAGGAGCTTCACACCGGCGCCGCGGTAGCGCTCGTACGAGAACTTCACGTCCTCCGCCGTGACCGGATCGCCGTTGTGGAACTTGACGCCCTTGCGGAGGACGAACTCGTACGTGAGCCCGTCCTTCGATTGGCTCCACGACTCGGCCAGGCTCGGCGTGTTCCATCCGCCCGGCATCGGCTTCACCACCGCGTCGTGAAGCGCGTAGAGGAACATGAACGGCGTGATGATGCCCTCGGTCTCCGCCGGGTCGAGCCAGCGCGAGGCCAGCGTGATGTGAACACCCCACGTCACCGTGCCTTCCGGCGCCGCGACCGCCGGTCGAGCGACTGCGAACAGGCTGAGGCAAGTCACGGAGACGATGCCAAGCCGAATGATCGAGCGTCTCATGGGCACCTCCGAGTAGGATGGGTCGCCCAATCATGCCACAGACCTTGCACGTCCTCGCGCTCGCCGGCGCGCTCTGCTCGGCGGCCGCGACGATCTTCATCCGCCAGGGGCTCCGCACCAGCGATCCATTCTCGGGCTTCTGGATCAACCTGCTCGTCGGCACCATCAGCCTGTGGGTCGCAGTGCTCGTCACCGGCGGCCCGGGACGCGTGTCGGCCCGGGGCGCGCTCTTCTTCGTGTTCGCCGGCCTGATCGGCACCGTCGGAGGGCGACTGCTCAGGTTCGTCTCGATCGAGAGAGTGGGCGCCTCGATCGCCGCCGCCCTCATCAACCTGAATCCGTTCGTCTCCTCGACCCTGGCTATCGTCCTGCTCGGTGAGCGCGTCACCGTGCCGATCGTGGTGGGCACGGCGGTGATCGTGGCGGGCACCATCTTGCTCTCGGCCGGCGGCATGCGTCTGGGGTTCCGGCCCGGCCAGCTCGTGCTTCCGCTACTCTCCGCCGTGTGCTTCGGGGTCGTGGCCGTCTTGCGCAAGCTCGGTCTGAGCGACACCGGCCCGATCGTTGGCTCGGCGATCAACGTGACGATGGCGCTGGTCGCGTTCACGGCGTTCTTGTTGGCCTCCGGGCGCGCCGAGGTCATGGTGTCTCGAGGTCGGAGCCTGGCCCACTTCGTGGCCGCGGGCCTCACCGAGAACGCCGGCGTGTTCATGAACGTCCTCGCGCTCGGCCTGGGCACGGTGAGCGTCGTCACGCCGCTCTACGGCACGGCGCCGATCTTCGTCCTGTTCCTGGCGCCGTTCTTCCTGCGTGACGTCGAGACCTTCAGCGTTCGCGTGGTCGTGGGAACGGTTCTCATCGTGCTGGGCGTGTACCTGATCACCGCGCTGGCGGGACGCTGACGATGCCGGGGCTCGCCGCGGTGATCCTGATCATCCTGATGGCGAGCACCGCGCGAGCGCAGGAGACGCGCATGGTCCCCGTCACGGTCGACGGGGAACGCCTCCGTCTGCAGATGCGCGTCTATTCATTCGCGCACAGTCGCGCGAACTTCGCCGCCTTCCAGTCCGCTGGCGGCCGGGGCGTTTTTCACGAGCTGACAGCGGAGGCGGGAGGACACTACCTCTGGAGACAGCCGGATCGGTGGGGTCCGCTCGTCGAGAGCTACTTGAAGCGTCGAGGCCCGCCGGGCGAGAAGCCGTAGCGCTCGAGCGACGGCTCAGCCGATGACGCGCCCGCCCATCACCCGGATCGAGTCGCCGGTGACATAGCTGGAGGCGTCCGAGGCCAGGAAGACGCAGGCGTCGGCGATGTCATCGGGCCGCCCGAGGCGCCGGAGCGGGATCTTCGCGAGCTCTTCCGCCGAGCCCGGCGGCGCTTGTCGAAACTCCGGGTACCACTCGGCGTGACGCCGCTCGGTGTCGATGAACCCGGGCATCACCATGTTCACGCGGATGCCGAAGGGGCCGAGCTCCGCCGCGAGGGCGCGCACGAGGCCGAGCAGCCCGGTCTTGGCCACGGTGACCACCGCGGTGTTCGGCCGGCCGGTCAGACTCGACATGCCGCCGAGCGCGATGATGCTTCCCCGCCGCCGCTCCTTCATGCCCGGTACCACCGCGCGCGCCAGATAGAACGCCGAGTGGAGGTTGACGCCGAGCACCTTGTGCCATTCCTCGACCGAGGTGTCGGTGACGGACTTGTGCGGTCGGATGGCCGCGTTGCACACGAGCACGTCGATGGCGCCGAGCTCGGCAAGCCCGCGCTCGACCATCGCCTGACAGACGGCCGGGTCGCCGACGTCACCGAGCGCGGTGACGACACGCACGCCGGCCTTCCGGCACTCGGCGGCGACCGCGTCCAGCTCCTCGACGTTGACCCGCGTGTTCAGCACGAGGTCCGCGCCTTCCGCGGCGAACGCGAGCGCGATGGCGCGGCCGATGTTGCGGCTCGCGCCGGTGATCAGCGCGGCCCTTCCCTGGAGCTTGCCCCTATTCACGGCGTCCGGCCTCAGCGAAGCCCGGCGGCCTTCAGCCGCGGGAACACCGCGTCGCGAAACGTCCGGATCTCCTGCTCCGGTCCCACGAACGTCTGCAGCGGCATGATGTAGAGACTCTTGACTCCGGCCTCCGTCAGGTCGGCGATGCGACGAGCGCAGTGTTCCGGCGTGCCGACGAGACCCAGCGCGTCGCAGAGCTGACCGATGACCTCGTCGGGCACGAACGACGTGGCGGCGATCGCCTGCTCCCAGTCCTGAGCGTGCGAGAGATCGGGGTAGATCTTCCAGACCGCCGGCGGGATCTCGAAGTGCGGGATCGAGAGCTTCGTGTACTCGAGCCACCGCGAGTGCACGCGCATGATGCCCTGGTGCACGACGGTCGGCCGCGCCATCCGGCGCGCCTCGGCCATGGTCGGCGCCATGCCGGTGCGGACCGCCCAGATGATCTCCAGATCCTCGAGACGCCGGCCGCCCTTGCGGGCCCCGTGCTCAAGATGGGTCAGCACCGCGTCGACGATGCCGCGATGGAATCCGACCAGCAGCATGACGCCGTCGGCGACCTCGCCCGCCAGCTCGATCGCCTTGGGGCCGGACGCCGCCATCAGCAGGGACACCGGACGGCCCGACGCGTACGCGAGGCGGCCCGACGTGCCGTCGAAATCGACCGCGTCGCCCGCGAGGAGCTTGCGGAGCGTCATGATCGCGACACGCATCTCGGCCAGGGTGGCCGGCTTGCGCCCGATCGTGCTCGCCGAGGTGTAGCCCGTGCCCATCACGACCTTGGTGCGCCCAGGCGCCAGCTCGGAGACGGTCTGGATCGCGCTCGCCAGCACCGAGACGTGTCGGGAGAACGGATTGGTCACGGCCGGAAACAACGTGAGCCGCGACGTCTGGGTGGCCGCCTGGCCCAGCGTGACGAACGTGTCGCGGCACAGAAGCTGGCTGTCGAGGATGCCCGCGCCGTCGAAGCCGGCCGCCTCGACGTCCTGGATCAGCCGGATCAGCTCCGGCATCGGCGAAGTGCCTGGAATGCGAAGCGAGACCGCGACCCGTCCCTGCATACGTTCCTCCCGTCGGGCGAGGATAGGGTTTGGCCGCGGCCTTGTCCAGTCGACG
>Ga0137396_10000543_pt1 | contig 18183 bp, 16 predicted proteins | sample czc16metaG_FD_108284 | JGI IMG/M metagenome (GOLD analysis project Ga0137396, IMG submission 108284) | Vadose zone soil microbial communities from Angelo Coast Range Reserve, California, USA - czcobulk3.16 metaG | ecosystem: Environmental > Terrestrial > Soil > Vadose zone | place: USA...
AGCTAGTCGAGAGCGCGGTACATCCGCTCGTCGTACAGGGCACCCGTCATCGTCGCGAGCTTGTCGCGAAACTCGCGCGTCGGAGCCGCCATCGAGTGCGTCTCGAGCGCCTTCGCGTCCTTCCAGATCTCGACGACGGTGAAGTGATTCGGCCGGTTGATCTGCTGGACGACCTCGAAGCGCAGATTGCCCTCGCCGCGCCGGCTGTCCTCGCCCAGGCGCTTGAGCGCGGCGACGCCGTCGTCCTTGCGCGGAGGGATGACGTCGACGTGGGTCGCCACATAGATACCACCGCGGACGGACGGCGCGTCGATCGGACCGATGGAGAGCGCGGTGTGCACCCGCTCGTCGGTCGGCGCGTTGCGGATGGCCGCGATCTTCGCGCGCGTGTCCACGGTATTGGCGCCCTTGCCGTGCGCCTCGAACGCCGCCTGGTCCTTCCAGATCTCGAAGATCGCGAACTGATGGGGCTGGTCGATGCGCTGAACGACCTCGCAGCGCAGATTGCCGCCTTCCTTTTGCGCGGCCTCGCGATAGCGCCGGAGCACGGTCGCGGCATCGGCCTTCGAGGTCGGCATGACCTCGATGTAGGTCACCGAATAGACGTTGCCCACGATCGGGGCTTGTGTTGGCGTCTGGGTCGGCGCCGGCGTCTGGGCGCGCGCGTCTGGGATCGTGCTGATCGCCATCACGACCAGCCCGAGGAAGAGAACCCGCAGGAGCCTCTCCATGGCTTCACCCCCTCGCATGCTACCCTATGCGCTCGAAGCGCGGAGGAGCTATGTCGGCGGGCCACGTCGTGGGCGGAATCGACCTGGAAGTGCTGCGCCGCGGCGCCGGGCGACCGGTGCTGCTTCTGCACGGGGCGCAGACCGTCGATCCGCGGGCCCCATTCCTGGAAATGCTCGGCCGACACGCGCAGATCATCGCCCCCTCGCATCCCGGCTTCGGACGGTCGGCGCGCCCAGCGGATTTCGAGACGGTCTACGACCTCGTTCACTTCTATCTCGACTTCCTCGAGACGCTGCCTCACGAGAAGGTGACCTTGATGGGATTCTCATTCGGCGGCTGGCTCGCGGCCGAGCTGGCGGTCAAGTGTCGCCACCGGCTCGACGGGCTCGTCCTGGTCGACGCGTTCGGCATCAAGGTCAGTGACCGCGAGACGCCCGACATCCTGGACCTCTTCAACACGTCGCCGCAGGAAGTTCAGCGGCGGAGCTGGCACGATCCCGCGACCTGGGCGCCCGACCTCGATGCCCTGTCCGATGACGAGCTCGTCGTCCGTGCCCGGAACTGGGAGGCGCTCTGCCTCTACGGCTGGAACCCGTACATGTACAATCCGCAGCTCAAGCGCTGGCTGCGCCGCATCGCGGTCCCGACGCTCGTGCTGTGGGGCGCCAGCGACGGGATCGTGAAACCGTCCTACGGACGGGTGTACAGCTCGCTGATTCCTCAATCGCGCTTCGAGCTGATCGAACGCGCCGGACACCATCCCGAGATCGAGCAGGCCAGGACCTTCGTCGACACGGTCGAGAAGTTCCTCAACCGCTGAGGCGGCTCCGGAGAGAGAGCACGATGGACGCTTGGTGGCAGTGCGAAGTCCCGTACCCGTTCGTACCGCAAGAAGTCCTCAACGCGACGGACTCCGTCCGCGCCAGCCTGCCCAATCGCTATTGCGACCCGAAGGTCGCCGCGGACCTCTTCGAGGAAGTCATCGACGAGTTCCTGCTGTGCGACGACCTCGGGCTGAACGTGCTGGCGGTCGAGCACCACGCCGGAATCAATTCGCTCCTCGGCGCCAATCCCCTGCTGGTCGGCATCCTGGCCCGACAGACGCACCAGGTGCGACTCCTGAGCCTCGGCACCCTGATCTCGCTACGGAAGGATCCGGTGCGGGTCGCCGAGGAGTATGCGACGGCGGACGTCATCTCGCGCGGCCGTCTCGAGATCGGCTTTGTCAAATCGGGCGGCACCGAGATGGCGTCCAACAACGCGAACCCGGTGAACAACATCGAGCGCTACTGGGAGGCGATCGACCTCATCAAGAAGGCGCTCAGCCATCACGACGGGCCGTTCAGCTGGGAGGGCAAGCACTTCACGCATCGTCACGTGAACATCTGGCCGCGGCCGTGGCAGCAGCCGCATCCACGGATGTGGTCGGCCACCGGCGATCCCGAGACCGCCGCCGAGGTCGGCCGGCGCGGCATGGTCCACGTGCTGGTGCTGCGCGGGCCGGAGGGCACGAAGCGCGCCTACGCCGCCCATCGCCAGGCGCGGGCCGAGGCGGGCTTGCCCAAGGTGACCACCGACAACTTCGCCTACGCGGCCTTCGTCTACGTCGGCGACACGGACGAGGAAGGCATGCGCGTGGGGAGCAAGCTCCTCTGGTTTCTCCACACGAGCCTCAAATCGGCTCCCCAGTATTCGCGGTTCCTGCCCGGCAACGCGCCGCCCCAGGCCGCGCCGCAGGTCTATCGCACGGCGCCCAGGAGCGGAACTGGGACGGGCGTCATGTCGGCGGGCCAGAACGCCGCGCGGCTGATGTCAGTCAGCGCGGAGCAGGCGATGGCGCAGGGCATTCTCTTCGCGGGCAATCCTGACAGCGTCTACAAGCAGGTCATGAACTTCTACGACCAGGTCGGCGGCTTCGGCCACCTGAGCCTGGTCGGCCGCTCGGGCTTCATGACCCACGCCGAGTCGGAAAAGAGCATCCGTCTCTTCTCGAAAGAAGTCCTGCCGCGCCTTCGCGAGATCAAGCCGATCACGGTCGACTGAAGCCGAGCCAACAGTCCCGGTCAGCGTCCCGTGAACCTGGGGACTCGATGCTCCCGGTGGGCGGCCATGCCTTCGTCGACGTCCTGGCTCCATTCCAGCGCGTGGCGGAGGGCGTCGGCCAGCGCGCGTGAGGCGGCGAAGCCGGCCGCGTTGTGGACGTTCATGATGCGCTTGGCGCCGCGCGTGGCGAGCGGCCCGCTGGCGCAGACTCGGGCGGCGAGCGCGCGCGCCTCGGGAAGCAGCCGCGCCGGCGGATGGACCGCGAGGACGAGACCCAGCCGTTCCATCTCGGCGGCGTCGATCTCGCGGCCCGTGCAGATCAGCTCCAGCGCCCGCGCCCTGCCGACGATCCCCGGAAGACGAACGGGCCCGCCGGCGCCGGGAAATCCACCCCAGAGCGCTTCGGGGAGCGCGAACGTCGCATGCGCCGCCGCCAGGCGGATGTCGCACGCGAGCGAGAGCTCGGCCGCGCCGGCGCGCGCGGCACCGTTGAATGCCGCGATCACGATCTGCGGCAGCGCTTCGATCGCGTCGTAGAGGCGATTCGCCATGCGGACGAGCTCGAGGATCTGATCCTTCGTGTAGCTCGCCCGGACCACGGGATTCAGGATCCCCATCGAGAAGAACTCGGCGCCGCTGCCGGTGATGACGACCGCCTGAGTGTCCTCGTCGGCACCGAGGCGATCGACGAGCCCCTGCAACGTCAGCAGCACGTCACGTGTCAGCCGGTTCTGATCGCCCGGCCGATCCAGCGTGATCGTCATGGCGCGTCCGTCGCGCTCGATGCGGACTTCCTCCGTTCTAGGTGTCATCCACGCTCTCCTGTGAGCAGACCGCCGAAAATTCGGGCGCCGAGCTTGAAGGCTTCCGCGAGCGTGGCGCCGGCGCCGTCCGCCGTCGGATTCTCGGCTCGCCACGCTCTCAGGTGCTCTTCCGACCGGAAGAAGTTGATCGTCGTTCAGAGCGAGTCGGCGATCTTGCAGCGGTCGTCGGCGCGCCGGCCGATCCAGAGCATGACGGCCGAGCCTTCCGGTCCCGCTCCGTCGGGTGTTGACGTGAGCTCGAGCGGCGCCGCGCAGTGATGGCAGCGCGACCGGATCTCGATGGATTGCCCGATCATCGGCGCGATGCCGAGCGCGTCCACGGCGCAGCAGGCGAATCGCTCACGACCGTCGCGCAGTCGAACGACGAACGGCGTCGATGACGCCGTCAAGGGGTACGCCACGTCGACCTGGCCGTCCTGGATTCGGATCAGATCGTCGCTATCCAGCGCGACCAGAGCCTGGCGCGCCGCCGTCGCCGTGCCGTCCGGGAGTCCGGCGACGATCTCCTCGACGGGAATCGGGCCGCCGTGTTCCACGAAAAGCTGGAGAACGCGCCGGAAGGCGGCCGACTCCCGCGCGGCCCGCCGAACCTTCCACAGGCTTGCCAGGTCGAGCGCGGCGAATTCGTCGGCGGTCTTGATCTGAAGGCTCGCCATCCCGCTAGCAGGATAAACTCTGGCGCAAGCCAGAAGGGCGCGATGTACGAGGGCTTCCGCCGCTTCGACGAAACCTACACGAATCTGCGAGAGTTCTTCGCCCGTGCTACCGAAACCGCGGAATGACTTTCTCGGCGAACAGCTCGAGCGTCTTCAAGCAACGGTCCCGCTCGAGAATTCCCTGGCCGAACAGCAAGAACATCTCGTTGAACGGCACGTGGCGCGCCGCGTTCTCGATCATGCGCGTGACGGTGTCGGCGTCGCCGATCAGGAGCGGCGGGCGGTCCTGCCCGAAAGGCACGGACCACGAGTCCCACATCCAGAGGCAGTCCTCGGCCCACGCCTCGGCTTCGCTCTTCGTGTCGGCGAGCACGAGATAGCCGCCCCACGCCGCTTCGTCGCCGCGCGGCACGTCGCGCCCGTGCTGCTCGGCCACCTCGCGATAGCGACGCCAGAGCATCTGACAGAAGTCCATCTCGCTGGCCATCACGATGGGCTTGCCGCCCTCCCTGGCCCAGTAGAGCGAGGTTTGCAAACTGTGCGTGAAGCCGGAGTAGACGGGGATCGGGTTCTGGAGCGGCCGCGGCGCGATGCCGACCTCGCGGATCGTGCCGTCGGCATCGACGCCGCGGCCGTATTTCACATAGACTGGATGCGGATGCGGCTGGCGCTGGCCCTGGGCCGGATACGACCAGTACTTACCCTTGAACGAGAACGTGTCGTTGGCCCAGGCCGTCTTGATGACGGCCACGCACTCCTCGAAAAGCTCGCGGTTCGTGGCGTCCTCGTCGCTCTTGCGGTTCCACGGCCCGGTCGCCCTGGCGCCGGGGACGGCGACGTAGTTCTCGAACCAGCGCGCCTGGTAGCCGCGCACGAAGGCGACGTTGAGCCGCCCGCCGAGCAGATGGTCGAGCGTGGCCGCGTGCTCGGCGACGCGAAGCGGATTGTGCGTGGGCAACACGTACCCGAACTGATTGATCCGGAGACGCGGGCCGTGCTTGCCGAGGAACATCGCCATGAGCCCCGGGTCCTGACCGAGCTCGAACCCCTCGATCTGCAGGTGATGCTCGGGGATACCGATGCCCGACCAGCCCGTGAGGTCGCACGTGCGGGCGTACTCGCCGATCTCGTCCAGCATGCGCTGGTAGAGCACGGGATCCTTGCCGGCCATGCCGCGCTCCAGCTCGCGGCGCCGGCCGATCGTCACGTACATGAACGCATGGAAGTCCATCGGTCGCCTGACTTGTTATACCACCGGCCGCGTCGGCGGCCGGCGCAGCGCCCAGAACGCCACGCACCCGACCAGGTAGGAGGCGATCGAGGCCAGGAACGCGATGCGATAGCTGCCGAAGACGTCGAAGATCCACCCGGCGGCCCAGGCGCCGAACGCCGAGCCGATCCCCGTGCCGACCGTGATCACGCCGAGAATGGTCCCGAGGTGCGGTCCCGGGAAAAGATCGGCGGTCTTCGCGGTGATCGTGGGGCCGCGCGCGCCCCAGGTGAGGCCGAAGAAGCATGCGTGAAGCCAGAGGAGCCACGCGTGCTCGGGGCCCGTGATGAAGAGTGCACAGATCACGCCGATGATCGAGACCGCGTAGGCCAGAATGGCCGAGAGCTCGCGCCCGATGTAGTCGGAGACCGTTCCGGTGACGATGGTCCCACCGACGGCGAGGAAGCTGCCCATGCCGAGCACGCTGGCGGCGTAGAGCTTGTCGAAGCCCGCGTCGACGGCGAACGCGAGCTGGTGCAGCGAGACGAAGAAGCTCCCGAGGCCCGTGCAGAGATAGACCGTGAACAAGAGCCAGAAGTGACGCGTCGCGATTGCCTCGGCCAGGGTCCAGTCGCGGCGCGGCGCTCGCGCGGCGTGTTCCTCGCCCGTGGACGACGCCGTCCGCGCGGCGGTCGGCGCGCGCGGCGCGGCGCGCCGAAAGAGCGCGGCGAGCGGCCAGATGAGGGCGCCCATGAGGGCCCCTTGCGCGAGGTAGGCGTGCCGCCAACCGACGGCGGAGATCAGGATCTGCGCGAGCGGGGCCGACACCGCGCGCGCGAAGCCGTTGGCCGACTGCACGATCGAGATCGCCATGCCCCGGTTGCTCACGAAGCGGCGCGAGAGGATGGGCACGAACACGACGAGCCCGAGGCAATTGGCTCCGAGCGTCATGAGGACGCCGTAGAGCACGACGATCTGCCAGAGCGCGCCCGCATGGGCGCTGCCGAGGAGCCCCAAGGTCAGGACGCTTCCCCCGAGCAGCACGAGGCGGCGCGGTCCGAGCCGGTCCACCAGCGCGCCGACGAACGGCGCGCTCGCGCCGCCCACGAGCTGGGAGACCGAGAACGCCAGCGACGTCTCGGCGCGGCTCCACCGGAACTCCTCGAGGAACGCCACCAGGAAGACCGCGTAGGAATGCATCAGCGCGGCGCTGATGGCGAAGGTCACGAAGGCGCCGCCCAGCAGGAGCCCGCCGCGCCGCGACGTCATGCGTTGTCCCTATACAATGGGGCCCGGGAGCCATGAGCCAGCTGACGGACTACACGACCTACGCGGACGCCCACCGGCACTTCTCGTCCGCGGCGCTGTGGTCGCTCTTCGACGGCGACCGCGAGTCGCTGAACATCGCGCACGAGTGTGTCGACCGGCACGCCGGATCCGGCCGTGTCGCCGTGCGTGTGGCCCACGCCGACGGGCGCGACGAGATCCTGAGCTTTCGCGACCTGGCCGAGTGGTCCGCGCGCTTCGCCCACTGGCTCGCCTCGCGCGGCGTCGCGCGCGGCGACCGCGTGGCGATCATGCTGGAGCCCTCGCTCGCCTTCTACGCGGCGCTCTTCGGCGCCATCAAGCACGGCGCCATCGCGGTGCCGCTCTTCACCCTGTTCGGCCCTGACGGCATCCGGCTGCGGGTCGAGGACTGCGCGCCGAAGCTCCTCCTGACCAACGCCGAGAAGGCCGACACGGCGCGCGCGCTCGACGGCCTCGACGTCGTGGTGGCCGACGCGCAGTTCATGACGGGGCTCGCGGCTCAGCCGACTGGCTACGCAACGCGGAGCGCGCCCGATGACCTCGCGGTGTTTCAGTACACGTCGGGCACCACGCGCGAGCTGCCCGCGGCGGTGCGCCATCCCCAGCGGGCGATCGTCGCGCTGATGGTGGCCGCGCTCTACGGCACGGGCATCCGGCCGGGCGATTGCTTCTTCTGCCCGTCCTCGCCCGCCTGGGGCCACGGGCTCTGGCACGGCACGCTCGCGCCGCTGGCCCTCGGCGTGACGACCGGCACGATGGCCGGCAAGTTCGACCCGGTAAGGCTGCTGCGCGCGCTCCAGGAGTACGACGTGACCAACCTGTCCGCGGCGGCCACGCACTACCGGATGGTGAAGAGCTCTGGCCAGGCGGCGGCCTATCGATACCGGATCCAGAAGCTCTCCTTCACGGGCGAGCCGATGGACAGCGCCACGCGCGCGTTCGTCGAGACGACGTTTCACGCGCCGGTGTGCAGCATGTACGGGACCACCGAGGTCGGCGTGATCCTCGCCGACTATCCGGGCGCCGTCGATCACGTCGTCAAGCCCGGCGCGCTCGGCAAACCGGTTCCGGGCGTGCGTGTCGAGGTGCAGGGCACGGACGGGCAGCCCTGCCCGCCGAGCCAGATCGGCGAGGTCAAGGTGTGGCGGCGCGGTGCCTGGTTTCCGACGAAGGATCGCGGCCACGTGGACGGTGATGGCTACTTCTATCACGCCGGCCGGGCCGACGACGTCATCATCTCGGCCGGCTGGACGATGAGCGCCGTCGAGATCGAGGACGTGCTGCTCCGGCATCCCGACGTGCGCGAGGCGGCGGTGATCGGCGTGGCCGATCCGCTGCGCGGCCAGGTGGTCAAGGCCTTCGTCGTGAGCGCCCGCGCCGGCGACGACGCCTTCGCTCGTGAGCTTCAGGACTTCACGCGCGAGCGGCTCAGTCAGCACGAGTACCCGCGCCGGGTCGCGTTCGTGGCCGCGCTGCCCAAGACGCCGGCCGGAAAGGTCAACCGCAAGGCGCTTCGCGAGTCAGAGGCGGGAGCCGTGGAGACGACGCATGCCCCGTGAGACAACGCTCTTCCCGAAGATCACCGAGCCGGCTCTCGACGACCTGCGCCGGCGGATCGGCGTCAAGATCACCGACACGCTCGAGCCGTGGTGCCACGAGGCGACGCGCGACAACATCCGTCACTACGCCCACGGCATCGGCGACGACAACCCGCTCTGGTGCGATCCCGAGTACGCGTCCGGCACGCGCTGGGGCGGTGTCCTCGCGCCGCCGAGCTTTCTCTTCGCCACGAGCCGCATCATCTCCGGCTACGTCGGCGGGCTCGCGGGCGTGCACGCCATGTGGGCGGGCGCGGACTGGACGTGGCATCTCCCGGTGCGGCGCAACGACGCGATCTCGACCGAGGCGTGGCTGAAGGACCTGATCGAGCACCAGACGACGTTCGCCGGCCGGTCGATCCAGCAGATCTATCACGTCGATTTCCGCAACCAGCACGGCGATCTCGTCGCGGCCGCCGACAGCTGGTGCTTCCGGACCGATCGCGACCAGGCGCGCGAAGCAGGCACCAAGTACACCGCGGTGAAGGCCAAGCCGCCGAAGCGCTACACGGACGACGAGCTCGCCGACGTCTACCGGCTCTACGCCAACGAGCAGATCCGCGGGCCCGTCGCCCGGTACTGGGACGACGTCCGCGAGGGCGAGCGGCTGCCGACCATGGCGAAGGGCCCGATGACGGTGACGGGGTTCATCGCCTATGCGCAGGGCTGGGGCGGTCTCTACATCCGGGCGAACAAGCTCGCCTGGAAACAGGTGCACCGTCACTCGGGCCTCGGCATCAAGAACCGCTTCGGTATTCCCGACTGCCCCGAGCGCGTGCACTGGGAGCCGGAGTTCGCGACGATGGTCGGCGCGCCCGGCGCCTACGACTACGGCCCGGAGCGGTGCTCGTGGCTCACGCATCACCTGACCAACTGGATGGGCGACGACGGGTTCCTGCGCCGCGCGCACTGCAAGATCCGCCGCCACAACCCCGAGGGCGATACGGTGCGGATCGACGGCACCGTGATCCGAAAGCTCGTCGACAAGGGGCGCCACCTCGTCGAGATCGAGCAGGAAGCGAAGAACCAGGACGGCGAGCTTTCCGTTCTTGGCGGCGGCCTCGTCGAGCTGCCGAAGCGCGGCTGAGAGCCCTCGCCGATGGACGCGCCCGCGGTGACGCGCTTCGGTGATCTGACCGACGCGGCCGCCGCGCGATGGGGCGACCGCGACGCGCTGGTCTTCCACGAGCGCCGCTACACGTTTCGCCAGATCGCCGCCGAGGTCGACCGCGTGGCGCGCGGGCTGATCGGTGCCGGAGTCCTTCCCGGTGAGAAGGTCGCGATCTGGCTGGTCAACCGCCCGGAGTGGATCTTCGCGATGTTCGCGCTCGCGAAGATCGGCGCCGTCCACGTGCCGGTCAACACGCGCTTCAGGACCGTCGATCTGGCCCAAGTCCTCGAGCGCTCGAACACGTCGACGTTGATCACCCACGACGTCTCCGGGCCCGTCGACTATCTCGCGATGGTCGGCGAGCTCGCCGAGCTCGAGGGCGCCGGGGAGACACGACGCGTCCGGAGCACGCGGCTCCCTGATCTCACACGCGTGGTCGTCGTGAGTGACCGCCAGCATTCGGGAGCCTGGAGCTGGCCTGAGCTACTGGAAGCGGCGAGCTCCGTCGACGCGGCAACGCTGACAGCCCGCGCAGCGGCCGTCAGCCCGACCGACACCGTCTTCATCATGTACACGTCGGGGACGACCGGATTCCCCAAGGGGGTGATGCGCGATCACCTTCTGCTCGCGCATCTGGCCGACCGCTACCGTCGCCTCCAGTCCTCGGAGCGCGATGTCTTCGTGAACTACCTCCCGCTGTTTCACGTCTTCGGGTACATCGAGGGGCCGCTGGGCTCGATGCTGGCCGGCTACCGGCAGATCCTCACCGACACGTTCGATCCCGACGAGGCTCTCGATCTCATCGAGCGCGAAGGCGCGACCCACCTCGACGGCTTCGACACGCATCTGAAGCTCCTGATCGACGCCCAGGAAGCGCGCCCGCGCAACCTGTCGACCTTGCGCACCGGCGTGATCGCCGCCGGCGCCGCGAGCGCGACGCCGATCGTGTATCGCGCGCGCAAGGTGCTGGCCCCGCTGCGTCATCTGACCGCCTACGGCATGACCGAAGTCGGCGCGACGATCTCGCTCTCGTTCCTGGACTCGACGGAGGAGCAGGCCTGCGAGGCGTCCGGCGCGCCGTGCGAGGGATTCGAAGTGCGCGTGATCGATCCCGACACCGGCCGCGATCAGCCGCGAGGCACGCCGGGTGAGGTCGTGGTCCGGACCAGATATCTCATGCAGGGCTACTACCGTGATCCCGAGGCGACCGCGCGCGCGGTCGACGCCCAGGGGTGGTTCCACACGGGTGACGCCGGCATCTTGCGTCCGGACGGCCATCTCCGCTTCGTCAGCCGCTACACGGACATGATCAAGGTCGGCGGCGAGAACGTCGATCCGACCGAGGTCGAGAGCTATCTGGGCACCTACCCGGGCGTGAGCCAGGCGGCTGTCGTCAGCTATCCGGACGCGCGGCTCGGCGAAATCGGTGTCGCCTTCATCCAGGTCGCGCCCGGAGCCAGCGTGGCAGCCGATCGCTTGATCGCGTTTTGTCGCGGCCGGATCGCGAGCTTCAAGATCCCGCGCCACGTGTTCGTCGTCGACGAGCTGCCGATGACGTCGAGCGGCAAGGTCCAAAAAGCTCGGCTGCGAGACGAAGCGCGCGAGCGACTCGGCTAGGAGCCCGCCAGGATCACTTCGCCGGCCCCGACGTATGGCCCCGCTCCGTCATGCAGCGCCGGTCGCGATCCTGATTGACTTGCTCTAAGGCGCCTGGACGTCCTGGCGGCTCCTGGTGGCGGTGCCGCGCAGGATGTTGTCCACCACCTCGATCGCGGCCTCCACAAGGAGAGTCCGCGGGACGTGATCATCGCGAAACAGAACACCCATGATCGGCAGATCACGCCTCGCGGACTGGACGACGGCCCAGTGGTCGGCGTTGACGAAACCCAGGAGGTGACTACCCGGGACGATCTGGTCGTACCAGAAGAGCATGCCGTCGTTGAGGGAGTCGATCGAAGCGAGCCGGTGATACGTGCTGGCCATGAAGGGCGTCAGATGGTCCGGCCGGGGCATCGTCACGAGGGAGAACACCGGAACCGAGATCGAAGTCCGGTGCAGTCGCCACCACTCGAGCCGAACCTCCCGCCGCACGTCGTCGATCTCCTCGCCGGTGCCCGGCTCGCAGCTGAGCAGCGGCAACGAAGACAACAAAACGCGGTATTCGGATTGGAGTTCGTCAGCCAGAAGGCTTCCCTGCACGGCACCCGCGATGCTCACGATCGCCGCGATGCGATGCGCTTTCGCCGGATGGCGGGCGACAAACTCCAGCAGGTCGGGCAGGCCCTTGGAGTAGGCGAACACGATGAGCGGGCGCGGGTCGTCGGGGAGCGCAGCCACCTGTCGAGCGAGGCGTTCGGCGTTCGCTGCGCTGGTGCCGCGCCCGGCGACGGGCAGGTAATGCACATCGACCCCGGCTTGCGTGAGATCGCGCTCGACGCCCGCGAACGGGCGCACCACCGAGCCGACACAATCTGCCCAGAAGCCCGGGACGAAGGCCACACGGTAGCGCCGGGCCAGGTCCGCCGCGGGTGACGCGGTGTCCGGCGCCTCTTCGCCGGGCAGGCGCAACAGCACGTCGTCGCAGGATACTCCGTCGTCCCGCAGGCGGCGGCACAGGGCTGCGCGGTAGGATCCGCGGAGATCGTGGACCCCAGCGGCCTGGAGCGCCGCCAAGATCGCCGGAGCGGCCGTATCAGAATGGCTCCGCTCGGGCACCAACGAACAGGCGGCCATCGCCAGGGTTGCGGCGCCCACGGCGGCGCACGCGACCCTCCGCAGCCCGGCCCGCGCGCCGGGCCGAGCCCATCGTCCCGTCACGAGATTCACCCAGCCTCCCCGCACCGCGAGAGTCTACTGCAATGATCCTCGAAGTTGAGACGCGGTGGGACGGGCGGCGGTTACCGGGGGGAAATCGGGGGGAGCGTCCGCCGCTCCCCCCGATGTTCAGCTACGCCGCGGGAACGGCCAAGTACAGCGCCTGGCCGTCGCGGTTCACGAGCAGGACCATCGGCTCGTTCTTGCCCTGCTTGTCCACCCGCGCCTTGAGGTCCTCGACCGTGCGAACGGGCTGACGGTCGATCTCGACGATCACGTCGCCGGCGCGGATGCCGGCCTCGGCGGCGCGACCGCCTTGGACCACATCACGCACGAGCACGCCTTCCTTCACCTTGAGCCCGAGCTCGCGGGCCATCGGCGGAGTCAGGGGCTGGACGGACAGACCCAGCTGGCCCTTGCCTTCGGTGTCGGCGACCTTGGCCGGCGCCTCGTCCTCGAGCCGGGCGATCCGAGCGTTGAGCCGCATCGCCTTGCCCTCGCGTGTCACCAGGATCGGCACGTCGCGTCCGACCGGTACGTCGGCGACGAGGCCGGGCAGATCGGTCGCCTTCGCGACCTTCTTGCCGCCGAACTCCACGATCACGTCACCGGTCTTCACGCCGGCCTTGGCCGCCGGAGAACCCTCCATCACCGACGAGACGAGCGCGCCGGTGGTGCTGTCGCCCCGCGTGAACGTCTTCGCGAGGTCCTTGGTGAGCGGCTGGATCGAGACGCCGAGCCAGCCACGCTCGACCTTGCCGTGGTCGGCGAGCTGCGTGATGACGGTCTTGGCCAGGCTCGACGGCACCGCGAAGCCTATGCCGACCGAGCCGCCGCCGCGGCTGAAGATCGCGGTATTGATGCCGATGACCTCGCCGCGCGCGTTGATCAGCGGACCGCCGCTGTTGCCGGGGTTGATCGACGCGTCGGTCTGGATGAAGTTGTCGTAGGGGCCGCTGCCGATCACCCGACCGGTCGCGCTCACGATCCCGGTCGTCACGGTCTGCTCGAGACCGAACGGGTTGCCGATGGCCATCACCGGCTCACCCACCTGAAGCGCCGTCGAATCGCCGAGCGGGATCACCGGCAACCCGGAGGCGTCGACCTTGAGGAGGGCGAGGTCGGTCTTCGCGTCGCGGCCCACCACCTTGGCGGGCAGCTCGCGCCCGTCGTCCAGCTTCACCTGGATGTCGGCCGCGTTCTCGACGACGTGGTTGTTGGTGACGATGAAGCCGTTCGCGTTCAACACGAAGCCCGACCCCGCGGCCCGCACGGGACGGCGTGGGCCCTCGTCGAAGAAGCGCTTGAAGAAGTCTTCGAACGAGCGCTCGTCGGGGCGGCCCTTGAGCTGCGGCTGCGCCTGCGCTTGCGCCTCGGCGTTGAGCTTGGTGCTGACGTTGACGACCGCGGGCTTCGCCTGCTTGCTGAGACGCACCCAGTCCGGCGCCTGGATCATGGCGGTCGGAGCGCCCGCGTGTTGCTCGGTCCAGAGCGGCGCCGCGCTCGTGACGCCGAGATGGGGCCAGAGCCCTATGAGGGCCGCGACCGCGACCAGGGCGACGATGGACGCCGCCCAGCGTTGACGCTTCCTCGAGAGATTCATGAGTCCGCCTCCGTGTTCGTTCATCCGTCGAGCTCCTCCTTCGGCGTTCTCCACGCCGCGTGATTCACGATAGCGACCGCAGATAAGGCCGCTGTGAGACGCACATGAGAAGGCTCTTAGGCGGGAAGATCGATCGTGAAACGACTGCCGCCGCCGGGGCGGCTCTGGACCTCGAGCGTGCCACCGTGGGCCAGGACGACCGAGCGCGCGATGGCCAGACCGAGCCCGCTCCCGCCCGTGTCGCGGCTCCGACCGGCGTCGAGCCGCACGAAGGGCTCGAAGATGCGCGTGGCGTCGGCGGGATCGATTCCGATTCCGGTGTCCTCGACGAGGATCGACACGCTCTGGCCCGCTCGCTCCAGCGAGATCACCACGCCTCCGCCCGCGGGCGTGTACTTGACCGCGTTGTCGACGAGGTTCAGAAGCGCGCGCCGCAGGGCGCCGGCATCGCCCTGCACCACCGCGGGCGTTGTCGAACGCATGCTGACATTGACGCCCTTGCCCTTGGCCAGGCGCACGCCCAGCTCGAGCGCTTCGAGACAGAGGGGCTCGAGATCGACGGGCTGACGGGCCGCGCTGAGGCCGACCGTGGAGCGGGACAGGAGCAGCAGGTCTTCCGTCAGGCGAATGAGCTGGTCGACCTCCTCGATGCTCGAGGCGAGGACGCGCCGATACTCGTCAGGCGAGCGTTCCGCGCGCAGCGCGATCTCGATGCCGCCCCGGAGGGCGGTGAGCGGAGTCCGCAGCTCGTGCGCGGCGTCGGCGGTGAAGCGCTGCATCTCCACGAAGGCGGCTTCGAGACGGGCCAGCATCGCGTTGAGCGTGTCGGCGAGGCGATCGATCTCGTCCTGGGCGCCTCGCCGCTCGAGGCGACGGCTGAGGTCTTCGGCGCTGATTCTGAGCGCGCTCTGCGACATCCGATCGACCGGCCGGAGCGCGCGACGAGCCAGGAGCCAGCCGCCGGCGGCCGAGAGCGCCACGCCCAGCGGGACCAGCACGAGCAGGGTCTCGACATAGCGCAGGAGTGTCTGGCGTGTCCGGCGCAGCGGCATCGCCACCTGGACCAGGTCGACGATGCGACCGCTGCGCACGACGGGCATCGTGAGCAGGCGGGCCTGCTCCCCCGCGGCGAGCTCGACCGTTTCCAGAGTCGGCACCCCTCGCAGCGCGTTGATGCGCGCCTCCCGCGAGAGCGGCAGGGCCGGCCGAAGCGCCCGTGAGCGTAGACGGCCCTCGGGATCGAGCAGTTGCATCAGCGCCTCGGCGAACTCCGACCCGAGGAACTCGCGCACCAGCGGCTCGAGGTCGGGCGGCAGCGGCGAAGCCTGGTCCACCAGCGGAGCATCCCGCAGGACTCCCGCCACGGTGAAGAGCGAGGCGTCGAGATCGTTGAACAGATGCCAGCGCAGGAGCGAATACGCGGCCACGCTGATCAGGAGCAGGATCGCGACGACGACGCCCGTGTACCAGAGCGTCAGCCGGGCCCGGATCGAGAGTGGCCTCATCGTCACGCCTCGTCCTTCAGGACGTAGCCGGCGCCGCGGATCGTGTGGAACAGCTTCCGCTCCTGCGGGCCGTCGATCTTCCGGCGGAGGTAGCCGACGTACACGTCGACGATGTTGCTCTCGGGGTCGAAGTCGAGCCCCCACACGTGCTGGACCAGCATCGGGCGCGTGAGGATGCGGCCGGTGTTGCGCATGAAGTATTCGAGGAGCGCCCATTCTCGCGTGGTGAGCTCGATCCGCCGCCCTGCCCGCTCGACCTTGCGCGTGGCGGGGTCGAGCGTCAGATCGGCCACCCGGAGCACGGGAGCGCGCCGCTCCGAGCGGCGCCGGAACAGGGCGCGCACCCGGGCCAGGAGCTCCTCGAAGGCGAAGGGCTTGGCCAGGTAGTCGTCGGCGCCGAGGTCGAGCCCGGTCACCTTGTCGGCCACGCTGTCGCGCGCGGTGAGCATGATGACCGGCGCGTGCACGCCGGCCTGGCGCGCGGCCTTGAGCACGGAGAAGCCGTCGCGCCCCGGCAGCATGACGTCGAGAACGATCAGATCGTAGGACTCACCCTCGACGAGCAGCTCGAGAGCGCCGTCGCCATCGGCGGCGGTCTCCACGGTATGCCCCTCTTCCACGAGCCCTTGCCGGATGAAGCTCGCGACCTTACGATCGTCCTCCACGACCAGAATACGCATGGCGTATCGGGCCCATCGTACTCGCAACTTCCGCGGCCGCTCAACCAGGCCGGTTCACGGCGGTGATCGTCCGCGAAATATCGCGGACATTGTCCAGCGGCTCTGCCATGTGAGGCATGATAGCTCGGCATGGACACGGCCCCCGGGGACGGCTTGCTCTCGCCCGTGGCCTTCACGCGTGACGACGAGTCGCCCGACGATCACTTCTACGTTTCGCCGCGCAAGGTCGTCCACATCGACGACGGCGCGATTGCCGCGCTCAGGGCCTTGTACGCCGAGATCCTGCCGAGGGGCGGCCGTCTGCTCGATCTGATGAGCAGCTGGCGCAGCCATCTCCCGGCGGACTTTCGCGCGGCCGCCGTGGTGGGGCTGGGTCTGAATGCGGAGGAGATGGCGGACAATCCACAGCTCGGGAGCCACGTCGTTCACGACGTGAACCGCGACACTCGCCTCCCGTTCGGGGATGCGGAGTTCGACGGCGCGATGTGCGCCGTCTCGATCCAGTACGTGATCCATCCCGTGCTGCTGCTTCGTGAAGTGCGTCGCGTGCTGCGGCCGGGCGCGCCCTTCGTCGTGTCCTTCTCGAATCGGTGTTTCCCCACGAAAGCGGTCGCCGTCTGGCTCGACACCACCGACGCGCAGCACGTGGGGCTCGTGCGCGCCTATTTCGAGACCGCCGGCGATTGGGTCGACGTGAAAGACGCGGATCGGTCGCCGGGGCACGGCGATCCGCTCTTCGCCGTGTGGGCACGCGCGCCTTCGGGTACCATCGAGGTGAGGCCCCTGGACCCATGACCAGACTCGCTGCGGCCGCGGTCGAGCGGTATCACCGCGACGGCTTCTACTTCCCGGTTCCGGTCCTGACACGAGGCGAGGCCCTGGCGCTGCGCCGGCGACTCGAGACCGTCGAGGCCGAGCACGGTGGCCGGCTCGGCGGCGAGCTGCGGCACAAACCCCATCTGCTCTTCACGTGGCTGGCCGAGCTCGTGCGCCACCCGGCGATCCTCGACGCGGTCGAGGACGTGCTGGGGCCGAACCTTCTCGTCTGGAGCACGAGCTTCTTCATCAAGGAGGCGCGCGATCCCGGGTACGTTTCCTGGCACCAGGACGCGACCTACTGGGGGCTGAGCGCGGCCGATGTCCTCACCGCGTGGGTGGCCTTCACCGACGCGACGGTCGAGAACGGCGCGATGCGGATGGTCCCGGGCTCGCACGACGAGCAGCTCGCCCATCGCGACACCTTCGCGCCGCATAATCTGCTCTCGCGCGGCCAGGAGATCGCGGTCGACGTCGACGAGGCGCGCGGCGTCGATATCCTGCTGCGAGCGGGCGAGATGTCGTTGCACCACGTTCGGATGGTCCACGGCTCGCCCGCGAACCGGTCGTCCGACCGACGCGTCGGCTTCGCGATCCGCTATATCCCGACCTCCGTGAGGCAGGTCGCGGGCGACGGCGACAGCGCGATGCTCGTGCGCGGCGTCGACGAGCACCACCATTTCGCGCCCGAGTACCCGCCCGCGTGCGACCTAGCGCCGGAGGCGCGCGCGCACCACGCGGCGGTGGTGGCGCGGGCGGCGAAAATTCTCTACCGCGGCACCGGGGTCGAGCGCTTCAAGTAGCGAAGCGCTCGCCCGGCGGCCGCGCCGTCACTTCGCCTTGAGCTTCACGTCCTCGTACGGCGCCGAGTACGCGTGGCCGGGGATCAGCCCCAGACCCGACTCCTGCACCCGCGGGCCGTGGCCGTTGATGAAGGCGAGCTCCCACACCGGGATGAACATCGTCTTCTCGTACATGATCTGCTGAATCTTGTGCAGCAGCGCCTCGCGCTTCTTGCGATCCAGCTCGGCCGCCTGGTCCTTGAAGAGCGAATCGATCTCCGGGTAGCCGCCGTAGACGTAGGCGCCGCCGGCGACGACGAACGTCTCCAGGCGCGTCGCCGCGTTGCCGAACGCGCCGCTCGCCGTGTACGCGAGGTTCTTGTACTTCTTGTCGCCGTAGCTGGCCCAGTGCGACACGCGCTCGACCGGCCGCAGCTTGGACTTGATCCCGATCTGCTGGAGATAGTTCGCGATCGCCTCTTGCACGTTCGCGTAGGCGAT
>Ga0137396_10000544_pt1 | contig 18176 bp, 13 predicted proteins | sample czc16metaG_FD_108284 | JGI IMG/M metagenome (GOLD analysis project Ga0137396, IMG submission 108284) | Vadose zone soil microbial communities from Angelo Coast Range Reserve, California, USA - czcobulk3.16 metaG | ecosystem: Environmental > Terrestrial > Soil > Vadose zone | place: USA...
GCTCCAGGTAATCCAGCATGGCAATGAATTCAGCGTTCATAAAACATCCAGTCCGCAGACCAAAAGGAGTGGGACATCATTTCCCACTCCAATCAGCGCGGACTAGACGCTGAACTTACCCTTCTCGAGAGAGAGCGTCAAGCTGTGGGGTTGAACGACGCGCGCGAAGCGTCCAACATCTCACCGTCAATGACCTCGCGCGCTGGCAACCTGTTGATCGTCATTCTTGTTTGGGCCGCGCTTTATTTACCGGCCCTCGGTTCGCTCGCGATCAAAGGTGAGGAAGGCCGTCGAATTTTGCCCGGAATCGCGATGCTCGAAACCGGTAACTATCTTGTGCCGCAAGTGGGCGGTGAAACCTACTTTCGAAAACCGCCGTTGATCAATTGGCTGGTCGCGGCGTCGTTCAAGATCTTCGGACGGCAAAACGAATGGACCGCGCGCATGCCGTCGGTGATTAGCGTGCTTTTGGTTGCGATCTCCTTTGTCACGGTCGCGCGCGCGAGTTTGGGTCCGCGTGGATCGATAATCGCCGCCCTGATCTGGCTGATGAACGCGGGAATCATCGAAAAAGGGCGACTTATCGAAATCGAAGGGCTTTACGTTTCGCTTTGCGCGCTCGCGATCATTTTCTGGTTGAGTTTCTGGGAGCAAAAAAAATCGCCGTGGCTGATCTGGACAATTCCGTTTGTTCTTCTTGGACTCGGCTGGCTCGCGAAAGGTCCGCTCCATCTTGTCTTTTTTTACGGCGTCGTCATTGCGGTTGTTTGGAAAGAACGAAAATGGAAAGCTCTTGTTCATCCCGCGCACTTCCTTGGCATCGTCATCATGCTCGGAATTTTTGCGGCTTGGGCGATTCCGTTTGTCCAGGCTACGAATCAAGCCACCGCCGCCACCAAATGGTCGGCACAATTCACCGGACGATTGCGCGGAACCGACTTTCAATTCACTCGATGGATTTTCAACATTCCGCACGGCGTTCTTTATCTTCTGCCGTGGGTAATTTTTCTGCCGCTAGTGCGATCCGAAAATTTTGCGGCGGAGAAAGATCGACAACTTGCGAAGGCGCTGACCTGGGGCGCGCTCGTCCCGTTAGTGATTGTCGATCTTGTGCCCGGATCGATTCCGCGTTACGCGATGCCGGCGCTGGTGCCCGCGTGCTGGCTGCTCGCGATGACGTTCCGCGAGGAAAATCTTCGCTGGCCGCGATGGCTCGGCGGCAAAGAGTTTTCTATTAACGCGCGGCGTCGCATGATTATCGGCATCGTTGTTCTGGCCTGCCTTGCCATGTGGACTTACGCGATTGCGGTCGTTCCAAAAATGGATCGGAGACAGCGGATCAAGCGTCTCGCCAATCAGGTTGAATCTTTGATTCCGAGCGGAGAAACCATTTACGCGCTCGATCCAAATTATCAGCCGATCTTTTTTTACATGCGCTCGAAGCTGGCTTACGCGAGCGAGATTGACGAGGTGCCAATGGACGCGCGCTATTTGCTGGTGCGTCCGGAGCGAGAGCAGGAGGTGCTGGAAAGCAATCGTTGGGCGCCGCGCCGTCCGCATCGCATCATGCGTTCGACCGATTATCGGAAAGAATCGATCTTGTTGCTCCAGATTGAATAAGGCGTGGCATTGACACTGCTCTGAGTTCGAATTAGTTAGCATGCTAACGATTTTCGACCTGTGAAGAGTGATGTCGATGGATTCGGTCAGCTTTTGCACGGCACGGCCCGCGCCTGGCGGCTGAAATTGGACGAGCGACTCAAACCAATGGGTTTGAGCCAGGCCAAATGGCGGACATTGCTTCATTTGTCAGTCGCGCCCGGTCCGTTGACTCAAGCCGAAATTGCCGCGCATCTCGGGATTGAAGAACCGACTTTGGTCACATTGTTGCATCGATTGGAAGGCGAGCGTTGGGTGGCGCGAAAAAACGCATCGCACGACCGCCGTTGCAAAACAGTGCATCTGGCTCCGCGCGCGCAACGCGTCATCGCGCAAATTAACACGACGGCGTTCAAGCTCCGCCACGAATTGTTGGATGACATTTCAGCGTCCGAACTTCGCACCTGCATCCGGGTGTTGGATTCCATCCGACAAAAAGCGGAGAAGGGGAATGGGAACGGAAAACACGCCGTCAGGGCTCGAGCTGGAAGGAACGGCCAGGACTGAGATGGGCACTCGATTAGAATCAGGAAATGGAGCCGCTACCGAAGTTCAGGAGACAAGACGAGTGAAAACAAATCCGGTCTCGAAGCAGCGAATTCCGCGCTGGGGTATTTTCCTTTTTGTAATTCTCGCGGCGTTCGCAGTCGCGCGCACGTTGCAGCGCGGAGTGGAAACGGCGAAGATGACGCAGCCGCCGATTCGGCCGGTGCTGGTGGCGAAAGTGATCAGCAAAGATGTGCCGCTTTATCTCGATGAAATCGGCACCTGCGCCGCTTACGAAACGGTCCAGATCCAGGCGCAAGTCAGCGGACAAATCATCGCGCGCCATTTTCAAGACGGTGCCGATGTAAACAAAGGCGATCTGCTTTTCACGATCGACCCACGACCGTATCAAGCCGCTCTCGAGCAGGCGCAAGCGCAAGCCACCTTAGACCAGGTGAATCTAAAGCGGCAGGCAGAGCTGCGCGCGAGAAACGTCACCTCCCCGCAGGACTTCGACACTGCTCAGGCAAACGCACGCAAGTCCGAAGCGGCGGCCGCGGCGGCTCAGGTGAATGTGGATTTTTGCTACATAAAATCGCCGATCAATGGCCGCGCCGGCTTGCGACTGGTCGATGTTGGCAATGTCGTGAGCGGCAATGCCGGGACCGGCGGCGCGGTTTTGCTAACGATCCAGGGACTCGATCCGATTTACACCGACTTCACCGTTGCCGAAACCGATTTGGCGTTGGTCAGGAAATATCTCGGCGGCCCGAACGTGAAAGTGCAAACGTTTTCGCCGGATGATAAAATTCCGCCGCGTCTCGGCGATTTGTATTTCATCGACAACGCCGTCCAGCCCGGTTCGGGAACGGTAAAAGCGCGCGGGGTGGCGCCGAATCCGGACCACGCGCTTTGGCCGTCGGAATTTGTGCGTGTTCGTTTCATTCTCGACACCATCAAAGACGCGCGGCTGGTTCCATCCCAAGCGGTGCAGGTCAGTCAAAGTGGTCCGTTTGTCTTTGTATTGAAGCCGGATAACACGGTGGACCTTCGGCCGGTCAAACCGGGGCAACGGCAAGACGGCGATCTCATCGTCGTCGAAAGCGGCATTCAGCCGGACGAAACAGTGGTCGTGACCGGACAGCTCGCGCTTGCTCCGGGAACAAAAGTCGAACCCCAACCTTACAATCCTGAAAGACCAAATACCGATCAAGCCCCCGCCGGCAAAAGCGCGATGTAAATTCTATGGATCGGTCCGATCAACATGATGGCGACGGCGCCTCGGATGGCGAACACGAATCGCAAGATCGACATCTTGTAAGATCGACATCCAGTTCGGCGCCGCCCAAAGAAGCGAAATTAGTTCCAGTCAAAGGCACCGGACTTTCGGGTCCGTTTATTCGCCGGCCGGTGATGACGATCCTGCTTACGCTGTCGGTCATCGTCGCGGGAATTGTGACTTACAACAAACTGGCGGTAAACGATCTGCCGGCGGTCGATTATCCAATCATTCAAGTTTCCTGCGCTTATCCCGGCGCGGACCCGGTGACGATGGCTAACAACATCGCCACGCCGCTCGAGAAACAATTCCTGCAAATTCCCGGTCTCGACATCATTACCAGTCAAAGCACGCAGGGCAACACCTCGTTGACGCTGCAATTTGTTCTGAGCAAAAGCATCACCGACGCGGCGACCGATGTGCAGGCCGCGATCCAGCGGGCGACCGGGAAGTTGCCGATCGATTTGCCGAGTCCGCCGACGTTTTCCAAAACGAACCCGAACGATCAGGCGGTTTATTTGCTCGGCCTGATGTCGGACACGCTGACGGACGGCGATCTATATAAGTACGCGTCCACGGCAGTGGCGCAGCGGATCGCGATTCTCCCGGGAGTTTCACAAGTAAATATTTACGGCGTGCAGGGCGCGATTCGGATCAAGGCGGATCCGGCGGCGCTGGCTTCGCGCGGGCTGACGATGGATGACGTCGCGAACTCGATCAAAGCGGGAACGGTTTACTCCGGCGCCGGACAATTCGATGGGCCGCATCGCAGCTTTGTTTTGCAGCCGAACGGGCAGATCGATCAGGCCGATGGTTATCGCAACCTCATTGTTGCGCGGAACAAAGACCGTTCGCCGGTCTACTTGCGCGACATTGCGGAAGTTAAACAAGGTGTGCAGGACGAGCGGACCTCTCGCTTTTTTTGGATGCGCGGATTTAATCCACCGGGCTCAATTGTTGTGCTGGCGGTTTCGCGACAGGCAGGCGCGAACGCGGTTGAAGTTGCGAATTCGGTCAAGGCGCTTTTCCCCGAGTTGCGCGCGAGTTTGCCGGGATCAATCACGTTCACGCCGGTGTTCGATCGTTCACAGACGATTGTGAATTCCGTCCACGATGTCCGAATGACACTGGTGATCGCTTTCATCCTGGTGGTGATGGTGATCTACGTTTTTCTCGGACGCGCAACCGACACGCTGATTCCAGCGGTCGCGTTGCCACTCTCGCTGCTGCTCACGTTCGCGGTGATGAGCATGCTCGGGTTTTCGATCAACAATCTAACTTTGATGGCGCTGACTCTCGCCATCGGGTTCCTGGTCGACGATGCAATTGTGTTTTTGGAAAACGTGATTCGTCGGGCCGAGCACGGCGAATCGATCCTGAAAGCCTCTTATAATACCGCTGGCGAAATTTCGTTCACGATCTTGTCGATGACGCTTTCGCTTGCCGCCGTCTTCATTCCGCTGGTGTTTTTGCCGGGATTGCTCGGCCGCATTTTCCAGGAATTCTCGGTCACGATCATTGTCGCGATTCTTGCTTCCGGTCTTGTCTCTCTGACTCTGACACCGTTGATGTGCGCGCGCATTCTGGGTGAACGCAGAGCCGGCCATAAACGCGCCCGGATGGAAACGTGGACCGGCAATTTTATCAAACGCGTGATCGACGCCTACAGCCGCGCTCTGGATAAATTTCTCGACCGTGCCTGGCTGGCGGTTCCGATCTTGCTCGTTTGCATCCTTGGTCTTTGGTTTTTCTTCACTCATTTGCCGTTCACCCTCCTTCCACCCGGGGACAGCGGTTTCGCCCGCGGCGTTTTTATTGCCCAGGAAGGTTCGTCGCCGGCGCAGATGCGCGAGTTCCAGCAAAAGGTGAATCAAAAAATCGAATCGGAACCGAGCGTCGCACAGTTTTTCACAGTCGCCGGTTCGCTATCGCGAAGCTCGTCGTCGCAAGCGATCATCTTTGCCATTTTCAAGCCGCGCGATCAGCGTGATCCGATCGAGCAATGCCTTTTGCGATTGCAAAAGTCCATCAGTACGATTCCGGGCATCACCGCGGTGATCTCGCCGAGTCCGGTGCTGCAAATCAACGTCGGCGCAACCAATCAGACGCAGGGACAGTACGCTTACACGATCAGCGGCATTGTTCCGCAAGACGTTTACGCCGCCTCGAATCAGCTGATGACGAGTCTGCGCGGGTTCAAAGGATTCGCTTCGGTGCGCTCCGATTATTACAACAGCACGCCGAACCTGAAGATTAACATCGATCGGGAGCGCGCTGCGACTTACGGCGTTTCGACTTCCGCGATCCAAAGTTTATTGAAGAACGCCTATTCGCAGAACTACGTTTATTTGATCAAACAGCCAGACGACCAATATCAGGTCATCCTCGAAGTGAAGGACGATGAGCGCGCGCAGCCGAGAGATCTCGACAATTTATATGTGCGGAGCAATACCGGCAGCCCAATTAACCAAAGCGGCGGCGGCACGGGGATCGGCGGTATTACTACTACAACTGGAACTAGTGCGGACCTCGTTCCGCTGCGTGCGGTAACATCGACGAGTCAGGTCGTCGGGCCGCAGGCCGTAAACCATTTCGATCAGTTCACCAGCGTTACGATTAATTTTAATTTACTGCCGGGCGTTGCAATCGGCGATGCGACTAAATTCATTGAAGATTCATTCGCGCAAGTGCACCAACAGTATCCGAGCATTCAAGCGACCTTTCAGGGCGAAGCGCTCGTCTTCCGGCAATTGTTCCAAGCGCTGCCGCTCCTTCTCCTCGCCGCGATCTTCGTCATGTACGTGATCCTTGGAATTCTTTACGAAAGCTACGTCCATCCAATCACGGTCTTGTTTCCGGCGATCGTGCCGGCGGTGGTCGGCGGCTTGTTCACCCTTTGGATTTTTGGATCGACATTGTCGCTCTACAGCGTGATCGGTCTCTTTCTTCTGCTCGGCATCGTAAAGAAAAACGGGATCATGGTGGTCGACTTTGCGTTGCAACGGATTGATGAAGGCTGGGACCTGCGCTCGGCAATTCATGAAGCTAGCGTCGAGCGTTTTCGTCCGATCATGATGACGACACTGGCCGCATTGATGGGCGCGATTCCGCTCGCGCTTGGTTTTGGCCAGGACGCGTCATCGCGTCGGCCACTGGGGCTGGTGATTGTCGGCGGCTTGATTTTTTCACAAATGGTCACTCTTTTCGTGACGCCGGTGATTTACCTTTGGCTCGAATGGTTCCAGGAACACGTGCTCGACAAGGTTCCGTTCCTGCGGAGCGCCCACACTCATCACGAAGGCGAGCCAGGCCCCGGAAAAGAAGGCGAATTGGGGCCAATTCCAGCCGCGGTACGCTAGCAAGCGCGACGGTAAGATCGACATCTCCGACCCGCCGCGTCTCAGTCGGCGCTTTTACCCCTTTTTTCGCGTCGAGTGGAATAAGCCGTGCTCTGATGGGGAACCAGTTTCCCGATCTTGAAACCACGCACGAAAACTATCCTGCTTACGGGAGTCCTCGGTGTCATTTGGGCCGGGGCGGTTGGCGCTGGTCTGCGCATTTTGATGACCTACGAAACCGCGCCCGGCCGCGTCGGCGCGGTGCCGACGTCCTGGCCGGCTGATTCTTCAATCCCACTCGCGAGGGACCGTCCCACGCTCGTGATGGCGGCCCATCCGCAATGTCCGTGTACAAGCGCGAGCATGGACGAGTTGGCGCAAGTGATAGCGCGCATTCAAAACAAAGCCCGCGCATACGTTTTGTTTTACACGCCGTCGGGCTCCGGTCTCGACTGGAAAAATGCCGACTTGCGTCGGACCGCTGAAAAAATTCCCGGCGTCACCGTATTGTCCGATGTCGATGGTGTGGAGGCGCAGCGGCTCGGCGCCAAAACATCAGGTCACACTTTCCTGTTCGATCGAAACGGCCGCCTCCTGTTCAGCGGCGGCATTACTGCATCGCGCGGTCATTCTGGCGATAACGCCGGCGAAAGTTCGATCGTGTCCTTGATCAATAACGGCACCAGCGGCCGAGCGAACAGTTTCGTCTTCGGTTGCTCGCTCACAGATCGCAACAGACAAGCCCCATGTTTGAAGTAGTAAAAAACGCGCTCGCGGTCCAAGTCGCCGCCGAGACTCCGGAGATGAGTACACAGGATGAGTGCGCCCGGCGCTCCGACGAATTGTTCGCGCGGCAACAAGACGAGATTTACCGCAACACCGATCAGCTTTTTGCGCGCCTCATGATCTTTCAATGGGTCGCCGCGATCGCGATGGCGCTCGTGATCTCACCTTACACATGGGCTGGACAATCAAGCGCAATTCACATTCACGTTTGGGCCGCAATCTTTTTGGGCGGCGCGATCAGCTTCTTCCCGATCTGGCTGACCCGAGTTTGGCCGGGGGCTGCCATTACCCGGCATATCATCGCCGTTGCGCAGATGCTAATGTCAGCGCTCTTGATCAGCGTCACCGGCGGACGAATCGAGACCCACTTTCACGTTTTCGGTTCTTTGGTCATTCTCTCTTTTTATCGCGATTGGCGCGTCCTGATCCCGGCGACAATTGTCGTTGCCCTCGATCATTTTCTTCGGGGTGTCTATTGGCCTTACTCAGTCTACGGCGTGCTAACGGCCAGCCCGTGGCGCTCGATTGAGCACGCGGCCTGGGTGATTTTCGAGGACCTGTTCCTGGTCATTTCATGTCTCCGCAGCATTCGCGAAATGCGCTCGATCGCCAATCGGACGGCCGCGCTCGAAGCGAGCGAGCAAACATTCCGCCAGATTTTCGAAGAAGGGCCGATGGGTGTCGCGGTTGTCGATCTTCAGCAGCGTTTCGTCAAAGTGAACAGTTCGCTTTGCCAGATGATGGGCTATTCATCCGAGGAGCTGATTGGAAAAAGCACGCTCGAAATAACGTATCCCGACGATATTGAGCACGACCACGATGTTGTGAACGAGCTTCGTGCCGGCGCAGTGCGCTCTGCGTTCGAGAAGCGTTACATTCGAAAAGACGGTGAATTGCTTTGGGTCAATCTGACGGCCGCGATCATCCGTAACAAAGAAGGTCGGCCGCATCACTACGTGACAATGGTGAAAGATGTCACCGAGCGAAAGAAGGCCGAGAATGCGCTTCACGAAAACAAACGCGAGCTGGAGGCCGCTGTTCGAGCCAACCAGTCGATCATGGATAATTCGCTGGATGTCATCTGCACAGTCGATGAGGAAGGTCGATTTCTTACTGTAAACGCAGCTTGCGAGCATCTCTGGGGATATACGCCTGCCGAACTAATTGGGCGCAAATATATCGACTTTGTTGATCCAACGGATCGGCCGAGAACCAGCCAAGCGGAGTCTGATTTAAAAGTCAGCGGAAAAGTTACCGACTTTGTTAACCGCTACCTGCGTAAAGACGGCAGTGTGGTTGATGTTCTCTGGTCGGCGACCTGGTCGGAGCAGAATCGGACCCTTTTTGGAGTCGCTCACGATATCAGTGAGCGAAGACGCTCCGAGGAAGAAATTCACAAGCTCAATCTGTCTCTCGAACGACGGGTTCAGGAGCGCACCGCCGAACTATGCGCCGCTGAAGAACGCTATCGCGCTCTCTTTGAAAGAAACCCCGAGCCGATGTGGGTGTTCGATCGCGAATCGCTCGCCTTCCTCGAGGTGAACGAGGCGGCCATCAAACATTACGGATTTTCCCGCGACGAATTTTTGGGGATGACGCTCAAAGATATCCGCTCAGTTGAAGATGTTCCGGCGTTGCTGGATGACGTCGAGCAATCTGGCCCCGACGGTGTATCGACTGCGGTCTGGCGACACCGCAAGAAAGATGGGTCGCTGATTGACGTTGCTATCACCGCCAATGATTTCGAATGGAACGGGCGCCCTGCTCGTCTCGTCCTCGCCATCAACATTACCGAGCGCAAGCGGGCGGAGGATGCGCTGCACGAGACGAACCTTGCGCTAAGTAACGCGATGCCAGGCATCTCAATCCTGAATTGCGATGGCCGGTACGAGCGTGTTAACGAGGCCTACGCGGAGATGATGGGTTATTCGACGAGCGAACTCGTTGGCATGGACTGGACGCCGACGGTACTCCTTGAAGACAGAAAGCAGGCAGTAGAGGCCTATGAACGTATGTTATCGGAGGGCAAAGCGGAATTCGATGTGCGTGCGGTGCGAAAGGACGGTTCGTTGTTTTACAAGCATGTCCTGATGGTCAAACGAACCGATGCGAGCGGAAAAGTTCTCGGTCACTATTGCTTCATGCGCGACATCACAGAGGAGAAGAAAGCGGAAGAGGCATTGCGGCAAACAGAAGAGAAATATCGAGCGATTTTTGAAAACGCGATCGAAGGAATTTTCCAGACCACACCGGATGGAAAATACATCAGCGTCAATCCGGCGATGGCCCGGATGTACGGCTACAGCTCGCCACAAGAGCTCACGGACAGCGTGGCCGATATCGGACGGACCGTTTATGTCGATCCTGAACGGCGAGTGGAGTTCAAACATCTGATCGAAAAACAAGGTTTCGTCGAGTTGTTCGAGTACGAAGTCTATCGGAAAGATGGCAGCAAGATCTGGCTCAGTGAAAATGCCCGTGCGGTCCGGGATGAAAACGGGGTCATCATTTATTACGAGGGCACGGTCGAAGACATTACTGAGCAAAAGAGAGTTAAGGAAGTAGAGCGGGCCAGCAAAGCGAAGAGCGAATTCCTTTCGCGGATGAGCCACGAGCTGCGGACGCCGTTAAATGCGATCCTTGGTTTTGGTCAGCTTCTGGAGCGACAAAAACCAACCGCCGTTCAGAAAAACCGCATCAGTCATATCCTGAACGCTGGACGTCATCTCTTGAACCTGATCAATGAGATCCTCGATATCGCACGAGTCGAGTCCGGCCGTTTCCAACTCTCGCTCGAGCCGGTCTTAGTAGAGCATGCCGTGGATGAAGCGATCGATTTGATTCGACCGCTGGCCGCAGAGCGCAAGATTGAAATTAAGCGAACGCCTTTGCTTGAGGCGTCTCCCAGTGTGCTTGCCGATCGACAACGTTTCAAACAGGTCCTGCTCAACATGCTTTCCAACGCCGTGAAATACAATCGTCCTGCCGGGCGCATCATTGTCGATCTTGTGCCGCAACCTCAGGAACGTTTTAGGATTTCTGTAATCGATGAAGGTCCCGGCATTCCTCCTGACAAACGCGCCCGTTTGTTTTCCCCCTTTGATCGCCTCGGGGCCGAGAACAGCGACACCCAGGGCACCGGTCTCGGCCTTGCTCTTTCCAAGCGTCTGACTGAAGCGATGGGTGGGACAATTGGCGAGGGCGGTCCCGCCATGGGTGCATGCTTTTGGATCGAATTCCCGATCGTCAAAGGTGTTCGGGAGCAGCTTGGCTCGAGTCGGACCGCGTCAACGTCGCTGGTCGGCCTGAACGGCGATGAAAAAACCTTGCTCTATATCGAGGACAATCTTTCCAATCTTACGCTCGTCGAACATCTATTGGGGGAATGCGCGCCCATCAAATTAATCAGCGCGATGCAAGGCCAGCTCGGTATCGAATTGGCCACTCGGCATCAGCCTGATTTGATCCTGCTTGATGTTCATCTTCCGGACATTAATGGGGCAGAAGTCCTGGCCCGACTCAAAGCCAAAGCGCGCACGCGCGATATCCCGGTAGTTGTCCTCAGCGCTGATGCCACCAAATCGCAAATCAGTCGCCTAATGTCCCTCGGGGCGGAAGATTATTTAACCAAGCCGCTCGATGTGGACTGTTTTCTGAAAGTTATCGAAGAACATTTTTGCGAGCCAGCGAGCACGAACGGGAACGGCGCATGAACTCGGACACGCTCCTTCAACGAATGAAAATCCTCATCGTGGACGACGAGCCCGCTAACGTCGCGCTGCTCCAGGAAATCCTGATCGAAAATGGTTATGCGCGGATGGAGTCAGTTCTCGATTCCAAACTTGTGCTCGAGACGTGCAAAAAATTTGAACCGGATTTGGTTCTGCTCGATTTAATGATGCCGCCACCGGACGGCTTTTCCATTCTCGAATCGCTCCGCTCTGAAGACGATGCAAGCTTTCTCCCCGTCGTTGTTCTGACTGCTGACACGAACGAGGAAACAAAACGGCGTGCTCTCGGTGCCGGCGCGACAGACTTTTTGTGCAAACCCTTTGATCATACCGAAGTCATTCTGCGCATTCGCAATCTTCTCAAGAGCCGGCACGCCCATTTGCTTTTGGATAATCAACGCGCCGCTCTTGAAGAAGCAGTTTGTGAGCGGACGGCCGAGTTACGTGCCACAATCGCGCAGTTACAAAAAAGAAGCGAACCGGCTTCGCAAAGCGTCTGATTAGCGCGGTTTCGTTGGCGTAGGGGGCGCCATCCACTTCGCGTCGATGATTTGGCTGCCGTATTTGAAGTGCACTGTTCCGTCCTCGATACCGACGACACGCAAAGTAGCGGGACCGGCTGGCGTTTTTACTTCGAGAAGATCACCTTCGGACACGCGCTGACCATTTACGATGGCGAGAGGGACATTTCCGAGCGCGATGGAAGTGACATGTATCATGTCTAAGCTGACCCACGCTTCCTGAGTGGGGGCCTCAGTGGCGGTGGGTGAAGGAGGATGCGTTTCCTCCGCGATACCGGCTTCGCGATGCAGCTGCCGAATCAGGTAGCCCGACCCAATCACGAATGCGAAGAAAAGCGCTATGGCGACGACGAAACCAATGCGGCCGACCGTAAAAAACCCAAACGGTTCTGGAGCGTCTCGTTCTGGTAATTCGACTGTCGGTTTAGCTTGCGAGCCGCGAGGATAGACGGAATGCGCCTTTGGTTCGTCCCTGCGAACCATGTGCAGCCCGTTCTGCTCGGAAGACTCAGGCACGCGAACGCGGTAAACTTGCTCCGGTCCAAGAATACCGTGTAACTCATAGTCTGCAATACCCGCCGCTGCTCATTGCGATACGCGCGCAGCTTTATTTATTAAACCGAAATGCGCGCGATGGTTCTCGAGAAAATTGGAAAACCGCTCGCACTGCGTGACGTCCCGCAACCGAAACCGGCGAAAGGACAACTTCTCGTTCGTGTCAGCGCCTGCGCAATTTGTCGGACGGATCTCCATATCGTCGACGGTGAATTGTCTAATCCAAAACTTCCGCTCGTTCTCGGCCATCAAATTGTCGGACGCGTCGAGGAAATTCCTTCGTCATTCGGCATTCGAGCTTCGTCATTCGCGGTCGGAGACCGCGTCGGTATTCCATGGCTCGGCTGGACTGACGGTGATTGCGCTTTTTGTCGGTCTCATCGCGAAAATCTTTGCGACCGCGCAAAGTTCACCGGTTATACCATCGACGGGGGCTACGCCGAGTTCACCGTTGCCGATGCGCGATACTGTTTTCATCTGCCCGACGAATACGGCGATGTCGAGATGGCGCCGCTACTTTGCGCCGGAATGCTCGGCTATCGATCCTATCGGAAGACGGGTGATGCGCGCCGGCTCGGCATTTATGGTTTCGGCAACGCCGCGCACTTAATCGCGCAAGTTGCGCTTTATGAGAAAAAAGAAGTTTATGCGTTCACTCGCCCGGGCGACAGAGCTGGCCAGGAATCGGCGAGAAAGTTAGGGGCGATTTGGGCCGGAGGCTCCGATGAAATGCCGCCCGAGAAACTCGATGCCGCGATTATCTTCGCGCCGGTAGGTTCGCTTGTCCCCATAGCGCTGCGCGCGCTCGCAAAAGGCGGCAGCGTCGTGTGCGGCGGAATTCACATGAGCGATATCCCTTCATTTCCTTATATCGATCTTTGGCAGGAGCGCGCAATTTGTTCCGTTGCCAACCTGACTCGCCGCGACGGCGAAGAGTTTCTCAAAATCGCGCCGCGGGTACCGGTGAAAACAAAGGTGGAAATTTTTCCGCTCGAAGAAGCCAATACCGCATTGGACAAATTCCGCGCCGGCAAACTCGACGGCACGGCGGTGCTCGTGATCTCTTCTTTCTAATTCTGTCTTTTGACGTCTACTCGTTGTCGTGCCCGCACAATTCCCTAACGAACAGACCGACACCGGCGAATTTCAGCGTCAGGAAGACGCGTTTCGCGAATGGATTTCAAATGATGGATCGACATCGTATCCCGCTGCGGCCGGCCGTTATCATCTCTACGTTTCGCTCGCGTGTCCCTGGGCGAGTCGCACCGTCATCTTTCGAAAGCTGAAAGGTCTCGAAAACGCGATCGGCCTAACCATTGTCGATCCGTTTCGCGATGAGAAAGGTTGGGCCTTTCGAGATCCGGAGCGGAGTCGCCCTGGTTCACAGTTAAACAAGCTCGATGAGTTCGAATCGACCGATGACGTCAATGGCTTCCACTATTTGAGCCAGGCTTATGCGGCGACCGATCCCGGGTTCGATGGCCGAGTCACCGTCCCCGTGCTTTGGGACAAGGAAACGAAGAAGATCGTGAACAATTGCGAGGACGACATTTGTCCGATGTTCAACCGCGTCTTCAATGAGTTCGCGAAAAACAAAGATGTCGATCTTTTCCCCAAAGACATCGAAGCCGAGCACACCAAGCTTTCCGAATTCATCTACGACAACATCAACAACGGCGTTTACAAAGCCGGCTTCACCACTCGCCAGCGAGCTTACGAAATTTCGTGCAGAAAACTTTTCGACGCGCTCGATGAAATGGAAAAACGGTTGTCGAAAAGCCGCTACTTATTTGGCAAGCGCATCGTCGAAGCCGATTGGCGCCTCTTCTGCACGCTCATTCGGTTCGATGTCGTTTATCACGGACATTTCAAATGCAATCTTCGGCGGATCATCGATTACCCGAATCTGCAAGGGTACTTACTGGACTTGTATCAGCAGCCGGGAATTGCCGAGACTGTCAGCATCGATCACATCAAGCGTCACTACTACATGACCCACGAGGAAATTAACCCGACCCGGATCGTGCCGCTCGGACCGATTGTCGATCTTGCGCAGCCGCACGGCCGCGAACGCATCTAACCCTTAGCGCCGCAGCTCATCGAGCGCTTTGCCGAGACGCTCGACTCCCTCATTGAACAACGTCGGTTCGCAGCACATTCCAATCCGAATGTGACTAGGCGATTCGAAGAACCGGCCTGGCACAACCGCAGCTTCGTATTTTTCAATCAGCAAAGCACAAAGTTGATCAGCATCCACATGGCGCAGCCGTGGAAATGAAGTTGTCCCGAACTTTGTCGGCGCAGGTTCTATATCATCGCGCGTTTTGAAAAAGTTATTCAACACTTGTCGATTCGCTTCCAGCATCGATCCCGCGCGTGCGGCAATTTTCGGAAGTTGATTCAACGCCAATACGCTGAGTCGCTCCATCACGTTCGGCGCGCTCGCGGCAAAGATATCGTCGAGTCGGCGAATTTTTTCGGCGAGCTTAGCTTCGGCGAAAATCCACCCGCAACGAAGACCGCTTAAGCCGTAGCCTTTTGTCAGGCTGCTGGTGATGACGAACTCCGGACCGAATGAAATGGCTGATGCGGGGGCATTCTTAAACATTGCCTCGAGATAAACTTCGTCCACTAGCACCTTTGCTCCCACGTTGCGCGCCATCTCGCCGACCTCTCGCAGCGTCGCCTCGTCAACTAGCGCGCTGCTCGGATTGTGCAAATTGGTCAGCACGATCAAGCGCGTGCGCGGCGTGATCTGCTTTTCCAAATCGACGATGTCGATCTTAAATCCGTCTTCGAATCTTCTCGCGAAGCGTTTGATCTTCGTGCCGAGATATTCGGCGATCGCGAGCAGGGGATCATAAGTTGGCTGTTCGATCAAAACGTCATCTCCGTGCTCAAGCAGCGCCGCCATCGCGAGATGATTTGCCATCGACGTGCCCCCGGAAACAGTGACGACGTTTTCGGGCGCGACTTGACGATGCTTCGCCAGCGCTTCAATCAGTGGGCGATAGCCATAAGCGTTGTCGCCATGCAATTCCAAATCACTAAGCTTCACGTCGAGTTTGGCGATCGGAAGATTCAGGATCCCGCTCAACGCGAGATCGTATTTCACTTTCTGGCGCGTCTTCGCCCAATGCATGAACTCTGAATTCGTTTTCGTCATTGTCTTGCGGCCTGCCGCATCCGCCAAAGAAGATAAACCGGTATTCCCGTCAGCATGATTCCCAAACCGATCGCGCTGTTATGCGGGTAACGATAAACCGTGCTGAAGGCAACGCCGGCGCAGGCGGCGATGAAAAACAAAGTCGTGAACGGATGGCCAGGCACGCGAAATGTTGCCTCGCTCCTGTTAAAGGTCAGTCCGGCTCGGACTCGGCGTCGAAAAACAAAAACCGTCGCGGCAGTCAGGGCGAAGAAGATTACGTCTACCGAAATAACGTAGTTCAAAATTTGTTCGTAGCGTCCTGACAACGTGATCACGATCGCAAGCGCGCCTTGCAACGCGATCGCGAAGGCGGGCACCCGCGCACGATTGAGTTTTGCCAGGCCTGAAAAAAACAAACCGTCTTCGGCCATAGCAAAATAAACCCGGGGCGCGGTCAGCATGCTTTGGCTGAGAAACCCGATGGTGGAGACCGCAATCCCAACCGCAATAATGCGCGCGCCGTTCTCTCCTAGCGCCAGGCGCATCACGGCCGACGCTGGAGTTTTCGTTTCGGCGAGGCCGAGTGGGCCTAGCGCGTGGACACAAACGAAATTTACTGAGAGATAAACGGCGATCACGCCAAGAACGCCAAACATTAAACCGCGCGGAAGATTTTTTTGCGGTTCGCGCACTTCGCCGGCCACAAAACACGACGTCTGCCAGCCACCGTACGCAAATTGCACTGGAATCAACGCCGCGCCGAACGCAGTCACCGAATTCCAGATTCCCGACGATGTCGATTTTGCGACGGCGGTCGCGGGCGGGCCGCTCACGCTTAACCCGAACGCGACCAGCGCCGCAATCGCGATCAGTTTCAAAATCATGAACAGATTTTGTGTCGTGCTGCCAGCCCGCACACCGAAGCAATTGATCACAGTTAAGACTGCGAGTGCGATTGCCGCGAGGAAGGCCGCGAAGTTATCGCTTGCCTGGGCGTGTCCGAGCGCACACACATATTTTGCAAAAGTTACCGCGACCGCAGCCATGCCGCCGCTTTGCGTGACGAGCAGCAAAGCCCAGCCATAAACAAACGCGAGTGCGGGATGGAAAGCATCGCGCAGATAAACATATTGGCCGCCGCTCGCTGACGTTTGTGATGAAAGTTCCGCGTAGATAAAAGCGCCCGCGAGCGCAATGAGTCCGCCGAAAGCCCAGGCGGCAAGGATTAAAACTGTGGACGGGACCTGTTGCGCGACGACGTAGGGATTAATGAAAATCCCCGAGCCAATGATCCCGCCCATCACGAGCATCGTGGTGTCGAAGAGCCCAAGCCGGCGCGCGAGATGCGCTTCCGAAGATGCGATCTGCGTCACTCTCTACGGAGTTGAATCTCGTTGACTGGCCTCACGCTTTCGCGTGGCCCGCAACGAAATCAGAATTGTGATCGTCAGGGTCGAAACAATCGCCGCAAGCGAGATGGGAACCGGGATCTCCACTAGGTCGCGCAAAATCATTTTCAGTCCGACGAACGCGAGGACCACAGCGAGACCGCTTTTCAGGTAGATGAACCGTTCGATCATCCTGGCGAGCAGAAAATAAAGCGAGCGCAAGCCGACGATGGCGCAGGCGTTTGAAGTGTAAACAATAAAAGTGTCACGCGTGATCGCGAACACCGCGGGAATGGAATCGACCGCGAAGACAAGGTCCATCACGTCGATGACGACCAATGCCAGCGCCAGCGGTGTGAGCATCCAGCGCCCGTCGACTTTGGCTTTGAAATGTTCGCCGTAAAACGTCGGCGTGACCGGAAAAACTGCTCGCTGGCAAACTCGCATGATCCAGCTTTGGCCAAAGTCTTGAGGCTCGCGTTCAACAAAAAACATCCGCCAAGCGCTGATGAGCAGAAAGCCGCCGAAAATGTAGAGAATGAATTCGAACCGCTGGACCAGCTCGATCCCGACCCAGATCATGACCCCGCGCATCACCAGCGCGCCGACAATTCCCCAAACGAGCGCGCGATGCTGCGCCATCCCCGGGACCTTGAAGTACTGAAAGATGACAACGAAGATGAAGATGTTGTCGACGCTGAGCGAGTACTCGATCACGTAACCGGTGAGAAATTCGAGCGCTTTGTCCGGGCCGCGGATTTTCCAGACAACGAGATTGAACAGCAGCGAAAGGCCGATCCAGATAAGAGTGCGATGGGCCGCGGCGCGCATGCTCAACTCGCGGCCGCGATGTTTGAATTGAACAAGATCGAGAGTTAGCGCGAGGAAAACGCCGGCATTAAAGGCGATCCAAAACCAGATACTTGTCGGCGACATCGTGCGTAGGGTTTCACGCGACGAGCGCGACGGCAATCGCAAAACATTGTCCCGCATGGCTTGCTACGGCCGACCTTCATCGTAGTTTGTCCGTCTCTCATGGACGCGGAGCTCGAGAAACTGGTTGAAGCCGGCAAATTGACTTCCAAAGCGGCCGAGAAACTGGATGCGCTCAAGCCGGGCACGTTTTGTCTGCACAAAAGTTGGGGATTTGGCCGGGTCGCGGAGTGGAATCTTCTTCTCAATCAAATCGTGATCGATTTCACCGGCAAAAAGAGTCATCCGATGCAGCTCCAATACGCCGCCGAGAATCTGACCGTTATTCCGGCCGAACATTTTCTCGCGCGCA
>Ga0137396_10000546_pt1 | contig 18146 bp, 14 predicted proteins | sample czc16metaG_FD_108284 | JGI IMG/M metagenome (GOLD analysis project Ga0137396, IMG submission 108284) | Vadose zone soil microbial communities from Angelo Coast Range Reserve, California, USA - czcobulk3.16 metaG | ecosystem: Environmental > Terrestrial > Soil > Vadose zone | place: USA...
GAAAGCCTTCGGAAAATTAAGATCGACAGCTGCCGACCCGGACAAGTTTCTGTTTGTCGCTCGCAAACGTCGTCGGGACGTTGCGAAAATTTTATCCCGTTACCTCCGTCGCTGGGGGCTCTTTTGTTGTCTCTGTCGATGAGGTCACTTCTTTAGATTCAGTATCGGATGTTTCCTGTGCCGTGGCGGTCGCCTCCGTTTGAGTAGAGCCTTCTTCCTTCGGCGCGGGTTCGCCTTTGCTGGCTTTCGCGTTCAGAAGCCGGGCTAGGGACGACCCCGGCTCATTTAATATTCGCACGAACATCGTCGCTGGAGATAAAAGCAAGCCGAGTAATTGCGCACGCAAAACGTTCTCTGGCGGCAAATCGGCCAGCGCTTCGAGGTCGGCGGTTGAAACGGCCGCCCGATCGATGAAACCGAGCTTGAGCATCGCCTTCTTGAATTCGGTCACAAAAGTCTTGAATGCCTTGGCTACCGGCGCGACGTCCTTCTTTCCGGTAACAACCGCGGTCTGCCCGGTAAGCTTACCGTCACCCCCCGGAAATCCGGAGTCCGCCATGGCGCGCTTCAGGAAGCTGTTCTTCACTACGTGAATCTCAGCGCCCGCGCCGGCCAGCCGTTTCCGCAGCTCGCTGAAATCGTCCACCTTCATGTGCTGATAGTCAGCCACCAGAACGAAGGATGACTCCTTCAACTCTTCGGAGAGATCTGAAACGATGTTGGCTTTTTCTGGTCTCATGTTTTTAGTGCCAGTCCGGCTCGGACTCGATCTTCATGCTGCTTGCCCTGCCAAGTACGGCGATGGATCCACCTTCAGGCCGGGCGACATTGTCGCGCTTAATGTCATCGCGTCAACATATCGGCCTTTGGCGGTTGCCGGACGCGCGCGCACGACTGCTTCGATCACGGCGTTGCCGTTTTCCACGAGGGCCTTTTCTTCAAATGAAAATTTTCCAACCGGCACCGCGACGTTGCCATTCTTGTCGAGTTTGAACTCAACGCGCCCGGCTTTTACTTCTTCGACCGCTTTCGCAGTGTCCTCGGCAACCGTCCCAGCTTTGGGGTTCGGCATCAGCCCGCGCGGTCCCAGAACTTTGCCGAGCTTCCGCACCTCGGCCATGGCCGTTGGCGTCGCCACCGCCACATCGAAATCTTGAAAGCCTTCCTGAACTTTCTGGATCAAATCTTTAAATCCAACGTGCTCAGCGCCGGCTTCCTTCGCTGCTTTTGCGGCGGCGCCTTCGGCGAAGACGAGCACGCGCACCGTCTTGCCGCTCCCGTGGGGAAGCGCGCAAGTGCCGCGCACCATCTGATCCGATTGTTTCGGATCGACACCCAAACGGAACGAGACCGTCACCGTCTGGTCGAACTTCGTCGGCGGAAATTTCTTCAGCGTCGCGACGGCGTCGTTGAGGCTGTAGGCTTTTTTGCGGTCCACCTGCTCGGCGGCCGCGCGATAACGTTTGCTACGTTTCTGTTGCATAATCTTGTGCAGTACGAGCGAGCTTTCGGCTCTCCTGCTGTTGGTGGGGGAGCGCACAATAGAACAGACTCATCAGCTGTCAAAATGATTCCTAGAGCAGGCGGAAAGTCGCCTTTGGCACGCGGTTTAGGCTTGCAAAATCTCTACTGATCTTGGTAAAACCCGGGGGCTATGAAAAGCCCCACTTATTATAGATTATTGATTCTCGCCGCCTCCCTCTTTGCCGCCAGCCAACTCTCCGCCCGGCCAATCGGCTTTAGCGAACTTTCGCTGATGGTCCGAATGCACGAGTCCGAGAACGACATTAAGAATGACGTCGCCCAGCGAAAACTCCTTCACGGACTAACTCAACCTCAGGAAGGCATTCTTAAATCACAAGGCGCCAGCGATTCGTTGATTAAATCACTTCGCGATTCGAACCTGGTAGTTTCAAAGGAAGAAGCGACTGCGGTTGAATCGGCCGCCGCCCATCAAGCCAATGGTTCATCGATGGAAACACAAAATCACTACCCGCGCGTTGACGTTATCGAAGTGGCCTTCGGTCACCCGATTAATTTAAGCCGGTGGGGCGGCCTGGATTACGAGATCGCGTTTTATTCGTACCGCTTCGCCGGTGAAGATCACATCCAGCCAGCTTTGATCGACAACGTTGGTACCCGGACAATAGTCAGCCGAACGATTCCGCTCGAAAGCGAAGTCGATGCATTTGGGAATAATTGGTTTCCAACAAATGGCGTCCGCAATTGGAGATTTACGCCTTACAATCTCTACGATTATGACAATCGTGGCGATGTTCGAGATCCGCGCTCGATTAACTTTAGTGATTCTGTAGCTGTTAGTTCGTATTCCACGTCACGCGCAATTGCGATCGATTGGAGGAATCCAGAGTTCATTCCGGGTCAGACGTACACATTTTATCCGGTTTATGTCGGACCCGGAGCATCACTGTACTTCATCAGTGCAACGAGTGACTCGGCGAGAGTGGCAGTCGTACCCAACGACACCCACGTTGCTTTGGTTAGCGGAAACATATCTCGCTAATCGGCCGGAATTTCGGGATTCGGATCTGCTGAAACCGCCACCGGCGGTGCGCTCGGCAGGCCGTTCCGGATAATTTTTCCTTCCTTCATTACGAACGAGACGCGCTCGGTGGCGGTGATGTCGCTCGTTGGATCGCCTGGCATTGCGATGACATCTGCAAATTTGCCCTTTTCCAGTGTTCCAGTTTTTTGCGCGATTCCGAAAAGTTCCGCTGTCGTCGCCGTCGCTGATCTCAATGCGTCGAGTGGCTGCATTCCCAAGTCGACCATCAATTTGAATTCCTTCGCGTTTTGGCCGTGGGGATAGACAGCGGCGTCCGTGCCGAACGAAATCTTGACGCCCATCTTCACTGCATTCCGAAACATGTCGGAGCGCGCCGCTCCCGCCGCTTTCGCCTTTTCCTGCAGCGCCGGCGGGTAATTGTCGATCTTGCTCAGGATCCATTCCGTCGCCATCAACGTCGGGACCAGATATGTCCCTTTGTTTTTCATCAAGGTGAGCGTTTCCGGTTTCATGAACGAGCCATGCTCGATCGAATCGACACCCGCTTCGATTGCTTCCTTCGCCGCCTGATCGCCGTGGCAATGAACCGCCACTTTTTTGCGCAAACGATGCGATTCATCAACCAGTGCTGCCATTTCCGCCGGCGTGAGTTGCGGCGTGTCCACTTCATCGGCCAATGAAAGAACACCACCCGAAACCGCACCCTTGATCACATCGGCGCCGTTCTTCACTTCGAAGCGCACCGCTTTCCGGATTGCGTCCGGGCCGTCCGCAATTCCTTCGCTGGAATCGGGTTCGCGGCCGAAAAGCATGTCGCGAAATCCTGAGGTCGGGTCGAAATGCCCGCCGGTCGCACCAATTCCAAAAGTCGCAACCAGCATTCGCGGACCGACGATCACCCCTTTGTTAATCGCGTTCCGCAGTGCGACATCGACGAACTCTTTGCTGCCGACGAAACGACTGCCGAGATCGCGCACCGTCGTGAATCCAGCTTCAACGGTCGCGCGCGCATAATTAGTTGCTACGATCGCCTGCTCGGAAACATTTAAGCCGACCTCTTTCAGCCGGCGCTCATTGTAGTTCCCCGAGAAATCGAGCGTCAAATGCGTGTGACCGTCCATGAATCCGGGTGAAAGCGTGGCGTCACCGAGATCAATGACTCGCGCATCGGCCGGCGCCGGCAAATTGCTTCCGGCATCGATGATTTTGTTGCCCTGAACAATGACGACGCCGTTTTGGACAAGCGATTTTGATTTGCCATCGAACAAACGCGCCGCTTTCAGCACGACGACCTTGTCCGCGGCGCGTATTGGAACTGCGCAAAGGACAACGACTGTAATCAGGAAAACGAATCGCAGAGGAAATCGGCAGAAAGCTTGGACGTTCATCCTCGCGGTATAGAAATTTTGCGAGCACAAAGCAAGACTGCGCGATGGGCCGCATGCGGTCTTGTTTAACCGATCGGCTTTGGCTTCAATGTTTTGATGCTCCAACCATCCACTTCCTATCGCCCGCTCATGATTCTCGCTTTGGTGACGATGTCGATCTTTGCATCCGCCATCGCGCAAACCAACCCATCGAAAGGTCCTTCTCCCGAGCCAAAAGCTGAAACGACTCCCACGCCGCCAGCTGCAACGGAGTACGATATCCGCTGGGGCGTGAAGATTCCGTTGCGGGACAAGGTTGAATTAAACGCGACCCTTTATTTCCCGAAAACGCCGGACGGCTCCGCGCCTAAGACACCGGTCGTCTTCACGCTTACACCTTATATCTCTGACAGCTATCACGCGCGCGCAGCTTACTTCGCGTCGCATGGCTACGTGTTTGCGCTGGTCGATGTTCGAGGCCGCGGAAATTCCGCCGGCGAGTTCGAGCCGTTTGCACAAGAGGCGCGCGACGGCCACGACGTGGTCGAATGGCTGGCGCAGCAGCCGTTTTGCGACGGGAAAGTTGCGATGTGGGGCGGCTCGTATGCCGGGTTCGATCAATGGGCGACAGCGAAAGAATTTCCACCACATCTGGCCACAATTGTTCCGGCTGCGGCTGCCCATCCACCGTTGGATTATCCGTCGCTCGATAATGTCGGGGAGACCTACGATGTCCAGTGGTTCACCTTCACCAGCGGTAAAGCCAGCCAGCAAAATCTCTTTGGCGATTCAAAATTCTGGCGCGCGAAATTTCTCGACGCCTACAAAAAACATATCGCCTTCAGCGCGCTCGACTCTTTCGTCGGCAACCCTTCGCAAAATTTTCAGCGCATCCTGAAACATCCCACGGCCGACGCGTATTACGACGCGATGGTGCCGACGCAGGAGCAGTTCAAGAAATTATCACTGCCGATTTTGACCATTACCGGCCAATACGACGGCGATGAGCTCGGCGCGATGACATTTTATCGCGATCACATGACGAATGCCGCGGCCGCGACGCGGGCGAAACATTTTCTCATCATTGGACCGTGGGACCACGCCGGAACTCGTACGCCGACCGATGAAGTCGGCGGCGCGAAGTTCGGACCCGGTGCGATTGTCGATCTTAACGATCTGCACCGCCAATGGTACGACTGGACGATGAAGAACGGCACGAAGCCTCAGTTCTTGAAAAACCAGGTCGCGTATTACTTGCTCGCGCCCGGAAATTCCGGGGGGAACGGGGAATGGAAATACACCGACAGCTACGCAAACCTGATCGCGAATCCGAAAACGTTTTATCTCGATTCAAAGAATGGCGATGCCAACGGCGTCTTCCGTTCCGGAATGCTGACAGAGAAACAGCCGAATAATGGCGCGGACGAATACGTGAATGATCCGATGGATACGAGCCGTGGGGAAAATGTCGAAGGCGTCGAGCCGAAGGATAAAACTGCCGCCGTTGATCAAAGTTTCGCGCTTTGCATTGGCAAAGACGGCCTTGTTTATCACACCGATCCGTTGTCCAAAGAAGCGCCGCTCGTCGGTTGCCCGAAAGTTTCACTTTGGGTTTCGATCGACACGCCCGATACGGATTTGCAGGCTGACCTCTACGAAATTCAGCCCGACGGAACGAGCATCGCGCTTTGGAACGACATTCGCCGCTTGCGCTATCGCGAATCGCTCCGCGAAGCCAAACTCCTGAAACCGGGCGAAATCGTGAAGTGCGATTTTGACCCCGGTCTGTTCGTCGCGCGCCGTTTAATGAAAGGCAGCCGGCTCCGGCTCGTCGTCTATTCGCCCAATTCAATCTTCTGGCAGAAAAATTATAACTCCGGCGGAGTCGTGGCCGACGAGACTGCGAAAGACGCGCGCACCGCACACGTTAAAGTTTATCACGACGCGCAGCACGCGAGCTCGATCGACTTGCCGTTGCGCTGATGACGTTGATCTCGCGAGTCTTAATCGTCGCAGCATTTTCACTTCTCGCGATCGATCTACGCGCCGCTTCCGAAATTGTAATTGCGATCCGCTATTTGCAGGCGGAAGGGACGAGCCATTCGCACGTCTATCTTTATCGCGAGGATGGAAAATTTCTACGCCAGCTGACGAGCGACAACTCCGGACAAGATGTCGATCCAATTTTCGCGCCGGACGGCGAGGTCATCGTCTTCACGCGCGAGAAGACCGGCAGCCCGCTCGAGTTTTGGAGCGTGCGGCCGCTAGGCGGAAGTCCAACTAAGCTGGATTCAGCTCCGGATTGGTACGAACAAACCAAGACGTCGAACTATTTTACAAATCGCGAAACACCGAAGCCGGCCGAATCCGCGTCGCCCGCGACTGAGTCAGCGCAACCGTCAGCATCGCCGACTCCGGCGGGAATGATGGGCGAGCGGCGAACTTACAAAGCACCGGACGGATCAGTGGAGTTGATTCTGCGCGAAGATCCGAGCGACCCTGATGATCAAGTCGATGGCGAGCGGCACGGCAAACATTACGTGCTGCGTTATCTGAAAACGGGAATTCAGGCCGACTTCGGGACTTTGCCCGGCTTTTTCGGCGTTTATGAAATCCTGCACGAGCGCCAGGATCCGGACCGACATTTTCTGTTCGAAGGTCTGTTGCGGGTGGCGTTCTTCGGTTTGCATCTAAACAGTAGCGACGGCGACACGATGTCCGCGCTCGATCTCAACGGTCCGCGATTTGTGAGATTATCCCCAAACTGGGCGGCGCCAGTGCCCTTGCCCGGCGAGGCGGCGTTTCTCACCCTCACCGAAAATCGTTACGTCCCGATTGCCGGCAGCGCGAAAACGGCGAACTGCTCTTATTTAGAACGCTGGGACGCGCAGCTGCAAAAAGTCCGCTACGCGAAACCGAAAGCGGCGGCGATTTTTTACGGCGCGTCGATGTATCGTCCGGAAAAAACGCCGGCGGTGGTTACCATTCGGCAAAACGCAGATTGAAGAAACAATGAGAACAACGTTCACGATTTTGTTGCTGATCGCTTCGGCGATAACGCTTCGCGCGCAGGATACCAGCGCGCTCAACAAGCTGGCGGATGATTTCTGGATGTGGCGCGCGAAATACGCGCCTTTCAATGGTGATGATGTGCCACGGATGGAACGGCCGGGCGGAGTGCGCGATTGGTCGCGTGCCAGCATCGATAAACGAAGGAAAGATTGGGCCGAACTCGAATCGCGCTGGAAAAAAATCGACGCGAGCAAATGGCCAATCGACAAACAAGTTGATTATCGATTGATCGGTTCGGCCCTGTCGCGAGTGCGCTGGGAGCTCGATATCAATCCGAGCTGGCGCCGCGATCCAACGTTTTACATCGGACAAACACTGACCGCGTTGGTCGAAGCGCTGACGATTCCTGCGCCCTACGATGAAACGCGCAGTCGCGAAATCCTGACGCGGATCGACAACATTCCGTCGATTCTAGATCAAGGAACGCAAAATCTGGAGAAGCCGCCGGCGCCGTTCGCGCGCGTCGCGGTGCAAGCGCTCGAAAACATCCGGCCGCATTTGCATGAAATGGCGAGCGCGCTCCCAAAATCGACTACGATTAAAGAAGCGGATCTTTACGCGGCAACCGATCGCGCGGCCGACGCGCTCGAAAAATATCGGAGTCATTTGCAGCAATTGCTGCCATCGCTTCCAAACGAGACCGCCCTCGGTCGCGATGCTTACGTTTTCTTTCTCCGAAACGTCGCGCTGATGCCGTACTCGCCCGAGGAGCTGCTGGCGATGGGTCGTCAGGAATGGAGTCGCGCGGTCGCGTTCGAAGCATACGAAACGAATCGAAACAAAAAAGTGCCGCCGTTAAAAATCGCAGATAACATCGACAACTGGATCAAAGACGCGGCTGCCAAAGAACAGGAGGTCCGCCAATTTCTAGAGAGCCACGACATTCTGACCGTTCCGGATTGGGCCCAGCATTGGACCTTGCGCGCGACGCCGGATTATTTGCGCGCGATCGGTTTCACCGAGACCGACGATTTCACGTCACCGTCGCGCTTGAACGAAAATTGCATTCGCTACGTGCCTGAACCATCAGACAAGCTCGGCTACTTCTGGCGCGCGACCGCGATGGATTCGCGCCCGATTTGTGTGCACGAAGGAATTCCCGGCCACTATTTCCAGCTTTGTCTTTCCTGGAAGCACGAGGACCCGATTCGCCGGCATTATTATGATTCCGGTGTGAACGAGGGGATCGGTTTTTATGCCGAGGAGATGATGCTGCAGGCCGGTTTGTTCGACGACAGTCCGCATACGCGCGAGATCATTTATAATTTTATGAGACTGCGCGCGCTCCGCGTGGAAGTGGACGTGAAGCTCGCGCTCGGCCAGTTCAAACTCGATGAAGCCGCGAAATATTTGCACGACAAAGTTCCGATGGACGATCAAACCGCGCGCCAGGAAGCGATCGCCTTCGCCACCGGGCCCGGGCAGGCGATCGATTATCAGATTGGCAAATTACAGATCGTAAAATTTCTCGCCGAAGCACGAATGAAACAGGCCGACCGCTTCAGCCTGCGCGCATTTCACGACTACGTTTGGAAAAACGGCAACGTCCCGATTTCGTTGCAACGCTGGGAATATCTCGGTGACGCGAGCGATGTTCCACCGCTCGCGCCGAGCAAGCGGTAGATGTCGATCTAACGAAATCGCCGGCGCGAGATTTCTTCTTTGATGTCTTCCAATTCTTCCTCGCGCTGGTCACGGATCGTTTTGATGTAGAAGATGGTGCCGGCGATGCCGAGCGCTGCCGCGCCAAGGAAATTCGGGACGGCACCGAGATACCAAAGGTAAGCGCCGAGGATGGCGCCAGGGCTTACGATTAGATCGCGTACTAGATAGTACGCGCCGACCATTTGGCCGCACCGCGCCGGGTCGCAGTAGCCAATAATGAGCGCCTTGCGCGAGGTATCGCCGAATTCCTTAAAACCGCGAATGATGAAGGCCACAACGAGCAAGCCGAAGCTGTATGATGGAAATCCACGCGAGACGAGCAAGCCGATTGGAAAAACGGTGAACATGATAAACGTGACGATAACGAATGGTTCGCGGCCATATTTGTCCGCGTAATGCGAGGCGGGAATGATGCACAACATCGCCGCCAGCATTTCCACAGCCGTAAGGACGCCAATTTCTTTCGCGCTCACGCCGATGTAGTCCATCGCGAAGATGACTACCCACGCATAGGGAATTCGTTCGCAAAATCGAATCAGGATATCGCTCAAGATGAGCCGTCGCATCGGCGAATTAAACTCGCGCAAGTTCTCCCAAAAATTCAGACGTTCCCCGGCCGTTTCTTCTTTCGGTTCGTCGCTGATCTGCCGTTGCACGAAAATCGTGGCGCCGGAAAGAACGATCGAAATAACGAGCGCGATCCGGACGCCGCCGATCACGCCGAAGCGGTCGATCAATAATCCGCCAAAAAACGGCGCGATTATGATTGGCAATCGCTTGATCACCGATTGGATGCCGATGCCCATTGAGTGGCGATTTGCTTCCAGCGCGGCCGCGACGAGCGAAAATGTGGCCGGCAACGAAAAGCAGCTCCACGACAGAAACAGAAACATTCCCGCGATGACCGCAGCCCAATGCGGAACAAGAAGCACGAGCGCGTAGCCGACGATCGAAACGATGTTGAAAGTGAGAAACGCGCGCCGGTGTCCCCAGAGATCGACAATCACCCCGCCGGGATAGGCGTAAACCGCGCCGAGCAATGTCCGAAGCGCATCGTAGAGACCGATGACAAAAACACCCGCGCCGAGCGCTTGCAGAAATTTCGGGACGAACCGCATCCAGAGTTCTTCGCCTGCGCCGATCACGAAAATGGCGATCAGCAAAACGACGAGGTTGCGTTTAAGCCCGAAGAAGTTGGCGAGACGCGCGAAGCCGTTCACGTGGGATTGTTGTCGGAACTGCCGCTACGTTTCAAGTCACGTCACCTCATCGTGAACGCGGGTTCGAGCTTCGGTTCGGACCGTTCGCCGCGCTTCTTAGCCGGTTCTCCGTTCCGTTCGAACCACGCATACAGAACGGGCAAAACGATCAAGGTGAGAAATGTCGAACTAAGGATTCCGCCGATCACGACCGTGGCCAATGGGCGCTGAACTTCAGCGCCGGTGCCGGTGGCGATGGCCATTGGCACGAAGCCCAGACTCGCAACAAGCGCGGTCATCAACACCGGGCGCAGTCGCGTGAGAGAGCCCTCGATCACAGCTTCGCGAACGCCCTGCCCTTGCTCGCGAAGTTGGTTGAAATAGCTGATCATGACCAAGCCGTTCAACACGGCAACACCGCTCAGCGCGATAAAACCAATCCCGGCGGTGATACTGAATGGCATTCCGCGCAACCAAAGTGACAGGACACCGCCCGTCACGGCGAGAGGGATTCCGGTGTAAACCAGAAGCGCCTGCCGAATGCTGCCGAAAGCGAGAAAGATCAGAATGAAAATCAACGCCAGTGCCGCCGGCACGACGACCATCAAACGCGCCCGCGCCTGCTCCAGGTTTTTGTAGGCTCCTCCAAATTCAACAAGGTAACCTTCGGGCATCTTCACCTCTTGTTTGATTCGCTGCTCAGCGTTGTGGACGAATCCTTCCACGTCGCGCGTCTCCAAATTGACCAGGAGTGCGGCCCGCCGGCGTCCTTCGTCGCGCAAAATCGGTTCCACGACTTCGACAGTTTTTAGGTCGGCAACTTCGCCGAGTTTGAGCAGGCCGTGATCCCCAACCCGCAAAGGTAACTCGCGAATCTTCTCTTCGTTCCCGCGAAATTGGTCAGGCATTCGCACCACGATTTCGTAGCGTTTTTCTCCGTCGATGGCGGTGCCGACAACTTTGCCGGCGAGCGCGGCGGAAACGGCCTTGTTCACTTCGCTCGCGGACAGACTGTAACGTTGCAGCTCATCGTGTTTAGCTTCGATCAGAAGCTGTCCGGTGCGTCCCTCGGTTTCGTATTCTATTTCTCCGGCGCCGCGGGTTTTCTCCAGAATGCCCTTGATCTGCCCGGCAAGTTTGTCGAGCACGTCGTAATCGTCTCCGAAAATTTTCACCGAGAGCTCGGCCTTTGTCCCTTCGAGCATTTCGTCAAACCGCTCTTCGATTGGCTGTGAAAAAATTATGTTCGAATTTGGGCTCAATCGCTTCATCACGGCGCCGATCTGGGTGTGTAGGTCGGCTTTGTTGCGCGGACGGCCGCGCGTTTTCGGCCATTCTGCGATCGGCTTGTAAAAGATGAAAACGTCGCTTTCGCTCGCCGGCATTGGATCGGTGGCGATGTCGTTTGTGCCGCAGCGCGTGAACACGCGCGTGATCTCCGGAAAATCGTGAAGCAGCGTTTTTTCCAGTTCGAGGTCGATCCGGACAGATTCTTCCAGGCTGATCCCAACCTGCTTGTAGAACACTTCCGTAATCGATCCTTCATCGAGCTTCGGCACAAATTCTGCGCCAAGATGAGTGAATAACCAGAGCGAGCCGGCGAATACCGCGATCGCAGCCATTACCACAATCCAGCGGGCGGCGAGCGCGCCGCGCAACAGCGGTTCGTAAACGTTCTTGGCTGCGCGGATGATGAAGTTGTCGCCTTCGCCGATCCGGCCACCGAGCAGAAACGAGCAAAGCACCGGCATCAGCGTCAATGCGAGAACGAGCGCACCGGTGAGCGCTAGCATCACCGTCATCGCCATCGGATGAAACATTTTCCCTTCAATACCGGTCAGAGCGAGAATCGGGATGTAAACGATCGTGATGATGACGACACCGAAAAACATCGGGTTCGCGACCTGTTTACTCGCCGCGAGCACAATCTGATGCCGTTCCTCGCTGGTCAGTTTGCGACCGAGCTCGTGCTGCCGGACTCCGAGTTGGCGCACCACGTTTTCAACGATCACGACCGCGCCGTCGATGATGAGTCCGAAATCAACCGCGCCGAGACTCATCAGGTTACCTGACACGCCGAGCTTCACCATCCCGGTCAGGGCAAAGAAAAAGGAGAGGGGAATGGCTGCGGTAACGATGAGAGCCGCGCGCCAATTTCCCAGCAATGCAAAAAGCACCGCGATCACCAGAATGGCGCCTTCGAAAAGATTGTTTCGCACGGTGTGAATGGTCTTGTTGATCAGGATCGAGCGATCGTACTGCGTCTGAATCTGGACGTTATCCGGCAGCTTCTCCTGAATCTCGACCAGCCGTGCTTTGACTCGCTCGGCGACTTCGCGGCTGTTTTCGCCGGTGAGCATCATTGCTGCGCCGATGACTGTTTCCTGGCCGTCGACTGTCGCGGCGCCGGTGCGGATGCGTGAGCCATAACTCACATCCGCGAGATCTTTGACGAGCAACGGCTTGACGCCGGCGGCGAATTTCACGGGGAGATTCGCGATATCTTCAAGAGTGTTCGCGCGCGTCACCGCCCGGATGCTCAATTCTTTGCCGCCGCGGTCAACGATGCCGCCGCCGGCGTTTTCGACATTCGCCGCGACGATGTCAGCCAGCTCGCCGAAAGTCATCCCGCTTCGCGCCAACTCTTCCGGGCGTGGCTGAACTACAAACTGTCTTTCGTAGCCACCGCTTTCGTTAACCTCGGCAACGCCGGGCACAGTCCGGAGCAGGGGTTTGATCGTGTATTCGTTGACCTCGCGCAGTTGGAAGAACTGTTCCTGGACTGACTCCGGCTTTTTCGCCCCCTGTTTGTAAGAGACGTTGTAGTAAAAAATTTCCCCCAAACCGGTGCTGATCGGTGCGAGCTTCGGCGCGACGTCATGTGGCAAATGCTCCACCGCGGCTTGCAGCCGCTCGGTCACCAGCTGCCGTGCCCGATAAATGTCGGTGCGGTCATCAAACTGGAGCGTAACTTGCGACAAGCCGAATTTCGTCAGCGAACGCATTTCTTTTAAGCCAGGAAGTCCGGCCATTTGGATTTCGATCGGCCAGGTGACGAAGCGCTCAGATTCTTCCGCAGCCAGCGTTCGCACTTCCGTATTGATTTGCACCTGCACGCCCGTGATGTCGGGGACCGCGTCGATCGGGAGGCGAGTGGCCGACCAGAGACCGACAGCAACCAGCGCGAGTGCCGCGAGCAAAATAAACGCGCGTTGCCGCAGCGACAGTTCGAGGATGTTGTCGATCATTGCCGCTCCTTCAAGTCCAAGCGCATGGCCGTGAGCTGTTCCAATTGCTGACGTGCGTCAATTGCCGCGGCTTGCGCCGCAGTGAACGCGTCGATCGAATCGAGATATTGCTTTTGCAATTCGGTGTAGGTGGCAAGCGGAACCGCGCCGTCTCGGTAATTGCGGTCGCCCGTTTCGGCTGCTTCACGGAGTTGCGGCAGGATCGACGTTTGCAATTGGTCCGCCTCTTCGCGCCGTGAACGGTAAATAAATTCGGCGTCGGCGACTTTGCGTTCAACATCGCGAATGAGCGTTGCGAGCGAGGCCTCGGCTTTGGCGGCGCGCGCTTTTTCACTTTCGATCTTGCCCGCATTCTTGTTCCAAAGCGGCAATGGCAGCGACACTCCGACTCCGAGCATGTAATCAATCGCGTCGGCGCGCTCAGTGTGGGCAAATGGACCGACGCGTACCGCCGGCCAGCGTTCATTGAGTGCGAGCCTCACCTTGTAGCCTTGCTGCTCCAGCTCGATCACGCGCGTTCGAATATCGTAATTTCGGTCGTGCGCGGTAAACAGAAGTGTGGCGATCGACGGAAGCGGCCGAAGAGTTAGATCGACATCCGCAAGAGCGATCGGGGAATCAATCCGCGCACCGCGTAATTGATTCAGCTCGTGGATTGCACTCTGGACCTCCCGCTGGGCCTCAATCGGTCTGCGCCGCAGCGGAATCGCGCTCGCTTGAATGATTCGCACGTCAACTTCTTGGGCAACGCCGGCCGCCGGACGTTGCGACAGCACTGCAGCGAGGTCGTCGAAACGTTTTGCAATCTCGCTTGCGGCGTCGGCTTTCGCTTGGCCCAATGTCGCATGAAACACCGCGGCGCGAACTCGAGCCGCCAGCGCGGCTCGAAATCCTTCCAGGCCCAACTCAGCCAGCGCGATTTGGCGATTAGCAATCGCTTTGCGCAGAGTGACGCGCCCGGGATACTCAAAAGTTTGCGAGACCGAGAGCCCTGCCAACAATCCGTCACCCAGCGTGTTTCCCTGATAGTCCTTGACGATTTTTGCGCCTGTCTCAGTTGACGCTTCCGGATTCGCCCATTCGCCGGCCGTGCGTCGCTCGCCTTTAGCGGCCGCGATTTCTGAACTGTAAACGTTTAGTTCGGGATTTCTCGCCAGCGCTTCCGCGACCAACGCGTCCAGAGAAGTTGGGTCGTCGGCGAGTGCCATTCTCGCCGTGCCAGCGACAAACATCGCAATTGCTAATCGTCGCACCCCTTAATGTTTCACTGATTCCGCCAGAGCGTAAACGATCAACTTCAGCCCGTTTTCTATTTCGGACTCACTTTCAGCACTTTTCCTTCGGCCGGATCGATTACATAGGCAGTTTCATTTCCCGCCGCGACCACGCTGCGCGCTCCTTTCACTGTCGGCACGGTCGCCTTGAGATGAAATTTTCCATCGTCACCCACATCGACAATCGTCAAGGTCGCCGCTTGGCCGGCAGCTGCGTAGAGAAGTTTTTTCTCGGCCGAGTAGTCGATGTTGTCGAGGCCGGCGCCGGTTTGGATTGAATCAAGAACCTTGCCGTCGTGTGCGATGTCGAGGTTCACTACGTGATCACCGCAGGCAACAAAGAGAAATCCACGCCCATGGTCCAAGGCCAATCCTCCAACTTCTTTGCTTCCCGGATTCCATTTCGAAACGATTTTCTTGGTGCGCACATCAACGGCGACGGTCGCTCCGATCTCTTCCACGTTTGTATAAAAGAGTCCGTGCCCGTTATCCACGGCGTAGCCTTCCCCTAAATTCTCGAGCGGAATTTTCGCTTTCCATTTCAAATGGCGCGGATCGGTGGCGTCGAACACGTGAAGAGATTTGGCAGGATCCACATTGCCCGCGGTGGCCGGCCGCGTGTTGATCCAAATCTCTTTGGTGGCCGCGACGTAAACCACGCCGTCCGGTGTGATCGAATGATCCGGTGAAGCCGAAATGCATTCGCCGCGTTCCATCTTCTTCGGATCGATCACACAAAGCGTGGCATCGCCGCGATTGCCAATGTAAACAACGCCGTCGCCAATGCTGGCTGCGGTCGGTCCAAGTGTGACCTTCCGTCCGCGCCGTTCGACCTCGCCAGTCTTGAATCCAGTGATCTGGGCGACAGCATCCGTCTTCTCGTCGATCACGTCGACAGCGCCGAGATTGCTTGCCGGGACCCACACTTTTCCGTTTGCCGAATCGTAGGCGAAATAGTCGAGAGCAACGGGACCGGTCGCGCCTGGAAGCGATATTGGCTTGAGCTCGTAGCTGGCAGTGCTCGACTCGGTGGCACCCGACCCGATGTCGATCTTTGCGCAAAAGAGCGCGCAAACGAGAAGTAATTTCTTCATTTCATGTTGTTAGTTCTGTCCCGAATTTTATCGGGCCATTTCATGCGGCGAAACCGGATGTTAAGCGTGGACGTTCAAACTTGGCCAGCTAATCTCGGCCCATGAGCTCATGGTTTTGGTATGCGGTTGCTGCTGCCGTCCTTTATGGCGCTCACCAAATTTTTACGCGCCTCGCTGCGGATCGAATCGGTGAAGGCTTGGGCGGCTTTGTCGTCGAAGCGACCGCCGCATTGTCGATCTTGCTTTACCTTGCGTTTCTTTGGTTCACAAGCCGCTGGGATCAAAGATCGACTGGCGAAGGAATTTTTTATTCGGTCCTTACCGGCGTTTGCGTCGGTGCCGGTACGATCGCGTTCTTTCTTCTCTTTCAAAAAGGTGGACCGCTCTCCGCCGTTCCAATCATTCTTGCCGTTGGCGCGGCCATGATGGCGATTGCCGGAATTCTATTTTTCCGCGAACCCATTTCGTGGCAACGACTGACCGGAATTATTCTGGCAATTGCCGGCCTACTGCTATTGCGCCGGTGATTAAACGCGCCGCCTGAGCTTTTCGGACTTGGTACTCACGCCAGATCAAGAAGGCGACAATCATGTCGAGAATATTGAGCGCAATCAGCCAGAGCGAATGAGTGAAGACGAAGCGATAGGTTTGATATGCGATAAAGCCGGCCAGGAACCAAAGCGAAACCGAGTACGACCAGAGCCGGCCGCCTAACAAGCCTGCGACCAGGAAAACTTTGATGAGGCCGTGAACAATTAGGTAGCTGCTCGCGAATAGTTTCGTATCTGCTCCGAGCTCTTGAACGATGCGCTGGAGGATGGTTGCCACGCGATCGGTTGGATCTTCCGCCAGTTCGGGCGCGGTCAAAAAGATCACGAAAGCGTTCAATCCCGATTGAGGAATGAAGAGGAAGAGAAGCCCGCCGATTGTCTCGACGATCCCGGCGATTCCTTTGGTCCAAACACTGAGCAGGAAGAGTGTGTGCTCGATCTTCCGCTCGACACCAACTGAGTTGCGAGAAGGCATTGGTCAGTGGCCGCGTGCGGACGCGGGTGTTTCCGCATCTCCTGCGGTGGGCCCGCCGAAGGAAAAGGAAAACACCGCGAACACTTGCACCGCAGGGGTGTGATCACTGCAGCCGATGAGCGGCGAGAGGTCAAAGCGAACCTTCTTCGTTGGGCGCCATGCCAATGTTGGGCCAATTGCCAGACCTTTCGTGGTGCCCCGAAATCCGGAGGTTTCGCCGCCACTGCGGTATTGCATCTCAAGTCCGACTTCGAGTTTTTCTTCCGCTAGAAGGACCGGCATTTCGATGCTCTGCGCGAAACCGGCGCTGGTGGATTCTTTGCCGCCAAACTCGCGATCGACAAAGATGTTCATTGCCCATTCGATCAGATGCGGGAAGTCGTGCGAAATGAGGAGAGCGATCTCACCGGAGTCAGGCAATCCATTGCTAAGACCAAATCGATACTCGGCGGAGATAGCGGGGTTAAGCGGAAGCTTGTTCCAGTTCGCCAGCGCGTAGCGCGCTTCCAACGTGAAGCTGCGGTCTTGTGTTTCTCCAGCGAAGTGCTCGACCTGATTTTGCACGCCAACAGTGAAGCGCGCCGGCAATCCCATTTCGATTTCTTGCCGGAAAAGCTGACTCGGTAGTCCGTGATGAAATAGGGCACCCTCATATCCAGCTTCAAGCTCGAAGCTAAAAGGCGAAAGCACATACGACTTCGTCAGGGTGGAGATGCGACCGTGCGACAAATCGGGCGGAGCACCGTAGGCCGTCGGCAGCTCCTCACCTTCAGCTTCTATGACAACCCGCCGATTCTCGATTTCCTGCGCGTTCGCTGAAGTGGTGCCGGCGAGTAGCAGAATTGCAAGCGCAGCGCGCGAAGGGCTTCGGAATGAAACTCTCATTGTCGGCATTCGTGAGCACTAGCCTGCACGGTTATCGCGATACATCTCATGCCGCGCGGCGCAACGAAAAGAAGCAGGGCCGACAAATACCGATCAGCGCTGCGCCTGCGAGCTGACCCCGGACAATCCGGAGGCGAGAAGTGCACCTTGGATTGCTTCGGCCAGTTTTTTGGCAGGACCTCTTCCCCAATAATGGAAAAACAGAATTCGAGGCTGCTCGTGCGTCATGTGTGAGTGAATCGCGACGATATTAATCCCGCCGACGCGAATCGCTTTGAGTGCGGATTGAAGTTCATCTTCAGTGACAGCAAAATCTCCGTCGACCACTGCGTTGTCGTCGCTACCGGCAAAGGCCATCCACGTGTTCACGCCCATCGCGTTGTCGATCTTGACGCCATGCATCGTCGCCCGGTGGCCGATCGAGAATTTCACCATTCCATTGTTGGTTTCACCGCTCATGCCGAAGATTTTATTTAGCGGCTCCGCCGAAATCGAATTCTTCTCCGGCAACGTTTTCTCGCCGAAAGAATCCTTCGGTTGCGGATTGGCTGCGCGGATTTCTTTGATCTTGTCGTAAACTTTCCGCACCGCCCCGGCCAGTTGTTCGACTGTTCCGTCGCCGGCGATGTGCATGAAATAAACTTTCGGATGGTCGAACAGGAAATGGTTGTGCAGCGCGGTCACGCTCAGACCGTTGTCAAAGGCAACGGACATCACCGGATTCACTTCATCTTCAAATAACACGGTGTCGCCCATCACCATCGCGCCGTGTTTCATTTCAGTGAAGGC
>Ga0137396_10000547_pt1 | contig 18145 bp, 23 predicted proteins | sample czc16metaG_FD_108284 | JGI IMG/M metagenome (GOLD analysis project Ga0137396, IMG submission 108284) | Vadose zone soil microbial communities from Angelo Coast Range Reserve, California, USA - czcobulk3.16 metaG | ecosystem: Environmental > Terrestrial > Soil > Vadose zone | place: USA...
CGTTCCTTGATAGCGTTAGCAAGCTTCTCCTTCTTCTCCCCGATATTCTGCCCGTTGCCAGGGGTTAACGGCTCGAACGGAGCGATGGTGAGGTCGAGGAGAATTTCTTGAGCTTGAAGTTGTTCGACCAAGCATGCTCGCTGAGACTTCCAGATCGCGAGCTAGGAGATTAGTGTTTTGGAAAACCCCGGCTAACGAGATCGATGCTTGTTGCTTGGGTGATCTGGAGAACTTATAGGAATTCGACTAGAGAAGAGACATGGTCGTTTTTGAGATCGTCAGCTAGAACATTGGTCATGCGTAAATTAGAGGGTAAAGTGTCTCAACCCTTGTTATCAGAACCATTCCGGGGTTGAGTTTGTCGATTTTTTCGTACAAGCCCTTCATGGTGGGACTGGAGGCTAGTATCTTCCTGTTTTTCACGGCCACGTACTTTCCACGATATCTTCGCAGGACGGGGGTGGAGGCCGAGCTAAGCCATCTTTCGTCCTGTTGTCTGGTCCGAGCCTCCCGTAGCACTTCGGGAGAGATCGTATCGCTCAAGCGCCGTCTACGCGAGGCCAAGTTTCTCAACTCGTATTATTGACTGGTTCAACTATTTACGTTGGTTGGCGCCGCGTAGTTGATACCCAGGGATCAGGTCGTGGTTTCTGGGAGCACTCCTTCCTTCTTGAGAACATGCGTTCGTCGTCTCTGAACTAGAGAGGGCCGACGATAAACGGGAGCGAGCGATACCGGTACTAACCGGCCGGTGTAGAATTACTTTTTCTTCGACCGGCTTTTCTTTATGGGTACCGAATAATTTGCCTCGCACCTTGCCTTACCACTGTTCTCCGCTCGCGTAGTCCTCAGTCATAGACTCTCTTTCTGAGATCGACATCGTAGAAGATTATTCTTCCTGCTCCGCTATCAATCTTGTAGATAATTCTGTAAGGGCCAACGCGATCTTTCCAGAAGCTATCAAGGCCGCCCCTGAGCCTCAAACCCAAGTAGGGATTCGTAGCAAGTTCTTGGATTCGCTGCTTGACGCGTTCCTTGACGTTGCCAGGTAACTTCTTGAACTGTTTCAAAAAGGTGGTTAGGAAGACTACCTCGTATCTCAACTAGAGAGGACCCTGTCGATGTCCTCTCGGCTGGAAGCCACTTTGTACTGGCGTTTCTTGAGTTCCCTGTCTCCAGTCTTGAGCCTCTTGATGGTCTTCTTGTCCAGCTGAACCTCTAGTGTCTCAGCGACCTCTTGGAACCTTAACGATGACTCAAGCAGGTCTGCAACGAGATTCCTGGGCAGCTGTATCGAATCCGCTCTACGCGCCATCTCTTTCACCCTATTTATCGAGGGCCCAGATATTAAAGTGGTCCGATTCCACCAAGCGCCCAGAATCCTCCCGCGCACATGGCGGGTTGCCTTCGATGAAGGTCCTCTTAGACTGGAGAGCTGGGTGAGAATGAACTAACCAGGATGCTCTCCCGCAGTATCGAGAACAACCAGAACCCGGACAGATAGCGTTGGCAAGGCTTCTCCTTCGGAGGCCAATGATCGGTATCCAGCGTCGAATCTAACTGGGCATCGGCGGGACTGTGTGGAGGGTGTTGTTCTAACGCGCCAGAATCTCATGTCCCTCTTCCAGTTGGCTAAAACTGCCATGACTATGATGATCGCGATTCCGATTATTGCAAGGACGGAGGACGGAAGATTGAATCCGGTGGGCGGAACCGAGGAGGCAGGTTGCCAGATGTACACGTGGATTCTTGTCGAGTTTGATAAGGGAATGACAGAGTTTGACAGGGTCGACTCGGTAGTGCCTTGGATTGTGACGTCATAGTCTCCGAGAGGGGCCCCTGTGCTGTCGACAATTACTTTGGCGGTTCCGAACTTTCTGTAGTCTGAATAGACTGAATTCTGGCTAAGATGGATTCTCGGTCCCGGAGGTGATATGGTGGCTGTCAGGTTTACGATTCCATGGAATCCGTTCAAGCTGACTACTGTAAGGTTGGTGTTGTCTGATCGTCCCAACATGATCGGCATTTGCGGATTCTGATAGAAAGTAAACTCGGGCGCGAGCACCGTTACCGGAATGCTGATTGTTTGCGAGTTAAGACTGTTCGAAGCTGTTAGTGTGATTGTGTAGACCCCCTTGGGAGTCGTTGGACCGCTTGTGATGTTGAGAAAAACTGCCGCGTTTTTGGAGGGGGCGATCTGTACGCTGGAACTGTTCAAGGATGCGGAGATTCCTGCCGGGAAAGTGGGTGGAGAGAAGGTTACTGTTCCGGAGAATCCTTGCAGACTCGATACACTGACGATTTCGTAACCCCACAATCCCTGGATAACTGGCGTGTACACCGAGCGTCGGGTGAGTGCGAAACTTGTTGACTGGGGTGGCGTGACCGTGAATGATCCTTTCATCCAAGGATGGCGAGAGCAGTAGTAGGAGTAACTGCCAGGTATGAAGCCTGACATTACGGATGTGTCAGAACCCTGCGGAGAGATCTGGGGACCGCAATTGTCTATGGGGCAGTCTTGGACACTGTCATCATTGTCTGTATCAACGAAGAAAAAGTGTGCTTGGCCGTCTCCGCTGCTGCCCGTTAGAGTTAGAGTATTGCCGTGAGCGATGGTTATTGTTGGATTGGTACCATTCCACCCTCGGGCTGCGTCTCCGATAATCGTCATGCCTTGATTCGCTGCGTGCGCCGTCTGAAACTTGGGAACGCCGGGAAGACCCCCGGGCAGAAAGGGCCAGACTAGCATAACCAGGAGGATTAATCCAAAAGGCCTCAGAACGGACATCGCCCGAGATCACGTTCCAAAGTAGTCGGATTGGCTCTTAAACCGGCCTCCTAAACGACTGGCAACTGCTTCATGAGAGAATCCGGTGTGAGGCTACGTCAGAGATTCCAGGACGAAGAATGCTGACGTTAGGTAGGAAGCCTTCGGGCTTTGTACAATTTGTAAACGAACATCCCTTTATTCCCCATCTCCAGTATTGACCTTCGAGATCTTATGGTCTTCTGGTTGGTGACAGCCAAGCCTCGGGTCGAAAGGCTCGGCGAGTTGAGGAGGAGGCTTGACTCCCGGGAGATTTCGAGGATGCGTCCGTTCGGCCGATCGCTTGAAAACGGACTTGTCAACGCACGGCTCAGGGAGGATGGGATTGCTCTATGGGAAGAGGAGGACTACTGTGTTCCACCTCTCGCGCAGGAGAAGGCTGCTGTCCTCGACTACTACTTTGACAATCTCACCGTCGAAGATATCGGAGACCCGGGTCGAGGATGGGAAAAACTAACAAGCCTACCCTCGCTCTGGCGCCGTGATGTAGACGCGTCGCCGTCTTCGCGCTAGGGGCCAACGAAAGTCAGGCATGAGACCCTGAATAAGAACTAGCGATAGAATTACGCACTCACTCTCTAACACGCGCTTTCTATGCGAATACCGGGCTCAGAGCTTCCAGTCTTTCGGGAGGGTCGGGGAGGGTGCCTTTGTCTTCCCAGGTGTGCGGTCAGCGCAACCAATCTAGGCCTCCATCTTCCAGTAGGGCGGATAATTCTCCACGATGCCGTATTGGTCGAGCTTGATCTCTGTCTTGAACCGGCTGCTCTTGTACTGGTATGTTCGGTGGCCGAGGCTGGTGTATGTCTGCTGGCCGGGTGTGATTGTCATCTTCGGGAATTGGACCCAGGCGGTGGTGATCTCGCCGGACCTTCCAGGTCCTAGGTGGAGGCGTTTGATAGGAAGCATGTTGGTCGACGGAGTCATGTTAATGTCAATATCCCGTGCACCTCTAATGCGTGCTAACTCGTGATCATCCTGCAGCCATCTGTTTTTCTGATCGACGACGACATTGAGCTGTTTTCTCTCTTGACCGCGGGTTGTTGTGATCTCTGCTTGGCGTGTCTGCCACTTGGAATCGCAGGTTATACGGTAGTGGAGGTTGAAGGGCTTCTTCTCCATTATCCCGACAATGAATCCCTCAAGAACGTGGCCGGTGAGCTTGTTCTCTAGGCTGAAATGTTCAAGGCTATTCCACCACAACCCACGCCAGACCCTCACGTGAAATTGTCGGGCTTTTTCTGACCTTGGCATCGACCGGATTGTGATTGCGGAGTCTTAATTGGTTTTAACAGATACTAGTGGTGGCAGGGGTCTGCCAGCCAGTTGGCATCTGAGCCGCTCAAGATCCTCCTCGGAGAGTCGTTCCTTGATAGCGTTGGCAAGCTTCTCCTTCTTCTCAACAACATCCCCACCACTACCAGAAGTCAACGGCTCAAAAGGAGCAACAAAAAAATCCAGAAGAACATCCTCAACCTCAATTTGTCCAGCCAAATACACTCACTAAGAATGAGAGAAACCGGAACACAGGGAAATTAGTGTTATGGAAACCCAGGGGCACTCAAGATCAACCATCAGCCGAAAATAGATCCGCGGAAATCACAGGTCTTTCATATGATACGCTACTACTCCGTCCTAAGAGATGCGGCCCAAATAGACCGTTAGTTAGATAGCACGCTTAGGATCTGATAGGATAGGCACCCATGCCGCCCATAGTTATCGATCCGCTGTACGCCAGCACTACACGTGTGCGTGGATTTAGGAGAAATATCGAAACCACCTCAGCAACAGCTTTCGCGTGGGCGCAAGATACTCGAACGTATGTAGTCACAAACAAACACGTCATTCTAGGCAGGGACTTCATTGGTAATCCACAACCACTAACATCAATCCGCCTACGCTGTCACAACAACGCCAACTTCAACGCAAATTCCGACGTGAATATTGACTTGTTTTCGTCGACCATGCCAGTGTGGCTGGAACATACAAATATCCAGATCGACGTTGTTCTCATTCCTACGAGTAGTACGACATTTCACGGACTCTCCTTCCCCGCGTTTTCGAGTGCCAACTTTCCCCCAGCGAATTTGATCATAGGTCCAGGTGAGCCCTTGGTTGTAATCGGATATCCGCTGGATTTTTACGATCAAGCCAATAACCTCCCGATTGTGAGGTCAGCAGCTCTAGCCAGCGCTTATCCAGTGCCGTTTATGGGCCTACCGATGTTCATAACTGACGCCAACCTACATGAGGGGACGAGTGGTGCTCCAGTTTTGTTCATAGCCCGTGGCGCTTATCGGACCACGGATTCACTCATGACTCTCGGGAATCTTCCGCCGGTCTTACTAGGAATTAATTCGGCTACGTGGCCAGTCCAACCTCAGCCGTTGCATCTAAACGCGACGTGGCTCTCGTCTGTCATTACCGAAATTTTGTCAAATCCAAGAACCCCAACGGTTGCTGAACCGCAGCCCTGAGCTCACAGTGTTTCCCCTCTCTCGAACTTTCGTCAGAACGAATTACTTACTCGTGGCGTAAATGAGTCCTCGATTCCAACCCAGTCCTTTGCTATAAGTTCAGCCTGTTCCAATACTGTTTTAGTTGCCCTTTCCTGTTTATCGGGGGGATAACCGTATTTTCTCAAGATCTTCTTCACCTTCAGACGAATCTCAGCCTGGACGCTCTCCCTTTGTGTCCAGTCGATCGTGACGTTTTTCCTAATCATCTGGGTTAGCTCCAAGGCGATTTTTCTTAGGGTCTCGTTCCCCAAGACCTGAACCGCACTGTCATTTACCCCCAACGCGTCATAGAAGGCTAGTTCATCATCGGTCATTTGCTGTTGTATACCTCTGCTCCTCTCTTCCCTTACCTTTCTCGCAATTTCGACCAGCTCTTCAATGACTTGTGCGGCTTCGACGCTCTTGTTCGTATACCGCTTGATCGTCTTGTCCAACATTTCCATGAAGGATTTCCCCTGAACGATGTTCTTCCTGGAGATGAATCTAATCTCATCGTTCAACAGCTTCTTGAGTGCTTCGAATGCCAGGTTCTTTTGTGGCATCTCCTTCACTTCAGCAAGGAAGCCCTCGGAAAGAATAGATAACTCGGGCTTCTGTATACCGGCAGCCTCAAAAATGTCTATGATCCTGTCCGATATTACTGCCTTCGACAGGATCTGCTTTATCGCAGTGTCAAAATTCTCTTCGTCCTCTTTCTTCGTTCCAGTAGTCTTGGTTATGGCAGACTTTATCGCTTGAAACAAGCCCACATCCTCTTTCACTTTCATCGCCCTCTCGTTAGGAACAGCCAGAGAGAATGCCTTCACCAGCCCAGTGGTTTCCCTCACAAATCTTTCTTTCTTGCCCTGCTCATTGAGGAGGTGTTCCATTGCCTGTGGAACGAACGATACTCTATCGCTGGGCTTAAGTTCGAAGAATTTCCTGTAGTTGAACCCATGGAACAAGTCTTTGACAATCTCATATTTCTCCTGCATCAGCTGGACTGCCTTCTCTTGGTCAAAGGTCGGCTTCCCTTTTCCGCCACTTTCAGTGTAATCGATCAGAGCCTCTTTTAGCTCAGCTCCTACACCCATATAATCGACTATCAGCCCGCCTTCCTTTCCGGGATGGACGCGGTTCACCCTGGCGATTGCTTGCATCAAGGTATGCCCCTTTATCGGCTTGTCAAGGTACATTGCATGAAGAGTGGGCGCGTCGAAGCCAGTCAGGAACATGTTCCTGAACTCAGCGCTTGAAGATCGCAGCGCTAATTTTCTCGAGTGTCATATTCATACGGTAGTTGAGTGCTATCTTGCCTTCCAAATCGGAAAGGATCTTAGAAATCGCTAGCTGTTCAGGAATAGGCGGGAGCGGGAATCCTGTCGCGTTAATATCCCTCTGAGTTAGAGCTGGAACAACAGAGCCACTGATTTTGCTCTGGACCAGGTCTTGGAAAATCGGTGACTTGAAGAAGTAAAACAGGAATCGCGGCAGAATTTTTTCAGAGTGTTTTCTTATCACATGTATGTGGGAAGCAACAGTGGCTTTGCCAGGCAAGTCACTAATGTACGCAAGTTTGCCAATGGTACCATCCTTTGTCATTAAGATGTCAGAGTCGCGAAGCATGATCTCAGGAGACTCTTCATAGCGTGCTTCAGTCACATGGGCGCATTCGTCCCATGCGACCCCGCCTTGCTTTATTTGCAACCCTCCAACAATGAAGGGCCCACTTTCGGTGTATTCAGAAACCTCTAATCCCTTCCATCCTATCCTGCCCCTGATTGTAAGGTGATTTTCTAGTCTATCCACTTCCCACTCTTCGGGAACAACCCCAATTTCAGTCTGTCTGGATTTTGTTTCCATCACGGTATTCATTCGCGAAACCCTATCCTCTCAAGATTCTTTCTGATTTCGTCATCCAGCTCCTGACTTTGCTTCATTTGCCTGGAAAGCTCACCTGTTAGTCGACTAATTTTTCCGCTGAATGCTTCCGCGTCGTCTTCGGCTGGTTCTGCTCCAACATATCGGCCTGGTGTCAGAAACCACTGCTGCCTTCTTATCTCATCAAGGCTAGTAGATTTGCAGAATCCCGAGATATCATGATACCTCTTGTCAGAGTCTCCCCTCCAGGCGTGATAGGTATCTGAGATTCTCCCTATGTCATCAGTTGTGAGTTCTCTATGTCTTCGGTCCACCATCGTCCCAAGTTTTCTGGCATCAATGAAAAGTACACGACCTATTCTCTCCTTGGATGTGTGATTCTTCTTATCGCGAGAGACAAACCATAGGCAAGCGGGTATCATGGTGCTGTAGAATAATTGAGATGGTAGAGCAATCATACAATCGACTAAGTCGGCCTCAACGATATTCTTGCGAATCTCGCCCTCGTTTGAGGTGGTGGAAGACATAGACCCGTTTGCCAAAACGAAGCCGGCAAGTCCGCTGGGCGAAAGGTGGTGGATAAAGTGCTGCACCCAGGCAAAATTGGCATTATTCTTCGGGGGAACACCAAACTTCCACCTCACGTCATCCTGTAGGATTTCACCGCCCCAGTCGCTGTCGTTGAACGGTGGGTTGGCGAGGATGAAATCCGCCTTCAGATCCTTGTGCTCATCATTCAGAAAGCTCCCTTGACCGTTCCATTTGATAAGATCTGACTCTATCCCTCTTAGCGCCAAATTCATCTTGCAGAGGCGCCATGTTGTCTGGTTGCTTTCCTGACCGTAAATTGACACGTCCCCCACCTTCCCGCCGTGCGCTTCAATGAATTTCTCACTCTGAACAAACATCCCGCCAGAGCCGCAGCACGGATCGAAGATTCTGCCTTTGTAAGGTTCCAACATCTCGACTAAAAGCTTGACAATGATTCTCGGGGTGTAGAATTGTCCGCCTTTCTTGCCTTCAGCATCGGCGAATTGACCGAGGAAATATTCGTAGACCCTCCCGAGAATGTCCTTGCTTCTGTTCTCCCGGTCCCCGAGACCGATGGTCCCTACTAGATCGATTAGTTCTCCCAGTCTCTGCTTGTCAAGGCCAGGTCTTGCGTAATTTTTCACCAAAACGCCCCTGAGTGAAGGGTTGTCTCTCTCGATAGCGTCCATTGCATCATCGATTACTTTTCCAATTTCCGGCTTCTTCGCATTCTTCGCTAGATGATCCCATCTTGCTTCTTTGGAAACCCAGAAGACTCTTCTAGAAAGGTACTCGTCGACATCTTCTGGGTCCGATGTCGGATCTTTCTTCAGCTCCTCGTAAACTTCGCCGAACACATCAGAAATGTATTTCAGGAATAGTAGTCCAAGAACCGCATGCTTGTACTCCGCAGCATCCATATTGCTGCGTAATTTATCGGCGGCCTTCCAGAGCTTGTCTTCAAACCCCAGGTTCGCTCCGTTGGTTTTCTCTTCGATAATCTTTGTCTGCACAACCATCAGGTCCATCCACCCTCTCCAGAACTTAGAACGAAAGGGTCCCGTCCATATTCTGTGGGACCACAGTCACGCTGCGCCATCTACCAACTTTCATAGGGTCATTCGTCGGATTCCTTGATTTATTTGTATGTCACAAGGTCACACGCGGGCCTAGCGAAATGGGTTATTGGTTTAGAAACTCCTTCATTAACTGAGCTCGAAACAGTACTCGACCCCAATCCGTGCAATTACCGATAAGTGCTTAGAAACAAAGGAACTCAAGTCAGGCAGGATCGTCGCACTGATCTGATTCTTTTGACGGAAAACATATGATCACGTTCGATCTCTACGGCTGACACTTAGTTTCATGATGTGATCATCTTACCTTGCTTGTAAGTGCTCCATAGATTGGGAGAATCAAGCAGCACTTGTCCATGATTCTTGTCATTTTCGATGAAGTCCTCATTGAGAGGAACGTAACCTTGCAGAGCGCCTTCGATGAGTGCTCGTCTGAGGGCGATAATCAAGTCGCGTGGAACTCCCCTTGTCACTAAACCAATGTATCTTACCACCTCTTCGGTGAACGGGCGCAAAGGGTCTTCGGTGTAATTCTCAGTCCGAAACTTATCAAGGTAAAATCTCGTAAAGATCACTGATTGCGGCGGAGATAGTCTTTGAAGCGTCACGGTAGTTGCCTCAGATATCGGGGCAAAAGTTCTCACGTATTGTCCGGCTGCAGACATCAATGTATTTTCTGCTTCCGGGTGAAGACTTAGGATGAGTGTTGCTTGTTGTCCGCATGCCCTAAGGAGATCGTTAACGTCGCCTCCGAGTCGCGAGAGCATTGCACGGCCAAAGTGAGATTGAACATACTCTTCAAACTGATCTATGAAAATGAACGGATGATGCAAACCAACCGACCCAAGCAATGCAATGAGATATCCGAATAACTCTATTGGAGTAGAGACTTGAATTGAACGCCGAATGTTCGCGAACTTCTTTGCCTTATCTTCGGCGGGAATCTGCAGAATTTTCTGCAGAGCGCCGACCATCGTGGGCAGCGGCCGGGAGTATGCACTCGTTAGTCGATCATGAATTGATTGGTAGTCTACGGTCCCGATCGCTTGCCTTAGCTCATCTAATAGTCCCTCGGCAACCATTCCGTCGATAACCCTCCCAAGTGTGGTCGAAGCAGAGAGCCCTCCAGTGGCTTCCGCCCAAAGTGCTACTTTCTTCTGATCCTTGATTTTCCAATATGCCGCAGCCATCAAAGCGGACTTGCCGGCACCAAGAACTGTCTCTGCCGAGTTCAAATAGACAACGCTCGGTGCGGTCGAGATCAATCTCATGAGCTTCGCGAATTCTGCCTGTACAACTTCTTCGCAGAAGAGTTGCCCGTTGATTCGGGGATCCTTCACGCTAACATTGATCGCGGGGACGTCAACAAATGGGATGTCCGTCAAGGAATAACGTTGCCAGTTGAAACTCTGACTCATTCGATGTGCTTCCTCAGTCTACAGTAGGTTAGGAGTGCACCCTCTCTTATTGAAGGCAACGAGGGTGCCTTGGTAAGCAACCCCGCCCTATACGGAATCGTACCTTCACTTAACTCCAATCGAAATGGTCCCAAGCTCTCTCGATGCAATCTGAGGAGAAGGTCACTAAATTGTTGATCCGAAATATGCAACTTGGCAGAGACGATTTCACGAATATCCAGTATCTGGACGAGTTGCCCCATCCTACTTTGAGTTAAAAGGGAGTAAGAATCTAGCAACGAAGTCGCAAACTCTTGCATGCCGACTAAGGGATGGAAGTGGAGAATGGATCCTTGAAGCCGAATAGTCTCCTCAAAGGCTCTTCCTACCCTCTCGTTCCGGCCTGTCAGAGCTGATGTAAGGTAGAGTTCTTCACTCTTCGATGCTGAATTTGTTGTCCAATTCAGTAATTCGAGGTTGTAAAGTAGATCCCTCATCGTGTAGAATGAAGCGGAATCAGTCAAGATGCCCTGCCGTCGAAGATAGATCCTCAGCGACGTGCCTCGCGGCGCTCCTTCATCTTTACTACTCAGAAGAAGGGAGCCACCGAGCTCCTGCAATCTCTGCAGGAGCTTTTGGTACGCACGATACTTGGAGTCTAGAATAAGGGTGATCACACGCTTCTGAGCCTCGCTCCTACTAGGATCTATCAGTGCCGCGATTTGTCGGACATAGTTAGGGCAGACTACTTCGGATCCTTCGAGCTGCATGATTCCGATTGCTTTTGCAAATGCCAAAACGTCAGGGGCTATCGAACCGTAACTCTTGGTCTCGGACCGTCCCAACGACCGCAACGCTCTCCTAGGGCCTCCTTGAAAGAGTTGAACTCTCAAGGCTTCACGTTTTGCGCGAATCGATTTGAGCAACCTGATGAATTCTTCGAGCACGAATTGCCTCCCATCGTGTTCAGTGGCGAACTTGACTAATGCGAAAATATCGTCCAAATATCGAACCTTACGCACAGAGCCCCACCACTGTGCATCAGTTCTCTTGACTGGATCCATGAAGTTCAAGTCAGATCAGATGACGGTTCAAAGGATCGGAATGTCTTGTCGATAGCGATAGCTCTAGTCCCATAAGCTGACAATTGGCTCTTGATGACGGACCCGGCGTGCGGCGAAACCAAAAAGAGTCTTATCTTTGAATTTGTTGCCGATACCTGCCTAAGTACCTCGTTGATGTTTGGGTCTCTTAGTGAGTGACCTATAATGAGAAGAACATCTGCATTCGACAAGGCTCTCTTGAACAGGAACAGTAGCTCTAATTGGGGCTCGGCTGAGAGATAGGGTTTGGAGCCAGGATAGATCAATTCAGGGAATGCCACCTGTCCGGCCATGACAAGTGGGCCTCTGGGAGGGACATACGTGACGCGGTCGATCAAACCATTCGCCAGCCGCGCGTAAGTGACGGTACCGTGTATTTTGTACAGCCTGAGTGAGTCTGGACTCCGTTCGAATTTTGCATGGTCAAATCGAAAATTACCTCTCCTAATCTCCTCATAACCGTCACAGATCTGGACCCCGATGGTTCGGGCATATTCCTCCACCACGTTATCGTAATTCGTCGTGAATATGTCTACACTTGGGGTCCCTGATTCTCCGCCTGGATCGCAAAGTGCTAGTCCGAACCTTGCTGTCAACCCTCGAAAGAAACGCGCATAATCCGTCTTGATTGAGTCTATGACAATTGGATCATTTACGAAACATCGTCGCACTAAGTACTCTCTTATTCTTCGGGCAATCATCTTATCCCGAGATCGTACTGGCACAAAGCCGCGCTTGTTTGGAGGATCGCGCTCAAAGGTCCCAAGTCACGAGAAGCCTTGCTAGGATCCTCACAAAATTGTAGGATCGATAGGACTGCCTCTATGTCATCAGTCACACCAGCTCTCTTTACAACCTCTCGAATCTGAATGATTCGCTTTCTGTAGTGTTGCAGATTGTTTGTTACCTCTGCCGCGAGCTTCCTGTTATCCGGAAGGTCGAACCCAACTGAGGCGCCAGCTCCCAACAAAACGACAATCGCTGGTTTTTCGGCTCCCTTAACTTCAATGCCCGACATGGCTAGATCGCCTCCGCGACTCGCGTAGCCTACGAGGCTTTACCTAAATGGCTATGTCCACAAGTTCTGAGCCACCCCGCCGCATAGCTTTGCCTGGCTCACCGAAATGCTTTGTAGCCGCCCACAATGGTGAGGAGTATGATTCACCGGGTCTATGTTGATAGTTCACCGAAGGGCGAGCTGAGATGGATTGACAGAGCCACGAACGAGATTGGCAAACATCGAATTGGAAAGGAAAAGGCCGTTCATGACGCGGAGTTCAAAGCCGTAATGATAGCACTTGACGATGTTCTCAAGAGAGTTAGTGAGAAGGAGACGGTCGAACTGTATTGCGACCGAAAGGTGGTCGTTGACCAGCTTAATCATAAGGCGGGTATCAAGGAGACGACGATCTTGACGATGGCTGATAAAGTCTGGAATCTTGCGTTTCAGGCTCAAAAAGAGAGAGAAACAGAGGTTAGGTTTCTATGGGTTTCGAGGAAAGAGAACCCCGCCGGCAAGATGCTGGGGACGTAAGATATCATCACAGACCTGACCTCGGGCAACCCTTTGGTCCAGCGACCTGCAGGTTCGCTCTCGTGTCCGAGCAATAGCCTAGGAGCAGCTCAATCTTCTAGATGTCGAGTCAGCGGAGCAACTGGCGCGAGCGCCTCAACGCTAACCCTTCACGGATGGAGCATGAACTAGCTCTCAAGCTACAAGATGACCGGGTGAACTATCTAACTCAAGTCGAGATTCCTGTAACCACGGCCGACTTCTACTTCCCGCAAGAACCGCGGCCATTGATCGTGTTCGTCGATGGCCCGGTCCACCTAAAGACAGCCCAGATGATGAAAGATGAAGAACTACGAACTCTCTTACGAAAAAGAGGATACAGGATCCTAGAACTAAGCTACAGTAGCTACACGGATAAGAAAAGAGACGAACTATACCGGGAAATCATGCTCCGCCTCGGAAAGTAGTCTGCGAAAGCTATCCTGCTTATCGGCTGGGTTGTCTAGGACGTGCTTGCCGCTCGGCTATCTAGCAGTACAATCCCCGTCCGTACTGCTTCCTTGACGTAGGTGCTTTTCCTCCTTAGCGTTGCGAACTCGTTGACGGTGTACCCGAAGGCTTCCAGAGGGATCTTGCTGTTCCACTGCTCCTGGAGATACCTGAGCCTCTCGGGGAGCTGCATCTTGGAGAAATCGTCCGAGACAATTATCAAATCCACGTCGCTGTCTTCCAGATACGACCCGGTCGCCCTCGATCCCGTCAGTATCGCTTGGCGTACGGTGATGTTTCGAGCTAGCCGTCTTACATAGTTCTTGGCTATTCTCTGGGCATCTTCTTCTTTAGCCATTGTAACAGCTCGCCTACTTCTCGGAGGTATCTTTGGGCTTGCTCCTTTTTGAACAGTGTCCCCGGTACGCCTAGGGCTGCGTCAGGGTATTCCGAGGGCAGGTATAGAGGCGACAGGTCGTCTATCGTCCTCACCAGCTTCGTGGATAGTTTGAGCTTGGACTGAACCATCTCGTACAGCCGGACGAGGTTATGTCCAGCGGTCCCGTAGGGAGGTCTCTTTCGCTCGGCCAGGATCGCCGCTTTCAGAGCCTTCTCTGTCGAGTTGTGAAGAACGTGAATAGTCTTGCTATACTTTCCCCCCTTGAAGAGCAGCTGGGCTGACTCATAATCGTCGATAGATGCTGCGAGCCACCATCGCGCATCCTCCCTAGCTCGCCTAGCCGTTCCCTAACCCTCCTGAAAGCGCAACCCGCAAATCGGGTGCGTGCTTAATATTCCTGCTCAAGTGCCCAATTCCAAACCAACAATGGCCAATTCACCAGATTCTAACAAGTCGAGATACTCGTAAGCGCAGCCGACTTCCATTTTCCGCTAGAACCTCGGCCATTGATCGTGTTCGTTGATGGCCCGGTCCACCTCAAGACAGCCCAGATGATGAAAGACGAAGATTTACGATCTTTATTACGAAAGAGAGGTTACAGGATCCTGGAACTGAGCTATAGTAGCTACACGGATAAGAAAAGAGACGAACTGTATCGGGAGATCTTGAACGGCCTCGGAAAGTAGTCTGCGCTTCACACTCGGCTCTTCCGATTTCTGTCGATGAAATAGGATGGAAGAGAGTGTTCGTTCCTGACACCGGCAGACAGCAGTACGCCGCCCTTGGCCCCTGAACCAGCGCCCACAAGAAGTGGGCAGGTTCAAGACTGAGATCAAGCTCGAGCGACGCGGCATGGTCGAGAACTATCCAACTTGGAAACGGAAGCCCAAGAGGGTATCAGTCAGCCCACTGTTCAGCGGACAACTGTGAAGACGAACTGGTTGCTTCTGGCAGTCACAAACTCGATCGTATACGAGTATCCTGCCGCGAATGTAAATGCGGTGCCATAGAGGGTACAACTGCTGCCGCAGCTCGTCCCTATCGGAACATTGACCTGCGCGACGCTACCCGGAGATATTGTAGGACCAATCCATGCAGTGTTGGCATACTGGTCGCCTGAAGAGTCCTTCACATAATAGGTTACGAGTGAAACAGAAACCGTTCCTCGATTTCGAACAAACAATGTCACATTCGTCCCGGAATTGAAAGCGTAAGAGTCGAGGCCCAAAGATTCAACCCCACCACCGCCAACGAGGGCTTTGACGACATTTACCGTAATCTGGACTGACCTAGATACCCTTCCACTCGTTCCGGTCACAGTGACATAGTAAGTGCCCAAAGCAGTAACGTTGTTAGACCCTGAGACCGCGAGTAGAGTGCTGTTCGACCCGTTGCTCGCTAGGAACAACGGACTTACTCCCCCCGCGACTCCGAGGAAGGCAAAGGGGGCGATCACCGATAGAGCGACGTTTCCGCTGAAACCGTTACGACTAGTCAAAGTCAGCGTGGTTGAATTCGCTCCGTTTCTTGGAACGTTCATCGATGCCAAGCCTGCAACGATCGAGAAATCAGGAACAGATGACACTCCCACAGTCAGCTGGACACTGCGTTTTCGCACCTGTGGTTCCAGTGACCGTGAGAACATAGCTGCCCGTCGCAGCACTGTCAGCGGCGGAGACTGTTAGGGTGGAGTTACCCTTTCCACCGGACGCTGGCGTAAGAAAACTCGGATTCAATGTGAAAGTCAATACCCCCGTCGCGTCGGCAGGCAAGACAACACTCAGGCCCGTAACGTTGTCGAAACCGTACAGACTTGTTACGGTGAGAGTTGTCGTCTCCGAGGACCCTTGCTTCATGCTCATTGAAGTCAGCGACGACGTGAGGGTGAAGTCCTTGATTGGCGGTGTAGGCTTCGGGCTCAACGCGTTTACGAGCTGAGGGTCAACTGCGAACGCTCCCAGAACCGATCCCAACACGAGTATTGATACTAGGAACAGGGACCATAGTGGGACGGTTTTCCGGGTAATTGATCCAGCGGCATGAACTCTGCTCAAAGCAGAGGCTCATACGAGAGAGAGTACCCCAAAGTTGCTTTGTTACCACTACGGGGTCAGGTGCAGATGCCCTCCTCGGCCGAGCCCAGCGAGAATCGAGTGCCGTCAAGAGTGATGCTCCAACTGAGAGCGCGATCATTCGTCAGGCAATACGTCTCGGTCTCGATGAGCTGGAGAGGCGAGAGAGGCAGAACGTCGGGCGACAAAGCGGCTGACTTTGTTTTTGGCTCGCGTCTCGGGCTAAGCTCCGCTATCCGAAACGTTTTCAGGGGCACGGCAGTAATATGGCATGGAAGTCTCTTGGCGCGAAAGGTTGTCCAAACTGATCTGGCCGCTGAAGAGTATCGTGCCTTGGTCAAGATTGCAGAGAAGAAAGGGCTCACAATCAAGCAGGCGCTACGCGAAGCTGCTCTCCGCTGGACAAGCGAGGAGTTCGGGATCGAACCGAAGGATCCGATTTTTGACATAGCACTGGGCCGGCGCAAAGCTCAGGACTGGGGAAAGGGGACAGAGGAAATCTCTATCGATCATGACAAGATCCTCTATGTCCCCCCGAAGTCCCTTGGCGAACTAAGAGGCGCCTTCAAGGCCCATGAGAAACTCGTTAGAGAGGGCATTCGTGAGCTAGAAGCGGAGCACAGGAAAGAAGCCCGGAGTTGAGGGAGGCTAGTTCTTGTTTCTACCATTCTTCAATGGATAGTCCTGGGACCCTTGCGAAGTCGGACTTGTTTCTCGTCACAACCGTGAGCCTGTTCTCTAGTGCGATCCCTGCGATCATTGCGTCTCTGAAATCTATGGCATTTCCCTTTTTTTCGAGGATGGCGAAGACGTTTCCGGCTCTCTCTGCTGAGCCTGTTGCAAGCGGGAGGACTAGGAGGCGGGATAGTAGTTTGCGGCTCTCCTTCACGTTTTCTTCAATCGACTTTGACTTGTGCGCTCCATAGAACAGCTCGAAAGCGTTGACGCTGGTCGTGGCCTGTCGTCCCTCCCTATCCAGCTTGGTCATGTGTTTCTCAGCCTCTTCCTTCTTACGGAGGATGGCGACCAAGAGGTCGGTGTCGAGACACTTCAGGAGGTTGTTCCACGTCCGCCGCGGATCGCGAGGGTGGTCTTTTTCCAGTTCTTTTTGAGGCTTGAAAAGATCTTTTCCTCTTCCTCGTCTGTCATTTTCCATGCGCCGAATGAGTCTTTGAGTTCACCGCGTTCTCTGGATAGTCTTTTGATTACTTCTGAGAAGCTCTCCTTGCCTTTCTTCTCTCGGGACAAGAGTTCGTACGCTTCCTCTGTTATGGTGAGGGTTTTGACGCCCATGGCTGGTATGTTTACGTGTAAACATAAACATATAGCTTTCTGGCCCTCTCGTGCAGGACACGATTTTCCTTAGACTTTTCGGGTCTGGATACTCTAGCTCCTCTGTTACGAAATCATAGTTCTGGCTTGGCAATGAATCGCCAGCCGTTTTATATGCAGCTTGGCAGTCGATTGCCAACGCATTGTTGATCCAGAATCTATTATAGAAAGCCTCCATCATAACTGGACCGGTATAACAGGGAATCCAGCTGGATGAACGATTGACCAAGATCGTTGCTGACGATCTCCAGAAGGACGAAGTCTCCTCCCTAGTTGAGTACATGATGGCCGTGTCGAGCGGTCAGATAGCTCAGCGCAAGAAGCTCGTCGAAGTCACCGGTCTCTCCAACACGAAGATCAAATTCTTAGTCAAGAAGTTCCTCTACTCCCGACACCTTCCCGGTTACGGATTGCTCGAAACTGCAGGAAACTTTGAGATAGTTCGTCTCAAGCCTGAGGAGAAACGGACCGAGCATCACGAAACCCTGAGTCCAACGATGCTCCCAGAGTCGATAGGCTTGGGAGGCCTTCCACGTTGGGGCAAACCGTCAGAAATGATTGAATGGGAGGGACGGCCGCCGCCGATGAAGAAGGAACGCTACAAGAAACAGTAGCGCCCGGTGAGACTCCTGCTGTTTAACGGGATAACAAGACCCTCACCAAGTCCAACCCTTAAGGAAATGTGAGGCGAGGGATCGCGCCTGACCCAGAACCCATCGTTTTCTCAAAGATTTCTCTTCCTGTAACTTTTCTTTTTCTGTAACTATTGTTTTGCGCTAACTATTTTTTTCCGTTAACTAATCTATGACCCCCCCGGGGGTCTGTTTTTCCCACGCCGCTCCCTTCGCGAAACGCTTGGAGTCCCACGTTCATCGGCCCGTGCCAGGCCCTCCTTCCTTCGTGGGCCAGCTCTGGTTCCCGGACCCTGCCCTGTGGCCTTATGCCCGTTCACTGAACAGTTCTATGCCGCCCTTCGAGTCAAACCGGATACTGAAGCCGTACCTCTTCCCATCGTACAATGCAACG
>Ga0137396_10000549_pt1 | contig 18131 bp, 17 predicted proteins | sample czc16metaG_FD_108284 | JGI IMG/M metagenome (GOLD analysis project Ga0137396, IMG submission 108284) | Vadose zone soil microbial communities from Angelo Coast Range Reserve, California, USA - czcobulk3.16 metaG | ecosystem: Environmental > Terrestrial > Soil > Vadose zone | place: USA...
CTCTTTCTTCAGGTGGGACTGGCACCACGACCCTGACCATATCGACCCAGTCTTCAACCCCCACGGGAGACTATACCGTCACGGTGACCGGATCCAGTGGGTCGTTATCGCACTCGACTAGTGTTCTAGTCTCTGTCAAGACAGTGCCCGATTTCTCGATCGCGGCAAATCCAACCTCATTCACTCTTCAGCGCGGAGTCAGCTCTAGCTCTTCCATCACGGTGACGAGCTTGAACGGTTTCAGTGGAACAGTAACCCTCACCAACGGTCTATCCCCGGCGACTAGCAATCCACCAGTAGTCTCGTTTAGCAGCTCTACCCTCACCTTGTCCCCAGGAGGATCAGCAGTATCGACTCTAACAATTACGACATCCTCACTCACGACTCCCGGCTCCTACACGATCTTAGTGACCGGAACGAGCGGCAGTCTATCGCACTCTGTCTCGTTGAGTCTTACCGTCACACAGTCAGCCGACTTTACTCTCGCGTCAAGCTTCTCCACAATCAACATACTGGCGGGCTCTTCAGGAACCTCGACCCTCACAGCTGCGAGTGTCGGCGGGTTCTCGGGCACAGTCTCCCTATCAATTTCGGCCGGAGCAGGTTTGACAGCATCGGTCAACCCGACAAGTCTGGTTCTCACCTCCGGCGGAACCGCCGCATCAACACTAACAGTTAGTTCCGGCACCATTGGCAATTACACGTTAACGGTTACGGGGACAAGTGGGTCGCTAACGCACTCTGTTTCCGTTCTCGTCATCGTATCCGACTTCTCCATCTCCATCAACCCATCATCACTGACTCTGCCGCGTGGCGCCTCCGGGACGAGTCTAATAACGCTCAATAGCCTGAACGGATTCTCAGGAACCGTAACCCTCTCAACAGTAGTCTCCCCAACCTCGGGTCCAAGGACGACGCTTAGCAGCTCATCCGTCGCTCTGACACCAGGAGGGCAGAGCACTTCGACGCTGAGTATGAGAACACAACACAAGACACCAATCGGCACATACACCATCACAGTAACAGCAACAAGCGGCTCAATCTCCCACTCCGTAACACTAACAGTCAACATCACCGCCTAACTGCCTATTCTCAACGAGACAAAGCTTGGAGCTTTCCTCCTATCCCCAGAATCACAAAGGCGAAAACGGCTAACAGCAACCGTTGTGACTGGTAAAGCCAAGTCTCACTTGCAGAGCCGGTCATTTTCTGGATAACTTCCACGTCCCCTTTTTCACTACGATTGATTCTAGACACCGACAACACAGTATTTTCTTCAGTTGCCGGCGAATCTCCCGGTTCTAACCGAATTCCGGTCTACAGCTATCAATGGGTCTGCGGTGGCTAACAAGGTCGCAAAGAAACTCGCAATCAAGATAAGGTATGAAATAGGAGATTCAATGACGACATCACGTCGCGGTAACCTCGATGTTCACTCGTCTCCGAAGTAGGATATTGGGTCATCGCTATCTGCTCTTCGTTTTCATCCTAGGCCTCACGATCAGAACCGTTCCGGAGGTGATTGCTGGCCGGTATCCGATTGGTTGGGACACAATTGCGTTTTACGTTCCATCCACCTTCTATTGGGCAGCGGGCAAGGCGGGGCTATCTGCCATGATCGGGGAAGCTCCCTTGATCTATCTAGTCTCTGTCCCACTGTATTGGGTAGGAGTGGACCCGGTCCTGACATTCAAGTTTATGGGACCACTATTGTATGGGCTGATAATCTTCTCAATCTTCTTCTTTCTGAAGAACGGTCTCAAGTGGAACGAAAGGGCGTCGATAACTGGAGCTGTCATAGCCTCACTCTACTTCATAACACTCAGAGTCGGATGGGACCTTTACCGCACCGTGGCTGGGGTATCGTTTGCATTACTCGCGCTCTCCTTCCTCGGGGAACTTCGAGAGGGGAAGAAAAGACTGCAAATCTTGTCGCTTATCTTTCTCTCCGTCATTTCGGATCAGTTCACCGCGGTAATCGTGATTTTCCTAATCGGAGCTCTTGCGATGAGGGAAATGGTCAATGGGAATCGGACGTTCTCTCGAAACTTGGTCAAGGTGTCCCTTCCTGGAATAGCGATGTTTGGTCTGATGACGTACTCTGAATTATCTTCATCAGGTTCTCTCTTTCTGGGTCAGCCTCCACTAGGCACTCCTTGGAACATGGTTGACACCCTTGCGTTTCTTGGCTATGCATACTTGCCGATTCTTCCGCTGGCGGCCTTTGGTCTGCGGAGTAAGGGACGATTTCTGATGGGCCTATGGTCCATCATTTGCGTTGGAGGAGCCACTGTCTGTTCTATTCCAGGACTGGGATTAGAGACTCTCAGTTATCGTTGGGTTCTTCTCCTTGCTGTTCCGGCCTGTGTCTTTGCTGCGAGTGGATTGTCGAGGTCGCTTGGTGGAGCCGACATCGCTGCAAGATGGGTGAGGACCTTGAGAGTCAATATTCCTCGAGTCGTGATTGCAATCTTGCTAGTGTCTGCCATCGCCTACATGGTATTACCATCCGCGCATCCCCTCCCATACTTCACCCCGTACCCTGCGGCCATACCATCATCATTGAGTCAAAGCACTATTCCGCTCTCGGATGCAAATAGCGTTGTAAGCCTTCTTTCATGGTTGAAGACGAACATGAGCGCGGGAAGCGTGCTCATTTCGCATCAAGCAATTTACGGCTGGGCGTTGGAATATCTTCCAAAGGGAAGCGCGGTGATCAACTACGGTTATTCGACGCCTCAGATGGGGGTAACGACGGCGGAATCGCGCGGTTATACGTCGATTATGCTGATTTGGTGGGTCGACGGTTCGGGCTGGTTTGGGCAGTCGACAGTTCCTAGCAGTTTCGTGAGGGTTCAGACAAATGGAGAGATGGCCTTGTACAGGTACCTGTGAATGATAGGCGAACAAGGTCCTAGCATCATAGACGCGAGCATTCGAATTCTGGATTCGCGAATTCGAAACCGTGATGAATGGAGGGTGGTTTCGCAATTGCTTTAAGCTATGCCTTTGTTCAGCCTGAAAATTGCTGAAAAAGAATAATGCCCGCCCTGAAGAAGGAACGGATTCTAGTGACTGGAGGCGGCGGCTTCATAGGAAGCCATCTTGGAAGGTTTCTCCACGACCAAGGACACTTTGTCCGGCTAGTCGATGTGAAGTTCAACGGCTATGGCAAAGGTTCTAACTGTGATGAGAAGCTAGAGCTAGACCTCAGGGAATGGGACAATTGCCTCCAGGCAACAAGGAGGATTGATCACGTTTACAATCTTGCCGCGAACATGGGAGGAATTGGGTTTATTACGGAAATCGGCGCGGAGATCATGCGGGACAATATTCTAATCAATACTCACATGTTGGAGGCAGCTAGGCAAAACAAGGTAGCGAAATACCTCTTTAGCAGCTCTGCCTGCATTTATCCAGATTACCGACAGAAGGAGCCGGAGATCGATGGGCTCAAAGAGGAAGATGCACTTCCTGCGAACCCTGATAGCTACTACGGCTGGGAGAAGCTCGCCACCGAGAAGATGTGCGAAGCTTACCAGAGAGATTTCGGGCTTCCAATGGCTATTGTCAGGTATCACAACATATACGGCCCAGAGGGTACCTACAAAGGCGGAAGAGAAAAATCGCCAGCAGCACTCTGCCGAAAAGTGGCTGAAGCCTCAGACCCTGGAGAAATCACCATCTGGGGCGATGGAAAGCAAACGCGATCCTATTGCTACATTGACGACGCCGTGAGGGGAACCGTCATGCTGATGCACTCAGATTACGACAAGCCGCTTAACATCGGCTCAGACAGACTGGTCTCAATCGACGGGCTCGCAGACATCATAATCGAGGTTTCCGGAAAATCGTTGAGCAAGGAATACGACCTAGGAGCACCGCAGGGAGTGAGAGGCCGGAACGCTGACATCGCCCTGGCAAGAAAGCTGCTAGGTTGGGTCCCGAGAGTTAGCTTAGAGGAAGGTCTAGGAAACACCTATGATTGGATCGAAAAGCGATGCATCGAAGATAGGAATTTTTCGACTAACGGGTTGCATTCCACTCAAGTGGCCACTCTACAAGGTCCGGTCCGCTAGGTCCCTGGTATCGGAGGCCGATACTTGCGAGTCGCGGTGGTTGGAACAGGAAGAGTCGGTCTTCCGCTCGCCGCAGTTTCGCGCAAGTACTTCGACACGATAGCTTTAGACATAGACGAGAAGGTCATCCAGAAAATTCACGAGAAAAAGGGATTCAGTGAACCACAACTTGTTGACTATCTAGAAAGATACGACCTCAGGGGAACTACCGATTTCTCGGCGATAAAGGACCGAGATTTGGTTATTCTGTGTGTAGGAAGCCAGTCTCCTGGGGAGGGTTACTCGAGCAGGAATCTCCTGAGGGCCCTAGACAAGGTGACCCCATTTCTGAAATCGCCTGGGCAAGTTCTGGTCATAGCGACAACTCTGCCTCTGTCATCCATCAAAGACGATCTGAAGTTCGTCTTTTCACGAGATGGTCTGAGTGGTGGAATTCTTGGAGTCTGTTACAACCCCACAATGATGGCGCTGGGAAGTGCGATTAGCGACTTTGAGCATCCCAACTATGTTCTCATTGGAGAATCTACTCATGAGGCTGGCGAGCGAGTTGAGACATTCTGGAGGACGATAGTGGGCGACAAACCTCGAATTTTCAGATCTACAATTCCCAACATTGTCTTGGCCAAGTATGTTCTGAACACCGCCTTGACTCTCAAGATTACGCTCATGAACGTGGTAACTGAGCTCTGCGAGAAAGTCGGTGGAGATGTAGACTTTCAGGCGGACGTGCTAAAAGCAGATCCAAGGATTGGCGGCCAGAAAATGTTCAAGGGAGGGCTAGGATATGGCGGAACCTGCTACCCTGTCGATGTTGAGGCCTTTTACTCTGAATGTGAAAAATTGGGTCTGCCTACTGCTCTCGCCGGTGCCATGCAGATCATAAACGCGCGTCAGGTCGATAGAACAGTTGAGCTCATAGAATCACTTGGTCAGAAGAGAGTCTCAGTCCTGGGGATCACTTACAAGCCCGACACCTCAGTAGTGGAGGCCTCTCAGCCATTGGAGATTGCTCAGCGTCTCGCTAAGAAGAGCTACGAGGTGATGCTTTGCGATCCGAAGGGGATCGAGGAGGCTCGAAAAGAGCTCGGAGATTCTGTGCTATACACGAAGGATGTTGCAAAGGCGTTGGCATTTGGCAGTATTGTACTGCTGGCGGTCGAATGGCCGCAGTTCCGCCAGATAGATTCGAACTCGTTCCGCAAGGAACAAGTCGTAATTGACCCTTGGCGAATCATGAGATCTAGTCCGCCTAACTGTACCTACCTTCCATTCGGAATGGAACGGTGATCACATTCGCTGACACTAGAAGAGGACTCACAAAGAGACGTTCTTGAGATTCTAGACAAGACCGGCTTAGGGATCCTCGAATGGAAACGGTTCTTCCTCACCTCGCAAGCTTGGTCATACGAACGGAAGAAGGCCCTTCAGCTGACCCTTCTGCGAGGGCTAGCCCAGGAATTCGGTCTAAAGATCGATTCCTGGAACCATTTCCAATCCCTTAAGCTAACGAGTAAGGACGATCTGAGGAATTTCAAGCCGAACAGTCCAGAACTTGCTGTTGTGTATCAGACTTCCGGAAGTTCTGGAGTTCCGTTCTCTTTCTACAGAGATAGGTCGCTTGAAGCAATAGATACCGCAATATTCGAAAGGGCGTGGTCTTGGGTCGGCCGTTCTAACGAGCTGGTCCTCCGGTTGGTCTCAGGAGAGCCCAAATGGAAGTACCTTGACTATTTCCGAAATATTGCTCCAAAAAACTACCGCACTATCAGCGATGAGTACGCGGACTGGATGATTGAGAAGAGACCCAAGATCGTGCATGGAGTTGCCGGAGCGATCAGAGATCTCACCGATCGCGTCATCAGAAAAGGTGGGAATGACGCGCTCAAACATGCAAATGTCTACCTGATGAGTGAAGATACCGCAAGTCACAGAAAATACTTGGCGCAATTCTATGGAGGAGTCTTCATGGGATACGGAAACGCTGAGTGTCGAACTGTCGCATCACAATGTAAGATGGGCACTCTTCACGTCAACATGGAAACATCCATCGCGGAGTCCATCGATGGAGAACTGTACGTTACCAATCTATTCAACAAGGTAATGCCCTTTCTCAGGTACAAAACAGGCGACAAGGGAAGAATCGTCGAGAGAAAGGCTTGCGGCTGTGGGATTACCTCGGATGCGATCGAAGGAATAGAAGGAAAAGTAATTGATTACTATTTCGAACAGGGAATGAAGAGGCCTACTGGTTGGTGGCTCGTTAGCCCGATTAGTCACCAATACGGAAACTTGGTTAAAGAATGGCGACTGGAGGTGATCCCAACCGCGAAGACAATTCGCGTCTTCGCTGTTCCAAAGTCAAACAGCATGAATGACTTCCAGCCGTACTTGGACTGGGTCACGGAGAACACGGGCTTCAAGGCCGAATTGGTCATTGTAAGCGATTTGCCCGACTGGAGAAGAAGACTGCTAAAGGTGGTTGACAAATGACGGGCTGGCAGGTCAGACTCAGCGAACTCCATGGTGGAGAAGTGGAGTGGGCTGTCAGCGAAAGGTTCAACATTCCTATAACAGAAATCATTAGTTTCGCAAGTACAGTAAGCCCGATAATTCCTGAATCCCTGAATTCACTGTCGCGGAAGTTTTCCCAATTTCATCTCTACCCGTCTAGGGATCACTCGAAGCTAAAACAAGCGATTGGACGGTACCACGGACTTCGGAAAAATGAAGCCCTGATCTTAGGTTGCGGGTCCACAGAGCTGATTCATCTCTTCGCTCAAGTTGCCTGTCAAGGAGAAGCGATTATTCCGATCCCGACGTATGGCGAATACGAGACCGCCGTCCGCCGTTATAGCGGGAAGCCCGTTTTCGTCAAGGCAACTGACGAATTAGGAATCGACATGGAAGGGATCGAACGGGCGATTTCCGCCAAGACCAAGGCGATCTTCTTGTGTAACCCGAACAATCCGACGGGTAGACTCTACCCAAGATCCCAGTTGGAGCAGTTAGCCTCAATCGCCAAAGAAAACAGCATCATTCTCGTTGTCGATGAGGCCTACATGTCCTTCGCCCCGGAATCCAAGATCTATTCGATGGCCTCATTGGTCGATTCGTATCCGGTGCTGGTTCTAAGCAGCCTTTCAAAATTGTTTGGCATTCCATCCCTGCGACTCGGTTGGGGGATAGGCTCGCACTCCTTAGTGAACAGACTCGAATCCATGAAGATCCCTTGGACGATTAGCAATTTGGCCATTTGGGCCGCTGAAGAGTTATTGCCTGACGTCGCATACCAGGGCAGAATCAAAAATCTCATCGCCTCCCAGAGGATCGCTCTGACAGAAAAACTCGGGCGAATTTCTTGGTTGAAAGTCACTCCCACCGATTGCAATTTCATGCTGGCAAAGATACTTCAGAACGGTTTGACATCCACTGATATCTTCGAGCAGCTGGCGAAGAAGGGACTCGTAATACGAGATTGCTCTTCCATAAGAGGACTTGGCGATGAATTCTTCAGGGTAACGATAAGGACTCCAACGGACAACGAGAAGTTAGTCACTGCTCTCGCAGAGATCGCAGTCCCGACGATACCACAACGGTGAACGTGTACAGTCGTCGGGGCCTCGCTGGTTCAAGTAAGAATCTCGAGGAGAAATTGTATTAGCTCGCCGCGCTCACGAAATAGGCTAACGATGTCACAGAATCGGAACATGGCTATCGTTGATATCGACGATACCTTGCTCCTTGGAGGAAGAGCATCACGTTTCTTCTGGTACCTCTCGCTGCTGTTTCAGCGGATGGGTCGTCGCCTTCAGCGCGCAAATCTGACTCAGATATCTCAATTGCAAGTATATGACAGGATCGTGGTCCTCAGCGGGAGGGACATCAAGGAATTGCGATTTACCGAAGAGCAGCTCAAGAAAAGAGGCATTAAGTTCGACAAGCTGGTTTGCTGCCCTCGCAAGGAACTCATCAACAATTGGAAAACATCTATTGTCCAAGACCTGAGTAGAGGCACGGTGACAGTTTGGATTGATGATATCTTCGAAGATAGCCTGGACGTGACTAGCCTGAGATTCCCGTCCAACGTGAAGACTAGAATACCGACTTATCAGAAAGCGACGAGGGTTCAGTCAGTCCATGGCTCTGAATTAGAGTGGTTGTAAGTTTGCCACTCGAAAGCCCAGACCTACCATCGGTTTCCGTTGTGATTTCGCATGTAAACTCGGCTCGAACGATAGGAAACTGTTTGAACCATCTGCAGCACGTCGATTATCCCCGTGACAGGCTGGAGGTTATGGTAATCGATGCTGGCTCAACAGACGGTTCGATAGAAATTGTCAAGAAATTCAGCAGCCCGGAAGTTCATCAAATAGTTGAAGAAGGTTGCTCGGAGGCCGAAGGTCAATCCCTGGGAGTCCGGTTGTCAAAGGGAAAAGTGATCATGTTTACAAATTCGGACATCTACGTCCAACCAGACTGGATACAAAAACACGTAGAGTGGCTGCTCAAGGGCTTTGATCTGGTCGGAGGAACGGTGTTTTGGGGAGGAGACAGATTTTCGCTGACGTGGAATCAACCGGTACCTAACAAGGCGTGGCCCCAAATGCGACCAGGTCTTGGTTTGGGATTTAGTAATTGTTCGGTTCCTCGCGAATTTCTTATGAAGGTTGGAGGTTTGAAGAATCTAAGTTCGCAACACGATGCGGAGTTCGCAGTAAGATCCATTAGGGCTGGGGGTAAGCTCATCATGGATCCAGAGATTGAGGTCTACCACGATCATCCCTTCCGCTCTTTCATCGGCAATTTCCGCCGTTCCTTTGGCTACGCGATTAATCATGTAACGGTGCTAAAGGCCAGCTTTGGAAAGTTGGTTGCGGGCTCGGGGACTCCCGTAATGCCCCCTGTTACATCGGTCTTGAAGGAAATCACGCTGATCAACGCTGCCGAAACATTTACGCAGACCCATACAAGAGCTCGCCGCTGGGAAGTGCGCGTACGTACCAATTTCGTTGAGTTTGTCGTAATCAGGATTTTCTCCACAAAACTCGGTCAGTTATGTGGCGTTTTGCTCGGCGCCGCCAGAAGTCACAGATTCTCAGACCTCAAGGAATTGCATAGCAGCAAGCCCGACATCGGCAATGAAGGCCTGGATGGACATAGATCCTAATCCAACTTCGGGAGGTTGGAATGACAAATGCGGCGACTAGCGTCTCATATAGAGATAGATGCCACCCTCATCATAAGATGCCGAAAGTGTATAGTTTCCCGATGCGAGCAGGATGGTCATACATTGACTGCAGAATCCATCCACATTAGTGTCGATTAAGATCAAATCGGTCTGAACGTTCTTGTAGCCAGGTTGGTAGAATATGTAGACTGGTGGGAATCGTTCCGCAAGCTTTGAACCTATTACGTTCTGCGTCATCACGGTGACATTGGCCGGAATCATTGACACGAAAGTATTCAGCACGGTGTAGTTTGCAACTGGAGTTGGCCATACCCCGTGATAGGGTGCGCCAGGAGCCACGCCTGTTGGTACGGTGCTGTCGCCTCCTGCCAAGTTGACTGGGATGCTCACGGGACTAAACGCCCCAGTCGTCGCGCCGACTGCAGCAGTAATTATTAACATGAAGACAAGAATTTGCCTTAGTCTCATAGCATCCGCTTCTGGGTCCTTTGATCCGGTTGAGAACCGCTTTAATCCGTAGACAGCGCTAATGCACACGAATGGAAGTACGAAGCTAGACCAGTTTGAGTATAACTGGTAAACCGGTCCAATTCCTCCCTTTCCAAGTGAGACACTGTAGGCAACTATTACTCCCATCCAAGGAAATGAGGGAACGAGTTTTCTGAGCGATAACAAGGGCAGAAACAGGAATGGCCCGATCAAGTAAATCAGATACTCGAATTTCTGTCCCCATGCGTAAGCAACCGATTGCAAAGGGTCGGCTAAGACGGTCAGGGGGTTGAGCAACTGTGACGAGCCTGTGAAAGTGTATCCAGTGGGGGGCAGGGTGGCGAACAAGTAATGTGGTATCAGGATCGAGAGCTCCAGGTAAACCGCCCACAAGATTGAGGCGGCAATTGTGACGAGCGCGAAAAATAATTTCTGCCGATTCTTGTCGGCCAAGTAGTCGATCATGAATGACAATCCGATGAAAATGCCTATGACGACAACTAGTTCGCTTGAGAATAGCGCGAGAGTCAATGACGACAGATAACCGAGTCTGTTACCCGTTGCGTAGAAGTAAAACGCGAAAAGAAAAAGCGGAATGACCATGGCCATGTCGTGGTATTCATATTGGTTTACTCCCCACAGGAAGGGTGAAATCAAATACAGTAACGCGAACACCATTGCGTACCACCTCCTTCCGAGTTCCCTAAGAGCTAGAGAGTACAAGGGCAGGGCACCAAAGGCGAGCATAAACGACTGAAAGACCAGAAGAGTCTCTGGCCTCGGAAAGAGAGCATAAAGTCCGGCGGTGATTATGTTGATTGGTCTTCCTAGGGTAAAGGAGGTCAAATGACCATGGGAAGCCAGCCAAATCTGTTGCACGTAGCTTCCGAAATCAAAATACCCGGTCCGAAAGAACTCATATTTTTGCGTCAAGTAGACTGAAAACACTACAGCGTACGAGGCCATCGATATGCCGAGAATCCACTCGTATGGAGTCAACTGCTGAAGCCGATGGACTGGGGTGAAACGGGATACCATCCGCCGCCACTGCCCTTTTAGAATATTCATATTGGTAGAGGCCCTACGATCTCGTGTCTAAAGCCCAGCGACGAGATCCTTCGAAGTCGAGTACGCGAACCCCTTCTCGTTCGTGCCGATCACTGTAATAGTGTACACCAAGCCAGGCACGATTGGGCTTTCTTGATTTACCCCTCCAGCTGGAATTCCAACGTTGCCTTTGCCGGAGAGGTCGACATAGTTGCCGTTCAGTATCGAATTGAAGGATAACCACATTGCCAACCCATCTTGAACTGGACTCTCAGAGTGTTCGTAATTCGACGTTGCCTCGGCAGCAGTGAGAGCTCGATTGTAGTATCTTACGAACGCAATACTTCCATTGAAGTAATAACCGCCACACACACAACTGCCAATCATAAGATCATTATTGTTGGCCTCGAACTTGATTGCCCTTTGCCAACTTTGAACCAAGTTTCCGTTGACATAGGCGTCAATACTCGAACCATCCAGGACGAAAATCACATCGTACCAAGAATTGAGAGCAAAGATGTCCCCTAACTGTTGATCATACCTAGTGTTGTTTACGTATACGACGAAATCATTCAGGACACCAACCGATCTATAATCGAAGAAGTAGAAACTGTTGCCACTGGAGGCCCCTTTGCCAAGAATCATTTGGTTGTCCGGTGTCAAAGACATGTATTGAAAGGCGAATTCGACAGAGAGGGTCGTGGAATTAAGAGACGCCGCATTCGTTACGCGCACGGTACCAGAAGAACCATCGAAGTGACCGACAGACGCGATTGTCGAATTGTATGACGTTGTTTCTCCCCTTGAGATAACTGGGTTCGTGAATGCATCGCTATGAGCGAGAAATGTCTGATTCTGCAATTTCAATGCCAGAGCAGCAGTTTGTTCCCCTTGATTCTCAGTTATCAATGAAAGGGAATAATGTCCATTGACTTCTGGAAGGAAGCTTGCTTTCGTTATGACTAACTGCATACCGTTTTGATTAACAGTAGCGAACGCGAGGTTGTAAACAACGAGACTGCAAACGACGACAATGACGGTTGTGATAGATACTGATGCAGAAACCTCCCATGAAAACGGCTTCTCCTCGATCGTCAAAGTCTTGGCAACCCGAATTCTCGATTGCCCAATTAATAAGATAAGTAGCAAATCTGAGAACCGCTCCTCCAATCATGCGTCAAACTGCCGGAACCCAGATAGGAGAAATTCGTGAGGTTCTAGGGATTTACAGAGCCGAGTTGCGGAATATCGGTGTCATGTTGCAAGTTTATGATAACCAGTCGAAGGCTGCTTTTCTTGAGAAGTTGACATTATCGCCACTTTTTGCGATTCCAGTGTATTTGACTATGGTTTTGGGAAGGGAGTTTGCGGTCCGCACCAAGACATGCTGGGGAGATTCAATGCAAGTCGTGGTTCCGGAGAGCGGAAGCATTTCAATTGCCACTACCGGGATCTTAGAGCCTGAACTCACGAAATGGATGCTTACTAATCTGCGGCGTGGGATGATCGTGATTGACATAGGAGCTCATTTTGGGTACTACACTTTGCTCAGCTCAACTCAGGTAGGTCAGTCCGGCCAAGTTCACGCCTTTGAGCCCGCACCGAGCACATTCCTCGTCTTGAAACGGAACGCTAGGCTCCGGAAGAATATCTATCTCAATCAGACGGCAGCTTTTTCCGCGAACGGATCCATGAATCTTCTTGACTACGGACGCCGATTCTCCGGTTTCAATACTCTACTCCGACCGCGAATGAGCCGACTCGTCAGACCGAGCAGAGTTTCCGTCCCAACACTCCGGATTGATGATTACGTAAGGCTACGAGATTTTGATCCCGACTTCGTTAAGATCGACGCAGAGAGTAGCGAATGGGACATCATCGTAGGCATGGACGAAGTAATCGACCGTTGTCACCCTACAATCTCCATCGAAGTTGGAGATTTTGTTCAGGATGCGACGCGAAGCAGAGATATCATCAAACATTTGCTTGGGAAGGGTTACAACGCGTTCGACCTAGGTACGGGAACCCTGAGAAAACACGTCTTGCGAAATACTTACGACTATGGCAACATCTTGTTAATGGCCTCATGAAGACTTCATACAAGTGAATGCAAAGCAGATGGATTATGCCATGGCTTTGATGGCGCAGGATCGACGATTCAACGACTTTCTTGAGTTACCACAGATGAGCATCGTTAGGACTATAGCTCTTTAACCTACGTTGCCTGAAGCCCTTGCCTCAAATGGGCCTCCGACGGCTTCCTCAGACTATGCATCAGAAATCGCAATACTTCTCGGGTATGGAATTGGCTTCCCAGACCCTTGGAGATCTTTCGCCCACAGATGTATTTTCTTCAGGCACAATACAGCTTTTCAAATCCGACGGCAAGCTCTTTTCCGATTTTCTTTCATCAATCGATTCCCTGCTCGATGAGGGCAGAGAGAGGCTGCTCGACATGGGGTGTGGTTACGGGGGACTGAGTCGTCTCTTGGCGCTAACTTGGGGTTTCAAACAAGCTTATGGAATTGAAATAGATGATGGCCGGGCGGCCGTCGCATTAGAGAGAGGTTTGAAGGTCTCGAGATGCAACATTGAAGACGACTCGGGTCTACCCTTTCCGTCGGAACACTTTGATCTGGTAACAACATTTGGAGTTCTCGATCATCTCAAGAATATAGAAGCTCCAATTGCTGAGGCCCGTCGCGTTCTAAGGACTGGAGGTCACCTTTTAGTGTCGACTACAAACTTGAGTAGTTGGGTGAATAGAATCGCTCTTCTGTTGGGATATCAGCCTCGGAACCTTGAGATATCCAAGAAAGAGCTCTTTGGGGTTCACGAGTCGTACCGGCGGCTATACGGATGTACTGATACTCTGGGCAGGATTTCATCCTTTACACTTCGCGCCTTCGAGGAAATGCTTGAATTCTATGGCTTCAAGGTCTTGAAAGAGTGGGGGGCGAGGTTAATCCCGAAGCCAGATCGTGATCCGGCTGGCATAATAGGGGCCGTTGACAGGCTTCTTTCTAAGCGCCCATCGCTGGCTGTCAGATACCTCGTCTTCTCTAAGAAAGTGTAGTGCGAGCTTTTGATCTTGAGCGACTTAGATACGGAGTGTTGATACATTTTTCGAGCGTGTCGGAATAATGTCAACAGCTACTTCAATCACGGGCTGAGAAACCAGAGGCCGATCTCTACGGCTTCTCGGTTTGACTCTTCAATCGGTGCTAGCCTGGTAACTCAGCTGAGTTCTTCTTGATCAGACCTCAATCTCTTTTCGTCGGAATCTTGCTCTACTTGATCGTCTGTTCCTCCGTAGATGCTCTATCAATTCTCCATACAGCACGATTCTGGGATACTCGAAATAATTCGTATTCAAATCATGCTGCTTCGTCAGAAGCAAGCATGAATACCAGTGGCACCAAGAGCCGCTTCGACTACCTCGTCATTGTCTTCATGGAGAACAAGAACTATGGGGATATTATCACCAACACTGCGGCCGCCCCTTACATCAATCGTCTCGCATCCAATAATGCGTTGGCGGCCAACTATTTTGACGTCAGTAACAATCTAAGTCTGCCAAACTATCTTGGACCGATCACTGGGCAAACGTATGATTCCTGGTCAGGTTGCAACAAACCCCCATCCTCCTGTCCTGGGTACACTCCCATCACCGGTCCAACTATTATCGATGAGTTAGAGAGTGCTGGCTTGACTTGGAAGGCATACATGGAGAGCATGCCAAGTAATTGCTACCAAAACGACTTTGGACAGTATGTCGCGAGACACAATCCATTCGTGTACCTCTCGAAGATCCAAGATGACCCGGCAGAGTGCAACAGGGTCTTACCAACGTCGGCAAACGTTTCAAATCTCGTCCAAGATCTCGGCTCGACAAACACCGCCTCGAATCTGATGTGGCTCACTCCCAACCTTTGTAACGACATGCACAACTGCTCCATCTCTACTGGTGATACGTATCTTTCACGCATCGTCCCAGAGATCTTGAACAGTTACATCTTCCAGACACATACCGCGGCGCTGTTTGTCACATGGGACGAGGGCAGCAAGTCGGCGCACATCCCGGCAATATGGGCGGGCCCCATTGCAAAAAACAATTACACATCTATGGTTGCATACAACCATTATTCATTTCTCAAGACTCTCGAAGTAGCCTGGCATCTTTCATCGCTAACTTCTAATGATGCGAAGGCTTTCGCTATGATGGACTTCTTCAAGGGTCCTCTGTCCAGCTTTACCTATGCTCCTGTGAACCCTCAGGCCGGGCAGACAGTTACATTCGTGAGCACAGTCACGGGAGGTTTCCAGCCCTACAATTACAGTTGGAGCTTCGGCGATGGCACCCAAGGCTCAGGCAGCATGATCAGCCACAACTACGTCAGCCCTGGCTCATACAATGTAATCTTCTCCACCTGCGATTCATTTAACCAGACCACCTACGTAGCACGAATGATGAGTATATCTCCCACCGAAGAGAAACCAAACTCGACCCAGACACCGATTGTCAATAATGGAGGTCCAACTGTGAATGTTCAGCCGGAATTTCTCATTTGGCTGCGGGGCTCATTTCCAATGAGCGTTATTATGGGATCTGCCTTTGCCACCGTTCTGATAGGCATGTTATCCGCTAGACGCAAGAAGCATTGAGATAGCGAAGAACTATTCTCACACGATTTTTCTTAAGTCGTCGAGTATCTTCTGTTCCCTGGATCGTTTTCCCTGCCAGGTAGCCAATATCCAACCCCCCAACAACCCAGTCGCTAGTCCCACCAATGTTCCGTTCAGCAACCATTGGGCTGGCCAGAAATGTGCGGCTAGCCACTGTTGCATGTAGAAGTTGTTCTGGTACTCTAGGCTCAGCCAGACAAGGAGGGTTAGAATGACAAAGGACTCTCCCAAGGCAGCCAGCCTCGCCCGACGCAGCATATGCTCCGCCTTCAGACGGTGCATGTCTAGAGTCTCAGACATTGAACGCGAGAAACGCTTGTCCAGAGATTATAAGATGCCAGAATTCTCAAGTCGAATCCACAATCCTATCAGACACATGTTCCGGAAACAGGTAATTACCTGAATTATAGAAGAAACTCGATAATATTGAGCTTTCTCCAGCAATCTGTGCCCCGATCAAAGCGTTGATCAGCGTTATGTGCCCAAAACACCTATAGCCAGCAGAACGCACTTAACGGCAAGGGTGAAAGAAGAAATGCGTAATCCGTTCAGAAGGAAGTCCAAGAAAGCAGAACCAGAAACAGCAAAGCAAGCATAGATCCATCCGGATAGAAGACTAATCGTCCCTTCCACAACCAGGTTGGGACGCGGCTATCCGCAAGCGAAAGACTCGGGAAACCGAAAATCCCGGGCATTTGCGCGCGGATACTAGCCCATTTTTGTCCGCGAATAGTGCAGAACTCGCCCTATATCCAAGGCTTCCAGATTCAGTCTTTGTCAAGCCTTTCCACTCTCCCCACTTGGAAAGGCTTAACCCACTCTCAATTACGGCCGGAAAACCGTATGTCACGTTATTTTGATAATTCCTTATCGCCGGGAACGCCTGATCCGTCCAGGACGCATTTTCCGAGGATTACGAAGATTCTGTTCCTAATGCTGATTCTCGGGCTCGGCTTCTTTGCACCGCGCCCCGCGCACGCCGTCTTATTCCCCAGCACGTGCACTCCAGAGGCCGACTTTCACGTCTTGTCAGACTCATCAACTCTTACTCTAACACAAGGCGCAGTTGGTGTGTCAACCGTCACAGTCACACCAATAAACGGTTTCAACAAGCTGATCAACCTGGCCAGGGCCAACGTTCCAGCAGACCTCACTGTGACACTCAGCGCCACTTCACTAGATCTCACTGGCGGACCCAATGTGTTCACCGTGACAGTGAAAGCGTCAACAACCATCGCGTCGGGAGATTATTCGTTTGTTGTCAACGCAACAACTACCACGACACTCTTCCACGAACATACGATCGATGTTCATGTTCCATCCCCAGAACTTGGCCTTTCAGCCCGCAAGGAATTTGTTTCGATCCCGCAGAGCTCGTCTGACACTGTAACAATCAATCTCGAATCCCTTTACGGGCTACCTAGTTCAAGCGTGGATCTAATCGAAACAATCTCCAGTAGTCTTACGAACCCAACCTACCCAACGGTCGCTCTGGACCCTACGCCTGTGACGTTGAGTTCTGGAGCCACTGCAACCTCGACGCTGACAATCGCAACAAGCTCGTCGACAACTCCAGGTCCGTATTCGATTCTAGTGAGCGGAATAGCCAGCCCAAGTAGCGTGCCCAACTCGACAACAATTACACTCTATGTGACGGCTCCCACATTCTTCCTCTTCGCAACACCATCAAGTCTGACGATCCCGGCAGGTGAAAGCGCGCACTCAACCATCAACGTCACAAGCGTCCTAGGCTTTGCAGGAACCGTTAGTCTAACGGCAAGTTTGCCGATACCCACTCCCGACCTCACCCCAACTCTAAACCCTACATCAGTCGATCTTCCTGCCGATTCTCACGTTACCTCAGATCTAACGGTCGATGTAGCAGCCTCGCTAGTCCCTGGACCCTACTTTGTTATCGTGACGGGGGTGAGCGGGGCCGCCAGCATTCCAGCTCTAGTGTACATAACCGTCCCAGGACCCCCGGAAGCCGAGTTCTCCATTACTGGAAGCCCCGACACTCTCACTGTTCCTCAAACAAACACGACAATCACTTCAGCAATAACTCTGACTAGTCTGAACGGTTTCGCCGACACGGTCAGTTTGTCCATCCTTTGTGACCCCGACGGTCTCACTGCCGATATTACGCCTAGCGTTTTGGTACCCTTAGGCGCCGCCGGCACAGCTACTCTTAGTGTCTACGCATCTTCCTTTACCGTTCCAGGGAATTATACCATTGATGTTTTTGGGGACAGCACATTGGGTTCGAACTCCACGAGCATCAAGGTCATAGTCACCGGTCCAGATTTCAGTCTCAAGGCAACCCCATCGATTGTTTACTTGACGACAGGCGGGACCACCACATCCGCCATTACTGCTACGAGCAAACTAGGATTCTCAGGATCAATCAACCTAGTAGCAGCAGTCTTCTCCGCATCGAGCGGCCTTAGCACAGGTCTCAGCGCGACTCTCAGCAAGACAGCCCTCACAATCACAGGTTCAACATCGGACACGGCCACTCTAACTCTCGCAGCGACAGCCGCCGATTACTATTATGTCGAGATCGTGGGCATCACCTGGCCGCTCGCTCACACAACAAGCGTCGTTGCCGTCGTGACTAGCCCTACCCCAGACTTCTCCCTCAA
>Ga0137396_10000552_pt1 | contig 18113 bp, 17 predicted proteins | sample czc16metaG_FD_108284 | JGI IMG/M metagenome (GOLD analysis project Ga0137396, IMG submission 108284) | Vadose zone soil microbial communities from Angelo Coast Range Reserve, California, USA - czcobulk3.16 metaG | ecosystem: Environmental > Terrestrial > Soil > Vadose zone | place: USA...
GAGCGCCCGCGACGCGCAGCCGCTTGATCCCGTTCTTGAAGCGCTCCATCGGCACCTCGGTGATGAGGCGGCCATTGTCCATGACGCCGATCCAGTCGCAGATGCGCTCGAGCTCGTGGACCAAGTGACTGGAGATGAAGACAGTCGCCTGCCGTTGTGAGACGTAATCGAGCAGCGCCGACAGGACGTCCCGTCGCACCACCGGATCGAGTCCGTCGGTCGGCTCGTCCAGCACCAGCAGGTCCGGTCGCTGCGCCAGCGCGAGCAGGGTCATCAGCTTCCCCTTTTGCCCCTTCGACAACCGTCCGAACGTCGCCCGCTCGTCCAGCTCGAACTGGCGCCGCAGCCGTTCCGCACAAGGCCAGTCCCAGGTCGGGTAGAACGCGGCCTGAAAGCGCAGCGTCTCTCGGACCGTGAGCGTGGGGTCTAGGTGCGGCTGCTCCGGCACGTACCCCACGCGGGCCAGCACGCGCGGCGCGGCGTCGGGGATTAGGTCGCCCAGCACGGTGATGCGGCCCGCGAGGGGCCGCAGCAGCCCCAGCACGAGCCGGATCGTGGTCGTCTTGCCGGAGCCGTTGGGGCCGAGGAATCCGTAGATGGCCCCGGACGGGACGTTCAGGTCCAGCTGTTTGAGCTCGAATGCCCTGCCCGCGCGATAGTGCAGCTGTCGGATTTCGATGGCGTTGGTCATGCCGTTCCCACTCCGATCTCTTCCGCGATCGCCGCCTGCAGCTCGGCCAGGGACACGCCGAGGCGTCCGGCTTCGCCCAGCATCTGGCGGACGAGGGTAATGGCCTGCCGGGCGCGCTCCCGCGCCCGGCCTTCGGGCGGGACCTCGCGCACAAATGTCCCTGCGCCCTGGCGCATCTCGACGAACCCTTCGCTCTCCAGGTCGCGATAGGCCTGAACCACGGTTGCCGGGTTCACGCGCAGCTCTCCGGCGAGGTGCCGGACCGAGGGGAGCGCCGCGCCAGGGCGGAGCTCGCCCGCCGCGATCGCGACCCGCAAGCGGTTCGCGATTTGAGCGTACAGCGGGTTGGGACTACGGGGATCGAGCTGTTCGAACACGGCGTTGCATGTGTACCATTGTTACGATACAGTGATACAAGCGACCGGCGTTGTCAACCCTGGACAGTCGCGGGCCAGTGGCCCTTAGTCTGCAAGTTGTTTATTTTCAAAGACTCTGAACGTTGTGGGGGAAGTTGTAGACGTGGCGACAGATCATCTGGCGGCGCTCTTCGCCGAGCACGCGAAGACGCACCCCACCGAGAGTGCCACCTCGTTGAGCACACACGAGCTCAAGTACTATCCACGCGAGCTGGAGGACCACCTCCTCCGGACGCACCCTGCCGTGGGCGACGCGTGCGTCGTCGGCATCCCCAACGCAACGTTGGGAGAGCTGATCCGCGCCTGCATCGTGCCCACGGAGGGATCCTACAAAGTGCCGGACCTGCTGCACCTCTTCGACGCCTTGCCGCTGACCGGCAGCGGCAAGGTGACGCGACGGGAGCTCACGCAGGTCATCGGCCTGGAACTGAGTGCAACCACATGACACCGCAGCCGCAAGCCCATTTACCACGACCGGTTCACCACGAACCCCCCGCCCACGCGCCCAACGCGGCCCTGCTGATCGACTTCGACAATGTGACGATGGCGATCCGCTCGGACCTGCAGACGGAGCTCAAGCGGCTTCTCCAGTCCGACATCATCCGCGGGAAAGTGGCCGTGCAGCGCGCCTACGCCGATTGGCGGCGCTATCAGCAGTACGTCGTTCCGCTGGCGGAGTCCTCGATCGACCTCATCTTCGCGCCGGCCTACGGCTCGAACAAGAAGAACGCGACCGACATCCGGCTGGCGATCGACGCGCTGGAGCTCGTCTTCACCCGCCCCGAGATCGGGACGTTCATCCTCCTGTCCGGGGACTCGGATTTCTCGGCTTTGGTGCTGAAGCTCAAGGAGTACGGCAAGTACGTGATCGGCGTGGGGATCCGCGAGTCGTCGAGCGACTTGTTGATTCAGAACTGCGACGAGTACTACTCGTACAACGAGCTCGCGGGATTCACCAAGGAGAGCGACGTCACCTACGTGCGCCGCGATCCCTGGGAGCTCGTGGTCGAGGCGGTGAAGCAGATGACGGCGCACAACGACGTCATGCGCTCCGACCGCCTGAAGCAGGTCATGCAGGAGATCGACCCCACGTTCGACGAGAAGGATGCAGGGTTCTCGCGCTTCTCGAAGTTCGTGGTGGAGGCGGCCCACAAGGGCCTCATCCACCTCACCAAGCTGGACAACGGGCAGTACGAGATCGCGCTCGGCGCAGGCGTCCCCGGCGCTGCGGCGCAGCCGGCCTTTCCCGGCGTCGAGCTGGCGCGCGATGGCGACGACCGGTCGCACAGGGGTGGGTCGCGCCGGCGATCGGAGGAAGGCCGCGGCCGCCGTGGTGCCGGTGGCGAGCGCGGCGAGCGGGTGGAAGGCGGAGGGTTCTCGCTCGGCGAGGCGTACGGCCTCCTGAAGCAGGCCCTCTCCCGGCTCGGGGGCGGTGAAAAGCCCGTCAGCGCGGAGCAGCTGCGTGACACCATGGTCGAGCTCAAAGGCGCGGAGGCCGAGCCGCTCGACCCGGAGCGCTTCCCCAAGCTGCTGCAGCAGGCGCAAGAGGCCGAGATCATCGATCTCTCCAAGGAGGACGACGGAGCCTACGCCGTGAAGTTGCGTGAGGAGGCGCGCGGCGCGCCGGATCCCGAGCCCATCGGCGCGGCCGACATAGACGAGGCGAACGACCCGCCGATGCCGGCGTCGTCGGCGCCACCGTCGATGCGACCGGCGCAGCCGCCCGCGGGAGGAGGGGTGCCATCGCGCGGCGCCCGGTTCCGGCGCGGCTCCCGCGGGGCACACCGCGCGGCGCCCCCGGAGATCCAGCAGATCGGCGTCGTGGAGATGGACCCGAACTTCAAGCCGCGCGTCGAGCTGGTGCCGACGCGCACCCCCACCCCCACCCCCACCCCCACCCTTGAGCCTCCCGCCTCGGGAGCCGAGCCGCCCAGGGCGCCGACGGAGGAGAATCGCCGTGAGCGCGGCGGCCGCGGCGGAGGGCAGGGTGGGCGCGGGCGGCGTGGTGGCGGTGGGGGGGGCGGGGGGGGCGCGGGCGGCGGGGGGGGCGGTCCGCGAGGCGACGACGCAAACCGGGGTGATCGGGGAGGGGAGCGCGGTGAGCGCGGTGGTCGCGGTCGCAGAGGTGGTCGGGGCCGGGGTGGACGCGAACGCCCGGCTGCTGACGAGCGCGGGACCGACCAGCAGGCGCCCGCGTTCCGGGCGGCCCCCCCGCGGCCGCCCGAGTCGTCCCCGTCGGCTCCCCCTCCCCCGGAACCGCGTGCCGCCGAGCCCGAAGTCGAGGGCGAGTCATTCTGGTCGAAGGTGAAACGCGGACTCACCGGCGGCGCGTGACGGGTGCGGCGCTCCCGGCGGCGTTCTACGCGCGACCCACATCTGAGGTCGCGCGTAGGCTTTTGGGCCACGTTCTCGTGAGCCGGGTCCGAGGCCGCCGCGTGGCCGGCCGTATCGTCGAGACTGAGGCGTACGTCGGCCCTGACGACCCGGCTTGCCACGGCTACCGGGCGCGTCGCACCCGCCGCAACGCGAGTCTGTTCGGGCCGCCCGGCACCGCGTACGTCTACTTCACCTACGGCATGCACTGGTGCCTGAACGCGGTGACGGAAGCGGTGGGGTTTCCCGCCGCGGTCTTGATCCGTGCGCTCGAGCCCCTGTCTGGACTCGCGACGATGCGCCGGCGGCGCGGCGGCGTGCCCGACAGCGAGCTGTGCTCGGGGCCGGCGAAGCTGTGCGCGGCGCTGGGCGTGACCGGCCGGCTCGACGGGGTGTCGCTCCAGCGGGGCGTGCTGCGTGTCGTAAGAAACCCTTCACGACAGCTACGCACCATCATCGCGACACCGCGCATCGGTATCTCGCGGGCCACCGACTGGCCGCTGCGGTTCCTGATCGAGGGCTCGCCATGGGTCTCCCGCTAGGACTGCTGCTCGTGCTCCAGCACCCGATCATCCTCGACGGCCACATCGACACGGCGCAGCGCATGCTCGACATGAAGGCCGACATCTCGGCGCGGCTGCCGGACGGCCACGTCGACCTCCCGCGGATGCAGGAAGGCGGCCTCTCGGCCGCGTTCTTCTCGATCTGGGTCGACGCGCGCTACGGGCCGGGCACCGCGTTCCGACGGGCAGTGGCGTTGATCGATGCGGTGCAGATGCTGGTGGATACGCAACCCGTCGCCGAGCTGGCGACCGACGCGGACGAAGTGCGGGGGGCCGTGGCGCGGGGTCACATCGCCGTGCTGATGGGCGTGGAGGGCGGCCACGCCATCGAGAACTCGCTCGCAAACCTCGACTCGTTGTATCGCCGGGGCGTGCGCTACATGACGCTCACCTGGAACAACGGCAACGATTGGGCCGGCTCGGCCACCGACGAGCGACGCCACGGCGGCCTCACCGATCTCGGCAAGCGCGTCGTGCGGCACATGAACGAGCTGGGAATGCTGGTCGACGTGTCGCATGTCTCGGACTCGACCTTTTGGGACGTGCTGGCAACGACCTCGCGGCCCGTGATCGCCTCGCATTCGTCCTGCCGGGCGATTGCCCGTCACCCGCGGAACCTGTCGGACGCTCAGCTGCGCGCCATTGCCAAGAACGGCGGCGTCGTGGGCATCAACTTCTATCCGGTGTTTCTCGACGACCACTTCCGGGAGCAGTACGAGGAGTTGCGGCGCCGCCTGCGGTCCGAGACCGACTCGATCCATGCGCGTTACCGGGGGCGCCCGGGGGAGTCCGCGTTCGAGGTCGACAAGTTCGTGGGTGACAAGGCGGAGAGCCTCGGCGTGCCCGGGCTCGATCGGCTGGTGGACCACATCGACCACGCGGTCCAGGTGATGGGCATCGACCACGTAGGGCTGGGAAGCGACTTCGACGGCATCAGCGTCCTGCCCGCTCCCATGAAAGACGCGACGTCGCTGCCCTTGCTGGTCGCGGCCTTACGGGCGCGCGGCTACGCGGACGGCGACGTCGCGAAGATCCTGGGAGAGAACTTCCTCCGGCTACTCAGTGCCCTTCGGTGACCCCTTCCTTGGCGCTGCCCAAGCTGTAGCGGATGCCACCCTCGAACGTGTGGGTCGTGCCTTGGATCAGGAAGCCCCGGGCCGACGACGTCAGAATGTAGTGGCCGTACAGCGCGAGCCGCCCCTGCTTGATGTCGACCCCCCCCATCCACCAGAAGAACGCCTTGCTCGCCGCTGCGTCGGCTTCGTCCTGCAGCTGGGAGAACTGCGACAGCGTCTGGCAGCTCGAGCACGTCACCTGGGGGTTCAGCAGCTGCATGATGGCGAACCCGCCGCCGCCGAACGGCTCCACCCGTTTTTGCGCTGGAAAAGCGAGTACCCCGATCATGATGCGGCGCATGTCGTGGAACGCGACGTTTCCCGGCTCGATCGTCCCGTCGGGCTCGACCATCGTCGTGTGCCGGTCCGAAAGGAAGAACGATTGCTCATACGCGACGTACAGCGCCGTGCGCTTACCGGTCACCAGCCAATGGCCGCCGAACGTCGGCTCAAAGGCGTAGCTGTCGTAGTTGGTCTTGAACACGAACAGACCGCCCTGCGCGCCCCAGTACCATTTGTGATTCCAGTCGCTGCTCCGTTGCTCGTACGTCGGCCCACCGCGCGTTGGTCGCGGGGCTTCCGGTGGCTTGCCCCCAGCCGCGATGATCGAGTCGCGCTTCTGTTTGGGAATCGGAGGCGGGAGCTCTTCGTGCGGGCCGCCGCCGCCGATGAAGAACGAGAGTCCCGCGGAGCCGATCACGTGCCCCACCCACGTCGAGGACAAGCAACAGCTACTCGGGGCATAGTACGCACGCGCTTCGAGCCGCAACGCCAGCCGGTCGGTGAGGAAGATCCGGTCGCCCAGTCCGCCGTGCCCTGCGAGTAGATGAAAGTTGTACGGCGGATTCACGCCCATATCGATGTACGAGAAGCCGCCCAGCACATACAGGACGTTGTGCGCGCCCCCCCCGTTGATGACGAGGCTGGCGCTGCCGGTGCGTACCTGCGTGTGCGCCCCGCCGGATTTCGGGAAGGGGTAGGCGACGTTGCCGTCGACCTCGAGGCCGAGGTAATCGTTGAAGTAGAACGCGAGCCGGCCGCCACCGCCGAACTGGTTGTCGAGCTGGAACTGCTTGTCGTAGCGGCTGTAGCTGCCGAAGCCGCCGATCTCGAGCTGGTGGGCATGCTGGGCCCTCAGGGTCCCGGCCCCGGTCGCCAACAACACCCCGATGACAGTGACTGCCCGCATGGACGACTCCTCGGTGGTCGGAAAAAGCGACCCCCAAAATAGGGGTTTCGGTCGGAAAACGCGATACCCCTTCGCTTTAAGCCTCGAAACCTTGAAAGTACTTGAGGTCAAGGACGGTACCATAGTCGCTTTCTACCCCGAACAAACACCGAAAAACGACCGTCAGATCAAGCCCAACCGGGTACCGACTCGCTTAAAGGCCTGCAGCGCGAAATCGAGGTCCTCCCGGGTGTGGGCGGCCGACAGCTGGCAGCGGACTCGGGCATGGCCTTGCGGGACCACCGGATGGCCGAACCCCGTGACAAACACCCCCTGATCGAGCAGCAGCTCGCTCATCTGAATGGCCTGGGCGGTCTCCCCCAGGATCACGGGGATGATGGGGGTCTCGCCCGGCAGGGGCTTGAACCCGAGGGCGATCAGCTGTCCACGGAAGTAGCTTGCGTTCTCGTGCAGCCGGCGCACCAGCTCCGGGTGCCGCTCGACGTGGCGCACCGCCCCGAGGGCGCTTCCGGCGACCGTGGGGGGGAGCGCATTGCTGAACAGCTGTGGGCGGGAGCGCTGCGTCAGATAATCGGCGAGTGCCGCCGGGCCCGCGGTGAAGCCGCCAGCGGCTCCGCCAAGCGCCTTGCCGAGCGTGGAGGTGATAATGTCCACTTCTCCGAGCATGCCGTAGTGCTCGGCGGTGCCGCGGCCGGTCTTGCCGAGCACCCCGGTCGCGTGGGAGTCGTCGACGGCGACCACGGCGCCGTATTGCCGCGCCAGCGCGACGATGTCGGGGAGCCGGGCGATATCGCCCTCCATGGAGAACACGCCGTCGGTGAAGATCAACTTGAGCGGTGCGTCCCGCGCGCGCTTTAACGTCTGCTCGAGGTCGCCCATGTCGGCGTGCTTATAGACCGCGGCCTGGCACTTGGTGACCGCCTTCGCCAGGCGGATCGAGTCGATGATCGAGGCGTGATTCAACTGGTCGGAGATGACGATGTCCTGCTCGCCCAACAGGGTGGGACACAGCCCCTCGTTCGCGTTCCAGCAGCTGACATATGTGAGTGAGGACTCACATCCGACGAATTGCGCGAGTGCCGCCTCGAGCTCCCGGTGGATCGTAAATGTGCCGCAGATGAACCGGACCGAGCCGGTGCCCGCGCCGAACGCGTCGAGCGCCCGGTGGCCGGCACCCACGACCTCCGGGGCGTTGCAGAGGCCCAGGTAGTTGTTGGACGAGAGAATCACGACCTCACCGCGCCCTTGCATCTTGACTCTGGTGGCTTGCGGCGACTCCAGGTAATTGAGGCGCTTGTACACGCCGTCGCGCTTGAACTGCTCCAGCTCGCCGTCCAGCCTCATTCCGAGCGTCATGCGATCTCCAGGATGATCTTGCCGGCGTCGCCGCCGCGGATCGCGGCGAGCGCTTCGTCGACCTTGGCGAGGGGAAACTGGTGCGTGATGACCGGGCGCGGGTCGAGCAGACCGGCGGTGAGATAGCGCCGCATCTGATGCCACGTGTCGTACATCTTCCGGCCGATGACGCCGTACACGGTGATCCCCTTGAAGATGATCTCGGTGGCGAAGTCGACGGGCACGTCGCCTTTGGGGATGCCGAGCAGCTGCACCCGACCGCCCAGGCGGACCGCGGCGAACGCCTGGTGCAGGGCGGAGGGGACGCCCGACATCTCGCACACCACGTCGGCCCCGTCGCCGCCCGTCTCCTCCACGACCGTGCGCACCACGTCGTCCCGCGCCGCGTTGATGACGACGTGCGCGCCCATCGTGCGGGCGAGCTCGAGGCGCTTCGGGTTCACGTCGGACGCGATGACTTTCGCCGCCCCCGCGGCGCGGGCGATGCCGACCGCGAAGCAGCCGATCGGGCCGCACCCCACGATGAACACGGTGCTGCCGGACACGTCCGCCGTCAGCACCGCGTGGAAGGCATTGCCCATCGGGTCCATCACGGCCCCGACGGTGGTCGGAATGCCGTTCAGGGGCAGCACGTTGGTGGCGGGCATGGCGATGTATTCGGCGAACGCCCCGTCCAGGTCCACGCCGATGATCCGCGTGTTGCGGCAGATGTGCCCGTTCCCAGTGCGGCACTGCATGCAGTACCCGCACACGATGTGGCCCTCGGCCGTCACCGGCTGCCCGACCTTGAGCTCGGCGACGCCGTCGCCCACCGCGACGATCTCACCCGCGAACTCGTGGCCGATCACGAGGGGCGGTTTGAGGCGTCCCTGCGCCCATGTGTCCCAGTCGGCGATGTGCAGGTCGGTGCCGCACACGCCGGCGTGCCGCACGGCGATGAGCACCTCCCCGGGACCGGCGGACGGTTTCGCGACGGTCGTGACCTTCAGACCCGGGGCGCGCTTCTCCTTGACGATCGCTTGCATGTGAGCTCAGGATGGGGACCCCGGGCCACCGGCCCGGGTTCAGCCGAGCGAACCCACCTCGGGGCGGCTGACCCCGGGGCGATGCCCCGGGGTCCCCGGGAGCGGGCGGCAGGATGTGTCAGAAGATCGATCGTGTAAACCCGCCATCTACCTGTAGCACAGCGCCGGTAATATAACTGGCTCGTTCGGAGGCCAGGAACGCGACCGCCGCGGCGAGCTCGTCGGTGCGTCCCAAGCGTCCCAGCGGGATCGCCGCCACCAAGTCGCGCATCACTTCCTGCGACCCGCGGTTCTCCCGCTTGGCGCGGGTTTCGGTCAACTCGGTGATGCGCTCGGTGGCGATGAACCCCGGGCAAATCACGTTGACCGTGATCCCTTCCGGCGCCACCTCGTCCGCCAGCGCCTTCGCGAAGCCCAGGACGCCGGCGCGCGCGGTGGTGGAGAGGATGAGTCCGGGGAGCGGCTGTTTGGCGGCGACGGAGGCGAGGCAGATCACCCGGCCCCACAGGAGCTGGCGCATGATCGGCACGGCGGCGCGGGCCAGGTGCACGGCGGAGAGCAGGTTCAGCTCCACGGCGCGGTGGAACGCCTCTCCGCTTAACTGGCTGAACGGCGCGGCCGGTGGACCGCCCGCATTGCAGAACAGCACGTCCAGCCGGCCCAGCTCACGCTGCACTCGTGCGACGAGCCCCTCGGCCTGCGCCGGGACGCCGACGTCGCCCGGCCCGGCGGTCACATCCTGCCCCGTCTCGGCGCGGAGCTCGATGGCGGCCCGCTCGACCGATTCCTGGTGGCGGCCGTTCACGACGACGCGCGCGCCCTCCTGCGCCAGCGCCTTCGCCACGGCGCGGCCCAGCCCCTTGGTGCTGCCACACACCAGGGCGACGCGGCCGGCAAGGCCGAGATCCATGTGGCGGAATTCTACCGGACGGCGGGAACGGCGGCCGGCTCGATGCGCACCGCGCAGCACTTCAGCTCGGCCATCTTCGCGTAGGGATCGAGCACCGGGTTGGTGAGCAGGTTCGCGGCAGCCTCGCGGAAATGGAACGGCACGAACACCTGCCCGCGCGCCACCCGGTCGGAAATCCGGCAGGAGATCACGAGTGAGTTGCGCCGGGAAGTCACGCGCGCCAGGTCCCCTTCTTCGATGCCGAGTGCGGCGGCGTCCGCCGGGTTGATCTCCATGATGGCCGTCGGCTCACGCTGATCGAGCCCGGTCGCGCGACGGGTCATGGTCCCGGTGTGCCAGTGATACAGCTGGCGGCCCGTGTTCATCACGAACGGGTACGCGTCATCCGGCAGCTCGACGGGCGGCCCATACTCGACGGGCACGAAGATCGCCTTGCCGTCCGTCGTGGGGAACCGCTCGTCGAACAGGAAGGCGGTGCCCGGATGGGCGGCGGTCGGCACGGGATACTGCAGGCCGGCGCCGTCGAGTCGCTCGTAGGTGACGCCCGCCCAGCTCGGCGTCACGCGCACGATCTCCCGCATCACGTCCTGCGCCGTCGTGTGGGCGGTCTTGAGGCCGAGCCGGTTCGACAGCTCGATCAGGATCTGCAAGTCGTAGCGCGCGTCGCCCGGTGGATGCGCCGCCTCGCGGGCAAGCTGGATCCGGCGCTCGGTGTTCACGAAGGTCCCGGTCTTCTCGGCGAAGCTCGAGCCCGGCAGGACGACGTCCGCGTAACGGGCCGTCTCCGTGAGGAACAAGTCGTGCACCGCGAGGAATTCCAGCTCGCGGAACCAGTGCTCGGCGTGGGCGATGTCGGGATCGGAGATGATCGGGTTCTCGCCCATGATGTACATGCCGCGGACCCCGCTCTCGTGCTTCACGATCTCCGTGACCATGAGCCCCTCCTCGAGCGAGAGGGACTCCGCGGGGACGCCCCAGACGTGGGCGTACTCCGCCCGGATCTTCGGGTCTTTGACCGACCGGTAGTCGGTGTAGACGAACGGGATCGCCCCCACGTCGGAGGCGCCTTGGACGTTGTTCTGGCCGCGCACCGGCATCATCGCCGCACCCCAGCGGCCGATCATGCCGCAGCCGAGCATGAGGTTGAGCAGCGACGCGACCAGATCGGTGCCGTTGGCGTGCTGCGTGAGTCCCATGGCCCACAGGGTGCTCGTCTTGGGGCCCTTCGCGTAAATCTCCGCCGCGCGCCTGATCAGCTCCGCCGGGACTCCGGTGATCTTCGCCGCGACCTCCGGCGTCAGGGCCCGCACGGACTGCCGCACCGCGTCGAACCCGGTCGTGCGCGCCGCGATGAACGGCTTGTCTTCGAGCCCACGCGCGACGATGTGATTGAGCATCGCGGTGAACAGCGCCACGTCCGTGCCGGGCTGCATCTGGAGATGGATGTCGGCCCGCCCGGCCAGCTCGGTGCGGCGGGGATCGGCCACGACGAGCGTGGCACCGCGCCGCTGCGCGCGCTTGATCGCCGCGCCGAACACGGGGTGCGATTCGGTCGTGTTGGCGCCGGCGATGAAGATGACATCCGCGGCGTGCTCGACCTCACGCATCGAGCCGGAGGCCGCCGACGTGTTGAGCGCTCGCTGCATCGCCGCGACCGAGGTCGAATGGCACAACCGCGTGCAGTGGTCGATGTTGTTGGTGCCGAGCGCTCCGCGGAACAGCCGCATGAGGACGTAGTTCTCTTCATTCGAGCACTTGGCCGAGGAGAAGCAGGCGAGCGCGTCGCCGCCGCGCGCGCCTTTGATACGCAACAGCTCCTGCGTGGTGAGCTCGAGTGCCTCGTCCCAGCTCGCCTCGCGGAACGGCTCGTACCAGGACGCCGGCGTGGCCCCGCGGTCGCGGATGTCCAGGTCGAGCCGCTCGAGCAGCGATAGCTCGCGCAGCGATTTGCCGACCGAGCGCGGCGGGCCCGCCGGCTTCGCATTTTGGCCCTCACCTTCGATCGTCTGCCACGGCCCGCCGCGGCGCTCCCGGCCCGTCGGCCCGCGCCACGTCCAGCGACCGCCCTCCTTCACCCACCCCTTCCGGATCAGCGGCTTGGTGAGCCGGTCGCGGTGCTGCGGGAAGTCGTAGCCGAACCGGCCCTTCACGCACGTCGAGCCCTGATTCGGAGTATCGAGCTCGATGTCGGGCGAGGTGACGCGCAGGACCGTGTTGTCGGCCACGTGCAGGTCCACCTGACACCCGACCCCGCAGTACGGGCACACCGATCGGACGACGCGGTCCGGATGGCGGATGCGCTCCGGGGCGAAGCGCTGCTGCGGCATCACCTCGAAGATCGCGCCGGTGGGGCAGACGCGGACGCACTCGCCGCACCACGTGCATCCCGCCTTGTCGGGGTCGCCGTCGGCACCGACGATGATCTCGGTGTGCTCGCCCCGCTGGCCCACGTCCAGGACTCCCACGACCTGGATGTCCTCACACGCGCGCACGCAGCGCGTGCACAGCACGCAGGTGCTCATGTCGTGGCGAATCATCGAGTCGCCCGGGCGCTCGTCGCCGTGGCGCAGCGGCAGGTCGCGCCCTCCCGGGGGCGTCGGCACGACGCCGTAGCGCACCACGTACCGCTCGAACTCGTTGCGGGGCCGGGCGCGACCGCCGTTGATCAGATGGTCCCCCGGGTAGCGCTCCAGCAGCAGGCGCAGTACCCCGCGCCGGTTTTCGACGGCGGCGTGGGACTCGGCTTGCACCACCATGCCCTCCGCCACCTGCGTCGCGCACGCCGGCAGGAGCTTCGGCTGGCCTTCGACCGAGACCAGGCAGATACGGCAGTTTCCCACGACCGGGAGTTTGGGATACCAGCACAAGGTGGGGATGTCGTCGATCCCGGCAGCCCGGGCGGCCTCGAGGATCGTCTGGTCGGGCTGAGCCGTGATGCTCCGGCCGTTGATCACGAGGCGGGTCATGCGGTGAAGATTAACCCGCGCGCCGCGCCCGGCAACCCTAAGTGCTTGCCGCACCGCGCGGTATGCGCATGAGTGAAACGCGACGGGGCCGGCGCTCGGCCGGCCCCGTCGTCTTCAGTCGATATGCTCGGGCAAGTGGCGGTGCGTGTGGTCGTCCGCCTCACCCTCGTCGGTGAACCAGCAGTACGCCCAGATCTTAGCCGGGCGGAGCATCTGCCGGCCGACGCGCAGGATGATACCGATCGGCTCGTCGTCCAGGACTAAAGGGAGACTGGTCATTGAAGAGGCGTTCCCGGTTGTCGGATACTGCGTTACCGGGCAAAACGTTTGCCACACGCCTCGTCCGGCAACGCTGTATCCGGCAACGGGTTGACGGAGTGGCCTGCGGCGGAGTGGTTACTCCGACACGTTCGCGGCCGTGTCCGCCTGACGCTGCGGCTTGGTGGCCGTGAACCCCGCGCTCGCTTTGGTGCGGCGCCGGCGCGTGACGTGCCAATCGCCGTACAGTGCTTGCAGCGCCTCCGGGGCGAGCGGGATCACCTCACGCGCCGCCGGCGCCGTCGCGAGCACGATGTGCACGCCGCCCGGGCGCGTGCGCGCCTGCAAGTCCGCGATCACCGCGTTGCGGTCCCGGGGCCGCGCCGGGACCAGGGCGGTCGGGTCGAGGACGACGAGGCTCGGCGCGACGTCGGGCAGCCAGCTGCCCCAGTGGATCACGAGGGCCTGGAAGCGGCCGGCGAGCTGCTCGCTGACGGCGCGGCCCTCCGCGGCTTCGATCGCTCCCAGGTCCTGATCGAGCAGGAACACCTCGGCGTCATGCGCGGCGAGAAACAACGCGGCGGGCAGCGCGGCGGCGCCCATGACGAGTGCGAGGTCACCCGGCTCGAGCCGGCGCGCACAACTCACCAGCTGGCCGTCGGGCTCGAGGCCCCAGTGGGTGGGCTCGCGTTGCGCCGCGCGCAAGGCACGGTGCTTCATCCGCCAGCGCGCGAACGCCGGCAGTCGCAGCCGCCGCGCGATGATCCGGTCGACGTGCTCGAGCAGCAGCACCTCGGTGAGGAGGTATTGGCCGGCCGAGTTTTCTTCCAGCTCGCGCACCGCCTCGTCGCCGATCTCCAGCAGCTCTTCTCGGGACAGCGTGTTTTTGTACTCCTCGATCCGCTGCAGCAGAAACTCCTGGTACTCCTGCTTGAGCGAGCGGGGCGGCCGGCGCGCGATGTGCGAGCGATGGTCGTCGTTGAGGGCGTTCAACATGGCTCGATGTGGACCGTTACTTCGTGGAGCTGCAGGTCCCGTTTGAGGCGTTCCTCCACCTGGTCCGCGATCGCGTGCGCCGCGGCGACGTCCGCCTTGGGGTCGACGGCGATCGTCACTTCGGCGTAGCGCAGGTCCGAGGGCCCGCGCGAGCGGATGCCGTAGGCGCTCTTCACCCCGGGCACGGTTTCCGCGGTCTGCCTGATCTCGCCGGTCGGCAGCGCGCGCTGGTCCACGAGCACCGGGACGGTGCGTACCAGGATCCGGTAGGCCACCAGCGCGATCACGAGCGCCACCGCGATCGCGACGACGGGATCGACCCACGACCACCCCTGACGGGCGAACAGCACGCCGGCCAGCACGCCGACGGTGATGAGCGCATCCGCCCGCGTGTGTGCCGCGTCGGCGACGAGCAACTCGCTCCTGAGCTCGCGGCCGCGGCGGTTCTCGTACCGGGCGATCACGAAGTTGACCCCGAGCGTGAGGACGAGTACGGCGAGTTGCGAATCGGTGACGCCGACGGGGTGCCCTCCCTGCAGCAGCTCGTTCACCGCGCCGCGGATCAGCTCGAAGCAGGTGATCGACAGGAATCCGACGATGGAGAGGGCGCCGAGCGTCTCGAACTTACCGTGGCCGTAGGGGTGATCCTCATCGGGCTCCTTCGCCGCCACCCGCACGACGATCAGGGCGAGGACGTTGTTCAAGGCGTCCACGGACGAGTCCAGGGCGCTGCCGAGAATGGCAAGCGACCCGGAGCGGAGACCCACGAGCGACTTGGCCGCCACCACCGCGAGGTTGGCGACCAGGAGGCCGATGAAGACTCGGCGGACGAGGGCGGTCGCGGGGCGCCCCTCGGGCCGGGAAAGCGGCATGTGATGCAAGCTTGTAAATGAGGCCCGTTTAGTCAACCGCTCGGAGCAGGGCGCCCTTCAGATACCCGGTCTCCGGGACGTTGAGGAGCTCCGGGTGATCCCGGCCTGCGCCGGTGAGCGCGAGCAGCTCGAGCCGCCGGCCGGCGTCGTGCGCGGCATCCACCAGCATGTCCCCGAACACCGCCCGGCCGACGTGGTAGGAGCACGAGCAGGTGAACAGCACGCCACCGGATGCGAGCAGACGCATGGCGCGAAGATTGATCTCCTTGTAACCGGCGAGCGCGCGGGGGATGCTCTGCTTCGTCTTCGCGAACGCCGGAGGGTCGAGGACGATCGTGTCGAAGCTCTCATGCCGCCGTTCCAGCTCGCGCAGCAGATCGAACACGTTCGCCTCCTGCCAGGTGATGTTGGTGAGGCCGTTGAGCGCCGCGTTGTGCGCCCCCCGGGCCAGCGCCTCCCCGCTCGAATCGACCGCGGTCACCGCCGCGGCGCGGCGCGCCAGGTGCAGCGCGAACGAGCCGTGATAGGTGAACAGGTCGAGCGCCGGGCCGGACCCGGCGTGCGCGGCGACGAGGCCGCGGTTCTCACGCTGGTCGAGGAATGCCCCCGTCTTCTGACCCGCGTGCGGCGCGGCGAGGTAGCGCACACCGTACTCCTCGACCTCCACCGTTTCGGGCACGCTGCCGAATGCCGGCACGACCTCGAGCGGCAGCCCCTCGTGCCGCCGGATCGCGACGTCGTTGCGGAGTAGAATGCCGGCGGGGGCGAGCGCGGCTCGGATCCCCGCGACGACGTCGTCCCGTCGTTGCTCGATCCCCGCCGACAGCAGCTGCGCGACGACGTACGGGCCGTACCGATCCACCACCAGGGACGGCAAGCCGTCCGCTTCGGCGTGCACCACACGGTACGCCGTGGCCGCGAGCCCCGAGCGCCGGCCGGCGGCGGCGGCGATGCGCTCGCCCCACCACGCCGCGTCGATCGCCTCGCGGCCGCGCGTGAGCAGCCGCAGGCGAATCTCGGACCGCGGTGAATAGAGGGCCTGCCCCAGGGGCCGGCCGCGGCGATCGGTGACCGCGACGATGCCCGGCTCATCGCGCGGCTCGTCGTACAGGTCGGTCCGGTAGATCCAGGGGTGGCCCGCCTGCCAGCGCGCGGCGCCCCTGGCGGACACCACGACCGTGCGCACGCGCCGGCTCGGATCGCCCGCGACCGTCATGGATCGCCCCTGACCGCTCGTCATGTCCCGCGGTCGGGCCTCAGCTTCGCCGCCTCCCGCAGGTACATATGTTTCAGCTGGCGCTGCGGCTTCGTGGTGTAGAAGTGCAGCAGCACGCGGATGCAGCGCGGCAGCCCGTCCGACACCGCGACCTCGGCGGCGCCGAGCAGGGGGACGTCGAGCCAGCCGAGCCGGCGTGCGGCGCGCGCCGGATACTCGGCGGTCAAGTCCGGCGACGATGTGAAGATCGCGCTCTCCACGTCCTCCGGCTCGAAGCCGTTCGCGTCCCGCAACGCCCGCAGCAGCTCGTCGGCCGCCTCGAGGATCGCCTCGCGGGTGTTCGCCGTCGCGGTGGTGGCGCCGCGCAGTCCACGCAGCATCTTGGTCATGGCTCTGGTCGATCAGGTGCGCTTGATGGTGATCACGGATGCGGCGCTTCTCAAGGGGCGCGATCCGGTCACGGCGTGCCGCCAGGCGGTGGCGGGTGGCGCGACGATGATCCAGGTGCGTCTGAAGGACGCGGCGCCGCGTGACATGCTCGCCCTTGCCGGGGCGCTGGTCGGCACCTTGAGCGTCCCCGTGATCGTGAACGACCGGGTGGACGTCGCCCTCGCCGCCGGCGCGGCCGGAACCCACCTGGGCCAGGAAGATCCGCCGCTCGACCGGCTCCGCCCCCACGTGCCGCCCGGTTTCCTGCTCGGCATCTCGGTCGGCTCGGCGGCCGAGGCCGAGCGGGCGCGGGCCGTGCCGGCGGACTACTGGAGCGTCGGGCCGTGCTTCGCCACGGCCACCAAGTCCGACGCCGGGCCGCCGCTCGGCCCCGCCGGGTTCGCCGCCGTGGCGCGGCTCGCCCCCACCGACGTCCCGGTCATCGGTATCGGCGGCATCACCGCCGCCAACGCGGGGTCGCTCGCCCGCGCCGCCGGAGTCGCGGTGGCCGCGGCGGTGTGGCGTGCTAGCGACCCCGCCGCGGCGACGCGCGCACTGCGCGCCGCATTTCCTTGACCCGCTTGATGGCGGCGAGGTGCTCGGGGTACGTGGTCGAGAAGATATGCTTGCCATCGCTCTGCGCCACGAAATAGAGGAACGGGACGTTCGCGGGGTAGAGGGCGGCGGCGAGGCTGGCGCGGCCCGGTTGCGCGATCGGGCCCGGTGGGAGCCCGGTGTGGAGGTACGTGTTATAGGACGAGTGCACCGCCAGGTTCTTGTGCCACACCCGCTTGAGGCGCCGGCCGTAGGCGTAGCTCACCGTCGGGTCCGCCTCCAGCCGCATCCCTCGCCGCAGCCGGTTCTGGTACACGGCCGAGATGAACGGCCGATCGGGATCGTAGCGCACTTCCGCCTCGATGATCGACGCGAGCGTGACGAGCTGGTGCCGCGAGAAGCGCAGCGAATCGAGCCGCGCCTGCCACTCCGGGCTCCACGTGGCGGAGAACTCATGCGTCATTACGCGGACGAGCTCTCGCGCCCCGATGCGCAGTGGTAGCACGTACGTCGTCGGGAACAGATACCCTTCGGCGCTGGTCGCTTCCTGCGGCAGCCCGAGCCCGGCGAGCAGGGCGGAATCTTCCGCCGCCTCGAGCAACGAATCCCGCGGGATGCGGAGCTGGGCCTGGGCGAGCTGTGCGATCTCGGCGAGCCGTAGGCCTTCGCGCACCGTGAAGCGCTGCTCGACGCCGCGACCCCGCTCCAGCGTGGCGATGACGTCATTCCACGACTCGTCCTGCCGCAACAGGTAGACGCCGCTCTTGAGAGACCCGGCGAGCCCGCGCAGCTTGGCGTACAGGCGGAACGGCCCGGGGTGATCGAGCACCCCATTTGCCGCGAGGGAGTCGATGGCCGCGTCGAGGGTGGCGCCAGCCGGAATAGTGACGGTGACCCGCGAGCCGTCGGAGCGCCCGCAGGCGGCCAGGGCGCCCGCAAGCAGAACGCGGAACGCGGAACGCGGAACGCGGAACAGGGGCTGGAAGGTCGCGCGTCTGTTCCGCGTTCCGCGTTCCGCGTTCCGCGTTGTCACGTCGCCGAACCCCGTCGCGCATCGAGATAGTGCTGCAGCAAGAGCGTCGCGGCCAGGGCGTCCACGTCTTCCTTGCGGCCCCGGGCCGAGCCGCCCATTTCGCGCACCGCCTGGAGCGCGCGCGCCGTCGTGAAGCGCTCGTCCCACAGC
>Ga0137396_10000554_pt1 | contig 18091 bp, 14 predicted proteins | sample czc16metaG_FD_108284 | JGI IMG/M metagenome (GOLD analysis project Ga0137396, IMG submission 108284) | Vadose zone soil microbial communities from Angelo Coast Range Reserve, California, USA - czcobulk3.16 metaG | ecosystem: Environmental > Terrestrial > Soil > Vadose zone | place: USA...
GCCGCTTCGCCGCTCGCGCCGTGATCCTAACGGCTGGTACGTTCCTGCGTGGACGGATTCACGTTGGCACCAGCACGCAGATCCCGGCGGGGCGCGCCGGGGATCCGCCCGCCATAGAGGTAGCGCAACACCTTGCTGCACTTGGACTTACAGTATCACGATTCAAGACCGGGACCCCTCCGCGCGTGGACGGCCGCACGGTGGATTGGTCGAAGGTTGAGCGCCAGGACGGCGACAGCGACGCCTTCCGCTTTTCCTTTTACGAGCGCGCGCCCCTGCCCCGCCAGGTGCCGTGCTGGATCACCTGGGCCGGGGCGCCCTTCAAGGAGATCATCCAGCGCCACCTCGGCGAGTCGGCGCTGTACGGGGGCGCGATCAGCGGGCGGGGTCCCAGGTACTGCCCCTCCGTCGAGGATAAGGTCGTCAAGTTTCCCGACGCGCCCCGACACCAGGTGTTCCTGGAGCCGGAGGGGCTCGACACGAACGAGTTGTACCTGAACGGGCTGTCGACGTCGCTTCCCGTCGCAGTGCAGCTGGAGTTTTTGCAGGCGGTTCCGGGTCTCGAGCGCGCGACGATGACCCGGCCAGGGTACGCCATCGAGTACGATTATTTTCCGCCGACCCAGCTGACGCCATGGCTTGAGACTAAGGAGATCGAGCGGCTGTTTTTCGCCGGCCAGATTAACGGCACCACGGGCTACGAGGAGGCGGCCGGCCAGGGCGTGGTGGCGGGGATCAATGCCGTCCGTCGCTCCCGGGGTAAGGAGCCGATCGTGCTCGGCCGGGACGACGCGTACATCGGCGTGCTGGTCGACGATCTGGTTACGCGCGGCGTGGACGAGCCGTACCGGCTGTTCACGTCGAGATCCGAGTTCCGCCTGCTCCTCCGGCAGGACAATGCGCTGCGGCGGCTGTTCCCCCTGGCCACTAAACTCGCGCTACTCAGCGAGGGGGAGCATCGAACAGGACAACAGCGGCTGGAGGAGGAAGAGTCTCTCCTCAGCCTAGCTCGACGCACGTCGATTACGCCTGCACAAGCGGCGGGTCTCGGCATTGAGATTGGGGCAACGGATCGCGTGGCGACGCTGGTCAAGCGGCCGGGGATCGATCTCGGGTCGGTGCTGCGGGCAGCGGGAGTCGAGGTCGCCTACCCGCAGGGCTCGATCGGTACCGCCGAGATCGAGCTCAAATATGACGGGTATCTGGTGCGCGAGCGGGAGGCTGCCGCACGGCTCGCCGAGCTGGCGTCGTTCGGGCTGCCGGCGGACCTCCCGTATCCCGAGCTGCGCACCCTGTCGACTGAGGCGCGGCAGAAGCTGGATCGTGTGAAGCCTGCCACGCTCGCCCAGGCGGCGAGAGTCCCGGGTGTCTCTCCGAGCGACCTGCACAACCTGGTCATGGAGACTCTGCGGCGCAGGCGGGTTGCCTGATACCCAGCAAAGAGTCCGTACGACCCAAGCATTACAGTTTCACGTGAAACTACAAGCGTGCCGTTTCACGTGAAACTGCGCTTCCGCCTTGACCACGTAAGTGCTATATTGATGGCCTGATAGCAGACATGCTATATAAGTCTATACATAACAATGCTTTATAATGACAACACGTGTCATAGCGATCGCTAACCAGAAAGGCGGCGTCGGAAAAACGACGACGGCGGTCAACCTCGCCGCCTCGCTCGCCGCGGCTGAGCGTAAGACTCTGCTCGTGGACGCCGATCCGCAGGGCAACGCCACGAGCGGCGTTGGCATTGATCGCGCGGCGCTCGAGCATTCGCTGTACGACGCCCTCCTCGACGGCCAGGCGCTGACCGTCGCACGGATCGCGCAAGTTCATTTCCCGTTTCTCGACGTCGTCCCGGCGACGCAGGATCTCGTGGGGGCGGAGGTCGAGCTGGTCAACCGCTCGGGACGCGAGACGGCACTGCGACGCGCCCTGCGCGACGTGCGCGATCAATACCAGTACATCATCATCGACTGCCCCCCATCACTCGGCCTGCTCACCCTCAACGTCCTCACGGCCGCCGACAGCGTCATCATCCCGATCCAGTGTGAGTACTACGCGCTCGAGGGGCTTTCGCAGCTGCTCAACACGGTCAAGCTCGTGCAGCGGAACTTCAACTCGGCGCTGGCAATCGACGGGGTGGTGCTCACGATGTACGATGCGCGGCTGAATCTCTGCAAGCAGGTGGCCGAGGAGGCCAAGGAGTACTTCGGGGCCCGCATGTTCGCGGTGACGATTCCGCGGAACGTGCGCCTGGCGGAGGCTCCGAGTTTCGGGAAGCCCATCGTTCTCTACGATGTGCAGTCGGTCGGCGCGCGGAGTTACCTCGCGGTGGCGCAGGAGCTGATCCGCCGCGTGGAGCGCGAAGGGGCCCCTGCCCCGCCTGCCGCCGAGCGGCTGCCGGAGGTGCCCGCATGACCGATACAGCGGCAGGACGTCGTCGCCTAGGACGCGGGCTCGAAGCTCTGCTCGGACCCACACGCGAGGAAGCCGAGCGCGAGGGCAGCCTGGTCGAGCTCCCCGTCAGCGAAATCCACCCCAATCCCTACCAGCCGCGGCGCGACGTGGATCCGGTGGCGCTGGAAGAGCTCAAGTCTTCGATCCAGCAGGCCGGGTTGTTGCAGCCCGTCGTGGTGCGCCCATTGCCCAACGGCGGAGGTTTCGAGCTGATCGCCGGGGAGCGCCGGCTGCGTGCCTGCCAGGCGCTCGGCTGGGAGCGGATCCCTGCCGTCAAGCGGGAAGTCGACGATCGCACAGTGTTGACGCTCGCCCTGATCGAAAACCTGCAGCGTGATGACCTCTCACCGGTGGACGAGGCGCGTGGCTACGAGCGCCTCATTCAGGAGTTCAACCTCACGCAGCAGGACGTCGCCGCCGCGGTAGGGCGGGACCGGTCCACGGTCGCCAACGCCCTGCGGCTGCTGCGGCTCCCCGATGCGGTGCTGACGATGCTTCACGAGGGGCACCTCACTGTGGGCCATGCGCGCGCCTTGCTGGCGCTGGAGGACTCTCGCCTCGTGACGAACCTCGCGCGCGAGGCGGTCGCGCAAGGATGGTCGGTCCGCGAAGTAGAGGATCGCGTGCGAGGGGGTCGCGCTCCCGAGCGGCGACCGCGCCTCAAGCGCGGGATGGCGCCGGCACCTGAAGTGCGGCGCGTGGAAGATGCGTTGCGTCGCCGACTGGGAACCGATGTGCGGGTGTCACTGCGGGCGAAGGGGAAGGGCCAGCTCCACATCTCCTTCTATTCCAACGATGACCTGGCGCGGCTGCTGGAGTTGATTCTGGGCGCCCCATTCGACGGATGAAGCGTCGCGGCGTCACTATAGTCGTCCATGTGGACGGACTGTTGGCGTCGAAAAAATACCGTCTATCGATGTGGGCGTTCGAGGCAGGGAAGTGGGGGGCGCTGGTGATCGGGCTGCTGGTGGTGTTGTTCTTCACCTTCGCCGGGCCCATCTCGCGGGACGCAGCGCGTGCCCACATCCTTGACCGCGAGGTGGCGCGGCTGCGCGAGGAGAACGGCCGGGTGCAACAGTTGGCGGCGGCCGTGAACCGCGCGGAGGCCAATTACCAGGCGCTGCGGCAGCTATTGGGTGTCAGAGCGCCCGCCCAGCAGACGCCCGACCTGATGCGGGCGGTGCCGGTGACCGCCGGCGTGCCTGGGAGCGGGTCGCGCTACGAGCCGGGGCCGTCGATCCCCGGCCATTGGCCGCTCGATCTCCAGGGGTTCGTGACCCGGGGCCAAGTGCGCCCAGGCGATCCTGCGGAATCACATGCCGGGATCGACATCGCCGTTCCCCAGGGGACGCCGGTTCGGGCGGCGGGCGGCGGTACGGTGGCGGCAGCGGGCACGGACCATGACTATGGGCTGTTCGTCCTCTTGCGGCATCCCGAGGGGTATGAGACCATGTACGGGCACGCCTCGCGCCTTCTCGTCGCCGAAGGGGACGAGGTGCTGGCCGGCCAGGTGATCGCTCTGACGGGAAGTTCGGGACGCTCGACCGCGCCGCACCTGCATTTCGAGATCCGGCGCGAAGGGAAATCACTCGATCCGCTCACGATGGTCAGGGAAGGGAACTAGGCATGGCGATCTTCACGGAGAAGCAGCCAGGACGCGAAACCGAGGCCAGCCTTTCCATTATCGGGACGGGGCTGCGCGTCGAGGGCGACTTGAGCTCCGACGGGGTGGTGAAGGTGGAAGGGACGGTGGTCGGCACCGTCCGCGCGACTCGCCAGGTCCTGGTCGCTAAGGGCGGGGTCGTGGAGGGGGACATCGTGACGGATGAAGCGATCATCGGCGGGGAAGTGCGCGGGGGGATCGGGGCACAGGAGCGCGTCGAGCTCCAGGCCACGAGTGTCGTCCACGGAGACATCACGACCAAACGCCTGTTTGTGCAGGAGGGCGGGGAGATCAATGGCGTGATCCGTATGGGCGAGGTGACCGAGCGCGTGCCTGCCGAGTCCCGACACTGAGTTCGGATATCCACATACTGTGTGGCAAGACGTGTGGATAGCGTAATAAACTGTTGCATCAACGTTTACAGATTTGGGATGTGGGAATCTCCAGCAGGATTGTGAATAACTGTCGGTAAGATAGCGCTATTCTGGCGCCTCACTACACACAGCGTTCCCCTCAGGTGCACGCTCTGGAGGTCCGGTGGAGCTCGTCGAGCTCGCTCGGTACCTAGACAACTACCTGCGAGTAGCCGCGGTCGGAGATGCCGCCGAGGCGGTCAACGGACTGCAGGTGGCGAACTCCGGGGAGGTGACCCGGGTCGGCGTGGCCGTGGATCTGAACGAGGCGACGGTGCGGCTGGCAGCAGAGCAGGGGGCCGACCTGCTCCTCGTGCATCACGGGCTGTTCTGGGGTGGACTGCGGCCCCTCACCGGTCGCCACTATCGGCGGGTCGCGGAGCTCCTGCGCCACGACATCGCCGTCTACAGCGCGCACGTTCCCCTCGATGTGCATCCGGATGTCGGGAACAATTCCGTCCTGGCCCGCGCCCTCGGCGTGACGATACGGAGCGCGTTCGGTGATCACCACGGTGAAGCGATCGGGGTTTGGGGCGACTTGGCGGTGCCGCGCGAGGCGCTGCGAGATCGGCTGGCGACGCTTCTGGGCGCCGCGGTAAAGCTGATGCCGTTCGGGCCAGTGACGACGCAGCGCGTGGGCATCGTGACGGGGAGCGGGGGTTCACTGATCCGGCAGGCGGCGGAGGCGGGGCTCGACTCCTACGTCACCGGCGAAGGCGTGCATCACGCGTATTTCGACGCCGAGGAGTTGGGCCTGAACGTCTACTTCGCGGGCCATTACGCCACGGAGACGGTCGGCGTAAAGGCCTTGGCGGAGCATCTCGCCGCCCGGTTCGGGCTACCCTGGGTGTTCCTCGATCATCCCACCGGACTGTGACCCCCCGGCGCGTCCTGGCCGTCCTCGCGGTGGCGCAGCTGTGCGGCATGGCCCCGTGGTTCAGCGCATCGGCGGTGGCGCCAGCGCTCACCGCCGCGTGGCGGCTTGGGCCCAGCGGCACCGCGTGGCTGACGATTTCGGTGCAGCTCGGCTTCGTCGCCGGCGCGCTGGTCAGCGCGACGCTCACACTCAGCGATCGCTGGTCCGCCCGGCGCCTTGCCGCCGCGGCGAGTCTCGGCGCCGCGGTGGCGACGCTTGCGGTGGCGTTCTCGCGGGGAGCGGCTGCGGGAATCGCGGCGCGGATCGCAACGGGTGCGGCGCTCGCCGGAGTCTATCCGCCCGGCATGAAGATCGCTGCGGGCTGGTTTCGCGACGAGCGCGGGTGGGCGATCGGGATGCTCGTGGGTGCGCCCACCGTAGGGTCGGCCACCCCGCACCTGATGCGCTGGCTCGTCCCCGCCGAAGCTTGGCGTCTGGTCCTGGTGGCGGCCGCTGTCTCAGCTGTGTTCGGCGCGGCCCTGATGCTGCGTGTGCCATCCGACGGTCCCTATGCGGCACCGTCCCCGGCGTTTTCGTGGTCTGCCGCGCCGAGGATTCTTCGGGACCGTGCCGTTCTACTCGCGAACGCCGGGTACCTGGGTCACATGTGGGAGCTGTATGCGATGTGGACATGGACCGCGAGCTTCGTCGCGGCCAGCGAAACGGTGCGCCGGGGTGCTGCGGGCGACGTGCGGGGGGTCGCTGCGCTGGTCACGTTCTGCGTCGTGGGGATCGGGGCGATGGGGTGCTGGCTGGGAGGACGGTACGCGGACCGGTTGGGACGCACGGCCGTCACGAGCGCCGCGATGGCCGCGTCCGGGACGTGTGCATTGGGAGTGGGACTCGTCTACGGCAGCCCGCTCTGGGTCCTCGTGCCGCTGCTGCTGGTGTGGGGGGTCGCGGTGATTGCCGATTCCGCCCAGTTCTCGGCGGCGGTAAGCGAGCTGGCTCCGGCGGCGTATGTTGGGACCGCCCTCACGCTCCAGACCAGTCTCGGCTTTCTGCTCACGGTGGCCACGATCTATCTAGTGCCACAGGCGGCGCGGGTGTTCGGCTGGCGGTGGAGCATGAGCATCCTGGCCGTCGGCCCGGCGCTCGGCGTGTGGGCGATGCAAACGCTCAAGCGGCGTCCTGAGGCCTCAAGGATGGCCGGCGGCCGGCGCTGACGCGCGCGCGGGAGGTCAGGGGCGCCTCAGCGCCCCAGCGCTCCGCATAAGACTCGACGGTCAGCCGCAGGCCTGCCGCGAAGTCGACGCCGGGACGATAGCCGAGCTGCCGTGTGGCCCTCTCGATGCCTGCGCGTGAATCGCGTACTTCGCCGGGGCGCGCGGGTGCGTGGCGGGCGGGGAGGGTGATGTCGAGCGCCTGCTGGATCCGGTCCCACACCTCGTTGATCGTGACGCTGGCGCCGCAGCCGATGTTGTAGACTTGCCCCGCTACGCGGTCTCTCGGCGCCGCGCAGGCGAGCGCGTTCGCCCGCACGATGTTGGCGACGTAGGTGAAGTCGCGCGTCTGCTCGCCGTCCCCGAAAATCAGCGGCGGCTCTCGCCGCAGCGCCGCGAGGATGAACCGCGGCACGACCGCCGCGTACGGGGAGTCGGGGTCCTGACGCGGGCCGAACACATTGAAGTACCGGAGCACGACCGTTTCCAGGCCGTACGAGGAGTGAAACGCCTGACAGTACGCTTCGGCGGCGAGCTTGGAGGCGGCATACGGCGACAGCGGGCGGGGGAGCGTCGTCTCTCGATTGGGTAGCTCGGCCGCGTCCCCGTAGACCGCAGTCGAGCCGGCCAACACGACGCGACGCACGCCCGCCGCGCGCGCTGCGTGCAGCACGGCGACCGTGCCAGCGACGTTCACGCGATCGGCGGTGACCGGGTCGACCACGGATCCCACGACCGAGGTGAGGGCACCGTGATGCAGGACGTAATGCACGCCGCGCATCGCCTCCGCACACGCTGCTGGATCGGCGACGCTTCCGGTGATGACGCGCACGCAGTGCTCGACCCCGGTGAGATTCTCGCGCGAACCGCTCGAGAAATCGTCGAGGACGACCACCTCGTGCTTCGACGTCACGAGATGCTCGACCAGGTGGGAGCCGATGAAACCGGCTCCGCCGGTGACCAGATACCGCATGTTTCGCCTCCGCCGCGCAAGGCGGGTCAGATGCGATTCTTGCTAACGCACATCCCGGGCCACGCCTCGAATGCCGTGCCCGCGCGCCGACTTGGCTGCGGCTGCGAAGGGGTCGGGCCCCTAGGGGGGATAGCGTGCTGGATCGCGGCGACTTCCCAGCGGTTGTCGCGCCGCGGCAACAGGTCCGTCGCAGCGGCGCGCACTCCAGCGCTGCGGCGCTACGCCGGCAGTGCCCGCCTCCCGACCAGCAGCAGCGACGGTGTGATCGTCAGTCTTCCAAAGGTTGCGAGGTGCATCAGTCGCGCGATCTGATAGTACAGGGTATGCAAACGGCGCGTCCGGGCGCCTGGGGTCAGCAGCTCCGAAGGCAAGACCATGACGGGATCAAAGCCGAGGCTACTCAGACGCCGCGTGAGCGGCCGACGGGAAAAGATGAAGAGGTGTTCCGGATTGAAGAACATGATTCGGTCCCTCATGTCCCTCGCCCTCTTCGACGTTACGAACCGCTGAATCGCCTGCGCCAAGCGGATCAACGAGAGCCTGTTGGGGACTCGGATGATCACCACGCCTCCTGGCGTGACCAGGTTGGGCAGCGAGGCCCAGAGTTTCGCGGGCTCGGGCTCGTAGTAGATGACGTCGCTCATGACGACCACATCGAACGCACGGTCCACGTGGAGCGCCCCTGCGGCACTGCAGATCGTCTTGAAGCCGTATGTTGTCGCTGCCCATGTGCACGCCGACTCGGAGAGATCGCTGATCGTGATGTGCAGATCGGGGCGGCGTCGCTGCACGACCGCCATCAAGTGGCCTTTGGCGCCACCGATATCGAGGACGCTCCCACCCGATGGTGCGTGACTGTCCACGAGACGCGCCAGCTGATCAAAGAGCCGGGATCGCCAGTCCAGAAAGTAGTCCTCGTCCTTGTAGGCTCCCTCGAAGTGTGTGCGAATGATCAACGGGTCGATTCGCGTATCTGAGTACGCTAGCCCGCAGCCTGCGCACAGGTTGAGGCGCATGAGCGTACTGTAGTAGACGTACTGTCCGACTTGTGTATGGGACTCGGTCCCGCAGTCGGGACAGCGGCTGACTTTTTGGGAGTGGATTCGCTGGAAACCGTGGTCCCGGGCGTAGTCGACCCATCTCTCCGCCTCGGCGAACCCCTGGTTCCTGAGTGTTGCCAGCAGGCCCTGCCGCTCTTCTGTCACGATCCCTCGGCCACGCGGCGCTCCAGACGTTCCCTCCCCCGGCGCGCCGTGATGGAGGACGAAGAACACGCCGCGCCTTCGAGAGCCTTGGGGGCCGGTCAGGTGCGATTCTTGCGAACGCACATCCTGGGCCATGCGGTGGGGAACGCGGCGGCGGCCGTCTAGCGGCCCACGGAGCGGGCATCGACGAGGACTCGGATGCGCGGCGGATGGGCATCTCGGAGCGCGGCGATGTCCCCGCGGTTGTCGCGTTGTGGCAACAGCTTCCTTGCGTCGATGAACTACTTCGGGTCCGCGGAACTCTCAACGGTGAGTGGTGAGTGAGGTTGTTGATGAGCACGATCACCCGCGTTCTGCGTCACACCCCCGATCGACTCCTCCACGCCCGGCGGCGTCGCGAGGCGCGCACGCGCCTCGCGGCCCGGCGTCGGGACTCCGTCCTCGTCATCTGCCACGGGAACATTTGCCGAAGCCCGTTTGCGGCCGCGCTCCTTGCCCGCGAGCTGGAGCCATACGGTATTCCGGTCGCGTCCGCCGGGTTCATCGGTGCGGGGCGCCCAGCCCCGCAGGAGGCAGTGGCTGCGGCCGCCGCCTACGACGTGGACCTGTTGTGCCACCGGTCTCAGCCGATCCGGCCCGATCTCGTGCAGGGGGCCGGTCTGATCGTCGTGATGGACCAGACGCAGCGGCGTGCGATCTGCTCGCGCTTCGGCCGCCACCCGCAGGACGTCGTACTGCTTGGTGATCTCGATCCCGCCCCGATCGAGCGCCGCGCCATCCCCGACCCGGTGACCCGGCCCCTCGCCGAGTTCGAAGCCTGCTACGCGCGCATCGCCCGCTGCGTTCAGGAGCTAGTGAGAGTCCTCATACCCGCAGGCCGGTAGCAACACCCGAGCAGCAGTCGAAAGGCCCGTGCTGAGCAGGAGTGTGGCGTCACCGCGACAGACCCGCGGCGCCGCCGCGGGGCACACCGGTTGCACCAGTCATCGCCATGCAGCGGCATCATTTCACGATTGACGTCGAGGAGTACTTCCACGTGGCAGCATTTGCGCCCTGGGTGCTCCCGGCGGATTGGCACCGCTGGCCCTCCCGCGTCGCCCGCTGCGTGGACCGGCTGCTCGCGCTGCTCGCGGACCACCAAGCGCGCGCGACGTTCTTCGTGTTGGGCTGGCTGGCGCAACGACACCCGGAGGTCGTGCGCGACATCGCCGCGGCCGGTCACGAGATCGCCTCACACGGGTGGGACCACGCACGTGTGACCGGCCAAGCGCCGGTCGCGTTCCGGACGTCGGTGCGTCGCACCAAGCAGCTGCTCGAAGCACTGACCGGATCGCCCGTCCTTGGTTTCCGGGCGCCGAGCTTCTCGATCATTCCGGGGCAGGAGTGGGCGCTCGACGTGCTGATCGAAGAGGGGTACTGCTACGACTCCAGCCTGTTCCCCGTTCGGCGCCCCGGTTACGGCTATCCCAACGGACGCCGCGACCTGCACTGGATCGACCGCGCCGGCGGGAGGCTGTTGGAGGTACCGCCGGCCACGGCGCGCTGGGGCGGGGTAACCGTCCCGGCGGGTGGCGGTGCGTATTTCCGCGTGTTCCCGTACGCCCTGTTCCGCGCGGCGTTCCGCGACCATGAGCGCCGCGGTGTCCCGGCCACGTTCTACATCCACCCCTGGGAGATCGACCCGGAACAGCCGCGCGTCGCCGTGCCGCTGCTGACGCGGCTGCGTCACTACACGGGGCTCGCCCGAACCGAGCGCCGCCTCCGCCGCCTGCTGTCCGAGTTCCGCTTCGGGACGATCGCGGCCACGGTGGCCCGCGCATGAGCGCGAGGCTCGCCGTCGAGACGGCGCCCGCGACGACGCTCCATGTCGCGCCCCACGACGGGGACGCGAGGGCGTGGGACGATTTCATTGCGGTGGCCGAGGGGAGCACGTTCTGCCATCGCGCGGCGTGGCGAGACGTACTGCGCGACACGCTCGGCGCCGAGAGCTACGACCTCGTGGCCCGCGACGGTGGCGGTGCGATCCGCGGAGTGCTGCCGTTGGCGCGAGTCCGCAGCCTGCTGTTCGGGGACTATCTAGTCTCGTTGCCGTTCCTGAATGCGGGCGGGCCGGTGGGCGACGCGGCCGCGCGCGACCGGTTGATCCAGCATGCCGCGGCGTTAGCACGGCGACTCCGCGTCGACCTGCTCGAGCTGCGGAGTCGGGAGGCGCCGACTTCCGGCGCCGTTCAGGTCGTGCCGCGCAAGCTGACCGTGCTGCTCGCGCTGCCTCCTTCGGCCGCCGAGTTGTGGGAGAGGTTTCCGGCGAAACTGCGCAGTCAGATCCGTCGGCCGCACAAGGAAGGCCTGGAAGCGCGGTTCGGGCTGGAAGAGCGGCACGCGTTCTACGACGTGCTCGCCCGGCACATGCGGGACCTGGGGACGCCAGTCCTGCCGCAGGCGTTCTTCGAACGCGTCGCGCAGCGGCTCGGCGATCTCGTCGTGTTCGGCGCGGTGTATCGTGGTGCGGAACCCGTTGCCGCGGGCTGCGGCTTCCTGTGGCGCGGCGAGATGGAGATCACTTGGGCAGCGGCGCTCCGCGCCCACCAGCGCGTCGCCCCGAACATGCAGCTGTACTGGGCGTTTCTGGAGCAGGCGATCGCCCGCGGCGCGCGGGTGTTCGATTTCGGCCGCTGCACGCCCGGCGGCGGCACGCACCACTTCAAGCGGCAATGGTGCGGAGTCGACGTGCCGCTCCCATGGGCGCAGTGGTCGCCGCACGGCGTCCGCGCGACTCCGTCGCCCGAGCGCCCGGTGTATCGGATCGCTGTGGCCCTCTGGCAGCGGCTGCCGCTGTTCGTGACGAATCGGTTGGGCCCGCGGCTCGCGAAGCGCCTACCGTGAGACAGCCCCCCGTCCACTCCCCGCTGCCGTGGCCCGCGCTGCGCGCGGGAGGTGCCGCGCTCGTGCCCGGACGGGATCCGCGGCCCGCGCTGCACGAGCTGCTGGTGCGCGAGTTCGCCGCGGAGCGTGTGCGCCTCCTCGCCAGCGGCACCCAAGCCCTGCAGGTCGCCCTCGTCGAAGCGGCGCGCGACCTCCGCGGCGACGTGATCGCGGCGCTCCCCGCGTTCACGTGCTTCGACGTCGCGACAGCCGCGGTGGGCGCGGGGCTGGGGATCGCGCTGTACGACGTCGATCCGCGGACGCTGTCCCCGGACCTCGACTCGCTGACCGCCGCGCTGACGGCCGGCGCTCGCATCGTCGTCGTCACGCCCCTGTATGGTGTTCCGGTGCAGTGGCGCGCGGTGATGGAGTGTGCCGCGGCGGTGGGCGCTGTAGTCATCGAAGACGCCGCGCAAGGGTTCGGCGCGAGCTGGCGCGGCCGCCCGCTGGGGAGTCTCGGCGCGGTCAGCGTGCTCAGCTTCGGCCGCGGCAAAGGATGGACAGGGGGACGGGGCGGGGCGCTGCTCGCGCGCGGTGGCTCCAACGGGAACTCGACTAACGGCAACGGCGTCGGCCTGTGGCGCGAAGCTGGCGTGCTCGCGCTCGCCGCCGCACAGTGGGCGTTCGCCCGGCCGGCGGCGTATGGGATCCCGGCCGCGCTGCCGTGGCTGGGGCTGGGGGAGACACGGTACCGCGAGCCCGTCGCCCCGCGTCCGCTCCCGCGCGCATCCGCCGGTCTCCTTGTGCGGGGATTGCCCGCTGCCCAGCGTGAGGCGGCCGAGCGGCGACAGCGGGCAGGTCGCCTCCTCGAGGCGATCATGCTGTACGCGGGCGTCCATCCCATCGAGCCCCCGGCCGACAGCACACCCGGTTACCTGCGGCTGCCGCTGCGAGTGCCCGGCGGCCTGACGGGGCTCGCCGACCCCGAGGTCGCGACACGGCTGGGGGCCGCCCGGTCCTATCCGTCGTCGCTAGGAGACTTGGGGCCGATCCGAGCCCGTCTTGTCGGGCCGGCGCGCCGCTGGCCGGGTGCGCAGGACCTAGTGCGGGACCTGATCACGCTGCCGACCCACTCGCTGCTCAGCGCGCAGGATCTCGAAGCGCTGGTGCGGGCGGTGGGAGCTTAGGAGGAATGGCGGCTTCCCGCGTCTCTTGCTAAATCAAGAGGTAGCGCCCTTTTCCTTTTGGAGCTTGTGAAAATGGAACTTGGCTTCGAAACGGCTGGGAACGCGACACTCATCTGCCACGATCGTGGGCCCACCCTCGTGACTGACCCGTGGATCGTCGGGCCGGCCTACTTCGGGAGCTGGACCCGCCACCACGAGATCCCACTCGAGCAAATGGAGATCATCGGACGTTGCGGGCACGTCTGGGTGTCCCACGGTCACCCCGATCATCTGAGCGTCGACTCCCTGAAGCTGCTCCGCGGCAAGAAGATCCTGCTCCCCGATCACCGTGGGGGCCGCATCTACAGCTATCTCAAGGCGGAGGGGTACGACGTTCAGGTCCTCACGGACCGGACCTGGTACACGATCTCCTCGAACATCAAGGTCTTGAGCATCGCGGACATCAACCAAGATGCGCTGCTGCTCGTCGACCTCGGCGGCACGCTGATCATCAACAAGAATGACGCCACCGACCACGGCTGGGGCCGCTTTGTTCGCAAGGTCGCCCGCGGGTATCGGACATCGTTTCTGCTGTCGTTGTCCGGGTACGGCGACGCGGACATGTTCAATTTCTTTGACGAGGACGGCCGTCGCATTCCGCCGACGATCAAGCAAGGGGCGCCGCCCGGCTGGCGCATCGCCCGAGCGGCCGACTTCTTCGGGGCCAAGTTCTTCGTGCCGTTCAGCTCGATGCACAAGTACCAGCGGCGGGACAGCATCTGGGCCAACGAGTACATCACGCCGCTCACGGACTACCCGAAGGGATTCGACTCGCGGGTTGCCGAGATTCTTCCGGCCTTTATTCGCTATGACTGCATCCGGGGCACGCTCGAGGAGATCCGCCCGGCCGAGGTGCCGGAACGGGTGTTCGAGCCGGAAGAGTTCGGCGATGACTGGTCGATCCCGCTGGAAGCCGGCGAGGCGGCCGAGGTGCGCGAGTACATCCGCTCCGTCAGTCACCTGGAGTCCGTTTTGGACTTCATCAATTTCCGCGTCGGCGGCAAGGACAACTTCATCGAGTTCGGGAAGGGGCGCCGCAAGAAGGGCATTACGTTCGAAGTCCCGCGGCAGTCCCTCGTCTCCGCGACGCGGTGGAGGATTTTCGACGATCTCCTGATCGGAAACTTCATGAAGACGACGCTGCACGGTCCCTGGGGCAGTGGCCGTCTCTATCCGGATTTCACTCCCTACGTCGCCAAGTACGCGGACAACGGCCTGGCTCGGACACCCGAGGAGCTCGCAGCCTATTTCGACGAATATCGGCGGCGGGCCCCGGTGGAGTTTCTGCGGCACCGACTGGTCCAGCAGTACCTCAGGCTCCTGGACGGACCGATCACGCGCGTGCGGGCATACCTGCCACAAGACTCGAAGGTGTACAAGTGGGCGAGGCGCGTGTATTGGGCCGGTCTGAAACGGGTTGGCACGCTCCTTCCGTAGCCCCCCAAGAGGAAGACTGCGGGTCAGGCGGAGGCGCGATCGAGGGCCTCCCGGTAGAGGTCGGCGTACCGCGCGACCATCCGCGATACGTGGAACTCGGCCTCGGCGCGCGCCCGGGCCCGCGCTCCCAGGGCACGCGCGAGGCTCGGGTCGCCGAGGAGGCGGTCGATGGCGAGGGTCAGCTGGTCGGGGCTGCCGGGGTCAACCAGCAGCCCCGCGTTGCCTTCCGCCAGGACCGCCGGCACCTCGCCGACGCGCGTCGCGACGATCGGGCGCGCGGTGAACATGGCCTCGAGGAGCGCGAGCGGCAGGCCCTCGCTGTGCGACGGCAGCACGAACACGTCGGCGGACGCCAGGAGGTTGCCGATGTCGCCGCGCAAGCCGAGCAGATGGAGTCGGTGGGTGACTCCTCGGGCGGCGGCCTCCTGGCGCAGCAGCGGCTCGACCGCGCCGCGCCCGGCAATAGCCGCGTGCAGAGTGGGGTGACGAGCGGCGAGCTGGGCCAGCGCCACGACGAGGTCGTGGTGCCCCTTTACGGGGTACAGGTTCCCGACGGCGAGCAGCAGGCGGTCCGCAGGGCCGAGCCCCAGCTCGGCGCGGAGTCCCGCGGTAATGCCGTTCGGCGAGCGCACACCGTTGGGCACGACCGTAATCCGATCATCTCGAAGCCAAAGATCGGAACAGAGTGATGCGGCGAGCGCGCGCGAAACCGCCGCTACGCCGGCACTCGTCGCGACGGCCGCGCGCAGCGCGAGACGCCGGCGCCAGCGCCCGGCGTAGTAGCGGCTGCCATGCATCGTAATGACGTGCGGGATGCCCGCGCGCCGGGCCGCCCACGCGCCATAGAACGCCATCGTGAATTCGTGGCTGTGCGCAAGCTCGATGCGGTGGCGCCGGAACGCGGCGGCGAGCGCGCGGGCGTAGCCCGGCGAGAACGGCCGGTTGAGCGGAACGTACTCGACCGTCACGCCTGCGGGCGCCAGCTCGGCTTCGAGCCACCCTTCGCGTCGCACCGGCAGGAACGCGACGCTCGTCGCACCGGCGCTCTGCATCTCCGTGGCGAGCAGGGAGAGCACGCGCTCCGCCCCGCCGGGACCATCCGTTTCCGTGAGGTGGGCGATGCGCACACCGGCGAGGCCCTGCCGACCGCCGAGCACGAAGCCGAAGGGGGCAATCTTCATACCTCCTGCCCTCACCCTCGTTGCCCCATTCTGGGGCGCGCACAACCCTCAAATTCGCTAACTTTGCGTAAATGCGCGTTTTCGGCCGCACTACTTGCGCCGCCGCAACACCCCTATTAGCCTGGCCCCCGTGTTGAGAGCAGTCCACAGGCGTGGACAGCCGCCAACATGAAATGTCGGCCTCTCGGAGCGCCCCCCCAGAGCTGACTTGTTTCGCTGCTCAGAGCAAACCCGCCGAAAGGCGGCGACGCAGAGCTACGGGACTACAGCGAGCGGTGCTCGCCACGTCCGCCGGGCCGCCAGCGAATCGACGCGAATCGTCGATCTGGCGGCTTTTTCTTTCGGTGACGTGGAGAGCGAGCGATGCCGTTCACCTTCAAGTTGTCCCAGCGTCTGGCGCGGATGCGAAGCGCCTTGCGTCTGTTTGAGACCGCGAGTCCCGCCGCCTCTTGGCGTGGCACGCCGGTCGTCGTAGCCGTCCAGCCTGGCAGCGTCGCTCCCCTATCCCTTGATCACTTCCAGTTCCCCGTGGCCCGCGGTCGTTCCGCGCCGGCCGCCTCGAGGACTTTATGACCTTCAAGCACAAGTTGTCGGCCCGACTGGCCCTGATGAGAGACCGGTGCGTCGCGGTCGTTGCCGCGGTCATCGCCCTCGCGGCGGTGCACGCGTGTCGACAGCCGCTCACGCCGGCACAGCCGGTGACGCGGATCGCCATTTCCCCACGCACCTTGAGTCTTCCACAGAACCAGACCAGCGACTTTACCGTCGTCGGCTTCACGAGCACGGGCGACACCGCGAGTGTGGCCGTGAGTTGGAGTGTCACCTCGGGCAGCATCACCGACACCAGCACCAGCAGCGGCAAACACTACGGGCGATATAAGGCCGGCCCGGACACCGGGAAGGTCAAGGTCGTCGCCCATGGGGGCGGCACAACCGATACGGCGGCCGTGACGGTGACGTCGGCGCCGGTCGCGTCGGTGACGGTGAGCCCGGTGTCGGTGAGCGAGCCGGTGGGCCAGACCGTGGCGCTCTCGGCCACGACGAAGGACGCGGTGGGGAACGTGCTGAGCGGGCGGACGGTGACGTGGGCGAGCAGCAACGCGGCGGCGGCCGCCGTGAGTGCGAGTGGCGTAGTGACCGGCGTGGCGGCGGGCTCGGCGACGATCACCGCCACGAGCGAGGGCCAGAGCGGGACGGCGGCCATCACGGTCACCCAACTGCCGGTGGCGTCGGTGACGGTGACCCCGGCGACAGCGAGCGTGACGGCAGGGCAGACAGTGCAGTTCACCGCGATCCCCAAGGATGCGAGCGGGTTCGCGCTCTCGGGCCGCGTCGTGACCTGGTCGAGCACCAACACTTCCGTCGCCACGGTGAACGGCAGCGGGCTCGTCACCGCAGCGGCGGTGGGCTCGGCCACCATCACGGCGACGAGCGAAGGCAAGAACGGCACGGCGGCGCTCACGGTGAGCAACGTGCCGGTAGCGTCGGTGACGGTGGCGCCGGCCTCGGGGAACATCCCCGCGGGCCAGACCCTGCAGCTCACGGCGACGCCCAAGGATGCGAGCGGCGCGCCGCTCTCCGGACGGGTCGTGACCTGGACGAGCAGTAATACGTCCGTCGCTGCGGTGAACGGCAGCGGGCTCGTCACTGGTGTGGCGGCGGGCTCGGCGACGATCACCGCCATGAGCGAGGGCCAGAGCGGTACGGCGGCCATCACCGTGACGCCGGTGCCGGTGGCGTCGGTGACGGTGAGCCCCGCGTCGGCGAGCGTGACGGTAGGACAGACGGCGCAGCTCACGGCAACGCCGAAGGATGCGGGCGGCACTCCGCTCGCGGGCCGTGTCGTGACCTGGGCGAGCAGCAACACGGCCGTCGCGACCGTGAATGGCAGCGGGCTCGTGACGGGAGTAGCGGCGGGCGCGGCCACCATGACGGCGACGAGCGAGGGCCACAGCGGCACGGCGGCGATCACGGTGACCGCCACCGCTACGAATCCGGGCGCTGTGTCCAATCTCTCCGTGGCGAGTGTGACGGACAGTTCGGTCACCCTCTCCTTCACCGAGGTGACCGACGGGGCGGGACTCCCAGCGAGCTATGACATCCGCTGGGGGACGGGCTCGTTCTCCTGGCCGACGGCGACCGACGTAGCGCGCGGCAGTTGCGCGGTGCCGGTGGCCGGCAGCGCGATCGGGGCGACGCGGAGCTGCACGGTGCTCGGGCTGCTATCCGGGGTGACCTACCAGTTCCAGGTCGTGGCGTTCCGGGGCACCCTGAACGTGAACGCCGTGTTCGGCGCGCTCTCCAACCTGGCGAGCGGGACGACCACGGCGAGCACGGCGCCGGTGGCGACGGTCACGCTCAGCGTGCCGAGCGCCAACGTCGTCGTGGGGGCGGTCGAGCAGCTCACGGCTACCCTTAAGGACGCGGCGGGCAACGTGCTGACGGGCCGGACCGTCACCTGGGCGAGCAGTGCGCTCGGCGTGGCGACGGTGAGCGGCAGCGGGCTCGTCACCGGCCTGGTGATCGGGACGGCCACGATCACCGCCACGAGCGAGGGCCAGAGCGGCAGCGCCACCATCACCGTGATCGCGACGC